>WNGG01005330.1_pt1 | contig 14336 bp, 10 predicted proteins | sample 5400661 | NCBI WGS metagenome assembly WNGG01 (sample SAMN13153372, study PRJNA577476) | soil metagenome | isolation source: 100 cm soil or saprolite under Garry oak tree replicate 1 | place: USA:California | collected 2016-06-15
CGTCGTGGCGCCGCCCGCGGCGCCGGGACGGGCGAGGGACATCGTCGCGTGCGGGCGCCCGCTCGCCGGCCATCGCGTCGAGATCGTGCGCCCGGACGGCACATCGCTCGCCGAGCGGCGGGTCGGCGAAATCCGCGTCCAGGGACCGAGCGTGTCCCCCGGATATTTTCGCAACCGCGACGCGACGCGCGCCGCTTGGCGCGACGGCTGGCTGCACACCGGCGACCTCGGCTATTTCAAGGACGGTCATCTCTACGTCTGCGGGCGGCTGAAGGATCTGATCATCGTGCGCGGCGCGAACTATTTCCCGCAGGACATCGAGTGGACGGTCGAGGCCTTGAGCGAATTGCGCGGCCGCAGCGTCGCCGCGTTCCCGGTCGAGGCGGACGGCGCGGAATCGTTCGCCGTCGTGGCGGAATGTCCGATCGGCAGCCCGGAACGGCGCGCGGCCCTGTGCGCCGAGATCGCCGAAGCGGTCACCCGCGACCACGGCATCGTGCCGGCGGACGTGTGCGTGGTCCCGCTCGGGACGCTGCCGCTGACGACGAGCGGAAAGGTTCAGCGCCGGCGCACGCGCGAGCTGCACGCCGAGGGCGCGTTCCGCGACAGCGTTCCTGCCGATCCGGCGACCGCATGAACAATTATTGGGAGCTGTTCCGCGCCACGGTGGACCGCTGGGGAGACCGCCCGGCGATCGTGGTCCAGCGCCCCCAGTCGATCGATCAATTCGACTACCGCGCGCTCGCGGCGCACGCCGAATCGTTTACCGCGCGGCTCGTGCGCGCCGGCGTCGCGCCGGGCGACCGCTGCGCCATCCTCGGCGAGAACAGTCCGGCCTGGTGCGCGGCCTATCTCGGCGTGCTCCGCCTCGGCGCCGTGGTGGTTCCCCTCGACCGGACCTATTCGGCCGAGCAGACGCAGAAGCTCCTGAGCGATTCCGGCGCGAGCGTGATCTTCGCCTCGGCCGCCTGCAAGCCGACCGCGCAGACCGCCCTCGATAACGTCGCGCACAAGCCTTCGCTGCTCGACCTGACGCTGGAGGACATCGATCCGTCCCGGCCTCAGGCCGGCGCGCTGGCCGCCTGCCCGGCGCGCCGATCGGACCCGGCCATCGTGCTCTACACGTCCGGCACGACTGCCGATCCCAAGGGCGTCGTGCTGACGCACGAAAATCTGCTCTCCTCGGTCGACGGCATGGTCGCCGCAGTCCCGTTGAGCGAGCGCGATTGCAGCCTCGGCGCCCTGCCGCTCTTCCACATCCTCTCGCAGATTTCGATCCTGCTGCTGCCGTTCGCCATCGGCGCATGCGTCGTCATGCTCGAGGAGGTCAACGCAGGCGAAATCCTGCGCGCGATGCGCGAGCGCGGCATCACCGTCCTGTGCAGCGTCCCGCAGTTCTTCTATCTCATCCACGAGCGGATCACCCACGAGATCGCGGCGCGCAGCGCGGTCCAGCGCCGCGTCATCCGGCTGCTGCTGGCGGCGAGCGGGTTTGCGCGCGATCGCCTCAACGCCAACCTCGGCGCCGTGGTGTTCCGCAAGATCCACGCGATGTGCGGTCCGCAAGTGCGCTATTTCGTGTCGGCGGGCGCGGCGTTCGATCCGCGCATCGCGCGCGAGCTGCATGTCTTCGGCTTCGACATCCTGCAGGCCTACGGGCTGACCGAATCGACCGGCGCCGCGACGGTCACCCCGCCGCACGCCAATCGGCTCGGCACGGTCGGCGTGCCGCTTCTCGGCGTCAGCGTCGAAGTACGGGCGCCGGACGGCGCGACGTGCGAGCCCGGCCGGGAAGGGGAGGTCGCGCTGCGCGGCCCGACCTTGACGCCCGGCTATTACCGCCGGCCCGACGCAACGGCGGCGGCGTTTCGCGACGGCTGGTTCTGGACCGGCGACCTCGGCGTGTTCGACTGGGAGGGCTACCTCCACATCACCGGCCGCAGCAAGGACGTCATCATCCTGGGGTCGGGAAAGAACGTCTATCCGGAGGAGATCGAACGCCAGCTCGAGCGCTCGGCCTTCATCAAGGAAGTGTGCGTGATCGGCCGGCAGCAGCCGGGCCGCGCCCTGTCGGAAGCCCTGCATGCCGTCGTCGTGCCGGACGTGACGGCATTGCGCGAGCAGCGGATCGTCAACACCCGCGAATCGATCCGCAAGGAGATCGAGACGCTGTCGGCGCGCCTGCAGCCCTATCAAAAAGTGACCAGCTTCGAGGTCGCGCGCCAGGAACTTCCCCGCACGACGACGCGCAAGATCAAGCGCCATCTCGTCCGCCAGCAGGTCGAGGCGCCGGCATCGGCCGATGCGAGCGGCGCCGCCGCGCGTCCGTGGAGCGAGGAGGATCGGGCATGGGCCGGCTCTGCCGTCGTCGCCGCGGTGCTCGCGCGCGTCGAGGCGCAGGCGCCGGCAAAGCCGGCGGCGCTGCACCCCGACGACAGCCTCGAGCTCGACCTCGGCTTCGATTCGCTCGGCCGCATCGAGCTGATCGTCGCGGTCGAGCAGGCGCTCGGCGTCAAGCTCGCAGAGAGCGCGAACACCGATTGCTATACGGTGCGCGACCTGGCGCAGGCGGCGCAACGCGCCGTTCCGGTCGACAGCCCGCAGGCGATCGCCACGGCCGCAACCTGGCCGAAAATCCTCGATGAGCCGGCCGGCGATGGGTCTGCGCCGCGCGGGGCCGGGTTCGGGCTCGATCTCGTGCGGCTTGCGGTGCTCAAGCTCATCCGGGCGGCGGCGCGCCTCCCGGGTTTCAAGGTCGCGGGCCTCGAGCATCTGCCTGCCGACGGCGCCTTCATTGTTTGCGTCAACCACCAGAGCTTTCTCGACGGCTTCCTGCTGCTCTGCGCCATCCCGTACCGGCTGGTCCGGCGCCTGATCCTGCTCGGCAAGCCGCAGTATTTCGAGCGCGGGATCGCCGGCTGGTTCGCGCCCCGCCTCAACATCGCCAGCGTCGACGCCGGCGCCAATCTGGTGCAGGCCATGCGCGTCTCGGCGCGCGTGTTGCGCGACGGCAAGGCGCTCATGCTGTTTCCCGAGGGCGAGCGCAGCATCGACGGCGAGATCAAACCCTTGCGCCGGGGCGCGGCCATCCTGGCGTGCCACCTCGGGGTTCCCATCGTGCCGGTCGTCATCGACGGCCCCTACGAGATCTGGCCGCGCGCGCGCGGGTTTCAGCGGCTGGCGCCGGTGTCGCTGCGCGTCCTGCCGCCGATCGCGCCGGAGCCGGCGGGCCGCGGCGGGGACGATGCGGCCGCGTTCGAGCGCCGCACCGCCTGCCTGACGGAAAATCTGCAGCAGCGGATGACCGATGCCCTGGCCGATCTGCGCGCCGCGCGCATGGGGCGCGCCGCGCCATGAGCCTGCGCGCAAGCGACATCGCGGTGCCGGCCCGCGACGGCCATCCATTGCCGGCGACCTTCTACCGGCCCGCGGCGGGAGAGCCCGACCGGGTCGTCCTCATCGGCTCGGCCATGGGCGTGCCGCGGCGGTTCTACGCGCGCTTTGCCCGATACCTGTGCGGGCAGGGATTCGGCGTCGTCACGTTCGACTACCGCGGCTCCGGGCGATCGGCGCGCATTGAACCGCGCCGGAACCCCGCGCTGCATGAGTGGGGCGAACTCGACCTGACCGGCGCCATCGATTGGCTGGAGCAGAGCGGCGCGCATCGGATCGCCCTCGTCGCGCACAGCGTGTCGGCCCAGCTGCTTGGGCTTGCCGACAACAATCGACGGCTCGATGCGGTCGTCCTGGTGGCGCCGCAGAGCGGCTATTGGCGGCTGTTCGACGGCACCATGAAGCTTGGCCTCGCCTTCGGCTGGTTCGTCGCAATCCCGCTGTTCGCCGCGCTCATCGGGCGCGTGCCCGGCTGGGTCCTCGGCGGCACCGATCTGCCAGGGAACGTCGCGCGCGAATGGGCGCGGTGGGGCCGCCATCCCGACTACATCTTGAGCCATCGGCCGGACACGCGCACGGGCTTCGCCCGCATCGCTGCGCCGCTCCTGGTCTACAGCTTTTCCGACGATCGGTTTGCCCCGCCGCGCGCGGTGGCGGCGATCCTCGGCTGGTACGGCAGCGCGCGCCGGGAGCTGAGGGTGCTGTCCGCCGACCGGCAAGGCCCGATCGGCCATTTCGGCTTCTTCACCGAGCGCTTCGCCGGTACCGCCTGGCGCGACACGGCCGATTGGCTGAACGCGACCTTGTGAGGCACGACCTGGGGACTCCCTCTCCCCGCTTGCGGGGAGAGGGTCGGGGTGAGGGGGCTTCTACGGTTGCGCGCTGTCTTCCGACGCCCCCTCACCCGACGCGCTTCGCGCGTCGACCTCTCCCCGCTTGCGGGGAGAGGTGACCGGCGCCGTATCAGATGAGCGGCTTGTCGAGCCGCTGGAGCGCGTCGAGGGTCGCGCGGTAGCCCAGCTCGACCGCCTGGTCGAACTTGTCGAACGACAGCAGGTCAATCGGACCGAGCTCCGGCTGGATCAGCAGGTCGACGATCGACCGGGCCGCGATGGTCTGCGCATCGCTGCTCACCGTGCCGGCGCGCATCAGCACGCGAAGGATGTTGGGCGCCGCGCCGCGGCCGTGGCGAATGTGCCAGAACAGCGACTTCTCCTCGATCTCCTCCGCCGTCGAGACGAACTGCGTTCCCGACGTCACCTCGACGCCGATTACCGGGCCGCGCGCGAGCGAGCTCATGATGTCGGCGGGGAAGTTGTTCATCACGCCGCCGTCGACCAGCACTTCGCCCCCTTCGATATGGGGGGGAACGATGCCGGGGATCGCCGCGGTTGCGCGCATGGCGCGCCACAGCAGGCCCTGCTGATGGACGTTGATCTTGCCGGTCGACAGGTTCGACGACACGGCAAACAGCACGCACCACAGGTTCTCGATCGTCGCGTCGCCGAGCTGCTGTCGCAGCAGGCGCGCCATCTTGCGTCCGCGCGCGAGCGCGAACAGCGGCAACGTATAATCGTTCACCGGGTTGGTGCGCACGAAGGCCTCGTGAATGATGCGGCCGACATGCTCGACGTCGCGGCCGATCGCGGCGGCGCCCGCCACCAGGGCGCCCATGCTGGCGCCGCCGATCAGGTCGATCGGGACGCGCTGCTCGTGCATCGCGCGCAGCACCCCGATATGCGCGAAACCGCGCGCGCCGCCGCCCGAGAGCACGAGCCCGATGGCGCGGCCGGTGACGAGCCGCGCCACGCGGGCGAAATCCGCCGCGTTGCCGCTGCGCACGTGAAAGATATGGTCGGGCGCAAAGCGTCCGAGCCACGCCGTCGCGCCGGTCGGCAGCACGGCGTTCGCCGGATTGACGAGCACCAGGTCGACCGGCCGGTGCAGGTCGCGGATGGCGGCGATCTGGCGATCCGCGTCGGCATCGGGCGCGGTCCCGGCGGTCGCGACGAACAGCACGCGGTCGGCCTGCTTGAGGCAGCGGCCGCTCCAGGGCGAGCCGCGCCGGTCGGCGACATAGACGACCAGATCGTGCTCATCCTCCATGCGGCCCAGCGCGTCGGGCGCCACGTCCTTGTCGGCGACGTCGACCGACTTCACCTTGCCGGCGAGCGCCGACAGCTGCGCGTGGAGGCGCTGGCCGAAGGCCGGCTCGAGCGGCTGGCGGTCGATCGGCACGACCGCGATGGTCTTCGTGGCGTGCGTCAGCACCGGCCGGCGCGTGGTGGCCTTGAGGCGGGCCGCGAGCACGCGCAGCAGATAGGTGGTCAGCTCCGGGCTCGCTTCGCGCAGGCGGGTCGCCGCCGCGTAGGGCATGCGAATCAATTCGCTGTCGCGCAGCGCGATGACCGTCGCCGAACGCGGCTCCTGCGAAATCATCGCCAGCTCGCCGACCAGCTCGCCCGGCTTGATCTGCGCGACCAGCTGCGGGCCGAGGCCGAGGTCGATGAATACCCCGAGCCGCCCGGCGGTCACGATGAAGGCGTCCTCCGCCACGTCGCCTTCGCGGAACAGCACCGTGCCGGCCGCGACGCCGTACCAGTCGAGGCTTGCCTCGAGGTCGGCCAGCGCGGCGGGGCCAAGCCCGGCGACGACCGGCTGGAGATGCGGGATCGATGCGAGCAGGCGCACGATGAACCCGGGCGCGGGTTCGGCGACGGCAGGGTCGCCCCCTGGCTCGCGTGCGCTCGACATGGCTCCTACTCGTACTCGGGTACGCCTCGATATTGCGCTGCGCCGGGGCGCGGAGCCCGCGCGCGCTCGCCTACTCGGCCGCGACGAGCGCCGCCGGTGCGGCTTCTCCGTCGCGCTCCCGGCGCTCCTTCTTGCGCGCCTCCTGGGCGCGGATGATCTTGATCAGGTCGGATCGCGTGGTCCCGAACGACCGCAAGGTCGGCAGGATCGCGTGCGCCATGAACTGCTGCCGCGTCAACCCGACCCCCTCGATCTGCACGCGCTTCTCGTAGTCGGGGATCAGCGCCGCTCCCGGCATCTGGAAATTCTTCACGATCTGCGCAAGGTCCTCCATCGTGCCTTGCGGGTCGTCCTCCATCTCGAAGGCGACCAGCTTGCGATAGAAGCCGCAATGGGCGGCCTCGTCGCGGCCGGTCAGCTGCACGACGCGCGCCAGCACTTCGTTGCCCTCGCGCAGCGCCTTCTGATACTGCTGGTGATAGATCAGGTAGGTCGCGATCTCCTGGAATGCGCCGTAGATCGAGGTCTGGCGCATTGTCGATGCCGGGGAGATCCAGACCTTGCTCAGAATCTGGTCCTCGTAGTCCATGTACTGATCCTGCGTGCGCAGGCCCGACCGCACGAGATATTCGCGGAACGCCAACGCGTGCTTCGATTCCTCGTAGCCCCAGTTGGCGGCGAACCATGCCTGGCCGAAGATCGAGCGGGACATGTTGAAGCCGTGCGCCGTGTAGTCGGGGACGTACAGCTCGACCCCGCAGAAGGTCTCGATCCGCACCGCGTCAGCCTCGTCGTTGAGCGCGGGATTGAGCTTCTCCCAGGGAATATCGTCCCAGATGTTCCAGCGCCGCTTCTTCTCGGCGATTTCGAAGAACTCCATGTAGGTCCGATACATCCTCTCCTTACGGATCCGGTCGACGCTCATAGCGATTGTCTCCGCTCGTCCTGATGGCCGTTCGACTGCAAGTGTTGCCGCATGAGCGCACCGAAGTCGCTGACCAGCTCGACGCGCGCGAGCTTGTCGTCGGGGAAATGCGCCGCCAGCTTGTCTTCGATGTACGACGAGGCGTCCAACAGGCCGATCGAGTCGATGCCGAGGTTGGACAGCGACGACGACCACTCGATCCGGTCGAGCTGCGCCGCCTTGTCGGGCGCGGCATAGACCAGCGCCTCGCGAATCAGTGCCAGGATTTCTTCCTCGGACAAGCGTCGTCCCTCCGCTCTAAAAGATAAGCCTACCCCGGGCGCTCCCGGACGTTGTCGAGGCGCCGGAGCGAAAGCTGGGCGAGCGACCCGTATCCTTCCATGAACGCCTGGGCCATCGCCCCGAGATAGAGATCGTACTCGTCGAAGCGCGCGGGCCCCCACCGCTCGCGGACCGTCTTCTCGTTTTGCCGAAAACGGGCGTGCCAGTGCTCGAGCGTGCGCGCATAATGCTCGCGCCGCGTCTGCAGCTCGACGACCTCCCAGTAGGGATTGACCGAGGCCATGATGGCCTCGAGGCGCGGCGTGATCGCGCCGGGAAAGATCTTGTAGGTCACGAAGGCGATCTCGCGCAGCTTTTTTGGATCGCGCGGGAGGGTGAGCCCGATCACCGACTGCAGCCCGAACCAGGAGCCCGGCCTGGTCCATTTCCACGCGCGGCGGAAATATTCGCGATAAAGCTCAATGCTGCGGCCGCTGCGCGCGTCCTCGGGCGTGGCGATGTGCTCGAACATGCCGATGCTGGTGATCGCGTCGAACGGCGCTTCCGGCGCGTAATCCAGATAGGAGACGAGGCGGGCCTCGACGTTCGCCAGGTTGATCTGGCGCACCTGATCGTATTGCGCGGGAGACAGCGTGATGCCGACGACCGACCCCGCCGAGCGGGTCTCGGCCAGGAAACGAAGGTTGCCGCCCCAGCCGCAGCCGATGTCAAGCACGCGGCCGCCGGGTCGGACGCGGGCGGCGTCGGCGATCCAGTTGAGCTTGTTGACCTGCGCCTGCTCGAGGTCGTCGGTGCCGGTGAACAGGGCGCAGGAATAGATCATCCGCTTGTCGAGAAACAGGCGATAGAAATCGTTGGAAATATCGTACGATTCCTGAATTTGCGCCTGGCTCGACAATGGCCGCTCCGTCGATGATCACCAATCGTCGCAGACTGCAGAAAAAAGTTCAATGCCATTCTCGGCTGTCTCAGGCTATTTAACAGGCAATTCAACGATTTGCGTGGCCACCCTGTTGCCAAAATATCACGGTCTGCCGGCTCCCCGCGGCGCCGAGTTCTCTAATCGACGGCGATTTCCTCGCGCTCGCGGCGCGACAGCAGTTCGGCGTAGCGCTGGAGGCGCCGACCGAGAAGGTGGTGGTAGTATTCGGGGATTGCGGCGCTTCGTCCGGAATTGAACCGGGCCACCTCCGGGTCGCCGGTGACCCGATCTCTGAACTGCCGCAGAATGCGGATAAAGCCGGCGACATCGACCGCGCCGAGCAGATAGGCGGCGCGCATCGGCAACGACATCGAGGATAACGCCAGCGCCGACAGCCGTGACCGCTCCGTCACCGCGGAGAACATCTCCATCCAGCCGGTGAAGTACTCGGCCATCGGGTAGTTCTTCATCAGCAGACTCGGCAACGGGTTGAAATAGAATACCGGCGGCAGCGGCAACAGCCGGCCCTGCGCCTTCAGCTCGTCGCGCAACGGCGTGCCGCCTAACGCGATCGGAATCGCGATTTTTGGAAAGACGGTGGGGAACTGGCGGATGAACTCGATCGTCAATTCGATCGGCTCGCGCCCCTCGTCGCTGTCGTGGCCGAACATGAAATTCGCCTGCAACCCGGGAATGTACGCCTTCAGCAATTGGAAATGCTCGGCGATCCGGACGTACTTGTCGCGCGAGCGCGATTGTCCGGTCGCGGATTTGTTCCCGTAGTCCTGCCATGATTCGATGCCGGGAGCGACGAAGACACAGTTGGCCTCGCGCAGCCGGCCCAACCGCTGGGGTTTGAGGATCGACAGCGAGCTTTCGATGATGAACGGATTTCGGTGCGCCTTCGGAACGGCCTCCATGAGGCCGATCGTCCGGTCGAAATTGACCCCGAAATTCGGGTCGTAGAACACCAGGAGCTGGCCCGGAAAGGCGTCCGCGGCAAACTCGAGATCGGCCCGCAGATCGTCCGGGTTGCGCGGCGCGAACGGGTGGTTCCAGTCGCTGCAGAAATTGCACGCATAGGGACAGCCGGTGCTCGACATCAGCGGCACCAGCGACAATTTTGCCAGGCGCCGGTGCATCAGGCGCGCCTTGTCGATGTCGATGCGGCGCTCTTCGAGCAACGGGATGCGAAAGCCGCCGCCGCCGCGCGGGCCGGTAATGGTCGACCCCGGCGGGTAGTGGCCGGCGACGATGTCGCGGACCATCTCCTCGGTGCAGTCGACGACGACGATGTCGAAGAACCTGAGCGCGTCGCGCGGAAACGCGCGCGCATGCGGCCCGCCAAGGACGGTTCGGGTCTTGCGGGTGCGATAGATTTTCGCCACCGCGAAGGCGAGCCCGGCGGCTTCCGTGAACGCCGAGACAAAGACGATGTCGAGGTCTTCGGGGAGCAGCCGCTCGGGGGCGGCCTGGCCGTAATAGGTGGCGTAGAACACCGTGTGGCCGTCGCGCCGGCACCAGGCAGACACCGTCTGCGGCATCACGCTGTAGAACTGACGGCGGATCAGCAGGTGATAGACCCGACTCGCAAATCCGCTCGGCACCTCGCCGCTGAGCAGTTCCAGTACGCCGATGCGGAGGCGTCGAGGGGCCACGGCCGGACACCAGTGGTTGATCACCCAAATCAATGATCGCAGGTTGCAAGAGAAAGTTCAACGCGATTCTCGATAATCCCGGCGCGCGGAGGCCTACGGCCCTACACCATCTTCTCCTCCTCCCCGATCAGATGCAGCGGCGGCTCGCCGATGAGCGCGCGGCGGCAGTTTTCGACCGCGCGGCGCAGGCTGATGTCATGCGCGCCGGCGCCCTGCGCCGAGTTATGTGGCGAGGCGATCACGTTGGGCAGATCGAGAAAAGCATGGTCCATGCGGAACTCGCCATGGCGCACCGGCTCGATCCACCAGGCGTCGATGCAGGCGGTGAAGTCCGGGTGCGCGACGAGGTGGTCGTAGAGCGGCTTTTCCTGGATGAGCTCGCCGCGCGCGAGGTTGATGAGGATCGCGTCGTCCTTCATGCGCGCGAATTCGGGCGCGCCGAACAGGCCGACGGTGGCGCGGGTGAGCGGCGCGCTGATCACCAGGACGTCGGACGCGGCGAGCAGCGCGTCGAGCTTGTCCGGCGTGCCGATCCAGTCGACCGGCTCATCCCTGCGGCCGCGCCGGTTGATGGCGTGAACGCGCATGCCGATGCCGCGCATCAGCTTCGCGGTGGCGACGCCGATGCCGCCGAAGCCGAAAATCCCGCACACCCCGCCGGCGAGCATGCGGTTGCGCCGGAACTGGTTGAACTCGCCGCGCTTGACGTTGTCGTGCTCGATCAGCAGGCGCTTGGCGGCGGCGAGCGCCATGGCGAGCGCGTGCTCGGCCATCGATTCGGCGTAGCCGCCGCCGTTGGTCGCGACCGGCACGCCCGCCGGCAGCTCGCGCAGCGGAATGAAGTCGACGCCGGCGATCATGAACTGGATCAGCCGCGCGCCGGCGAGCATCGCGGCCTCGCCGGGCCGCAGCTCCTTGGCGGTGTTGAAGGCGAGCAGCGCCCCGGCCTTGCGCAGCGCCTCGGCGCGCCCCGCCGCATCGAGCTCGGTGAGATAGACGACAGGGGCGGCCCCGGCGAGCGCGTCGGTGAGGATCGTCCGGCGCTTCTCGCTCAGCTCGAAGGCAACGACGAGGGGAGGCTGGGTCAACTGCATCTCCACGGTCGGCGGGGCCGGCAGGCGCGAGTATGTTTGACCGCACCAGCCGGGCTCAAGGCCATGCGCCGAGGGCCAACCTCGGATAGTCGCATTATTCTGCGCCATTGTGCACAGGAGGAAGAATCCTGTCGCCCAAAGGCCAAAAAATAGATAATGTTTGCCGCAACCGCCCTCCTGCGCCTCCGCGTCTTCTCCCCATGGCCGTCGAGCAAGCCTTTCTGGTCCACCCCGCGCATGCGCTGCGCCGCGCGGTGCCCGGCTTCGCGCTTGCGGCCGCGGTCGCGGCGGCCGCGTTCCTCGCCAACCGGGCGCTCCAACCGTTCCTGCCGATTCCCGCCATGGTGCTGGCGCTCGCCATCGGCATCGTGTTCTTTCCCGTTGCCGCGCGCGCGGCGTTCCGGCCCGGCCTCGTGTTCAGCGGCAAGGTTCTGCTGCGCTGGGCGGTGGCGTGCCTCGGCTTGCGGGTTGCGCTCGGCGATATCGCCTCGCTCGGTCCGGCGGTCGCTGCCCTGGTGATCGGCGCCATGGCGGTCACCGTCGTGTCGGGATTCGCCCTGGCGCGGCTGTTCGGCCAATCGCCCGGCTACGGCGCGCTCGCCGGCGCGGCGACCGCGGTGTGCGGGGCCTCGGCGACGCTCGCCACCGCGACCGTCGTTCCGCACTACCCCGGCAAGGAGGCGGACATCGCCTTCGTGGTCATCGCCGTCAATACGCTCTCGACCGGCGCCATGGTGATCTATCCACTGCTGTGCGTGCAGCTCGGTTTCGACGCGCAGCTGACCGGCGTGATGCTCGGCGGCACCATCCACGACGTGGCGCAGGTCGTCGGGGCCGGCTACGCGGTGAGCGAGCCGGCCGGCAACGTCGCCGTCATCGTGAAACTGTTCCGGGTGTTTCTGCTGCTGCCGGTGGTGCTGGCGGTCGGCTGGTACTTCACCCGCCTCGGCACCGCGCATCGCCACGCGCGGGTTCCGCTGCCGGTGTTCGCGCTGGTTTTCCTCGCGCTCTGCCTCGTCAACAGCATCGCGCCGTTCTTTCCCGACGCGGCTCCGCTCTACCAGCCGGCCAAGACGGCGCTCGGACTATTCTCCACCTGGGGCCTGCTGATCGCGATCGCCGCGCTCGGCCTCGACACCTCGCCCGCCGCCATCGCCGCGCTCGGCTGGCGCCACGTGGCGACCGTGAGCGGCACCACGGCGGTGATCCTCGCGGTCGTGGTCATCGGGCTGCTGGCGACCCGCTGATTCGTCTCCACCGTCATCCTGAGGTGGCCGCGAAGCGGCCCTCGAAGGATGGAAGCGGGCGCCCGTTTCCATCCTTCGAGGCTCGCTTCGCTCGCGCCTCAGGATGACGGAGTTGTTTGTTGCGGCCGCATCTTCATCAGCAGAGTGATGACGCCCGTCTGCACGATCTCGTCGCGCTGGTTCGCGACCTCGAAGCGCAGGGTGACGATGCCGCGGCCGGGCGTTTGCGTCGGCTTCGCGGCAGTCGGGGTGACGCGGGCGTGGATCGTGTCGCCGATGCGCACCGGCGCCTTGAAGTCCCACGCGAGATCGAGCAGCGCCAGCGCCGTGCCGTCGATGAGGTTGAGCTGCGACATCAGTCCGATCGCCATCGCCAGCACCATCGGCCCATGGGCGATGCGGGTGCCGAACTCGGTGGCGGCGGCGAATTCCTCGTCGACGTGCAGCGGATTGAAATCGCCGGCGAGCCCGGCGAACAGCGTGACATCCGCTTCGCCGATCGTCCGCCCGTGGGTCGTCAGCGTCCGATTGAGCACGAAGTCTTCGACGTAGAGGCCCACGGTGCGCTCCGCTGGCGATGGCGAATAGCGAATAGCGAAACAAACGAAAACCTCATCCTGAGGAGCCCGAGCGTAGCGAGGGCGTCTCGAAGGATGGACGCGCCTGTGCCCATGGTTCGAGACGCCGCGCTACGCGCGGCTCCTCACCATGAGGGCGGTGTTTTATTCGCTTCACTCATACCCCGGCGGCGGCACGAACGCCTGGAACTCCTGCTCGATCAGTCCGGCAAAGCCGATGCAGGCGCGGTCGTGATATTGCGGCCCGATGATCTGGATGCCGACCGGCAGGCCCTCCTGGGTGAATCCGATCGGCGCGACCGTCGAAGGCAGATAGACGAGGCCGGAATGGCCGGCCCAGAACAGCTGGTCGGTGGCCGGCACCATCTTGCCGTTGACCTTGATGGTGCGCTCGTAGCGCTCGCCGGCGTGATCGTGCGGGACGGCGGCGGACGAGGCCGCCGGGCAGAGCAGGAGATCGTACTCCTTGAAGAACTCCGCCCATTTCAGCCGCAGGCGGTGGCGCTCCTCGTTGTATGCGAGCCAATCCTTGTGGTGCATGACGTTGGCGCGCGCCATGCGCGCGAAGTAGCTCTGGTCGTCGGGCCTGAGCGTGCGCGCGGCCTCGAGATCGCGCTTGAACGCTTCGGGCGACAGGCGTCCCGCGGTGGCGGCGCGCAAGAGTGCGATGAAGGTGCGGTTGAGGTGGGTGGTGTCGATGTCCGGGCGCGCCCGGTCGCTCACCTTGGCTTTCTTGCGCGCGAGAAAATCGGCGAGCGCCTGGATGCGGTCCTGCACGCCGCGATCGACCTCCGCGTTCGGGTCGTCGAGCATCACGGCGACCTTGAACTCGCGAAGTGTCTTCTTGCGCGGCGCCGGCAGCGCCAGGCGCACGCCGGCCGCCTCGATGTCGTCGGGCCCGGCCATGGCGGCGAGCGCGATGTCGAGATCCTCGGCGCTGCGTGCGAGCGGCCCGATCACCGAAATGTCGGTAGCGGACACGCGGCCCGGCAGCGCGTGGCCGCGCGGCGGGCAGACGCCATAGGTCGGCTTGTGCCCGAACACCCCGCAGAAGTGCGCCGGGTTGCGGATCGAGGAGCCGATGTCGCTGCCGGCGTCGACGCCGGTCAGACCCGCCGCCAGCGCGGCCGCGGAGCCGCCCGAGGAGCCGCCGGGCGAGAGGCGCAAATCCCACGGATTGTTGGTGGTCCCGTAAATGGCGTTGTAGCTCTGCCAGTCGGCGAGCATGAGCGGCACGTTGGTCTTGCCGAACAGGACGACGCCGGCGCCGAGCATACGGTCGACGGCGAGCGCATTGCGCGTTGCGATGTTCGCCTTGAGCTCGGGCATGCCCCAGGTGGTCGGAAGGCCGACCAGGTCGTAGGATTCCTTGATCGTCATGGGCACGCCGTGCAGCGGCCCCCACACCTCGCCCTTGGCGAGCGCCCGGTCGGCCGCGCGGGCGCGCTTGCGCGCTCCATCGATGTCGGTCGCGATGATGGCG
>WNGG01009849.1_pt1 | contig 14335 bp, 13 predicted proteins | sample 5400661 | NCBI WGS metagenome assembly WNGG01 (sample SAMN13153372, study PRJNA577476) | soil metagenome | isolation source: 100 cm soil or saprolite under Garry oak tree replicate 1 | place: USA:California | collected 2016-06-15
GCTGGCGCAGCCCGACGCTCGACGAGACCGCCTCGTCGATCACCACCGCGTCCTTGGGCAGCATGGCGCCGATCGCTTCGATCAGCGCCAGCGGCTGCACCGGCACCGCCGACGCGGCGGCGCGCGCCTTGGCCTTGAGCGCGTCGCGTTCGGCGAGCGTCGCCTTCTTGGCGCCCTCGAACCGCTCGGCCGCCCGCGCGCGCATGCCGCTCGTCATGCGCTCGCGCACCGCGGCCGTGAGGTCGGGCAAGGTCGCCTTGGCATCGCCGAGGATCGCCACCTCGGCCGGATAGTTCTTGCCCAGCTCCCACGAATCGATGTCGAGATGGATGACCGGCATGCCGGGCGGGATCGGCTCGGACTTGTACGGCAGCGACCAGGTGAAGAGATCGCCGCCGATCGAGAGCAGGAGATCGTACTGGTCGAGCACGGCGCGCACCGCGTGGGCGAGCCGCACCATCGATCCGCGGAACAACGGGTGCGAGGCTGGGAACGAGGCCGTGCTCGGCACCGATTCCGCGTAGACCGGCGCGCCGATCAGTTCGGCCAGCTCGACCAGCTCCGCGTGCGCGCGGCCCTGTGCCACCGCGTCGCCCGCCATGATGAGGGGACGCTCCGCCTTGGCGATCAGCGCCGCCGCCTGCTCGATCGCGGCGCGGTCGCCGCGCACGCGCGGCGCCACCCGGGTCGGCGTCATCAGGTCGAGGTCGCCTTCCCCGTTGAGGATGTCGCCGGGCAGCGAGAGGAACACCGGCCCGGTCGGCGGCGCGAGCGCGGTCTTCACCGCGCGGTGCACCACGCGCGGCAGGTCGGCGAGCCGATGCACCTCGCTCGCCCACTTGACCAGCGGCCGCGCGATGGTCGGCAGGTCCGCCCACAGGATCGGCTCGGTGACGTTGAAGCTCTGCTCGTGCTGGCCGGCGGTGACGAGGATGGGAGAGCCGGCCTTCTGGGCGTCGTAGAGCATGCCCATGGAATTGCCGAGGCCGGGCGCGACGTGCAGGTTGACGACGGCGAGCTTGCCCGACGCCTGGGCATAGCCGTCCGCCATGGCCATCACGGCCGCTTCCTGCAGCGCCAGCACGTAGCGCATCTCGTTGTCGACCGCGAGCGCGTCCATCAGCGGCAGTTCGGTCGTGCCGGGATTGCCGAACATCGTCTCCACGCCCTCCTGCTTGAGCAGCTCGAGGAAGGCGCGTTTGCCGGACATTTGAGGCACGTGGTCCTCCGAAATGGGGATGCGGCCGGGGCGGGCGGGGCGCAAGACTAGCACGCACGGCCGCGACGACGGACTCTTGATTTGGTAGCATTTTCTACGGCAAACCGGTGCCCACCCCGGATCGAGTCCGGGGCAGGCTTTTGCCGGACAATGCGGCTACTTGCGCAGCAGGTACTTGTGCTCGCCGCTGAGGACCAACTCGCCGCGCTGGTTGTGCAGGCTCGCGGCCATCACGACGAGGCCGGTCGTTCGCTGCGGCGCGAGCGCCGTGACGGTCAGCTGCGGATAGAGCGTGTCGCCGGGATAGACCGGCTTCAAAAACTTCGCCGACTGCTCGACGAATCCGATGAGCGCATCGCCGATCACGTGCGCGAAGCTGCCGGCGCCCGCCGCCGTGAAGGCGAGCACCTGGAAACCGTGCGCGAGCAGGCCCGGATAGCCGCGCGCCCGGCAATACTCGATGTCGTAATGGATCGGGTGGTTGTCGCCCGACAAGGCCTGGAACAGGGAAAAATGCGCCTCGCTGACCGTGCGGCTCGGCGAGCGGAACGTCTCGCCGACCTTGAGGTCGGCGAAGCCGCGCGGCTCGGCGATGCGGAATTGCTTGGGATCGAACGTGTCGCCCACGATGTGTATCCTCCAGCATGGATCGCTGTCCGCCGGGATCATGCCCAACGTCGACAGCGGCTCGACCGTGCGGCATAAGACCGGCCATGAAACGTAGCACGGACCGCATCCTCACCACCCATGTCGGCAGCCTCATCCGGCCCGAGCCGCTGCAGCAATTCTTGCGCCTGAAGCAGGCTGGCAAGCCGTTCAATCGGGCGGCGTACGACGCGTGCCTGGCGGACTCGGTCGCCGAAATCGCGCGCCATCAGGCGCAGGCCGGCCTCGACGTGGTGAGCGACGGCGAGTTCGGCAAATCGATCAGCTGGTCGCAATACGTGCTCGAGCGCCTGAGCGGATTCGAGCGCCGGCCGATCCACGGCGCCGATCCGTTCGCGCGTGGCGCCGATCGCGAGCGCTTCCCGGAATTCTACGAGGAACTCGACAGGCGCGACGGCCGCGCAACCACGACGGATTCCGTCTGCGTCGGCCCGATCGCCTATACGGGCCAAGCGGAGCTTCAACGCGACATCGATAATTTCCGCGCCGCGCTCAAGGCGGTGAAGGTCGAGGAGGCGTTCCTGCCGGTCGCGGCGCCGGCCAGCGTGATCCCGGACCGAAAGAACGAATATTACGCGAACGATGAAGCCTGCCTCGCCGCGATCGCCGAGGCGATGCGGACCGAGTACCGCATGATCGTCGACGCCGGTTTCATTCTGCAGCTCGACGATGCCCGCGCCGTCGTCACCTACGACCGCATGGTCCCGCCCGCGAGCTTTGCCGACTACCGCAACTGGGTGGCGCGCCACGTCGAGGTGCTCAACCATGCCATCGACGGCATCCCGGAAGAGAAGATGCGCTATCACGTGTGCTGGGGCAGTTGGCCCGGGCCGCACACGACCGACGTGCCGCTCAAGGACATAGTCGACCTGATCCTCAAGGTCCGCGTCGGCGCCTATGTGATCGAAGGCGCCAACCCGCGCCACGAGCACGAATGGAAAGTGTGGCGCGACGTGAAGATGCCGCCGGCACGCATCCTGATCGCCGGCGTGATCAGCCATGCGACCAATATCGTCGAGCATCCGGAGCTGGTGGCCGAGCGCATCGTGCGGCTCGCCCGCGCGCTCGGGCGCGAGAACGTGATGGCCGGCACCGATTGCGGCTTCGCGCAAGGGCCGTTCCACCGCCGGGTGCACCCGTCGATCATGTGGGCGAAGCTCGAGGCGCTGGTCGCAGGCGCGCGGCTGGCGAGCAGGGAGCTGTGGGGGTGAGCACGCTCGCCGTTCGGACCGCCGCCGCTGCGGCATTGGTCTGCGTGTCGCTTCCCGCTACGGCGCAGGACTGGCCGACCCGGCCGGTGACCATGGTGGTCCCGTTCGCGGCCGGCGGCCCCGCCGATGCGGTGGGCCGCATCCTCGCGTCGGGCCTGTCCGAGTTCCTCGGCCAGCAGGTGATCGTCGAGAACGTCGGCGGCGCCGGCGGCATGGCCGGCTCCGCCCGCGTCGCCAAGGCGGCGCCGGACGGCTATCAGCTCGTGCTTGGCAACCTGGGCACCCACGCCGCCAACCAGACGTTCTACAAAGCGCCGCTCTACAACGCGGCGACCGATTTCGCGCCGGTCATGCTCATCGCCGAGACGCCGCTGCTCCTCCTCGCGCGCAAGGATTTGCCGGCCGATGATCTGCCGGCGTTTACCGCCTATGCGAAGGCCCATCAGGCGAAGATGCAATTCGGTTCGGGCGGCGCAGGCTCGGCGAGCCACCTCGCCTGCATGCTGTTGAACGCGGCGATCGGGGTGAACGTCACCCACGTTCCCTACCGCGGCGCCGCTCCGGCCATGCAGGATCTGATCGCCGGCCGCATCGACTACCAGTGCCCGGATTCGCCGATCGCCATCGCCCAGATCGAGAGCAGGACGATCAAGGCGATCGCCACGTTTTCGCGCGCGCGCTCGCCGCGGCTGCCCGACCTGGCGACCGCACAGGAGCAGGGGTTGGCCGATTTCTCGGCGTCGAACTGGTTCGCCTTTTTCTTTCCCAAGGGCACGCCCGCAGCGATCGTGCAACGATTCCACGCCGCCGCGCTCGCCACCCTCGGCACCGCGGCTGTGCAGGCGCGCATGGAGGAGATCGGAGCCGATCTGGTCGCTCCCGAGCGGCGTTCGTCGGCCTATCTGCAAAAATTCGTCGCGGGCGAGATCGCGAAGTGGGCCGGACCGATCAAGGCCAGCGGCATGTCGATGGACTGAGCCACTGTCATGCGCATCAGGATGGCGGAAAACTTTCGCGCGGTGTTCTACGCGCCGTTCTATGCCGCGCACGCGCTGGGGTTCTATGCGCGCGAGGGCGTCGACGACACCGTGGCTGTGCCTGCAGCACGACCTGCGGGAGCAAGGCGTCGATCCGTCCTCACTCGAGCGTGCACCCGATCGGACCATGGGCGAGAACCTCGCGGCGCTACGCGACGGGCAGCTCGACGTGATCCAGGTGTTCGAGCCCTTCGCGTCGCTTGCGCTGCAGCAGGACGCCGGCCGCATTCTCTACGCCGCGAGCACGCGCGGGCCGACGGCCTATACGACCTTCATCGCCACGCGCGCCGGCATCGCGCGCCATCGCGAGGTCTTTGCGGCGATTACGCGAGCGATCGGCCGCATGCAGGACTGGCTTGCCGAACACGGTGCGCCGGACGTGACCGATGCCGTGGCGCCGTTCTATCCGGACATCGCGCGCGACGTTCTGGAAAGCTCGCTGGCGCGCTATCGGGACGCGGGCATCTGGTCGCCCACGACCGAGGTCTCCCGGCAGGGCTTCGCGCGGTTGGCCGAAAGCCTCCTCTCCGGCGGATTCATTTCCCGCATCCCAACCTATGAGGATTGCGTGGAGCAACTTGCTCCCACCTCATCCTGAGGAGGCGCGAAGCGCCGTCTCGAAGAGCCTGTCCCCGCGAAGGCGGGGAATGGCAGCAAACGAATCTGTGGCCGTGGTTCGAGACGCCGTGCTTCGCACGGGTCCTCACCATGAGGACAGAGTTTATTGCGCAGCAAGCAGCCGCCCACCGACCTCCACCGGCCGTCCCGACTGCATCGAGGCGATGATCGCCTCGAACGCGCCAACCACGTCGACCATTTGCGCCGTCGTCACCGGAAACGGCGCGCCGCCTTCGACCGCCGCTGCAAAGGCCTCGAGCAGCGTGGCCAGGGAGTCAGCGGCCGGGAAGGCGCTCGTTTGCGGCGCCTGCCCGATGGGTGCGACCGTGAGGTTCGTTTCGTCGCGCACCTCGGCCCAGCCGTTGGTGCCGAAGACGTGCACGCGCCAATAGGCCGGGCCGGCCCGCACCGTCGCCATCAGGCCAGTGGCGCCGCTCGCGAATTCGACCAGCACCGCGGCCACGTCGCGCGGGTCGGGCGGCGATTTGCGCGCGAACAGCCGCGCGTCGACGCGCGCAACGGGCCCGGCGAGATTGACGAACGCGTCGAGCACGTGCAGCCCCGCCCGGTCATGCCGCCGCCCGGCGACTCGCGCGGATCGTCGCGCCAGCCGCCCTTCACCCGCGTACTGTGCTCGTTGCTGAAATGACCCTCGACGTGCAGCACGTCGCCGAGCGTACCGCCGGCGACAAGGCGCGCGAGTTCCAGCATGGACGGAAAGCAGCGCTTGCTGTTGCCGAGCCCGAGCACCACCCCGGCTCGCCGGCAGGCTTCGACCGCGCGCTCGGCCTCGGCGCGCACGAGGGCCAGCGGCTTCTCCGACCACACCGCTTTGCCGGCCTTGGCGACGGCGATGATCTGCTCGACGTGGAGCGAATGCGGAGTCGCGAGCACGATCGCCCTGACGCGCGGGTCGGCGATGGCCTCGTCAAGCTCGACCGACAGCGCGAGTCCATGCGCGGCGGCGAAGCCCCGCATGGCCTCCGGCTCCTTGCACACGCCGCGCACGAACTTGAGCCGCGCGCTCTTGCCCTGCACCGCGTTGACGATCGCCTGGCCCCAGCGACCGAGCCCGACGATCGCCGCCTCGATCATTCCGCCGCTCCGCGCGCAGCCGCGCCGCCTGAGCGGCGCCGGATCTCCTCGATGATGACGGTCGAGTCGCGCTCGCCCTCGCCGTGGCGCACGCAGCTCTCGAGCAGCGCGGCGGCGACCTCGCAGCCCGGCAGCTGCTGGCCGGCGCTAGCGGCCTGCGCGAGCATCAGGCGCACGTCCTTGAGCGCCTGCGCGGCCCGGCCGTGCGGCGCGAAATCGCGCGTGACCATCTTGCCGCCCTTGGTGTCCATCACCTGCGAATAGGCCGCCGAGCCGCGCGCGATGTCGAAGAACGTCTTGGGATCGAGCCCCATGCGCTCGGCCAGCACCAGGCCTTCCGCCAGCGCCAACCGGTTGAGGTTGAGGATCAGATTGACGGCGAGCTTGGCCTTGGCGCCGTCGCCCACCTGGCCGACGTGAAAGCGCCGCGGCATCAGCGCGTCGAGGATCGCGGTCAGCTCCGCGTCCGCCGGTAGATCGCCGCCGATCAGGCCGACCCCGTCGCCGCGCTGCACTTGATCGCTGGTTCCGGAGACCGGCGCCTCGAGGAAGCGCAGGCTCGCGTCGGCGGCGCGGCGCGCCAGCGCGACCGCGCGGTCCGGATCGCAGGTGATGCTGAGAATCAACGTGCGCGGACGCCGATCGGGGGCCTCGCGCAACGCGGCAGCGATCTCGTCGATCACCTCCTCCGCCTGATCGGCCGAGAACACCACGATGATGACATGGGTGCAGCGCCGCACCACCTCGCCGGCGCTGGCAGCGCCCTCCCCGCCCATTTCGGCAAGGCCTGCGAGTCTTGCGCGATCGACGTCGAAGCCGACCACCGGCAGGCCCGCCTGGGTGAGCCGATGCGCGAAGGCCGTGCCCATCAGGCCGACCCCGATCAGCCCGACCGCATCGCGCGACGACATGTGTGCCGGCCCGGTCATGGCCGCGATCCTATACGTCGCGCTTCTCCGCAGGCAATCGGCGGCGATATGCTGCGGGTGCGATCATCGGGGAGACGAGCATGGATACCCAGGAGCTTCACGAGCGCGGCCTAAAACTGCGCCGGGACTTGTTCGGCCGCGAGACGGTCGACCAGCGCATGAACGCGCTCGGCGAGTTCGGCAAGCCGCTGCAGGAGATCATCAACGCCTATGCGTACGGCGACGTCTGGAGCCGCAGCGCGCTGCCGCTCGCGACCAAGAGCCTCGTCATGATCGGCATGATGGCGGCGGCCGGCAAGCCGACGGAGCTGCGCGTCCACCTCAACGGCGCGATCAGGAACGGCTGCAGCGTCGAGCAGATTCAGGAGGCGCTGCTGCTGGTCGCCCTCTATTGCGGCATTCCGGCCGCCAACGAGGCGCACCGCGCCGCCGTGGAAGTGTTCCGCGAGGCTCCCCCGCCCCGCGAAAATCCGTAGGGTCGGCAGCGCTATCAGGCCGGCGCGACCCGCGCCGGTCCGCGCTTCCTGCGGGCGGCGCGCCATTCCTCGAAGCGCTGCACCACCACGAAGAACGACGGCACGAACACCACCGCGAGGCAGGTCGAGGCGATCATGCCGCTGAAGACCGTGATGCCGATCGATTTGCGCGCGCTGGCGCCCGCGCCGGTCGCCACCACCAGCGGGGCGACGCCGAGGATGAAGGCAAAGGACGTCATCAGGATCGGCCGCAGCCGCGCCCGCGCCGCCTCGACCGCGGCTTCGAGGATCGGCTTGCCGTCGCGCACCCGCCGCTCGCGCGCCACTTCGACGATCAGGATCGCGTTCTTGGCGGAGAGCGCGATCAGCAGGATCAGGCCGATCTGGATGTAGAGATTGTTGTCGATGCCGAGAGCGGTGAGCACCGACGCGGGCCCGAGCAACGCGAGCGGCACGGCGAGAATGACGGAGATCGGCGCGAACCAGCTCTCGTATTGGCCGGCCAGCACCAGATAGACCAGCAGCAGCGCCAGACCGAAGGTGTAGTAGAGCTGATTGCCGACCGCCTTTTCCTGATAGGAGATGCCGGTCCATTCGTATCCTGCGCCCTTCGGAAGGGTCCGCTGCGCGATCTGCTCCATCAGCGTCATCGCCTGTCCGGTGCTGAACCCGGTCGCGGGCAACCCGATGATGGCCGCCGACGGATAGAGATTGTACAGGCTGATCAGGGACGGACCGATCGTCGGCTTGATCTTGATCACCGTGCCGAGCGGGATCATGTTGCCCTGCTGGTTGCGCACGGCGAAATTCTCGATGTCGCTCGGGCGCAGCCGGAACATGGCGTCGGCCTGCACGTAGATCTGGAACACGCGGCCGAACTTGTTGAACTGGGTGACGTAGCTCGACCCGAGATACGAGGCGAGCGCCGCGAATACCTGGTCGGCGGTGAGATGCAGCGTCTCGATCTTCACCCGGTCGACCTCGATGTCGATCTGCGGCGCGGTCGAGCGGAACGAGGCGGTGATCCGCTGCAATCCGGTCTGGGTGCGTCCGTTGGCGACCATGGCATCGGTGACGGCCTGCAGCTTGTCGAGGTCGAAGCTCGAATCGCGCAGGTCGATCTGCATGGCGAAGCCGGCGGCGTTGCCGATGCCCTGGATCGACGGCGGCGGCAGCACGATGATCCGCGCCTCGTCGATCTGGCCGAGCTGCTGGTTGAGGCTGGTGTACAATGACCGCAGATCCTGGCCGCTGCCGCGCTCGCTCCAGTCCTTGAGCACGAGGTAGGCGACGCCGGCATTGGCGAGCGTCGCGTTGTTGTCGAGCGGCGAGATTCCGGCGACGCTGACCACGTTCTGCACGCCGGGCGTCTTGCCGGCGATCGCGGCGACCCGGTCGAGAACCTGCTGCGTGCGCGGGAGCGACGCCCCGTCGGGCAACTGCACGACGGCGAGCAGATAGCCCTGGTCCTCGATCGGCAGGAAGCCGGTCGCCACGCGCGAGAGGCCGTAGCCGGCGCCGGCCATCACAAGGAGCGCCACGACCACCGTGACGCCGCTGTGCGCGACCATGCGGCCGATCAGGCGCGCGTAAAAGCCTTCGAACTTCCCGTAGCCGGCGTTGAAGCCGCGGTAGAACGGATTGCGCTGTGCCGGCGGCACCGCCGGGCGCAGCCACAGCGCGCTCTGGGTCGGCTTCAGGGTCGCGGCGTTGATGGCGCTGAGCAGCGCCGTCGCGGCGATCACCAGCGCGAACTGCGCATACATCCGGCCGGTGAGCCCGGGCAGGAACGCCGCCGGCACGAACACCGCCATGAGCACCAGCGTAATGCCGATGATCGGCCCGAACAGCTCGTCCATCGCGCGCATGGCGGCCTGCCGCGCGGGCATTCCCCGCTCGATGTGATGGGCGGCCCCCTCCACCACCACGATCGCGTCGTCGACGACGATGCCGATGGCGAGCACGATGGCGAACAGGGTAGAGAGGTTCACGGTGAAGCCGAGCGCGTACATGGCAGCGAACGCGCCGATGATGGTGACCGGCACCGTGGTGGCCGGCACCAGGGTGGCGCGCCAGTCCTGCAGGAACACCAGGATCACGACCAGCACCAGGATCGCGGCCTCGAACAGCGTCAGGTAGACCTCCTTGATCGCGGCGCGCACGAACGTGGTCGTGTCGAACGGTTCGCCGTAGACGAGGCCCTGGGGAAATTCGCGCGCAAGCTCGACCATCCGGCGCTTGACCTCGCGCTCGACGTCGAGCGCGTTGGCGCCGGGCGACAGGTAGATGCCCATGCCGGCCGCCGGCTGGCCGTTGAGGGTGAAGATCTGGCCGTAGGTCTGGGCGCCGAGCTCGACGCGGCCGACGTCGCGCACGCGGGTGACGTCGCCGCTGCTGCCGCTCTTGACGATCACTTCCTCGAACTCGGCGGCATCGCCGAGCCGGCCGGCGACGTTGAGCGTGTACTGGAAGGCGTTGCCGGCCGGCGCCGGCGGCATGCCGACCTGCCCGGCGGTGACCTGCTGGCTCTGCTGCTGGATCGCCTGGATCGCGTCCTGCGCCGTCAACCCATGCGCCTTGAGCTTGTTCGGGTCGAGCCAGATGCGCATCGAGTACTGGCCAGCGCCGAACACGATGACACTGCCGACGCCGGGCAGCCGCGCCAGCTCGTCCTTGAGCTTGATGGAGGCGTAATTGCTCAGGTAGAGGCTGTCGTAACGCGTATCGGGCGAGGCGAGCGTCACGAACATCAGGATTGACGTCGATTTCTTCTGGACGGTCACCCCCTGGACCTGGACCGCCTGCGGCAGCGAAGCGAGCGCGCTCGACACCCGGTTCTGCACGAGCACCTGCGCGAAATTGAGATCGGCGCCGATCTTGAAGGTGACGGTGAGCGTGTAGCTGCCGTCGGCGCCGCTGAACGACTGCATGTAGATCATGCCCTCGACGCCGTTCACCTGCTGCTCGATCGGCAGCGCGACGGTGTCGACGACGGTGCGGGCGCTCGCGCCGGGATAGCGCGTCGTGACCTGGACGGTGGGCGGCACCACGTCCGGGTATTGGGAAACGGCGAGACCGAACAGCGCGACGCCGCCAATCAACACCATGAGGATCGCGAGCACGTTGGCGAGGACGGGCCGCTCGATGAAGAATTTCGCGATCATCGCGCCCGCCCGGGCTAGTTCGCGGCGCGCGGAGCCGCAGCCGTCTGCAGCTGGGGATCGACCTTCTCGCCCGGGATCGCGCGGATCGCCCCGGCGACGACGACGCGCTCGTCCGGCTGCAGTCCGCCTTCGATCACCCGCATCGCGCCGACATTGGGGCCGACCTCGACCTTGCGCTGCTCGACGACGTCCTCCCGATTGACCACGAGCACGTAACGTCCCCCCTGGTCGCTTCCCAGGGCCGCGTCGGGGACGAGCAGCGCGGTCGCCGCCTGCTCGATAGGAACGCGCAGGCGCACGAAATAGCCGGGCAGCATCGCCCGGTCCGCGTTCTGGAAGATGGCGCGTACCGCCAGCGTGCCGGTCGCCAGGTTGACGGTCGGCGAGACGTAGTCGAGAAAGCCCTTGTGCGGATAGCCGGTTTCGCTCTGCAGCCCGACCTCGGCCTGAAACTTCTTCAGGTCCTCGCGACCGAGACCCTGGCGCGCCATCTCGGCGCGCACGCGCAGGACATCCTGCTCGCTGATGTTGAAGTTCACATAGATCGGGTCGAGCTGGACGATGGTCGCCAGTTGAGTCGGCGAGGAACCGACAAGCTCGCCGGCCGAGACGAGGTGCGCGGTGACGATGCCGTCGAACGGCGCGGTGACGCGGGTGTAGTCGAGATTGATCTCGGCAATGCGGGTATTGGCTTTTGCCTGCAGCGCGTTGGCCTGAGCGGAATCGCGGTTGGCCAGGGCCTGGTCGAGGGCGGCCTTCGAGGCGAAATTCCGGCTGGCGAGATCGGCCTGGCGCCTATACTCGGCCTCGGCCTGGGTGAGCGTGGCCTGCGCGCCGGTCTCCGCCGCCCGCGCCTGGTCGAGCTTCACCTGGTAGGGCTCCGGCTCGATCGTGAACAGGAGCGTGCCGCGCTTGACCGCGTCGCCGTCCTTATAATGGATTTCCTGCAGGAAGCCCTGCACGCGCGCGACCAGATCGACGGAGTTGATCGGCGCGGTATTGCCGGTCACTTCGAGATAGCGCGTCACCGCCTGCTGCACCGGATGCGCGACGGAGACCTTGGGCGGCGGCGGCGGCACGTAGCGGTTCTGCTCGCCGCACGCGGCGAGCAGGACGACGGCCGCCAGGGCCGCCGGCCGGGCGCCGCACACGAGCCGGCCGGCCGCGCCGCCGCCGCGTCGATCGTCAACCATGAGAGCCCCCGGCCTGCCCGAACGCTTGTCAGCCCGATTTTCCGGGACCGCGCCTTGTCTCAGGATGCAATCTTCCGGCCGTACCGGCAATACGCCTTGGAATGCGCAGGGAATTTCGACGGATGCTAAAAGGCCGGGGCTGAGCGTTCCGGTGCCTTCGACGGGCGCCCCCGTCCGCGTCGGCGAGAAGAACGATGGGAGGAGCCGCCATGCTGACGAGACCGCAATTCGCGCGCGGACTTGGCACGACGGTCGGCCTCGTGGCGCTGTCGCGCCTTGCGCGCGCCGAGCCCAAGGCCATGCGGTTCGGCAACGCCGCGGAGCTGGCGATCCGCGTCCATTGGGCGCTCTATCCGGAATCGAAGCCGAAGGGTAAAGAGCGACGCCGAGGCGCTCAAGGACGCGCTCTATATTCTTCAGGTGCGCAAGGAGAAATGGTTTGCGGCGCCGTGGCAGGCGGACAAGCGCATGGGCGCCTCCTCGCTCGCCGAATGGCAGGAGCAGGTGCGCTTCGCCAGCCTCCAGTGCCCGAGCGGATCAAGGACGCGTCCACCTTGTTCACCGACGAGCTGATCGACGAGGTGAACAAGTTCGACCGCGGCGCCATCGAAGCGCAGGCGCGCGCGCTCGCGCTTTAGTCGGCGCGCCCTCGCCTCTTGCACGCTCGGCCTCCCATGCCGTTCGGCGAACTTGCCCGCTGCGTCACGCTGCTGTGGCTCGCCGGCATCGGCCTGCGCCTGACCGTGCTGGCGGTTCCGCCGATCATCCCGCAAATCCACGCGGACTTGCGCCTGTCGGAGACCGAAGTCGGCATCCTCAACGGCCTTCCCCCCGTCCTGTTCGCGGCCGCGGCGGTCGCCGGCTCGCTGCTGATTGCGCGGTTCGGCGCATGGCGCACGCTCGTCGCCGGCCTGCTGATCAGCGCGGTTGCGTCGGCGCTGCGCGGCGCCGTGCTGCATGTCGCGGCGCTCTACGGGGCGACGGTCGTCATGGCGTTCGGCGTCGCCATCATGCAACCCGCGTTGCCGCCGCTCACGCGCCAGTGGCTGCCCGACCGGGTCGGGTTCGCCACCGCCGTCTATTCCAACGGCCTGCTGGTCGGCGAGATCCTGCCGGCGGCGCTGACGATCCCGCTCGTGCTGCCGCTGGTCGCCGGCAGCTGGCGCCTCGACTTCGCGGCGTGGGCCGTCCCGACCGCGCTGATCGCGCTCGCCGTTGCCGGCCTCGCGCCGCGCCCGGCCGATCCGGACGGGAGCGGCACCGCGACCGCCCGCTGGTGGCCCGACTGGCGCGACCCGCTGATCTGGCGCCTCGGGCTGATGCTCGGCACCATCACCAGCATGTATTTCTCCTCCAACGCCTTCATTCCCGACTACCTCAATCACATCGGCCGTCCCGACCTGATCGGCGGCGCCCTGACGGCGCTCAACCTCGGCCAGCTTCCCGCTTCGTTCGTGCTGCTCGCGGTGGCCGGACGGCTCGAGCGCCGCTCCTGGCCCTATGTGCTGTGCGGCGCGTTGTGCCTCATGAGCGTGCTCGGCGTGGTGTTCGCGCCCGGCGCCTGGATCATCGCCGCCGCGGCCCTGCTCGGGTTTTCCGCCGGCGCCACCTTCGTGCTGATGCTGGCGCTGCCGCCGCTGTTGAGCGCGCCGGGCGACGTTCACCGCCTCTCCGCCGCCATGTTCACCATCGGCTACGCCTGCGCGGTCATCGTGCCGGTGATCAGCGGCCTTGCCTGGGACCTCACCGAGCGCGCCGCGCTGGCGTTTGCGCCGATCGGCGCCTGCGCGCTCGTGCTCATGGCGCTCGCGCCGACGATCCGCTTCGAGCACCGGGATTCCATCGGACAAAACGTGTAGGCTTGCTTTGTGTCGCACCAGGGGCTGCCCAGATGAACACCCAGCGTTTCAAGCCGTTGTCGATCGATCAGATGAATCCGGACCAGAAGCGGGTCGCCGAGGAGATCCTCGCGGGCCCGCGCAAGGGCATGCGCGGACCGTTCAGCGCCATGCTGCGCAGCCCGGGCCTCGCCGAGCATGCGCAAAAGCTCGGTGCCTACGTGCGGTTCGGCACCTCGATCCCGCCGCGGCTCAACGAGCTGGCGATCCTGCTCACCGCGCGGCACTGGACCGCGCAGTACGAGTGGTACGCGCACCATCGGCTCGCCATGCAGGCCGGGCTCAACCCGGACATCGCCGCCGCGATCGCTGAAGGCAAGCGGCCGGCAGCGCTCCAGCCCGACGAGGCGGTCGTCTACGACTTCTGCAAGGAGGTGCTCGACACGGGCCAGGCGAGCGACGCCCATTTCAACGCGGTGGTGGAAAAATTCGGCGAGCGCGGCGCGATCGATCTGATCGGCTCGATGGGCTATTACAGCCTGGTGTCGATGGTGCTCAACGTCGACCGCGTGCCCATCCCGGAGGGCGGCAAGCCGCCGCTCGCCGCGCTCAAATAGCCGCCGCCTGATCGCATGACCGCCGGCCGCGTTTCGACCAGGCTCGACGAGCGCGCAGGCGGCCGGACTGCCTGGCTCACAATCGCGCGCCCGGAAAAACTCAACGCGCTCGATCCGCCGACCATCGCGGCGCTGCGCGCGGCGGCGAGCGCGCTGCACGACGATGCGAGGCTGCGCGCGGTCGTCATCACCGGCGCGGGCGAGCGCGCCTTCATCGGCGGGGCGGACATCCCGACCATGGCCGGGCTCGACCCGGCCGGCGCCGAGGCGTT
>WNGG01005332.1_pt1 | contig 14334 bp, 8 predicted proteins | sample 5400661 | NCBI WGS metagenome assembly WNGG01 (sample SAMN13153372, study PRJNA577476) | soil metagenome | isolation source: 100 cm soil or saprolite under Garry oak tree replicate 1 | place: USA:California | collected 2016-06-15
CTGCGCGGCCGCAGCGCGCCGTACGTGCCGGGCTGGGATTGCCACGGCCTGCCGATCGAATTCAAAGTCACCCAGGAGATGCGCCAGGCCGGCGACACGGCCGCCTCGCCCGCGACGATCCGCAAGGCGTGCGACGCGTACGCGCGCCGGTTCATCGACATCCAGCGCGCGCAATTCAAGCGCCTCGGCGTGCTCGGCGATTGGGACCATCCTTACCTCACGCTCGACAAGGAATACGAAGCGGACGAACTGCGCCTTTTCGCGGACGTCGTCGAGCGGGGATTTGTTTATCGCGGCAAGAAGCCCGTCTATTGGTGCATCCCGTGCCGCACGGCGCTGGCCGAGGCGGAAGTGGAGTACCGGGACCACGTCAGCCAAAGCGTCTATGTGCGGTTCCCAGTCATCGGCCATCCGGGCACCTCGATCCTGATCTGGACGACAACCCCTTGGACACTGCCCGCAAATTTGGCCGTGGCCTACAATTCCACCTTCAGTTACTCGCAAGTTCGAGTGGGCGGCGAGACGTTCATTCTCTCCACGATGCTCTTGTCCGCCGTCGCCGCTAAATGCGGTTGGGAAGGCTACGAAATCGTCCGCAGTCTGGACGGCGATCATCTCCGCCAAATCGAATACCAGCATCCGTTTTGCGAGCGGACCGGCAAGTTCTTCGCCGGCGACACGTTCGTCGATAACGCCACCGGGACCGGCTTCGTGCATATCGCGCCCGGGCACGGACTGGACGACTATCTCCTGGGGACGCAAAATCAGTTGCCGATCTACTCGCCGGTGGATGACGACGGCCGTTTCGCCTACACGGATGATCTGCCGAAGGAGCGGCAAATGCCCGCCGCGATGATTGGCAAATCGATCCTCGAAAAGCACGGCCAGAGCGAGGCAAATGCCGCGGTCCTGCACGAACTGCGGGCCCGCAACGCGCTGGTGCACCAGGAGAATTACCACCACAGCTACCCGCATTGCTGGCGGAGCAAAACGCCGATTATCTTCCGCGCGATGGACCAGTGGTTCATCCAGATCGGTCACGATAATCTCCGCGAGCAGGCCATCGCGGCGATCGACAAAATCACCTGGATTCCTGACTGGGCCAGGCAGCGCATCGAAGCCCTGGTAAAATCGCGGCCGGATTGGTGCATCTCGCGCCAGCGCGCCTGGGGCGTGCCGCTGCCAGCTTTCTATGACGCGCAAGGCAACGCCATGCTCGACGCGCGGATCGTGCGCGCCGCCGCGGACCTGATTGAGAAGCACGGCTCGAATATTTGGTTTGAGAAAACCGCCGCGGAACTCTGGTCGCTCTTAAAACCCAGCGACTGGCGAGGCGCGGAAGCCGCCGCCAAATCCAACGATACCCTGGACGTGTGGATCGACTCCGGCTCGTCGTCGCGCGCCGTTCTCGCGCGGCGGCCGGAACTGCTGGGAACGGCCAAGGGCCGGACGGCGGCGGGACGCGCCCCCGGCGGACGGGAATGGCAAGCCGATCTGTACCTCGAAGGGAGCGACCAGCACCGCGGCTGGTTCCAATCCTCGCTGCTGCTCTCGCTGGCGGGCAACGGCGCCGCGCCGTTCCGGAGCGTGGTCACGCACGGCTTCATGGTCGATGCGGACCGCGAGAAGATTTCCAAGAGCAAACAAGGCCAGGCCGCCTACGAGAAACCGCAGACCGCGGAAAGCTACATCAAAAAATACGGCGCGGACGTCGTGCGCCTGTGGGCCGCGTCGCAGGATTTTCGCAACGACATCATCGTGAGCGAAGAGCGGATCAACAAGGTCGGCGAAACGTATCGCGTCATCCGCAATGCGCTGCGCTACCAGCTTTCGAACCTGTACGATTTCGATCCCGCCGGACACTGCGTCGCCGAGGCCGAGCTGACCGGACTCGACCGCTGGATTCTAAGCGAGTTCGCCAAACTCGAAGCCGACGTCATGGCGGCTTACGATGCCTGCGAGTTCCACGTCGTTTATCAGAAGATCAGCCAGTTCGCCGCCGTCGAATTGTCCTCCATTTACCACGACGTGGTGAAGGATCGCTTGTACACGGACGCCGCCAATTCGCCGCGCCGCCGCTCGACGCAAACCGCGATCTACCGATTGGTGACCGGCCTGTGCAAACTGCTGGCCCCGATTCTCTCCTTCACGGCGGACGAGGCGTGGGAGTTCATCCCCGGCGCTGCCGGCTCAGTGCACGAGGCGGCCTGGGAGGCGGTCGGATTGAAACTCGGCGAGGCGGAAATGGCGGACTGGCAGGAGTGGGTTGCTTTGCGGGAGTTTCTCCTGCCCTACTTGGAAAAGGCGCGCCAGGAGAAGCTCATTGGCAAGGCGCTCGAAGCCAAGCTTCACATCCAGGGGCCGACGAGGCATGCGGAACGCTGGAAGTCGGCGGAGGCCCTGTTGTGCGAGCTGCTGAACATTTCCCAGCTAAAACTCGATGTTGAACCCCTGCGTGTCGATGACCCCTTCCATGCGAGTCCCGGTTTCATGGGATTATTCGTAAATGTGACCAAAGCCGATGGCACGAAATGCGAACGCTGCTGGCATCGGGAAACCGATGTCGGGTCGAGTCCGGAACATCCGACGATCTGCAGGCGGTGCGTCGCGGCGGTAAAGGCGAATCTGGCCTCCCGCTGAGGCCCGCCGCGCTGGGCCCGGATGTCAGAACCGGTGGTTTAACGGCGATTCTGGATCGTTTCCCAGTCGGGTTCGGCGGCAAGGTCCAATGGGCTCCTCGCCGCCAGGTCAAACGGTAACTGCTCCGCTCGGCGTCATTGACACATGGCCGTCCCGTCGTATTGTGTTGTTGCGCATGAAAACTTATACTGCGGTAGTTGAGCGGTGTCCGGAAACCAACCTTTTCGTCGGCTACATTCCCGGTTTCCCTGGGGCGCATTCGCAGGCGGCGACGCTCGACGAGCTAAATCAAAACTTGAAGGAGGTAGTCGAGATGCTTTTGGAGGATGGCGAGCCGCGGTTGGAGGCTGAGTTTATCGGCACACAAACCGTCAGTGTGCCGTAGGCATGGGCAACATTCCGGTGCTCAAGCCGCGGGAGGTCGGTCGGATTCTGGAAAAACTCGGTTTCAGTGAGGTCAGGCAACGTGGGTCCCACAAGCAGTATCGACATTCAGACGGCAGGGGTACCACGGTGCCGTTTCATTCGGGTAGAGACATATCGCCTTTTCTGCTGCGCCAGATTGCCAAAGATATTGGAATTACAGTCCAGGACCTTGTCAGTCACAGATGACCTCCACAGGGCGGTCGTTCAGCGGAAAGCGGTGGTGAGCATCCAGACGCCCCAGGCGGCCAGGAGAGCGCCGGCAATTCTCCCGATCCACAAGCCTTTCGGCGCGGCCTTCTCCACCAGGACGAAGATGGCGAGGATCGCCACCCACCAGATGTTCATCACGCCGGCGACGAAGAGCAGCGCCATCAGGACCCAGCAGCAGCCGGTGCAGTAGGCGCCGTGTTTGAGTCCCATCAGGAAGGCGCCAGCCTTGCCCTCGCGCCAGTCGGTCAGGAGAAAGCCCAGGGGCGATCGGCAGTGGCTCAGACAGGCGTGCTTGAAGCGGGTCCACTGAAAAACTCCCGCCGCCAACAGCAGCGCGCCGCCGAACGCGGGACTGCGGCTCACCATCATCGGCGAGAGAAGCGCGGTGGCGTGGAGCGCCCATTGCGCGAGGGCCGCCAGTGCGCTGAAGGCCATCCAGATCGCGAGGTAGCCGCCGAGGAAAATTCCAGCCGGCACGTACGGCCGTGCTTGTTCCCGGCGTTTGCGGTTCACGGCGGCGAAGGTCAGGACCATCGGCGCGGCCGAAGGGACCATCATCGCCACCATCATCTCGGCCCACATGAGGAAAAGCGGGACGAGTTGTGCGGCCGACCAGGCTTGCAGGTCCGGCCCGGACATCTTCATGCCCGCGCAGGCGCAGACGCCGGTGTCGATCATCGCGCGCGCTTCGCCAATCATGTAAGCCCAAGCCAGGCCGCACAGGGCGGCGAGCGCGGCCAGCACCACCACGCGATCGCGTTTGAGGAGCGATTCGATTGACAGGGAGTCGTTCATGAACTGAGCGCGCTGGTTTCCAAAAGTAATCTCCGGAGGCGCCTTCGATCATCCACACATCCAAAAGCGAGACGCGCGGAAGCGGCAGAGTCGGCCCTGTTTGTCCGTGTGCAAGCGTTTGTTCCGCCCCTGGACGGGGCGGGGACGCCTCGGCGAGGCGTCCCCACCAGACACGCTGTTCCGGTCATCAGTGCAATCAGTTGCCGTAGGTGACCTGCGTTACAAAGGCCGCCTTCTTGGGCCAGGAGAACTTCAACTCACCGGCCGCGACCCGCATTTCTTCGGCCGAAACGCATTCGGCGGTCTTGAACACGAAGCCCGTGCCGTGGTCCAGGCGGACCGATTCCGGTTTGCCGGTGACGGGGTTCTTGATCGGGGCGACCGTGGCGGCCAGTTCCTTGCCGACCTTCACGCTGCTGTCGCGACCGTTGAAATTGAATTGGAACCGAACGTAACGCGGTTCGAGCACTTTGGAAAAAGTGGTGGCGAGGATCTCGAACGGCAGTCCGCCCGCTTTGCCGCTGGCGATTTGCAGCAACGCGTCGCGCTGCTCCGCCGTCGCTTTTTCATCGAAAAAAAGACAGACGGTGCCGTTGCCCTCGTGCAGCGCCTTGGGCCAGCGAGCCGCGAAACCCAGGCCCAGGCCGTCCAGCCGGACCTCGCCGTATTTGCCGCGGTTGATCCGCCACGCGCCCAGTCCCTCGCAATAACCCATCGTGGGCGGAGCGGAGAATTCACACGGACATCCATAATCGCAATTGCAGGCCTGGAGGTAATCGGCTTCGATGACCCAATTGACTTTCGCGTCGGTCGGCATACTTAGTTCCTTTCAAAACGCAAGCGGCCCCCGCGCGGGCGGCCGCCGATTCGGGGCGAGCATTAGCTCAAACCCGGGCGCTGACAACAGAAATGTCGGTAGTTCGGACGCGGCGCAAGTCGGTTTTGCGAGGCATCAAAGCTCCCTGGTCGATGAGCCCCTGATAGTCAGGGACTCGCGAGGACGCTCGCCCTCCCGGATCGCGCCCTCCCGGATCGCGGGCTAGTTAAATCCGGTGAATCAATCCTGGACGCCGACGCGGTAGAACACCGGCGCGATGCCCGCCGCGTTCGTGTCAAGAAGCGTCGTTGTCCCGACCTGCCCCACGATGTTGCTGCTGAACGGCAAGAAAGCAGGCGCCACAATCAGGTTCGTGCTCCGCTCAAGAAAATAGGTCCGAGTGTCCACGCTTTGCCAGCTCACCGTGAGACCGGATGGGCCGGGGACAGGCGTCATGAGGCGCAGCACGGACAGGGGATCTGTCGGGTCGGTGCCGGCGCGCCACTCCTGCCAGTTGTTCAAACCGTCGCCGTCCGGATCGGCGTAATCGGCCGAGCCGTCGGTTGGCAGGTTGTGTCCCTGCAGCCAGGCGTAGGAAATGATCGAAGTTGGTGATTGAAATTCATACGCGCCAATGTCCACGGTGCCACCCACGATGCGCGAGTGGCCGTCCAGGTCGAGGCCGGCGGGGGCGTGGGCGTTGAGGCCGGCGTTGATGCAGGGGGAATTGGATTGCAGCCGCAAGTTGCCGCTGACTGGGTCCACAAAAAGCGGCGGTTTGTCGAAGTTGGCCAGGCCGCCGGGGAGTGGGGTCGTGCAAGAGTAATTGAAGGTTCCCGCCCAATAGTTGGCTCCGCCTCCGCTCTGCACAGCGACATTGTAATACACAATGCAGTTGTTCAGCGTGCTGAAATACGCCCCGCCGCCGGCGGAGCCAGCCGAGTTGCCGCTTAGCGTGCAGTTGTTCAGCGCGCTCATATACGCCCCGCCGCCGTCCACGTCAGCCGAGTTGCCGGTGAGCGTGCAGTTGTTCAGCGTGTTCAGCGCCGCCCCGCCGCCGGTGCCGTCGCTGCCGGTAGCCAGGTTGCCGGTGACCCTGCAGTTGTTCAGCGTGCCTCCAGCGGCCCCGCCGCCGCCGCCGTCAGCCCAGTTGCCGATGAGGGTGCAGTTGTTCAGCGTGCACAACGATGCCCCGCCGCCGTCTTCAGCCGAGTTGCCGGTGAGCGTGCAGTTGTTCAGTGTGCCCCCAGACGCCCCGCCACCGCAGCCAGCCGAGTTGCCGCTAAGCACACAGTTGGACACCACAGCGCCAGCCGAAGGACACCACACCCCACCCCCATTGTTGGCGGTCCCGTTGGTCAGCGTGAAACCCACCAGCGCCGCCCCATCGCCAAGATAAGCACAGCGCACCGCGCGGCCGCCATCAATCACCGTCACCTCCGCCCCATTCACGCTTCGCATCGTGAGCAGCTTCGTCACCGCTACCCGGTTCGTCGTCGCCCCATCCACCACTCGCCCGCCGGTCTGGTAAACCCCGTTGCTCACCAGCACCAGCGCTCCCACCATCGTGGCCGCATCCACCGCATCCTGGATACTTGTCGCGGCCGTGGCCCAGGAAGTGTAAGGGGCCAACGGATTGCCGCTCTCGAGAGCTACATAATGCACCGGCTGTTCCACCACGTGCACCGTCACAGTCGCGCTCACGCCCCCCGGATAACTCTCGTTATACGCCCGCAACACCACTGTGTAATCTCCGACCGCCGTCCAACTGTGCGAGGAGTATGGCCGATTGCTCAGCACCGTCCCATCGCCAAACTCCCACAGGCTTGCACTGGCGTGGCCGCCGATTTGCGCCCGGAAATCCACCGCAAAGCCCGTCGCCACGTTGGTGTAGCTGGCTTCGATCGCCGCGCTCAATGGGCCGGTGATGGCTCCAGCATGATATTCATCGCAGCCGATGGAGGGCGGGTTGAGCCACAGCTCCCCATCAATGTCCAGCCCGCTGGAGTATGCGGCGCTGCCGGCCGCGCGGCAGGGAGAGCCGGCGCTCAGGTGCGACGCACTGGCTAATTGCGGCTCGGCGGTCAGGTTGCCAACGCCGCCTGGGGGCAGAGGTGTGGTGCACGAGTAATTGAGGGTTGAAAATGAATCATAGTTGGCTCCGCTCTGACGAGCGACATTGTAATAGACAATGCAGTTGTTCAACATGGCCCCGTACGCCCCGCCGCCCGAATCGGAGGCCGAATTGCCACTGAGCGTGCAGTTGTTCAGCGTGCCGGGACACGTCCCGCCGCCCGAATCGGAGGCCGAATTGCCCGCCAGCGTACAGTTGGTTGGCGAAATGAAATAGCCGCCGCCGTTTTGCGCGGAATTTCCTGTCAGCGCGCAGTTGTTCATCGTGCCTCCGAACGCCCCGCCGCCGCCAAGTGCCGAATTTCCCGTCAGCGTGCAGTTATTCAGCGAGCACTCGCTCGCCCCGCCGCCGGCCTCAGCCGAGTTACCGGTGAGCGCGCAGTTATTCAGCGTGCTCTCATAAGCCCCGCCGCCGTTGGCAGCCGAATTGCCCGCCAGCGTACAGTTAGTCAGCGTACCGAAATAGGTCCCACCGCCCTGTGTCGCGTAATTTCCCGTCAGCGTGCAGTTATTCAGCGTGCCCCAGTACACGCCGCCGCCGCCGTCGCCCGCGGTAGCTGAGTTGCCGGTGAGGGTGCAGTGATTCAGCGTGCCCCCATAGGCTCCGCCGCCGGCAGGAGCCGAGTTACCGGTGAGCGTGCAGTTGTTCAGCGTGCAATCGAGCGCCCCACCGCCTACCGGGCAGGACTCGATCCCGCCGTGAACCGTATTACTGCTGAGAGTGCAGTAGTTCAGCGTGCAAACCGATGCTCCTCCACCAGCGCCTTCGTCACCGCCAGCCGAGTTGCCGGTGAGGGTGCAGTAGTTCAGCGTGCCTCCAGACGCCCCGCCGCCGGAGCTGAAAGCCCAGTTGCCGCTGAGCACACAGTTGGACACCACCGCGGTAGCCGAGGCGCACCACACGCCACCGCCGCTCTGCTCGCGTTCGTAATCGCCTGAACTTCGCGTGGCCCCGTTCGTCAGCGTGAAACCCGCCAGTGTTGACCCGTCGCCCAAATAAACACAGCGCACCGCGCTGTCGGCAGGCCTAGTGCCAGCAATCACCGTCACCCCGGGGCCGTTCACGCTCCGCACGGTGAGCGCGTTCGTCATCGCCACTCGGTTCGTCATCGCCCCATCCACCGCGCGTCCGCCCGTCTGGTAAACCCCGTTGGTCACCACGATTTCATCCCCGGCCAGAGCCACGTCAACCGCGTCCTGAATGGTCGTGGCCGCGCTGGCCCAGGTGGAGTAAGGCGGGGCGGGAGCGGCACTGTTCACATCCACGTAGCGCACCGTCGCCAGTGCGCTGGTTCCCATCAGCGCAAGCCAGACGGCGGTGCCTTGCTTAATGCTCCCGCGCATGAGTTCCTTGTTGGAGCCGTTGATGAACTGTCGCTTTATATCAGCAGAAACTGACCGGAATTACAAGGAAAATGATTTGAAGAGATTAAATGATTAAAAAGGATTAACAATCCTAACACCAGCGAGTCGCGGTAGGTGGCGCCAAACCGTGAACAATGTAGCGCCTCGGTTCCGTCGGCGAGACGCCGACGGGTGCGACCGAGACGGTCGCGTTCCCCTTTTCGTTCTCTAAGGATTCCGATACGCGCAACGCGAAGTCGTGAACGGAATGCGCTGGCCGCCGCTTACTTCTTCACGAACAAGGCGAGGGAAGCGGTGTAGCCGTGCAGGAAATTCCGCTCGCCAACCGGTCCAATCTCCCCGTTGCAAAAGAAGCCGGCGAGGCCGAGCGGGCCTAACTGCGCCTGGACGTGGCGGGCGTCATGGCTCGGCTCGCCGAACAAGCGGTGGCCGCGGCCGTTGCAACTGCACAGGCACGCGCCGTAGAGCGCTTTGCCGGCGAGTTGCTGGCGCGCGCGCCCCAGCAGGGCGGTGATGTCTTCGGTGCCGGTGGCGGCGTCGCGGCGCTGGAACTGGATGGTCTGGCCCGGCCGCGGGAAGGCGCCGACGGCGATGACGCCGGACTTGGGGTCCGCGCCGATGAGATTGCGGATGAGAAAATCGCCGCGGTGAAATTCCTCGAGGTACTCGTTGATGACCAGTCCGACGAACAGGTTGCCGCGCGATTTGCGTTGCTCTTTTTCGGGGAGCTGGTTGACCGTCTCCGCCAGGACTTCGTAAGCGGAGCGGTTGCCGATCTGGTGGATCAGATTGCGTTCCGCCTTGGTGATGGTCCAAGTGTCGCCAATGGGCGTGCAACCCTGCGAAATGACGCTGGCGAGGGCGACCTCACCGCCGATCGCAATCCCCACGCCGCCCTCCTCCCACACCTGGCCATTGAGATAAACCTGGGTCCGTTGCTCCGCGGCATCGCCGGTAGCCAGGCCGCCCGCAATCGGCAGCGGCGCGTAAGCTTCGTTCCAACCTCGCAGCCAGGCTTCGCCATCGAGATGAAACGGATCGGCGAACGTGAGCCAGCCGTTGATCTGCTCGGGACCGATGCCCGTCTCCATGTGCCAATAGCCCGGACCGGTGGCCTCCTCGACCTGCTCCTGGGTGAAGTGAACCGCTTCCAGCGTGGCGCCCGGCAAGGAGTAAAGTCCCAACACCAGGCCCGCTTCCCCCTCCACTTCCTGGTCGCCGGCGATCAGGCTCGGACTCGAACAGCCCGCCAACAGCGGAACCTGGGCGTGCACGCGCAGCAGCTCCAGCACCTGCGCGGCCTGCCCAAAGAATCGCGGGCTCATAAAGACCAGCCCCAGCGAGACCCGTCCCGCGTCAAGGCGTCCCCGCAATTGTTCGGCCCAGGCTTGCAGTCCGGCCTCGTCGAAGCCGCCCGGCCAATGGTCCGCCACCGAATGCTCATTCTGCACGGAGCGAAATTAACCAGAATGAAGGGAATGGCAATAGCCACTGCTGCGGCGTCTCTCATTCACCATTCCTTCACTTCCGCTTTGACAGGGGCCGGACGGGTTGCCACTGTGCGGCCTCAATTTCTGGGAACTCTATGGCAGAATTACGCGGGAATCTCTTAGTCGCCCAATCCGGCGGGCCGACGGCCGTTATCAATGCCAGCGTCGCCGGCGTCATTCAGGAGGCTGGCCGGCACGAAGTCATCGAAGAAATTTACGCCGGCCTCAACGGCATCCTCGGCATTCTCAACGAAGACCTGATCGACCTCAACGAGGAGAAGGCCAAGTCGATCGAGGGGTTGAAATACACTCCGGCCGCCGCACTGGGCACCTGCCGCTACAAGCTGGACTTCAAAAAGAAAGCCGATCGCGCCGCCCGGGACATGGAGCGGTTGTTCGAGGTTTTTCAGGCGCACCAAATTCGCTATTTCTTCTACGCGGGGGGCAATGATTCGCAGGACACGGCCAACAAAATCCACGAACAGGCCATCGCCCGCGGTTACGAAATGCGCGTGATCGGCGTGCCCAAGACCATCGACAACGATCTGCCGCACACCGACCACAGCCCCGGCTACGGCTCGGTGATCAAGTACAACGCGACGACCGTCATGGAGATCGCCGCCGACGTCGGCAGCATGGCGACCGAGGAAGGGTCCTGCGTGGTGATCGAAGTCATGGGCCGCGGCGCCGGCTGGATCGCCGCCGGCACGGTGCTCGCCAAGCGCGCGCCCGCCGAGGCGCCGCACATCATTTTGCTGCCGGAAATCCCGTTCGACGAACCCGCCTTCCTCCGGCGAGTGAAGGAAACCGTCGATGCCTATCGCTGCTGCGTGGTCGTCGTCGGCGAAGGGTTGAAAAACCAGCAGGGCGAAGAACTGGCCGCCGACAAGTCGCGGCTCGATGCCTTCGGCCATCCGGTCCTTTCCGGCGCCGCCGAGCACCTCGAAAACTTTGTCCAGCAGAAACTCAACGTCAAAAGCCGCAGCGTCAAACTCGGCTACGCCCAGCGCGCCGCCGCGCACATGGCCAGCGCCACCGACGCCGCCGAGGCCGCCGCCTGCGGCGAGGCCGCCGTGCGCGCCGCCATCGAAGGCAAGAGCGGTTTCATGGTGAAGCTGGTCCGGCTCCAGCACCATCCTTACAAATGGACGACCGATTTGCAGCCGCTGGCCGACATCGTCGATGTCGAGAAACTGGTCCCGCGCGACTGGATCAGCGCGGACGGGTTCCTGCCGAACGAGAAGCTCATCGAGTACGCGCGCCCGCTCATCGAAGGCGAAGTCAAAGTTCCGCTCGAAGGCGGGTTGCCCAAATACGTGCAGTTGGAGCGAATCCGGGTGGACAAGAAGCTGCCGCCCCGCCGCTAAGACCGTGGCGCCGCACCCGTTTAGCGTGTCCCTCGGAAGCAGCGCAGGTTTTAGAGGTGGAGGGTTCGTGGTGGTTTCGAGCCGCGGGTCCAACCTCGAACTGGGGACTGGGAAGTCCCCGGAACCGGCAGACAAGGATGTCTGCCCTACGGCGCTAAGCGCGTGTTTTGAAAATCGCCCGGTCAGGGGACCGGGCCTACAAGGTTGCCGAAATCGCTGCGTTGCCTGTAGGCCGCGTGCCCTCACGCGGCGCTCCGGTGGATTTTTAAAACACGCGTTAAATTGGCGCGTAGCGCCGCGCGAGCCACAAACGTGAACCCGGAACTCCTGGCCAAAGCCAAATCGCTCGGTTTCTCCGACCGCCAGATCGCGCACCTGACCGGCCAGACCGAAGTGGCCGTGCGCGCGCAACGCCGGCGCCTCGGCCTGCTTCCCAGCTACCGCCTGGTCGATACCTGCGCCGCCGAGTTCGAGGCCTACACGCCCTATTACTATTCCACCTATGATCGCGGCGATGACGAAATCCGCGCCTCCGACAAACAGAAGGTAATGATCCTGGGCGGCGGGCCAAATCGGATCGGGCAGGGGATCGAATTCGACTACTGCTGCGTCCACGCCGCTTTCGCGCTTCGCGAAGACGGGTTCGAAACGTTGATGGTCAATTCCAACCCCGAAACCGTCTCCACCGACTACGACACGAGCGACAAACTGTTCTTCGAGCCGCTTACCCTCGAAGACGTCCTCCACATTTACGAGCGCGAACGCTGCTGGGGCGCCATCGCTCAATTCGGCGGCCAGACCCCGCTTAATCTGGCGCTGGGTTTGCAGCAGAACGGCGTCAACATCATCGGCACCTCGCCGCAAAGCATCGAAATGGCCGAAGACCGCAAACTCTTCGCCGCGCTCCTGCGCCAGCTCGACATCCCGCAGCCGCCCAACGGCCTCGCCGTCAACGAGGCCGAGGCGCACGCCGCCGCGCGCCAGCTCGGCTACCCGGTTCTGGTCCGACCGTCCTTCGTGCTCGGCGGCCGGGCGATGCAGATTGTTTATTCGGACAGCGAACTGGCTCATTACATGCGCTTCGCCGTCGAGGCTTCGCCGGAGCGGCCCGTGCTGGTGGATAAATTTTTGGAAGACGCGACCGAGGTCGATGTCGATTGCATCGCCGACGTCGGCCAATTCGAGAATCCGAGCGAAGGCACGATTGTCATCGGCGCGCTGCTCGAACATATCGAGTTCGCCGGCGTCCACTCCGGCGACGCCGCGATGGTCCTGCCCCCGCACGCCCTTTCCAAGCGCGTCATCCAGACCATTCGCGAGTACACTCACGCGCTGGCGCGCGCGCTCAAAGTCATCGGCCTCATGAACGTGCAATACGCGGTGAAGGGCGAATCGGTTTATGTGCTGGAGGTCAACCCGCGCGCGTCGCGCACCATCCCGTTCGTGAGCAAGGCCATCGGCGCGCCGCTGGCCAAACTCGCCGCCCGGGTCATGGCCGGCAAAAGTCTGGCTCAACTGGGCTTCACCCAGGAGCTTTGGCCGCGCTATTGGGCGGTCAAGGAATCGGTCTTTCCCTTCAACCGTTTCCATGGCCAGGACATCCTGCTCTCGCCCGAGATGCGCTCGACCGGCGAAGTCATGGGACTCGATGCCGATTTGGGCATCGCCTACGCCAAATCGCAGATCGCGGCCAGTTCGCCGCTGCCGATGGGTGGCCGGGTGTTCATCAGCGTCAGCGACGCCCATAAGAAGGAAGTGGCCGGCGTGGCGAGCCAATTTGTCGCGCTCGGTTTTGAGATTGTGGCCACCGGCGGCACGGCGGCGGTGCTGGAAAGCGCCGGCTTGAAGGTGCGGAAAATTTTCAAACTCGCCGAGGGCCGGCCTAACGCGCTCGACCTGCTCAAGAACCGCGAACTCCAGCTCGTCATCAACACCCCGGCCGGCCAGGCCCCGCGCGCCGACGAAGTGCGAATCCGCACCATGGCCGTCTATACCGGCACGCCGATCATGACCACCCTTAGCGGCGCCAAGGCCGCCGCGCTGGGCATCGCGGCGTTGAAAAAGAGCGGCTACGGCGTCAAGACCTTGCAGGAATATCATCCGCCATCCGCCTGATCCAATCCGGTTCATCCTGTTACCTTGTCAGCTTGATTCTTGATTGGCTCGGCTGACGGTCCTTCCGCATCGGCTTCGCCTTTTCATCATCTCGTGCATTTCGCAATCCCCAGTAGTGGCCGTGCGCAGCACCCGCGCGCTGGCTCTACATTTTTTCTCCAATTAAGCGAACATAAGCGAACATAGGCGAACATAAGCGAAGATTTGCCTCTAATCCGGGTCCGCGTTCATCAGTGTCATAAATGAAAAAAGTGTTACGATCGTTCAAATCTTTGGCTTGCCCTTGCAATGTAGGCCGGGTCCCCTGACCCGGCGTAGTTTTACGATCACTCAAATCTTTGGCTTGCCCATTCATCCGTTCAGAACCTCCTCGCATCCAACGCCCTCGACCCAAGTCGAGGTTCGTCCGCGCTAGGTTTGCTCCAACGGCTTGCCCGCAGGCCGGTGCATCGGCGTACCGGTCGGCTGAGGCCAAGCCGGCCCTAGCGCCTGCCTCCCGTGCGCGGACAGCCAGGCAGGGCGCGGTTTCCTCACGCGATCCGGGAACGCCGCCTTCAGGCGGCAGCCTCCGCAGACAACCCATGCAAGGCGCGGTCTCCTCACCGCGCCGATGCACGAACCAACCGCTGCTCGGTTCGACGTGGCACAAGTGGCTAAAAGCGGCTGCGTGGACGCTTGCCTTCCTGCAACCGCCGGGGGACATCAAACTTCTCACAGTGAGAAATTTGATAACCCCCTCTCGCTCGACGAGGTTGCCGAGCCATCCCCCATAAACCGTCTGGCGGGGACACCGAAACTCAAACCCGGTACGGCGAGGCTCCCGCCGAACCGTGACTGCGCTTTCGACTATTTGGCGCCTTTCGCGGTTCCGCCACAATTGCCGCAAGCCTCTGCACCCAAGCGGCTGAGCGCGGATTCCAGACCCCAGCTTTTCCCCACTTCTGCATTCTTCATTCTGCCTTCTGCCTTCGCTTTC
>WNGG01005333.1_pt1 | contig 14334 bp, 12 predicted proteins | sample 5400661 | NCBI WGS metagenome assembly WNGG01 (sample SAMN13153372, study PRJNA577476) | soil metagenome | isolation source: 100 cm soil or saprolite under Garry oak tree replicate 1 | place: USA:California | collected 2016-06-15
ACCCGCCCCTGGACGGTATCGACCCCTATGACACCTTGATCTTGACGGCACTGTGCAAATACCGTCCAGCCCCTCTCACCGCCAGTTTCGATGCCGCCGTGCGCAGCTTGCACGATGAAACGCCGCACTCTGTGGATGCAGCCTGCTGCCGCTGATGCGGCTCCGCTTCGCCACGCCGGCTGCCCTGGTCGACATAGGCAACGTGAGCGAGCTCCGCTTCGTCGAGCGTGACGACGACCAGGTTCGCGTCGGCGCCCTGACCCGCCACCGTGACCTGGCCGAGCACCCGGTCATCCAGGCGGCCGTGCCGCTGCTGTCGGCGACGGCCGCGCAGATTGGCGATCCCCAGATCCGCAACCGGGGCACCATCGGCGGCTCGATCGCGCACGCCGACCCGGCCGGCGAATACGGCACGGTCTGCCTCATGCTCGACGCGCAGATCGTCACCACTAGGCGCCGCATCCCAGCGGCCGCGTTCTTCCTCGGCCGCTTCACCACCCCGCTCGAGCACGACGAGCTCATCACCGAGCTGGTCTTCCCGGCCGCCGCGGGCGGGGCCGCCTACCTCAAGTTCTGCCACCGGCTGTTCGACTGGGCGCTCGTCGGCGCCGCCGCCCAGCGCGTCGACCGAGGATGGCGCGTCGGACTGGTCAACGTGGCCGAAACGCCGGTGCGCGCCGCCGCCGTGGAGCGATCCCTGGATGCCGGCGCGCCGTATGACCAGGCCGCCATGCTGGCCTCCGACGGGCTGCGCCCCACGCCATCCCATCGCGCACCGGCAGAGTACAAACTGCACCTCACCCGGGTCCTCACCCGCCGGGCCCTCGAGCAGGCAGCCGCAAACCCCCGAATACCAGGTTGAAAGCCAGCGCCGCTCCAGGGCTACCGAGGGAAGCCGCGCCGCGTGATGTTGCCGAATTGACCCGTTTATGGATCAAGCGCCGGGCCCGGCGCCATCCTGCCTGCGCCCGCTCGTCCAGCTCGACGACGCCGCGCCAGGTTGAGACGCGCCTGTAGACTCGCGTGCCGTGCTCATGCTGATGCTCTGGAGCGCGCCGCGCAGCCGCTCGACGGCGTTCTACCGCATGATGATCGAACGGGGTGACTTCACCGGCGTCCACGAACCTTTTTCGCACGTCGCGGTATTCGGCAATGTGGAAATCAGCGGCAGGCCGCTGGCCACTGCGCCGGAGGTCATCGCCGAGCTTCGCTCTCTCGCCACCACAAGACAGGTCTTCATCAAGGAAACCACGGATAGGCGCCACCCCGAAGCCCTCGCCGACCGGCGGTTCCTGGCCGAGGACGCACAGCACACCTTCTTGATACGGCACCCGCGGGCGACCATCAGCTCCTACCTGGCCGTCAGGCCGAGTCCCCGGATACACGAGATCGGGTTCGAGGCACAGTATGAGGTGTACACGAAGGTCAGGAGGCTTACCGGGCGTGACCCCCTGGTCGTGGATGCCGGCGACCTGATGAACCGGCCCGCTGACACCATCAAAGCGTACTGCGCGCACGTCGGTATCGATTTCCGGCCGCACGCCCTGAGCTGGCAGCCGTCCGACCGGCCCGAATGGCAGCCCTTCAGACACTGGTTCACCGATGTGGCGGCCAGCTCAGGATTGGCCGAGGTGCCCAGCCGTCGCAGTCCGGACGCTGAACAGCACCCCATGCTGGGCACATACCTTGAGTATCATCTGCCCTTCTACCAGAGGCTCTATCAGCGGCGCCTAGTGGTCTTAGGGCCATTAACCCCGGTGCGCGTGCGGTAGCTGGTCCTTCATGAGGTAATAAGGTCGGCCCACAGTGAGGACCAAAGCCCCTGCCCCGGCCCGGCATCCGTGGCGGTATACCTGGGGTGGAGGTGGGAACTGTGATCACAGTGCTTACCGTTGATGCGGCGCTCCAGCGCACCTGCGCGATCTTCCGCAAGCAGGCTGACCGGGGCGATATTACTCCTACCGAGCGTGACCTCCTGATAGATGGCGCCATTCTGCTCGCCATGCACGTCGATGACCTGGCCCGGGATAGCCGCGTCGGCTCGGATTCCGGCTGGCCAGAAGGGGCGCTACCGGAACCGGTCGGGCGGCATGAACGACGAGCGGTCGCGGCGGCCGCCTGAACTGACGCATCGTCCGGGCGCCACTCAGCGGATCGCCCGACGCTGCAGGGATCCGGCCGGGTTGGTGTGCCGTATCCCCAGATCACACGGAGTGTTGCGGACCGGATCACGCCAGCTGGAACCTTGGCAGGGTTCGCTGGCACTGAGGCGGTCTCGCCGGGCGTGTCAGGCGACTGCGGCGTGGCGGGCATCATGACGGCATGCGCACAGTGGTCATCCTCGGCCGGGGCGGCGCGGGCAAGTCGGCCCTGTCTCGGCAGCTCATCCCGGTGAAAAGCCAGGGTTAGGGACCGATCGGGCTCCCCGAGCCCCGACACGCCCGTGGCGGAGTGACCTCAGTGCCTGTTGGCGCGTCTCGCGCCGTGCTTTCGCAGAATGTTCTTCTTCACGCTGCTGAGGCCGATCTCGTAGCGATCAGCGAGCACCCGCTTGGATGTGCCGGCCAGGAACTCGGCTATGAGCAGTTCGATGTCCGCGTCCGTTAGCCGGTCACGCACACGCTGTCGCATGCCAGGAGTACGTCCCCCAGGTGACATCGGAAGCCTCATGTCGTTGCCCGCCCGGCTGGCTAGCCTTAGATCAAGCTTCCGTCTGGTCAGCCGCTGCGGGCCTGGCGGCCTACGGCGCAGACGTAGCTGCTGGCGCTGTCCGGGCTGCCATGCCCGGTGTACTGGGCGAAATCCGGATACAGGCACACCGGCCGGGACGCGGTCACGGCGCCGGTCGTTGGATCGTTGTGGTGCCGAGGATGGAGGTCGGCGCCTGGCCGTGTTCCACCCAGTTGACCACCGCATCCAGCAGCGGTCCCGGGGCCGGCGCCGGGCCTGCGCCGCTGGCGCAGTGCTGGGCGCCGGAGGCCAGGAACAGCCGGGCGAAGGAGTCCGTCGCTGCCGGGCCGCCCATGACCCGCTGGACGCGCTGGTAGTAGTTGATCGTCCCCTGCGGGAAGATGAGCTGGTCGGCCAGGCCGTGCCAGATGACGATCTTCCCGCCATCGTTCCTGAACCCGGACAGGTGAGGGTTGTCGGTGGCGATGACGTCGGAGAACTCCCTGACGGACTGCCGGAACAGGCTGTCGAACTGCGCGTACGTGAGCGTCTGCCAGTTCCAGGACGGGTTCTTCTGCAGCCACGTTCCGAGCCAGGCCGCGGCGACGGGGAACGCGTTGCCGGTCGTCACCCCGTTGGTCGTGGTGGTCGCGGCCAGGCCCGCCAGGCTGGCGCCCCGCTCGAGCCCGTACCAGAGCGGCCGGCCCCGCGTTGTTTCCGGTCCCTGCCAGATCTTCGTCATCACCGCGGCGTCCTGTCGCGTGATGACGCCGCACGGCGTCACCGAGCCGACCAGCGTGTAAGGGTTGAAGTCACAGGTGGCCGGGTTGGTGATGACGCCGTTGGTGCCGCAGGCCTGCACGGCCGCCGCGGTGAAGGCGTTCTCCTTACACGTGGGCAGGAAGTCACGGGACTCGTTCATGACGAGCTCGGGCCAGATCTCCGCCGGGATGAACTTGGTCCAGTTGATCGCCGGCGCGCCGGACACGATGCCGTTGTAGTCGGCCGGGTACCGCTGGGCCTCCATGAGGCCCTCCCGGCCTCCGGTGGAGCACCCGTTGAAGTAGGTGAAACGCAGCGGCGAGGTGTAGTAGATCTTGGTCACCGCCTCGCCGGCGACCGACATGTCGTGGATCCCGGCGAAGGCGAAGTCGTCGATCAGCGGCATGTTCAGGGTTCCGTCGGCACGGAGGGCCCAGGCGCCGGTCAGGAGATCGGCCGGCGGGACACCACAGTCGGTGGCCGCCGCCGCGTAGCCACCTTGGATGGCGGCCGCCGTCTCGCTGTAGATCGGGCCGCACTCGTAGACGGCGCCGCCGACGCCCTGGAAGCGGCCGTTCCACGTGGCCGGGAGCCAGACCTCGATGTGGATCGGGTTGCCGGCGGTATCGGTCTGGGTGAGCGTGACGTCGCAGAAGTCCGGCAGCCCGGTCAGCGCGGGCTGCCCGGGCGGGATGAAGCTGCCGGTGGTGTTCATGGCCGCGGAATCGACCGTGACCTTGGCCAGGTGCAGCGCGGACTGCAGGTAGCCAGTGCTGCACCGCGACCCGGACGAAGCCGGCCGTGCCGCGGGCTGCTTCGCGGCAGCAGTGAGCGCCGGAACAACCCCCGCCACCAGCGCGAGAGACGCCAGGCCGGTCAGCAGCGGTCGGCGGCCGGGGAATCTACTGCGCAAGAGGTCCATCATCGTTGACGGCTCCGTTCAGTTCGAGGTGACCGGCGAGGAAAGCCCAGCCGGGGCTGGCGTGGCTTCGTGGCTGGCCTGGCCTTTGCCGATGGCGAGAACAATGCCCATCGCGCGGAACCAGAGCGCCGCGGCGGCGATGAAGGCGAAGATCCCGGACACCCGCAGTTCGTTCACGGACGGGGGTACCGGAGGCTTGGCGGCGAGATTCGCGCTGAGGAAACCGGTGCCCAGGAACAGCAGCAGACCGATCAGCGCGACGAAGGCGATGGTGAGAGGCACGTTACGGTGCATGACCGACGGGATGGCCATGAACGCGACGGGCACGATCAGCGCGATCGCGTACCAGCCGACCGCGTCGGGCGCAAAGGCCTTGTTCTCCTCGCCCAGGGTGAGCAGCAGGTACAAGCCGAACAGCCAGAGCCCGAAGCCGCACAGGATGGAGGCCTGATATCCCTGGCCGCGGAGGATGTACAAGATCCCGGCGAGGGTCTCGCCGGCCGCGGCGACGAGCACCGCGTAGATGGTGGCTACCGAGGAGGTCGCGGCACCGGGTGCCGCCCCGGCGTAGACGACGAACTGGACGCCGTAGAGGAACAGGGCGAACCCGAACAGCGAAAGCCCGATCGCTCCCGGGTCCGCGGTGGCCGATCCCAGTGAAGTCCGCTCTGCAGGCATTGCCTACCGCCCTTCGTCAGCGGCTGGGATTGTTTGCTCCGGCCTGATCACCTATCCCGGCCGGTCGGTTTATGGCCCAGATCGTCTACTAATTCACATCGACCGTCAAGAGTATGTAGAACTTTGGCTTGGCATCGTTACCTCGGGAGACCGCCCCTGATTGATTGAAGATTCGGTATTCAGACGTCGTGGAACTCGGGATGCGATGTGGGCGTACGGCGCGATCTACTACGAGTAACTGATGTGACGTCAAATATTTGTTTCATAAAACCGGCGGAGCCTCAGCCTGCGGGTACGGTGTCTGCGAGCAGTCGACTCCCGGCTGCCCGGAAAGCAGGTGCCGATGACGGACGCGACCCCGCGGCCGACGGTCAGCAGGCGGCGCGAGATCGGCAGCGCGAGTGCGCGGTCGCTGCTGATGACGATGCTGGGCGAGTTCGTGCTGCCCCGGGACGGTTCGGTGTGGACCCATGCGCTGGTGTCGGCGCTCGGGCTGCTCGGCATCGAAAACAAGTCCGCCCGGCAGGCGCTGGCGCGCACGGCGGCGGAGGGATGGCTGGCCTCCGAGCGGGTCGGCCGGAAGGTCCGGTGGTCACTCACCCCGCCCGGCCAGCGCCTGCTCACCGAGGGGGCGCGGCGCATCTACTCGTTCGGCCGGGACGAGGTGGAGTGGGACGGGCGCTGGCTTGTGCTGCTGGTGTCGGTGCCGGAATCCCAGCGTGACCTCCGGCACCGGATCCGGACCCAGCTGAACTGGGCGGGTTTCGGCTCCCCGGCGGCCGGCGTGTGGGTAAGCCCGCACGCCGCCCGGCAGGCCGAGGGCCAGCGCATCCTGGCCGAGGCCGGGATGGACGGCGCGGCGATGTCGTTCATCGCCGGCTACGGCCAGATAGGCAGCCAGGACATGCTCGTGGCGCGGTCGTGGGACCTGGGCGCCCTGGAGCAGAGCTACGAGGACTTTATCGACGAGTTCACCGGGCTCGACCCGGTGACCGGTGAGGACGCGCTGCGGGCGCAGACCCGGCTGGTGCACCAATGGCGGCGCTTCCCGTTCCTCGACCCCCGCCTGCCCGCCCGGCTACTGCCGGACAACTGGAGCGGCGCCAAGGCCGCCGACCTGTTCCATGCCAGGCACGCCGACTGGCATCCGGCCGCCCAGCGTCACTGGGAGCGCCTGACCGCCTTAGCCATTCTCCTTTGTCGTTGGTGATGGGATGGTCAGCTTCCGGCGGCGGCGCCCAGGGCGGCGCTGAGCGCGGCGATGATGGCTCCGCCGACGGTGATCGCCAGGAATGACCGGGCGAAGCCGGTCTGGAAGAACTTGTGCCGCAGCCAGGCCAGGACGAGCAGTTCAGTGGCGACCACGGCTATCGCCGCGCCGACCGCGGCGCCGTAGCCGGGGATGAGGAACGGGAGGGTGTGGAGGATTCCGCCGGCGAAGGTCCCGCTGCCGGTGATCGCGCCGCGCAGCACGGGGCTGCCGCGCCCGGTGAGGTCGCCGGTGTCGGATAGGCCCTCGGAGAAGGCCATGCTCACGCCCGCGCCCAGGGCGGTCGCGGCACCGGTGAAGAACGCGGTCAGCGGGCGGTGGGTGGCCAGCACCACGGCGAAGATGGGCGCCAGGGTCGACAGTGACCCGTCCATCAGGCCGCTGAGCGCGGGCTGGACGCGCGTGAGCAGGAATGACTGTCCATCGACGGAACCCGTCGGCGGAATCTTGGCGGGCGCGGCGGTGGCGCTCATGGCGTGGTCCTTTCCTGCGTCGTGATTCGGCCGGTATTCGGCTCGCCGGGCAAGCGGCGGAGTTCGAGTAGCTCGAGCCCGAGCGCCTCGACCTGGGCCAGTACGCCGTGCAGCGCGGCCTGGTCCGCGACGGCGCCTCGCAAGAGGGTGTCCTGGCCCTGTGTCTCGGCCCGGAGCGCGGGGAAGGCGCGCAGCGTTGTCGCGCCGAGGTGGCCGCGGATACGGAACTCGTACCAGGCCGGGCGGGAATCCGCGACGGTGAGACTCATCTGAGGTCCAGCTTTCTTTCGTCCGCGTTGATCGTCAGCAAGCCTCGCGTCCGGCAGGGTGAGCGGGCGTCACACGGCCGGGTGATGTGCCCCCATCACCCGCCGGGCGGCAAGTCCGCGGGGGCGTAGTGTTGGTGGCGGGGCCTGTCAAGGAGGGCGTCGTGGGGCCTGCCGACCGGTCCGGGAGCGCCAGTGCCCCGGCCGCTCCCGCCGTCCGGGACGGGGTCGTCTCCCGCCCGGGGCTTTTCGCGCTGCTCGACGGGGCGGGACGCGTGACTGAGGTGTCGGCGCCGGCCGGAAGCGGGAAGACGCTCCTGCTGGCTTCCTGGATCGCCGAGGCGGACCTGGCCGGACTCGCCGCGTGGGTACCGGTGCAGGGCGACGAACGTGACCCGCAGCGGTTCTGGCTTTCGGTACTGGCCGCGCTGCGGGAAACGGCCGCCGGGTCGAAACTGGTCCGGCCCCTGATGGCAGCGCCCGATCTGGACGGCTGGGCGGTCGTCGAGCGGCTGCTGGCCGACCTCGCCTCGCTGGAGGACCGGGTCTGGCTGGTGATCGATGACCTGCACGAGCTGCGCTCGGCCGAGGCGCTGCGCCAGCTGGAACTGCTGGTGATGCGCGCTCCCGCCGGGCTGAGGTTCGTCCTCGCCACGCGCCACGATCTGCGGCTGGGCCTGCACCGGTTGCGGCTGGCGGGGGAGCTCACCGAGATCCGTGCGGCCGACCTGGGCTTTACCCGCCAGGAGGCGCGGGCGCTGTTCGAAACGGCCGGGATAGAGCTGTCCGGCCCGGCCCTCGAGCTGCTGTACGAGCGCACCGAGGGCTGGGCGGCGGGGCTTCGGCTGGCGGCGCTCTCGCTGGCCGGGCATCCGGACCCGGACCGGTTCGCGGCCGAGTTTTCCGGCAGTGAGCGGACAGTGGCGGAGTACCTGCTCGCCGAGGTGCTCGACCGGCAGCCGCAGGAAATCCGCCGGCTACTGCTGCGGACCTCGGTGCTTGACCGCGTGAACGGCGAACTGGCCGACGTGCTTACCGGGGGCTCGGGCGGGGAGCGGCTCCTGCAGCAACTCGAGCAAGCCAACGCGTTCGTGGCCGCGCTGGATGCGCGGCGGTCCTGGTTCCGCTACCACCAGCTGTTCGCCGACCTGCTGCAGCTGGAGCTGCGGGGCAGCGCGCCGGCCGAACTGCCCGCGCTGCACGCCGCCGCCGCCGGATGGTACGCGGAACACGGGTACCTGGTCGAGGCGGTCCGCCACGCCCAGGCAGCGCAGGACTGGGGCCTTGCCGCCCGCCTGCTGTCGGACCACTGGGTCGGCTTCGGGCTCAACGGGCTGGGCGCCACCGCGCACGAGCTCCTGGTTCGGTTCCCGGCCGGCGTGATCACGGCGGATGCGGAGCTGGCCGCGCGGATGGCCGTGGACGAGCTGGCCCGGGGATCCCTGGACGAGGCCGAACGGTACCTGGCTCTCGCCACCCGAGGACTGGAATCGATACCCGCGGACCGGCGCGGGCGCTCGCAGGTAGTACTCGCCGTCGTGCGCATGCGGCTGGCCCGCCAGCGCGGGGATGTCCCAGCCGTGGCCGAGCAGGCGCAGCGGCTGCTGGCCCCCGCCGGGGCCGCCGACCTGGCAGAGCTTGGGGTGGGCGGGGACCTGCGGATGCTCGCGTTGATCGATCTCGGCATCGCCGAGCTGTGGACAGCTCGCTTCGAGGAGGCCGACCGGCACCTCGAGGACGGCATCTCCTTGGCGCGCCAACTCGGCCGGCCCTATCTGGAGGTCACTGGCCTGGCGTACTGGGCGCAGCTGGTGAGCTGGCGGTCGTTCCCGCTGGGAGCGCAGCGGAGCATGCAGGCGATCGAGCTTGCCGGCCGGCATGGCTGGACGGAGGAGCCGGTCGCTGGCGTCGCCTACCTGGCGCTGGGTGTGGCCATGGTCGCCCAGGGGCGGCTCGAGGAGGCGGAGCGGTCACTCGAACGTGCCGAGCGCACCTTCCGGGCCGAGGTCGAGCCGGCGGCCGGGATGAGGCTGCACTACGGCCGCGGGATGATCGAGCTCGCACGTGGCCGGTACCCTGAGGCGCGGGCCGCCATCCAGACGGCCGAGCGGCTGGGCACGTTGCTCGTCACGGAGCACGCGCTGGCCAGGCGGGGGAAATCACACCTGCTGCAAGCGCTCGTGCGGATGGGCGAAACGCGGCGCGTCGAGCACGTCCTAGCCGAGATGGAAGGGGCGGAGCGCGACAGCGGCGAGATACGCGTCGCCGTGGCGGCGCTGCGGCTCGCCCAGGACGATCCGGAAGCGGCGATGGTCGCGCTGGCGTCCGTCATCGACGGTTCCGTTCCGTTGACGAACGCCCACCTCTGGGAGGTTCATGCGTTCCTGCTCGACGCGATCGCCCGCGACGCGCTCGGCGACGCGAGCGCCGCCAGGCGGGCGCTCGAGCGCGCCCTCGATCTGGCCAAGCCGGAAGGCCTGCTATTCCCGTTCCTGGCTGATCCCGCGCCGGAACTGCTCGAGCGCCACCGCCGGCTCGGTACCGCGCACGCCGCCCTGATCTCCGAGATCCTGAACGTGCTGGCCGGGAGGAAGCCTGCCGAGCCGCTCGGTGAATCACGCCGCCTGCGTGAGCCGCTCAGCCAGAGCGAGATGCGGGTCCTGCGCTACCTGCCGACCAAGCTGTCGGCGCCGGAGATCGCCGGCGACCTGTACCTGTCGGCGAACACCGTCAAGACCCACATGCGGCACCTGTACGACAAGCTCGGCGTGCACCGCCGCCACGAGGCCGTCGAGCAGGCCCGCGCCCTCGGCCTGCTGGCCCCTTCCCCGCGCAGGCCCTGAATCACCCGGCGGTGTGACGCCGGCTCACCCCGGCGGGCATGAGGCTTGGTGCTACCCGCTCACCCAGGAAGGAACGACATGACCACCATCCCTCCCACCGCACCAGCCATCGCGTTCCTCGGCACCGGGCGCATGGGCGCCCCGATGGCCGCCAACCTCGCTCGTCGCGGCTTCGCCGTGCGGGCATGGAACCGCACCGCCAGCCGTGCCGCTGCCCTCGCCAAGGACGGCGCGGCCATAGCGGGCAGCCCGGCGGAAGCGGTCAACGGCGCCGGGATCGTCATCACCATGCTGGCCGACGGGCCCGCCACCGAACAGGCCGCGACCGGCCCGGACGGGTTCCTGGCCGGCGCTCCCGGGCTGATCTGGGTGCAGATGGCCACCATCGGGATGAGCTGGACGGCCCGGCTCGCCGACACCGCGGCCCGGCACGGGGTGACCTTTGTCGATGCCCCGGTCTCCGGCAGCCAGGGGCCGGCCCAGGCTGGGCAGCTGACCATCCTGGCCAGCGGCCCCGATCAGGTACGGGACATCCTGGCCCCGGTGTTCGGCACGCTTGGCCGCGCCACCGTCTGGCTGGGCCCGGCCGGCCACGGCACCAGGGCCAAGCTGGTGCTCAACAGCTGGCTCGCCGACCTCACCGAAGCCACCGCGGAAATCCTCGCCTTTGCCCGCCAGCTCGGCCTTGACCCCGCCGCGATCGCGGACCTGCTGCAGTCAACACCGCTCGGCTCGCCGTACGCGGCGCAGAAGGCCGGCATCATGCTGGCCGGCGACTTCACCCCCGCGTTCGCGCTCAAGCATGCGCTCAAGGACGCGGAACTCGCGGCGGCGGCGGCGCAGGCCATTGGCGCCGAGCTCACGCTCACCCGGGCGCTGCTGCCACGCTGGCGCCGCGCCGCCGCTGACGGGCATGCCGAGGACGACCTGGCCGCCATCTACACCACAACCTGATATTCGGTTCATCACAGGACCTGATGGGGAGCCGAACTAGATGCACGATGAATCAGGCCGGCGCGGCCAGGCTGCTGGCCCGGCCCGCGCCTCTCGCCGGGAGCTCTGGGCGCGGCTGCGCCACTCCCTGTGGCAGCCGCCCCGGCCGCACGGCGAGCAGCCGCGCGAGCGCGCGGTCGGCCCGCTCGAGCTCTTCTACGACCTGGCCGTGGTCGTGCTGGTCGCCCAGGCCGCCCACCACCTGGCCGGGAACCTGACCTGGCGCGGATTCGGCGAGTTCGCCGCGGTGTTCACGCTGGTGTGGACCGCCTGGGCCAACGGCAGCCTGCACCACGAGCTGCACGGCCGCGAAGACGCCCGCGCCCGCAGCACATTCCTGCTGCAGATCCTGGTGCTCACCGCGATGGCCGCCTTCATCCCCGAGGCGGGCGGCGCGCGGGGAGCCGCGTTCGCCGTCGCCGCGGGGGTCCTATTCGCGGTACTGGCCCGTACTCTGGCTGCTGGCCGCGCGCGGTGACCGCCCCCAATACCGCCGAACGAGCGGGCTGTTCGTCACCGGCACAGCGGCCTGCGCCGTCCTGCTGGCCGCCACCGCGCTGCTGCCGGCCAGCGCCCGCGTGCTGTGCCGCGAGCGTAAGCCGGAGATACCGGGGCTCGCGTCCGTCAGGTGACTAGTCAACCGTCCGCGTTGGCCAGCATCCCGGCCTCGGCGATCACCACGCCGAGCTCGGCGCGGGAGGTGATCCCGAGCTTGGGGAACATGCGGTACAGGTGGTAGCCGATTGTCCGGTGGGATACCTGGAGGCGTTCGCCGATCTCGCGGTTGGACAGGCCCGCCAGCACCATCCACGCGATCTGCTGTTCCTGGGCGGTCAGCTGTCCGAATCGCCCCGGCTGCGGAGCTTCGGCCCGGGGCCGGACCCCGGAGGCCCGCAGTTCGGCGTCGGCGCGGTCCCGCCAGGCGCGGGCGCCGATGGCGTCGAGGATGTCGCGGGCGGCCCGCAGGTGCCGCCGCGACTGCGCGGGCTGGCGGTGGCGGCGCAGCCAGCTGCCGTATTCGAGTCTGAGCCGGGCATGGTAGAACGGCCACTGCCGCAGGCCGTCGGCCAGGGCACGCTCGAACAACGGCCCGGCGTCCTCATCGGGGGCGAGCATGACCGTCGCGAAGGTGAGGCTGACCTCGAGCAGCGGTCCCGGCTCCCCGGTCGCCGAGGCCGTGAGTTCCGCGATCAGCTCACGGGCCTGCTCGCGGTGACCGCTATGGCCCGCCGCGTCGGCCAGGTCACCCAGGTGATACATCCGCATGAGGTAGTGGAACGCGCCGTCGGCCGGGTCGTACAGCCGCATCAGATGCTGGTATGCCTCGTCGTAGTCGCGCCGCCCGAGCGCCGCGAGGCCGCGGCCCAGCGCCGCAGCGGTAGAGCCGGTCATGAGGACCTGCTCTGCCTCGCCGGCCAGCCGCTCCGCCTCCGCGTCCTCCCCGCGCATCGCAGCCACGACCGCTGCGCACGACTTGACCAGCGCCACCCGCTGATGCTGGCCGGTCTCGGCCGCGATGCGCTGGCATTCCTCATACTCGGCGATGGCCTCAGGCCACTGGCCGGTGTAGATCGCGCTGGCCGCGTCGTTATACAGCGCCCGCACGAGCAGGCCGAGCCGGCCCTGCGCACGAAGCTGCGGGATCACCGTCGCGAGCAGTGCCCGCGATTGCTCGAACGCCCCGAGCACCGTGGCAGCGTGGCCGAGGTAGATGAGCTGGCCTGGGTCCAGGCTGGTCTCGCCGGCCAGCCGGGCAAGGCGACTGCGGACGAGCGAGCCATGGATGTCCGGCGTGGCGTAGGCCAGCACGGACAGCAGCACCGGATGCAGCGGATCAGCCGTCAGTTCCAGCGCGGTCTCGGAGATGAGCAGCCGTGTCCTCAGGTCAGGAGTGCCCTGCCAGCACCGCCGGGCCGCGCTCATCAGCAGGTCCATGGCGAGGTCTGCCTGGCGGTCTGCCCTGATCTTGCGGGCCAGCTCGACCAGGTACCGGATACACTCGGCGCTCTCGGTGCGGTCGATCCTGATGTTCTCCTGGAGCAGCGCCAGCCGGGCCCGGTCGGCCAGGTCCAGGCCTGCCCGGCCGACGGATCCGGCGAACCGGTCTACCAGCGCGGGGACCGCCAGAGCCACCAGGAACCGGTCCGGGACACGATCGGTGCCCTGCCCGAACGCGGACAGCAGAGCATCGCGTTGCGGTCGGGGGAGGTCGTCGATGCCATCACGCAGCGGACGGAGCAGTTGGTGCAGTCCGGCGTACGGCAGGCGGGACTCGGCGGGTACCCCGGTCGTGGCGAGAACCGTGAGCCCCTGCCTGCTCGCGAACTGCCGGGCGAGGCCGGCCAGCGTCGACTTGCCGATGCCCGGGTCGCCGATCACGACCAGCGCGCCGCCGCGCTGTGACACACCCGCGACGAGATCCCGGATCACCCGTTTCTCGCGTTCACGCCCCAGGAACATGCCGCGCCTTCAGTACCTCGCCCTGCTCCCGAAGATGGGTGATGCCGACTGCGGTCAATACCATCGGCGCCCACCTGCGCGCCATCTTCGCGAAGCTCGGCATCCAGTCGCGGGTACAGGTCAGGCTGCATGGGCATCGGCTCTGGGCGGGACATAATTTACTGGCATGTGGTCTATTGACCGGGCTCCGGACTGGGTGGGCCGCGAGCAGGAGCTCGCGATCCTCCGTGCCGGTGTCGAGGCCCTCGGCCGTGGTGAGGGGTCGGTGGTCTGGGTCGAGGGCGAGCCCGGCATCGGCAAGTCGTCTCTGGTCGCCGAGGCCCTGGCGGCAGGCATCGATCCGGGGTGGGATATCGGGTGGGGGGTCGCGGGCAAGCTCACCGAGCGGCTGCCGCTGCGCGTGATGCTGGACTGCCTTCAGGTGCGGCCGGGTTCGCCGGACCCGCGGCGTGCGCACGCCGCCGGCCTGCTCCGCAGCCGCCGGCAAGGGCTGTTCGCGGACGGCGATGCGTCGGTGACCGGCATTGAGGTGCTGGTGGGGCTGGTGGACGAGCTGTGCGCGGCCGCCCCCGCGGTCGTGGTCCTGGACGACCTGCAGTGGGCCGACGACGCGTCGCTGATCGTCTGGCACCAGCTCGCCGCGTCTATCGGCCAGTTGCGGCTGCTGCTGATCGGGATCTGCCGCCCGGCTCCGGGCCGGGCAGAGGTGCGGGAGCTCCGCGCGGCCGTCGCCCGCCGCGGGGGTGCGGTGATCACGCTGGGGCCGCTGGCCGAACCCGACGTGGCCGCCCTGGTGACGGCGATGCTCGGCGCACCGCCCGGGGATGCGCTGCGGCAGTTGACGGCGCAGGCCGCCGGCAATCCGCTGTACGTGCGCGAGCTGGTCGATGCCCTGGTGCGCGAACGGGCGCTGGAGATCGGCCCCGCCGCCGAGGTTTCCGCCGCGCGGGAACGGCTGCCGGCGTCGCTGGCCGCCGTGCTGACTGACCGGCTCAGC
>WNGG01005334.1_pt1 | contig 14334 bp, 10 predicted proteins | sample 5400661 | NCBI WGS metagenome assembly WNGG01 (sample SAMN13153372, study PRJNA577476) | soil metagenome | isolation source: 100 cm soil or saprolite under Garry oak tree replicate 1 | place: USA:California | collected 2016-06-15
CGAGCAACGTGTCTTATCCGGATCCCTACCAGGGCCGCGATCCGGCGAGTTTCGTGTCGAACGCGCCGCCGAACATCAATATCATCGGCAACAATCTGGTGAATGCGCCCGTGCACACCGCGACCGTGGGATTCTCTCAGCCACTCATGTCCGATACGGCGGTCCACGTGGATGGCGTCTATCAGAAGGCCACCGACTATCCCACTCAAGTTCAGGTCAACACCAGGAATCCGATCACGTTGGTGCGCCCGCTGCCCGAGTGGGGGCAAATCATCCAATACCAACCCATCGGCTTTTACAACTACAAGGGACTGCTGCTCCGTCTCGAGAAACGTTTTTCACACAATTACCAGTACCAGGTCTCTTACACGCTTTCGAAGCAGGATGGCAACTTTGGAAGCCCCGACCTGGTAGGGATCGGCATTGGAGGCGTGATCACGGACTACTACAATCGAGGCCTCGATGCCGGTCCTTCGAACGCCGATCGCCGGCATGAGATCGTATTCAGCGGCGGCGGGCAATTGCCCGGTCAGATCATTGTCGGCGCGATCTGGAATCTCCGGACGTCGTACCCCTTCAGCGCCAAGGCGGGTGTCGACCTCAATGTCGACGGCGCCAATACCGACTACGTGCCGGGAACGACGAAGAACATGGGCAATCGGAACACTGCCGCCATGCTGGTCGCTGTCAACGCATATCGGGCAACGCTCCGCTTGGCCCCGATCTCAGAAAGCCAAATCGACAGCAGTTTGTTCTCCCGGCTCGATCTCCGGATCAGCAAGGCGTTTGCTCTTGGCGAAGCCCGAAAAATCGAATTGATCGGGCAGGTCTTCAATGTCTTGGGGCGCGACAATCTTGGAGGTCCGAGCACCTTCTATCAAACGAACGCGCGATCGGATGCATTCGGCCGAATCCAGACCGCGCAGCCGCGGCAGCAGGGAGAGGTGGCCATCCGATTCGTGTTCTAGAAAAACCGGCGATACCCACTTGTTGCGCCGATACGCCGATAAAACCAAATCGCGGGCAGTGATGAATGTGGATGGAGGTGGTTGCGCAGAATGACCGGCGGTCAACTTATCGTGGAGTGTCTCGTTCAGTATGGCGTTGAGGTTATCTTTGGGATGCCGGGCGCACACACCATGGCGATTTACGACGCGCTCTATCGGCACCCGAAGATCAAGCATATTCTCGTGCGGCACGAGGAGTCAGCGGCGCTGATGGCGGATGGCTACGCACGGGCGACGGGCAAGGTGGGCGTGTGCTGCGTGACGACGGGTCCCGGCGTGACCAACGCGGCGACGGGGCTGGGGGTCGCGCACGGCGACTCGATTCCCGTTCTCCTCATCTCCAGTCAGGTCCACTCCGAAGCCGCCAAAAGGCGGCGCGGCTTGTTCCATGCCGTGGACCAACTGGCGCTGACCAAGCCGATTACCAAATGGAATGCCCGCGCCGACACCGCGGAGCAGATTCCGCAAGTCATCGCGGAGGCGTTTCGTATGCTGACCAACGGGCGGCGGGGGGCGGGGCATGTGGAGGTGCCGCTGAACATCCTCCAGCAAGAGGTCGACGTTCGAAGTTCAAAGTTCGAAGTGAACCACTCTGAATCCAACTCCGGACTCCGAACACAGAACTCCGAGTTTCAGCGCGCAGCGAAACTGCTGGCGCAGGCGCGGCGCCCCCTCATCCTCGCCGGTGGTGGCGTCATCGCAGCGGAGGCTTGGGCGGAACTGGTCGAGATCGCGGAACTGCTCGAAGCGCCCGTGCTGACGAGTCCCATGGGAAAGGGAGTGATTCCCGCTGACCATCCGCTCTGCGGGGGCGTCACCTTTACGTGGGTCACGGCGGACTTGCAGAACATGGAGAAGAGCGTATCGCCGCTGGCAAGCATGGCGGACGCTGCGCTGGCGGTGGGCTTCCGCTTCAGCCAGTTGGCGACCGTGAACTACACGCTCCCGGTGCCGAAACCTCTCGTGCAGATTGATATTGACCGCGACGAAATCGGCGCGAACTACCCGCTAGAGGTGGGCATCGTCGCTGACGCAAAGGTGGCGCTGGGGCAACTGCGCGAAGGCTTGGAGGCGGAGGGCTTGCAACGCGGCGCGCGCTTCAGTTGGATGCCCGACTCCGCTCGCCCCCGGCCACGCATCGATGTGGGACCAGCGAGCCACCCGCCGGTCAATTGGTGGGAGTTGCGCGAAGTATTGAACCGCGACGCTATCGTTGCTGCCGACATCGTGCGCAGCGGCTACGCACTCGTCGGACAGTTCCCCGTCTACCAGCCGCGCACCTTCATGCACTCGGCGTCGTTCATTGCCATGGGGCACGCTTTCCCGGCGGCGCTGGGCGCAAAGGTGGCATTTTCCGACCGGCAGGTGGTATCGGTCAGCGGCGACGGCTGCTTCCTGATGACGGGGCAGGAATTGGCGACGGCGGTGCAGCACGGCATCAACGTTGTCGGCATCGTGATCAACGACCGCTGCCTGACGGGCATCGCCGCCTTGCAGGATGCGCACTACGGCGGGCGGCGCGTAGCGGTGGATTTAGTCAACCCCGACTTTGTCCGCTACGCCGAATCGTTCGGCGCGTTGGGCTTGCGTGTGACGCGGGCGGAGGGGTTCAAGCCGGCGCTGCAAAAGGCGCTGTGGGCGGAGAAGCCGGCGCTCATTGAGATCGTGTGTTGAATTCGTCCTCGTCCTCGGTTGACCTCTCGCCTGATCACAAAAGGAAGGGTTGATGGGGCTGCGAACGGTAGAGCAGTATAAGGCGAGCTTGCGGGATGGGCGTCTGGTGTATTTTCAAGGTCAGCGTGTGGGAGACGTCACGATCCACCCGGTCATCGGCGTGGCTGTGAATCATGCCGCGATTGATTATGAAATTGCCCACGATCCTGCCCATCGTGATCTTGCAGTGTATGCAGATCGCGAAACAGGTCAGGAGTACAGCAGGTACTTCAAAATCCCGGCGAATGCTGAAGATCTTCTCCAGCGAAGCGAATTGATCGAGATCTCGACCCGTCTCGGACGCACGGTGGTCGTCCTGGTCAAGGAAATCGGCACCGACTGTCTCTTCGCGCTGCATCTGATCGCAAAGCGAATGGATGTCCAGTTGGGGACAAAATACCTTCCCTCTGTCCGCGCGATGTTCGAACATTGCCGGAACAACGATTTGGCGATGGCCGTTGCGCAAACCGATGCGAAGGGCGACCGCAGCCGCGGCCCGGCCGAGCAGGCGCACCCGGATTATTACGTCCGGGTCGTTGATCGGAGGCCCGGCGGCATCGTTGTACGCGGCGCCAAAGTTCACACGTCCGTCGCGCCCAATGCCAATGAGCTATTCGTTATTCCCACGCGAAACTTGACGCAAGCCGACAAAGACTATGCTGTCGCCTTTTGCATTCCATTGAACACACCCGGCCTCAAAATGATCGCCAGCCCTTACGGCAGTGGCCACGAGAGCAGTTTCACGCACCCCATCAGTTCCCGCCACAAGATGATGGAGACTCTGACGATCTTCGAAGACGTGTTTGTCCCAAACGAACGAGTCTTCATGAATGGGGAATGGCAGTTTGCGGGTCCGTTGGCCAAGACGTTCGTCGAGTTTCATCGCTTCACTGCAATTTCGTACAAGCTGCCGCTGCTCGATCTGTTGGCCGGCAGCGCTTTGTTGATTGCGGAGCAAAACGGCATCGACAAGGCAGGCCATGTTCGGGAAAAGCTCACGTGGTTGATCAGCTACGCTCAGACTGTGCGGATGCTGACGAAGATGGCGGCAATCGACTGCACCATCGAAGATGGCATAGCCATTTCGAACACGGAGGTCGTCAATATCGCCAAGCTCCACTTTGCTTCCAACTACCATCAAGCACTGATGCACTTGCAGGATCTTACTGGCGGATTATTGGTCACTGGGCCTGGTGAGGAGGATCTGAAGAATCCGGAGACCGGTAAGTATATCGATCATTACCTCGGAGGCAGGGCGGGTGTCTCCGGCGAGGAACGGCTACGAACGATCAACCTGATCTCAGACCTGACAACCGGTGAATTCGGCGGTTACCAGGCCGTGCTCGCAATTCATGCCGAGGGTTCGCTCGAAGCTGAAAAGCTCACGATTCTTCGGGAGTATGACCAGGAACGCGTAAAGAGTTATGCACGATGGATCGCTGGACAGACAACCCCATGAACGCACACACATTATGAGGATCGGAATATCCGCTTCGACTTTCGTTGTATCCGTGCGCATAAAGGTTCTGATATTGGCGCTCATATTGGAGACCGCACTTGTGTCGGCAGTGTGTTTTGCCCAGACCAGTTCTATTGCCTTTCGCCCGATTGCTGCCGAATACAGCGCGTCGTTAGATCGCATCATCATGGTGTCAGCCAATCCCAACCAACTGCATATCTATGAGCCGGCAGGTCCAGCCGATACCACAGTCAATTTGCCGAAACCGCCGCTGTCTCTGGTGGTAAGCCCGGACGGGCTGCATGCAGCGGTGGGGCACGACGCTCTGATTTCCTATGTGAATCTCTCGGGCGCGACCGTAGAAAACACCCTGCCCGTTCCGCTCGTGGCGCAGAGCATCACGATGAGTGCAGATTGGATTTATGTGATGCCGACGTATGTTGGGAATTCTGTATCGGTGAACATTGCGACGGGCGCTGTTACGCCGAATAACAATGTGTTTTACGGCAGCGGCGGACGGCTGAACACGGCGGTGAATGCGATCTACGGCACGCGAGATGGACTCTCTCCTAACGATATTGAGAAATACAATATCTCCACTGGGCCAATTACGGCGCAAACCGACTCCATTTACCACGGGGATTATCCGGTCTGCGGACCGGTGTTTTTCTCGCCCGACGGGGGCCGCATCTACGATGGGTGCAGTACGGTTTTCCGTGCGTCCACGGACCTGTCGCTCGATATGCGATATGTGACGACTCTGGCCGGAGCCACGTCGATGCGCAGTCTGACGGAATCCAAGGATATCAAACGAGTGGCTCTAATCCAGGCGCCGTCAGACTTCAGGACGATCAATGATAGTGTCGTGTTGCTGTACGAGAGCGACTACTTGACCCCAGTCGGACAGTTCGTGTTGCTCGATTTCCAGGCGGGATCGAGGAGTTTCATAGTCCACGGAAAGTGGGTGTTCTTCAACGCCGCGTCGACAGTCTTGTACGTGGTGGTGCAGGCGGATCAGAGTTCGGGGATACTGAATGACTTCGCCGTGCAGACAATCTCGTTAACGCCTGTGTTCCCATGTGGCGCCAGTTTTGGATTGGTGAACGCTGACGTGATCGCCGAAGGCGCTTTGGGCACTGTGCCTATTCTGGCCTCGCCCGCGTGCCAATATCAGGCCGTGAGCAGGGCGGCGTGGATTGAAATTGTGTCCGGAGGCTACGGTTCCGGAAACGGTACGCTCAAATACATCGCACGCGCCAATCCAGCCGGCCCCCGGGCCGGCGAAATTGCGATCGGCGGGATTACCTTCACGCTGACGCAGGCGGGCGCCTCGGGGGCGGGGGCATTGACGCGGTTGCCTTATAACATCGTGGCCGCAGCATACGACAAAGCGCTCGACAAGCTCATTTTCGTCAGCGCCGATCCGAACGAACTGCACATCTACGATCCTCTGAGACAGTCCGAACAAGCGGTGCCGCTGGTGATGCCTCCGCTTAGCGTATCGGTTCGTCCGGACGGCATGTATGCGGCCGTCGGCCACGACGGCTGGGTATCCTACGTGAACCTGCAAACCGCGGCCGTCGTGCGGGTGTTCCAAGTGATCACCGACGTCCGTTCCGTTCTTCTGGCCGGCAACGGTTACATGTATCTCTTTCCCGCGCGCGACTGGTCCGATATTTTCTCGCTTGAAGTCTCCTCCGGAGCCGTCACACCAACCAGTGCCATTTATAATGGCCGCGTGCCCAGGCTCTCCATTGACAGTAACTACATGTACGTGGGCGGAAACTGGTTTTCAAAATGGTCGATCAGCCAGGGCGTCGCCAGAATAATCAACAATAATTCCAGTTCGGTGAGCACATGCGGCAACTTGTGGCTAACCGAAGATGGAAGGCGAATGTTTACCGCGTGCGCCAGGGTTTATCGCGTTTCAAGCGTTCCGGCGGAGGACTTGCAATATAACGGCACGCTTTCCACTCTCACTTCCGTGACCTGGGCTGATCAGTCCGCCGTCCAGCAATCTACCGCGGTACTCGCGGGTTCCGGCTTGTCACAAGGCGCCACCCAGCTTCAGATTTACGGGGACGCTTTTCTGGATTTCCTGGGAAGCTTGCCCCTGCCGCCGTTTACGGTAGGAGCCAGACTCTATCCCAGCTACGGTCAGTTTGTATTCTGGAACAGCGATGAAACCAGGCTGGTTCTTGTCGTGAAGGCGGATACGTCGGCCAACCTCTCTTCCGCATACGGAATAAGCGTGATGTCTCCCTCGACCGCTGGCCAAAATCCATTTACGATCCCCAACCGTGGTGGTGTGTCCTTGATTACTACCGGAGGTTCGGGGCCTATCACTGTGGGCCACGCTCGAATCCGACCTAACCTGGGAAGCACAACGCCGGCCGGTCTGGCGATTTTCGGATCACGCCAGAACGGAGCGTTGGTGTCAGAGGCGACGGTGCCGTCATCGGCACCGGTGCAATCCGGCCGAATCTATGTGGAAGTCGGCGGCGACGTCACTACCGGCCTGGCGATCGCGAATCCCAACTCGACAATAGCCAACGTTTCGTTCTATTTCACCGATCAGAATGGGGTGAATTTCGGTTCGCGCACCACGACTATTCCGGCTAACGGTCAGATCGCTGCCTTTTTGAACGAGGCGCCGTTCTACGGCGGGGTCTCGGTGAGCGGTACCTTCACCTTCAGTTCGGATGTTCCAGTCGCTGCCCTGGCGCTGAGAGGTTTGAATAACGAACGCTCAGAATTCTTATGGACGACACTGCCCGTGTCCCCATTGGTGGCGCCGAGCGCGGTCCCACTGGTGTTTCCAAATTTCGCAGACGGGGGAGGTTGGACGACGCAGTTCGTACTGGTGAACCCCACCGATGTGGCGATGAGCGGAACGTTGCAGTTCTATGCGCAGGGATCGGCAACCGCCGCGGCAGCGCCGGTAGAGGTCACGTTGGAGGGAGAGACGGGCAGCACGTTCGCGTATTCCATTCCGCCGCGGAGTTCACGCAACCTGAGAACGTCGGGATCCGGAAGCAGCATTCTGGTGGGATCCGTGCGTGTCGTGCCGGCTGCTAACAGCAGGACTCCAAGCGGCGTGGGAATTTTTTCTCAGAAGAATGCAGCCGGTATGACGATTTCGGAAGCCGGAGTACCCATCACGCCACCAGCCCAGGCTGTCCGTTTGTACGCGGAGGCGTCCCGGGATTCATCTCAGATTCAGACGGGGATTGCGATAGCCAACACGGCGGCATCTGCAGTAGACGTGACGCTTGAACTGAACACACTCACGGGAAACTCGATAGGCTTGACAGGCATGTTGAGCGTTCCCGGCAACGGGCAGGTACAGATGTTCCTGAACCAGATTCCGGGATTTGAAAATCTGCCAGCGCCGTTCCAGGGTGTGTTGAGGATTTCCACCACGGCATCGCGGGGAGTATCCGTTGTCGGGCTGCGGTCACGTTATAACGAGCGAAATGAGTTTCTGATCACAACGACAAGCCCGGTCAACGAAAGCTCGACACCGATTTCGACAGATCTCCTGTTCCCGCATCTAGCCGACGGAGGCGGCTTCGCGACACAGTTCGTCCTGTTCAGCGGTTCATCCGCTCAAACGGCGAGCGGGACCCTGCAATTCTTCACTCAGGGAGGGCAGACACTGAATCTGACCCTTCGGTAGGGCTTTGCACAAGAAGTCGGCGAAACATCGCCAATTCGCAGTCGCCGATACGCAACCGCCAACAAAGATGTGCGCTCCGCCATCACCGATAATCGCGAATGAGGGAACCGTCAGGCTTCTAAAAATAAAAGGATTGCTGTCGGGGATTGCACATCTTTGTTGGCGGTTGCGAATCGGCGACTGCGGATTTCAGATTGAGGAGGGAACGCAACCTCGGGCTTCTTGTGGCTGGACACGGAGGAGTGACAACCGATTCCCCTCCTGGAACAGGTGGAACAGGAGGGGTGGCTGCGCCATCAAGAAAATGGTCTCGTTCCTTATTTGCGCAGACGGGTGGTCATTTCCAAACACGTTTCGAGGATTGACCACCCCGTCCGCGCCAACTTTGGTGGCCTTCGGCATCATCTTCTTGATGGCGCGGCCACCCCTCCTTTGCAAGGAGGGGAATACGTTCTTGTATGACGGCGTGGTACGGAACCGCGCGAAGCACCGTTCGCTAAAAAAGGCGCGAACGGCACTCTCCCAATCTAGGAGGGGAGTTTTTGCGCGCCTTACAGTACGTCGCTTCCAAACAAAGCGAAATTCCCGGCGGTCGTCACACTAAAATCGAATAACGATACCAGCGGAGTATCGCAACCCGTTGGTGCTGCCCGTATCCATACCTAAGACCTGCACTGAGCCAAGATGCTCCCAGTCGATCTGGACCGGACGAACGGCAATGCGGGGCGCGACGCGAAGGTCAAGGCCGCCGCCGGCTACAGTCGAAAATCCTGTGACGGAAAGGGAAGTATTCAGTCCGGTCCCATCGTTCTCAGTGTAGGATTGTCGTGTACCGCCCACCAACACATGAGCGAATGTGCTCACGGTGTCGTTCATCCGGCTAGTGAACCGCGGACCGAATCGGAACGACGTTCTCTTCCCATTAGCGTCCGTAACCAAGCCCGAGGCAGAATCCGTCGCTTTCTCGGACCGGACGTGATAGTCCAGCTCACCCGTAAACCCGAGCCACGGATTGATGTTGCCGGTCAGCGATCCAGTGAAGCCGTGTGCACCCTCCGAACCCGCGAAGGAGGTAGCAGTATTCCCAATATGCGAATACGAATATCCGCCAGCCGCCTCAAAGCCTTGTCCGAAGCCCGCAGCGGCGAAAACCAATATTATCGAAAGGGTCATTACCAAGTGTCGTGTCATCAAAAAAAGGGTCCTCCGTAACTCAAAATAGTCACGACACTGTAAGAGGGTGTCAGGGGATCGTCAACCAAAAATCAACGCAAATCAAAACAAGAGACTCCTTTTTGTTTCAACACCGACACGCGATTCCGCTAACAACCTCTCGAAGGGAACTATAAAGCGGCCGAGCTTGGTCTGTGGGATATTCCAATTTCAGATCTCGAACACGGGCTAAAGCCCACGAACTACATGCATGCCTGCACGTTATCCCAAGCTGGTAGTCGCGGGCTTTAGCCCGCGTTCGGCTCGTGAGCGGCTCGAATAGCCCAACGGGTGCAGCAATTGCTAAAGCAGTTACGGTGAATTATGATCTCCATGAAGGATGAATATGGCGCGACCACCGGTAGCAGATGCAGAGACCTCCGTTCGGCTTGTCCTGAATGTCCAATCGGTCGGCCTGACGGAGGATCAATTTCTCCGGCTTTGTAGCGAGAACCGCGACTTTCGGCTCGAAATGAGCGCGCAGCGAGAATTGATCATCATGCCACCGCCAGGCTCAAAAACAGGAAAGCGTAGCTCGAAAATCAATCAACGCCTGGCGAATTGGACGGACCAAGATGGCACGGGTATCTGTTTCGGGGCTGACACGGGTTTCACGCTGCCGAATGGCGCGAAGCGCGGGCCGGACGCGGCCTGGATGTTGCGCAAGCGCTGGGACCGGATTCCGGAGGAGCAGCAGGAGAGAATGGCTCCGATCTGTCCGGACTTCGTGATCGAGTTGCGATCGCCGTCGGACCTGCTCTCTGACATTGAAGAGAAAATGCAGGAATATATCGCCAACGGCGCGCGCCTCGGCTGGCTGCTTGATCCATTCGATAACTGTGCAATTATTTACTGTTCCGGCCAGACGCCCGTACGCATCGAAAGTCCCACCGTCTTGAGCGGCGATCCGGTCCTACCAGGATTCCATTTCGACTTCCGAGAGATCCTGTAAGGACGGTAACTGTCGTGAGGGCGTGTGTGAGCGACCCCCTGCCGCCTTCGGCGGCTCTCCCCCTTTGCGCTGATCATTACCCACAAGTCGTCCGCTGGACACGGGCGTCTGGGACAACCGGCGGGAAAGGCGAAGTCCCCTCCTTGGCAAAGGAGGGGTGGACGCGCCATCAAGTAAATGGTCCCGTTCCTTTGGAGGCGCGGCCGGGGTGGTTCGTTCAACTTCCGATAATCGCTGGCTTGAACCAACCACCCCGTCTGCGCCCGCAAGGGGGCTTCGCGGCATTTTCTTAATGGGCGCAGCCACCCCTATTGTGAAAGGAGGGGACTTCGGCTTTCTCTTCAGTTGTTTTCAGTTCCCCCGTGACCAGCAAAAGATGTGGGACTTGGCAAGCCCTCTGCTAGGGGGAGAATGTAATGTCCCCCTTGAAAGGGGGACGGCCGCGAAGCGGCAGGGGGTCGCTCACACACGCTGTCGGCGAGTTCCAATTCGCTCACAGCTTGCTGATCCTGAATTACGGCAACTCGAACACCCAGATGGCGGAACTCCGGGCCACAGGCAGCGGGATCTCCGGTGTGAGTTGCGGGAACGAGGCGGCCTGCGCTCCGCCGTAGCCGACGACCACCGCGACGTACTGTTTGCCGTTCGCCGTGTACGTGATCGGCGCGGAGTTGGGAACGTCGTTCAGACGGACTCTCCACAGGATTTTGCCGTTGGCGTCATCATAGGCGGTCAGCCAGCGGTCCAGCGCGCCGGCGAACACCACTCCGCCTGCCGTTGCCAGCACGCCGGTGCTTTGCGGCGCTCGTTGCCGTTCGGTCCAAATTGTCTTCCGGGTATCGAGGTTGATGGCCTGCAACCGGCCATACCGGCCGTCGCTGTCAGGCCGGGGCCGCAGGTTCACGCTGACACCCGTAGAAAGGAAGCCGCGTCCGCCTGGTGGAGTCGGATACAAATTCATGCATGTCTCCACGGCCGGAACATAAAGGGTCTTGGTTTCCGGATTGATGGCACCCGGTAACCAACTCCGGCCGCCGCCGGCGTGCGGGCATACGACCATTGGCTGACCCGTGCCCGGAATGAGCTTCGCGTCGATCTTCTTTGCGCCGGTCAGCGGATCAATGGAAGTGATGAAGTTCTGCAGGCCCATGTCGACCGAAAAGACGTACTTTCCAGTATCTGCCTCCACCGCATCATAAACACCCGGCTTGCCGCTGGTGACGACGAGCTTTTTGGGCTGGCCATTGGCGCCGCGCAGTGGCACGATCTGCCGCTCGAAAGCCCAGTCGAAATCCCACTGATCGTTCGGCACGTGCTGGTAGTACCAGACGAGCTTGCCGGTATCGGGGTTGATTGCAACGGTCGCGTTCGTATAGAGCGCATCGTTTGTGATACCGGGCCGACCGACCGGGTTGCGCAACGGGCCGGTGTCATATGTAGGAGCGGGACCGAAGAACACCAGGTTCAGATCGGGATCATAGCTTCCAGCTGTCCAAATCGACCCACCACTGCGTTCCTCCAGCGGCACACCGTTCCAACTGTTGCCGCCCGGCTGATCAGGCCGCGCGATACTGTGGAAGCGCCACGCCTCCTTGCCGGTTTCCGAATCCAGAGCCGCAATGTAGGCTCCGCCGTGGCCGCGGCCGCCGATGCCCTGCATGACTTTGCCCTTGGCGACGAGCGGTCCGCCCGTGAGATTCCAGCCGTCGCTGAGATTGGCGATCGCTTCATCCCAGACGACGCTGCCGGTCTTGACGTCAAGCGCGACCACGTGTAGATCCGAAGTGCCAAAAAACAACTTGTTGCTGTAAAGCGCCATGTTGCGCTTGACGCTGGGACGCGCACCTTCGGGAAGTTTGCGCGAGTAATGCCACAGTTCGTCGCCGGTCGCCGCATCCAGCGCCTGGACATTGTCGTTGTAACTGTGAACGAAAATCACGCCGCCATGCACAAGAGGCGTCGCTTCGTTCGGGCCCGCGGGTAAGGTCAAGGACCAGGCGACACGGAGATTTTTTACGTTATCTTTGGTGATTTGTTTTAGAGGACTGAAGCCCATGTCGTCGTAAGTGCGCCGCCACGTGAGCCATTCTCCGGCGGGGGGATTGTTCAACATCGCGTCGGTGACCGGCGTGATCGCATCGAGCGGGTTCAGTGCTGCAGGCCATCGCGGCAGTGTCGCGTCCGGAGCGAGACCTCCGCCCGGAGCGTTCGCCCGCAGCTGCTGTTGCTGTGAAGCACGCTGTTGTGGCGCAGACTGGCCCCCAATCGGCGAGAGCGTTCCCAAGGCAATCAAAACAATTCCGAGCATTGCGACCGTAGCACGCGTCATGTTCTTCACCTCGTCTTTGATTTAGCCGCGGCTAAATCGTATTGGTTTTTGGAGTCCAACGCCAAGAAGAGTTATGCGCGATGGATCTCTGGACAGGCAACCCCATGAACGCGCTGCAACAATTCTCGCCGCCATGTCGGTCGATGTGGAGTTGGGTGCAAAGTTCCGCGCCGGAGTCCCAAAATCGCTCTTCCAAGCCCGCGGGTTAGCCAACACTACAGGTGAGGCCACAGAATCGCCTCTCACGGTTCTCCTCAACTGGACGTCCGCGCTGAAGAAATAGAATCTTACTTATCGTTTCAGAATCGGAATAGTGTTGACTCCCGGAGGAGCCGGTATGGTCAGCAGGTAAGCAAATATGTCAGCGATTTCCTTGTCGGACATCACTTTGATCGTATAGGGCGGCATCTGGTCTCTGGGTTGTCGCAACTCTTTCATGAATGCCGGAAAAGATATCGGGCGCGGAGCCAATCGCGGGCCGTCGCCACCTTGAGCGAGCGTGTTATGGCATTGAAAGCACCCCCGCTCCATGAAAAGCTTCTTGCCGTTCTCCGCGTTGCCGGCAGGCGCAGCCTGGGCTGGCCCGGCCCCGGTGTTAGGGGCCGCAGTTTGAGAATGCAATATGGAAGCGAACGTGACGATCAAGATCAAAGAGCGCATTTCAATATCCTCTCCGTAATGCTTCCTATCTGGGTTGTGTGACAACGTCGACGACAACAGGCTCGCCCTTCATGGCCACTTCAACTGCGCGCCGGAGGGCCGGACCGAGATCCTTAGGATCGGTAATCGGACCTTCGCCGTGAAGGCCCATGCTTCGCGCCATCATGGCATAGTCGATGTTGGGGTCTTCGAGTCTCGTTCCAATCCCCGCGTTTCGGTTGAGCGCGCCGCGTTGATGTCGTAGTGACATCCGCTGGATGTGCATTACCTCTTGATGGTAGGCGCGATTATTGTGCATCGCCATCAAGAACGGAATGCGGTGATGTGCAGCTGTCCACAGGGCGCCGGGAGCACACATGAAATCGCCGTCCTTCTGGATCCCGACACAGAGTCGGCCATACTTCCGGTGCGCCAGCGCAGCTCCAACCGCTATGGGTAAGCCTGAACCTACGGCGCCTGCGCCCCCGCCTCCAAACGACTGATAGAACTTGTCTGCATTCCATAGGCGTCCGCCCCCGCCTCCGATGCTGGCCCAATCCTTGTCTTTGATGACTTCCCACATTTCGGCGGACAATCGGGCAAGGCTGATTGGGCTCGCGTCCCATGCGTAAGTTGCCGCAACGCGAGCTTGCTCCATCGCCTGCGCGTGAGCAGCGGCCAGTTTCTTTCCGCGTTCCTCCAACACTCGTTTCCGGTCAGCCGTAATGAGCCGTTTGCAAGCTTCGATCAGTGAGGGAAGAGTCGCTTCCGGATCTGCGGCAATCGCGAGGTCCAATTCGGTGAAGCGCTGGAAATACTGGGTATTGCTTTTCAGGTACAGATCGGTGGCTGAGATGCTGATAAGTTTGGTCCCTTGCTTGACGATTGACGTCACCCTCCGCTCCTGCTGATCTCTCTGACTGTTGACCACTCCCCAGAAATCCGAGACTTGCAGGCCGAGGATGACATCGGCGGTACGGACATTACCGCCCCCACTGAGTGGGTGGCGCGTGGGCATTCTGCCGCCTTGCACTTGCGCCTGGAGAGTCTCCGCGAGTTCGATCAGCAATTTCATTCCGTTCTCAGTTCGCGCCGCGTCCCCGCCCAGTATCAATGGATTTTCGGCCGCCACCAACAGCCGCGCCGCCTCCGCCACTGCGCCTGCATCGCCGACGGGCGGAGCCGCCAGAGTAAGTTTGGGAATTCTTGCAAAGGAGGGATGGCCGCGCCATCAAGAAGATGATGCCGAAGGCCACCAAAGTTGGCGCGGACGGGGTGGTCAGTCCTCGAAACGTGTTTGGAATGCGTTTCGAAACATCTCATCTCAAATGACCACCCCGTCTG
>WNGG01008022.1_pt1 | contig 14334 bp, 11 predicted proteins | sample 5400661 | NCBI WGS metagenome assembly WNGG01 (sample SAMN13153372, study PRJNA577476) | soil metagenome | isolation source: 100 cm soil or saprolite under Garry oak tree replicate 1 | place: USA:California | collected 2016-06-15
TGAACAAAGCATCCGGCATTCCCGGTGTCAGCACGCCGACCGCTTCGGCCGTTACCGGCCAGCCGGTCAGCCACTGCACGGCGGAGCCGAACCGATTGGCACCACAGAAGACCAGGTGGTCGATCGCAAATTCCGGCAGCAGGTTTTCGACCGCGGCGCGGCGCCTTGCCATTTCGGCCGCTGTGAACCGCGGATATTCGGCCTCCAGGATCGTCCGCAAGTGCGGCGGCAGCGCCAAATCCCGCCCCGCTTCGGCGGCAGCTTTTCCGCCAATCGTATCGATCGCCATGCCGGCACATTAAGGGGATGGGCTTCGTAAATCCATTTTGTTAGAGCATGATCCGGAAAAGTGGAAACCGGTTTTCCGAAAAGATCATGCTCCATCAAAATGCTAGAGCGCCAATCGATTCAATCTGAAGCGATCGCGCTCTAGACGACTGATTGCATTGCTGTGATCGCCGCGCCGACGGCACCGCAAACGTTACAGGAGAACTCCGCCCATGGCTGCATCATTGATCGACTCCGCGGTGTTTCGCGACATTTTCTCGACCGAGGCGATGCGCGGCGTGTTTTCCGACGAGAACCGGGTGCAGAAATATCTTGATTTCGAGGCGGCCTTGGCGCGCGCGCAGGGGCGGCTCGGCATCATTCCTAGCGAGGCCGCCGAGGAAATCTGCCGGCATTGCCATGCCGCGGAAATGGATTTCGCCAAGCTCAAGGCTCAGACCGAGCGCATCGGCTATCCGGTGCTGCCGGTCGTGCAACAGCTCGTCGGCCTGTGCCGCGAGGGACTCGGCGAATGGTGCCATTGGGGCGCCACCACCCAGGACATTACCGATAGCGCGACGGTGATGCAGATCCGCGAGGCACTCCTCCTGATCGAACGGCATCTTGACGGCATTGCTGGCGCGCTCGCCGCGTTGGCGCGCAAATATCGCGACACGCCGATGGCCGGCCGCAGCAATCTGCAGCAGGCGGTGCCGATTACCTTCGGCTACAAAATGGCGACCCTGCTCGCGGCGTTCGCGCGGCACAAGCAGCGTCTGAACGAACTCCGCCCCCGCGTCTTGGTCGGCGAATTCGGCGGCGCGGCCGGCACGCTATCCTCGCTTGGCGGCCGCGGACTTGCTACCCAAGCCGAGCTGATGAAGGAGCTCAAGCTCGGCGTGCCGGCGATCGCCTGGCATACGGTCCGCGACACCATCGCCGAGGTCGGCTGCTTCCTCGGGCTCGTCACCGGAAGCTGCGGCAAGATCGCTTTGGACGTGAAGCTCTTGATGCAGACCGAAGTCGAGGAAGTCTACGAGCCGTTCCACGAAGGCCGCGGCTCGTCCTCGACCATGCCGCAGAAGCGCAATCCGATTTCCTCGGTGTACATCACCGCGCTCACCGCCGTGGTGCGCCAGCAGGTCGCCGCCTTGCTCGATGCCATGGTCGAAGATCACGAGCGCGCCACCGGCCCCTGGGAGATCGAGTGGATCGTGCTGCCGGAAATTTTCTGTCTTACCGCGGGCGCGCTGGCGCAGACCGAATTCGTGCTCAAGGGCCTCCAGGTCGACGAAAAAAAGATGCGCGCCAATCTCGATCTGACCAAAGGACTGATCGTCTCGGAGGCGGTGATGATGGGACTTGGTCCCTATCTCGGCCGCCAATATGCGCATGACCTGGTTTATGACATTTGCCGCAAAGTGGTTGCCACCGGCCGGCCATTGGTCGAACTGCTCGCCGAGAACGCCGAGATCGCCAAGCATTTGGACCGCCCGGCCTTGGAAAAACTATGCGACCCGGCAAATTATCTCGGCGAAGCCGGCGCCATGGTCGATCGCGTGCTGGCGACATCCGGCAGGTAACAAAGCAGGTAACAAAGCAGGTAACAAAGCAGGTAACAAAGCAGGTAACAGGCGCGGCAGGTCGGCGAGCCGTTTGCCAGACACTCACTCCGCCGCGGCGGCTTTCGCCGCCGCTTGGTCGCGCACGAATTTATCGATCGCCAGTTGATCGACCTTGCCCGAGCCGAGCATCGGCATCTTATCGAGCACGACCACTTCGGCAGGCAGCATCAGTTCGGACGCGTGCTTTGATCGCGCATAGGCCATGAATTCGCTGCGGGTGGCGCCGTGCTTGTCGGTGACCATGATCAGGCGTTCGCCCTTGCGCGGATCGGGGATCGACGATACCGCGGTGATATTGTTCGGCCATAGCTCGGCCGCGAGCATTTCGACCGCCGCGAGCGAGATCATTTCGCCGCCGATCTTGGCGAAGCGCTTGGCGCGGCCCTTGATCGCGATGAAGCCCTGGTCATCGATGGTGACGATGTCGCCGGTGTCGTGCCAGCCCTCCGGCGGCACTTCCAGCACGCCAGGTTTCTCGGCGCGCAAATAGCCGAGCATGACATTCGGGCCCTTGACGTAGAGCCGGCCGCCCTCCTCGACACCCTCGACTTTTTCAAGTTTGGCTTCCATGCCGGGTAACAGCCGGCCGACGCTGCCGAACTTGTTGAACATCGGCGTATTGAGCGTCATCACCGGAGAACATTCGGTGACGCCGTAGCCTTCGAGAACGCGCAAGCCGAATTTTTCCAGATAGATCTGGCGCGTCGCTTCTTTCACCGGCTCCGCGCCCGCGAGCACGTAGCGCAGCGAGCGGAAATCGTAGGGGTTGGCGACCCGCGCATAACCGTTGAGGAACGTATCGGTGCCGAACAGCGCGGTGGCGCAGGTCCAGTAAATGAGCTCGGGCACGGTGCGGTAATGCAGCGGCGATGGGTAGAGATAGACCGGCACGCCGGAGACGAGCGGCAATATCGTTCCAGCGGTGAGGCCGAACGAATGGAATATGGGCAACACGTTGAACAGCCTGTCCTCGCGCCCGAAATCGATGCGCGCCGCCGCTTGCGCCACGTTGGCGAGCATATTGCGGTGCGAGAGCACGACGCCTTTCGGGGAACCCTCCGAGCCGGAGGTGAACAATATCGCGGCCCAATCGTCGGGCGTGCGCGCAACGAGGGGCTTTTTCCAGCTCAACAGCGCGCGCAGCTTGTCCGTCTTGCTGATCGTCTTGCCGATGTCTTCCAGATAAACGATGCGAACCTGGGCCTGCAGTTGCGCGATCAGGTTTTCCAGCCGGCCTTTCTCGACAAAGGCGCGCGAGGTCACGATGGTATCGACCTGCGCGGCGCGGCAGGCGGCGAGGACATTGGCTGCACCGGCGGTGAAATTGATCAGGGCCGGGACGCGCCCTGCCGACATCAGACCGAATAATGTGATCACTGCGGCATTGGACGTCGGCAGCATGACGCCGAGCGCATGCCCTTCCAATGCGTAAGGCATCAGCTTGCGGCCGAGGATTGCCGTCGCCTGCAACAGGCGGCGATAAGTCATCTGCCCGCGGACCGGATCCTCGATCGCCAGCCAGCCGGCGCCATGCAACTTCGCCGACTCGATTAGCGCTTCGACCACGGTGCGGTCTGTCGGCGTGGTGCGGAACATCAGCTCGGACATGATCGTGTAAAGCGCGGAGCCGGCAGCCTGCCGCCGCTTGCGCCCCTTGAGCTCGGGATCGAGCTTCAGCTGCACCGGCTCGAGAATGGTGACCTTGATCTTCGGGAACAGCCGGCGGCGCACCTGCGAGCGCTTGAGCCGGCTGAACATGGTCAGTTCCGGCCCTTCGATGCGCACCGGGACTACCATCGCCTCGGATTTGTCGGCGATCAGGGCGGCGCCGTCATAGACCTTCATCAGGCTGCCGGTGACGGTGATGCGGCCTTCCGGAAAAATCACCAGCATGTCGCCCGAGCGCACCGCATTGATAATGGCGCGCAGCGAGAACGGCTTGAGCGGATCGAGCGCCATGGTGCGCACGAATTTCAGAAATGGCTGGATCCACCAGTTCCTCGACATGGCGACATCGATGGCGAAGACCGGCCGCTTCGGCAGGATCGAGAATGCCAGCGGCGGATCGAGGAAGCTCACATGGTTGAGCGCGATGATGGCGTTGTGGCCGGCTTTGGCGATGTTCTCGAGGCCCTGCACTTCGAGCCGGTAAAATGCGCGGAACATGATCGAGAGAAAGTCGTGCAGCCAGCTCGCCGGCATGGTCATGCCAATCACGACGGCCATCGCGAGATTGGCAGCGCCGATCAGACCGAACAGGACCGCCGTGCCGAAGCCCGCTTTTTGCAGCACTGCGAGGATGATCGCGCCGCCGACCATGAAGGCGGCATTGAGCACGTTCACCGCAGCAATGACTCGGGCGCGCCGATCGGTGCCGGCCCAGACCTGAACCGCGGTGAAAACCGGCACGATGAACAAACCGCCGGCGATCGCCAGTCCGGCAAGATCGATGGCGATATGGATACTGTAGCGCGACGCGAAGAATGCGCCGACCGACAACGGGCTAGTCGCGGGCACGATCGCCGAAGCGGTCCAGCCGAGATCGAGCGAGAACAGGCCGAGCAAAACGGCGGCGACCAGCGTCGGCAACAGCACGATGCGGCCGGCCGCAAGCCAGGCCGCCAGGCCGGAGCCGACCGCGACCGACACCGAGAAAATAGTCAAAAATAGCGTCACCACCTCTTCGCTGCCGCCGATGGTGAATGAAACGAGCGGCGGCAACAGCGAGAGAACCAGCGCGCCGACAAGCCAGAACCAGCTCGCGACCAGCGCGCCCCACCACAGCCGCGGATCGGCGCGAAGCTGTTTGATCAGCGAGCCGGTGGAGACGAGCACATTGCGGTTGATCGTCAGGTCCGGCGCGCCCTGGCCGCTCTTCGGGATCAACAGGCTCGCCAGCCAGCTCGCGAACGCCGTCAATATCATCAGCCAGGCGAAATGAATCGGGCTGCTGTTGCCGTTCGCCGCAATGCCGGCGACGATGGTGCCTAACAGGATCGCAAGAAAGGTGCCGCCTTCGATCAGCGCATTGCCGGATGGCAGTTCGCGGCGCTGGAGGAGGTCGGGCAGGATGCCGTATTTGATCGGCCCGAACAGCGACGCCAGGGTTCCGAACATGAACACGGCGAGGAACAACAAGGCGAGCGAGTGAAAAGCAAAGCCGGCGACCGCCACCGCCGCGGCGGCGATCTCGGTCAACTTGATCCGCTGCGCGACGAAAGATTTGTCGTAACGGTCGGCAAGCTCGCCGCCGAGGCCGGACAGGAAGAAAAACGGCGCAATCAGCGTTGCGCCCGCGAGCGAGATCAAGGCCGCGGAATTGGCGCCGGACACTTCAAACAGAATGACGAAGACCAGCGCGGTCTTGAGAAAGTTGTCGCCGAACGCCGCGAAGAACTGGCACCAGAACAAGGGCGCGAAACGGCGCGTCGTCATCAGTGACATGGACATGTCCGCCTCGCCCTAACCTGTCGCCATTCGGATGCAGTGCCGCCGCCCCGGGGCATAATCTAGACGACGGCTTGCGAATTGGCGATGCAGCAGGCTCAATGAGCTAGCTACTTGCAAATATTGCCGAAATCCGGTTCGGCAATTGCCATTCTGGCAACGGAATAAGGCCGTTAGGGTGCATCCCACGGCCAGCGCCGCGCCGACCTCGCACCGGCCGTCAAAATGCAATGGCCATCAAGATTCACTGGCCATCAAAATCCAATGGTCGTCAAAATCCAATGGCCGTCAAAATCCCGCGGCACGCTCGACCTGATCGTACCAGTCGAAGCCCATGTCTTTGACGATGCGATTGCTCATGACGATGATGCGGCATTCCTCGCCGGGATTGGCAACGTGCTGATGCTGCGTGAATGGCGGAATGTAGACGTAATCGCCGCGCGTCCACTCGAACTTCTTCGGCGTCTCGGCCCATTGCCACTCGAACGCTTCCAGGCAATCCCATTTCAGATCCCAGTGCAGATCGTAGCCGGAGCCTTCCACCACAAAAAACAATTCCTCCCACATGTGGCGATGCTTGCCTGAGCGCTCGCCGTCTTTGAGGAACTGCATATAGGCTTCGATGCAGCATTCGCGGGTCTGCATCTTCTTGTGCACGAGATGCTTGATCAGCCCGTCGGGCGAACGCTCCCACGGCATGTCCTCGGCCTTGATCACGTTCGGACGCGTCGCATATTCGGCGCGGAATTGTTCCGAGGCGACGAGATCCTCGGCGAGAAACGTGCTGGTGGCGGAGCCGGACAGCGCCGCTTGCTTGTCTTGGAACGGCATTTCTCTCTTCTCCGCTCAGATGTCGGTCGGCGGTTTGAAATCCTCATGGCCGGGCGGCAGCTTGTCGGTCGGCCATTCGACCATTTTTTGAAACAAAAGGTGCATGAACAGAAATAGCGGCTTCGCCTTGAACACGAGCAGAATGCAGTCCTCGTTTTCGTCGTCATTGAAATGCTGGTGGACGCAGCCGTTCTCGACCAGCATCACGTCGCCGGCTTGCCACTTCATGTAACGGCCATCGTGGATATCGTGGCCGTGGCCCTTGAGTACGTAAAATACCGCGCTGTTGAGATGGCCGTGCTTTTGGCCGGCATTGAGCGGTGCATAGCATTCGATATGCGACTCGATCGATTGCACGATGTTGACCGACTGCGGCGATATCACGTGCTTGCCGTACATCGCCGGGCCGCCCTTCCACGGATGATCCTTCGAGGAATAGACACGCGGTTCTTCCAGCAGTTTTTTGTAAAGATGGCTGTAGGTTCCCTCGAGCGCGCGGACGAAGGTACGCTTCTTGGCCCAGCGTTCCCATTTGCCGTGCTTGATCTCGTCGGCGTCTTCTTCCGATGGCTTATTGTGCCCTAGCCCGGGCGTTTCATGTTCCAGCATTCCGGTCATGCTTGCGATCCTTCGAAATTTTTTGCACCGCCATTTGCGCCGTCATTACGGGATTTCGGCAGTACGCGCAATGCAGTGTTCGCAGTCTCGCGCCGTGCTGCAGCGCGTGGCATTTATCACATGCGCCTGAAGGTTTACGATCAAATGCAACCGGATCGAGAAAGGGTTCGCATGACAAAGAATGCCAGAGGATCGGTCCTGGCCGCGGTGCTCGTGCTTGTCGTAGCGTTCCTGCTTGTTACCGCGGCGCGCGCGCAGAGCGTCGCCGACTTCTATCGCGGCAAATCGATTGACCTGAATATCGGCTACAGCGTCGGCGGCGGCTACGACCTTTATGCCCGTTTGATCGCGCGGCGGCTCGGGGCGCATATTCCCGGCAATCCGACCATCGTGTCGAAGAATATGGAAGGCGCCGGCAGTCTGCGGCTCGCCAATTACCTTTATGCGGCGGCGGCGAGCGATGGCACCGTCATCGGCGCGACGAGCCGTGGGCCACGGCAAGCGCCCAGTGAAACACCCCATAGCAGACCAATGTGGTGGCCGCGGCAAAGCCCAGCGCGGTGCGCCAAGGCTCGCCAAAGCCGAAGCGCATATTGGCGCAGACAAACACGGCAATGGCGGGAATGAATCCGATCAAGGCGACGAGCGCGATGAATACCGCGATCCAGACGAAGAAAATCGTCGCGCGGCGCCGTACCACGTCGTCGGCAATGCCGAGATCGGAGACGTGAGCGCTGATCTTCAGTCCGGAATCGGCATGCAAAGCGAGCTTTTGCTCCGCGCCGAACAGCTCGTTGACCAGATTGAGCACGGCCGCGACCAAAGCCATGCTGCAGGCGGTGAGCGGTACAAGCTTGGCGTCGTGCGGCCAATCCGCTGACGATACCATCGCGGCGACGATGAGCACGATGACGGCGAGCGAAAACGCCGGCGCCGCGCCGAAGCGCGGGTGCCGGCCGCCGACCTCGCGCAGTTGCCCGATCAGCGTCACCGCGATCTGCGCCAACGGCCGATACAGCGCCCATGCCACGCAAGCCAGAATGGCCAGCACAGCCGGCCGCAACAGCCAAGCCCAGCCGTAGAGCTGCGTCGAGATAAAGAGGTAACGCTCGAAAATGGCGCCGACCACGATGCCCAACACCATCGGCGGCCGCGGCCAGCCCAGCCGCTTCATGATCCAGCCGACGATGCCGAAGAACACCAGCGAATAGAGATCGCCCCAATCGTGCTCGCCCTCGAACGCGGCGACGAAGACCAGCGCGATGATGACCGGCAGCAGGATTTCCGGACGGACGCGCGAAATCTGCGCGAGCCAGCGGCTGCAGGCGAGGCAGATCACCGCGCCGATGACATGCGCCAGCGTCAAGCTCCAGACAATCAGGTAGGTCAGGTCGAGATGCTTGGTCAGCATCTCCGGGCCGGGCGTCAATCCATGCATCAGGAAGGCGCCGAGCAGTATCGCCATCGAGGCTCCCGCCGGGACGCCAAAGGCAATGGTCGGCAGGAGGTGACCGCCTTCCTTGGAATTGTTGGAGCTCTCCGGCGCGATCACGCCGCGCACGTCGCCAGTGCCGAAGGTTTCCGGATTCTTCTCGGTGCGTTGCGCATAGCCATAGGCGATCCAGTCGATCACCGCCGAGCCGATGCCGGGGATGGCGCCGAGCCCGGTGCCGAGCACGCCGCAGCGCAGTACCAGCCACCAGTGCCGCGCTACATCGCGCACGCCTTCCCACTGGCTGGAGAAACTGATGTCGGGTGCGTTGTCGCCGGCAATGCGCTTTCGCGACACCGCCAGCTCGGCGAGTTCGGGCAGCGCGAAAATGCCAAGCGTCGCCGGAATAAGCGGCACGCCGTCCCACAGATAGAGCCAGTCGAAGGTCCAGCGCAGCGTGCCGCTCTGCGCCCGCGACCCGATCATGGCGATCATCAGGCCGAGACCCGCGGCGGTCAGCCCCTTGAGCGGCGCCCGGCCCGACAGCGTCGCCACCATGGACATGCCGAACAAGGTGAAAGCCAGTAGTTCCGGCGAACCGATCGACAGCATCACCGGCCGCAGGATCGGAATGCTCACGGCGAGCACGATCGCGCCGACAATTCCGCCCGCCAGCGAAGCCGCGAATCCGGCGCCGAAGGCGCGGCCGGCCTCGCCCTTGCGCGCCATGGCATGGCCGTCGATTACGGTCGCCGCGGCACCGACATGGCCCGGCACCCCGAACAACACGGCGGTGATGAAATCCGACGAGGTGATCACCGCCGCCATGCCGAGCAGCAGGGCCATCGCGGTGTGCGGGTCCATGTTGTAGGTGAAAGGGATCAGCATCGCCATGCCGACGATGCCGCTCAAGCCGGGGAGCACGCCGATGGCGAGCCCGATGAGCACGCCGACACAAAGGATCATGAGCCGCGCCGGCTCGAGCAACAGTTGCAGCGCGTGTATGGCGCTGCCGACCATGTCCGGCTGCATTGATCGGCGCTCCTGCTTGGCTCCACTGCCTGCGCGCGGGCATCGCGCCTGAAACCCGCAAGCCCGTCAAGGCCGTCCAAAGCCGTGTTAGGCTGCGATCATAACGGCCTATTGCCGCATCCGATCAGATCGCCATCATAAATTTCTAATTCGGGAGGACCATGAGCCAGCGACGGCATCAAGTGCGAACGACGCCGCGCCTGTTAGCGCGTACGCCCGGGATTAAAGCCGCGGTCGGCTCGGCGCTGATGGTTCTCACCTGTGTGCTGGGCATCGTTGCGCCGAGCGCAGACGCATTGGCGCAGAGCGCGGCAGACTTCTACAAAGGCCGCGCCATCGATCTCTACATCGGCTATAGCGTCGGCGGCGCCTATGACCTTTATGCGCGGGTGATCGGCCGGCATCTCGGCGCGCACATCCCCGGCAATCCGACGCTAGTGCCGAAAAATCTTGAAGGCGCGGGCAGTCTTCGCCTGGCCAATTTCCTTTATCGCGTCGCGCCGCGCGATGGTTCCACAATCGGCACGATCGGACGCGGCATCGCGTTTGATCCGCTGTTGATCGGCCAGGGCGATGCCTTCGACGCGCAGAAGTTCAACTGGATCGGCAGCGCCAATAACGAGGTCAGCGTCTGCGTCGCAATGCGGCAGTCCGGCATCACCAAATTTGAGGATCTCCTCGCCAAAAATTTGACCGTCGGCGGCACCGGCGCCAGTGCCGATACCGGTCAATTCCCGCGCGTGCTCAACAGCGTGCTCGGCACGCATTTCAAGATCGTCGAAGGCTATCCCGGTGGTAACGATGTCACCCTGGCGATGGAGCGCGGCGAGGTGCAGGGGCGATGCGGCTGGTCATGGTCGAGCGTCAAGTCGACGCACAAGTCCTGGATCGAGGACAAGCGCATGATTGTCCTCGTCCAGCTGTCGCTGGCTAAGCATCCCGAACTGCCGGACGTCCCACTGGTGATGGACTTCGCCAAGACCGAAGAGCAGCGGCAGATCCTCAAAATGATGTTCGCCCGCAACGTGATGGGCCGGCCCTATCTGGCGCCGCCAAATGTGCCGCCGGATCGTCTTGCGGCGCTGCGCGACGCTTTCACGGCGACCATGACGGATAAGGATTTTCTCGCCGAAGCGAGCAAGACCGACCTTGAGATCAATCCGGTTTCAGGCGCCGAGGTCGAGAAACTGGTGAAAGAAGTTTACGCGACGCCGGCCGACATTATCGCCACGGCCAAAGCGGCGGCGGCGGGGAAGTGATCGGATTAACCTTTGCCGTTCTTCCTCCGCCACCGCTCTAAAGCGTCAGCGTGCCGCGCATCATCGGCACACAGCGGCCACCGATCGACAGCGCGGTAATCTTGCCATTGCGTTTCTCGGCGCCGGCTTCGAGCAGACTTGGCCGGCCCATGTCGATGCCCTGGCCGATGCGCAAGTGAAGCTTGAGATCGCCTTCGGGGCGCAGACTCGCCAGCAATCCGGCGAGTGCGATATTGGCGCTGCCCGACGCTGCATCCTCGGCGATGCCGTAAAGCGGCGCAAACATACGCACCTGAAGATCGAATCCGCCGCTTCGATCCTTGACGTAAAGCAGCACTCCGGTCACGTGATCCGCTTGCAGTTGTTTCGTGAAGAGCTCCGCACGCGGCTGCGCCGCCGCCAGCGCCGGCCGAGTTTTTAATTCAGCGATGGCGAAGGGAATGCCGCAAGAGGCAATGCAGGGCTGGTGATTGGCGGTTTCGATGTCGCTTACCGCCAGCGAACAGGCCGCGGCGATGGCGGCGGCTTCTAAGTCGTCGCCGCGCGCGAGCGATTGCGGCGGCGCCAGACGCGCGCCGACCACCGCAGCTCCTTCCTTCATGAGGCTGAGCCGAACGAGTCCGGCATTCTCCTCGAAAATCATTGGATCAGATACCGCCCGCCCCTGCCTCTCGCTTTCTTTCGCCAGAGCAAAAGCGGTGCCGATATTGGGATGGCCGGCGAACGGCAGTTCGGCGCGCGGCGTGAAGATGCGAACTTCCGCCGTGTGCGACGGACTTTGCGGCGGCAGTACGAAGGTGGTCTCGGCCAGATTGAACTCGGTGGCTATGGCCTGCATCTGTGCGCCCGACAGCGCCGCCGCATCGGGCACCACCGCGAGCTGATTGCCGCCGAATTTGCGGTCGGTGAAGACATCGACCGTGATGAAGTGGATCTCCATCTTCGAACTAGTGCCGCGGCCGCGCCGTGCGGCGCGGTCCTTGATCGGTGACGCCGAGGTGGGTCTCAAGCGCGGCGCGGTCGGCGGCCAGCGTGACGCTGTCGGCGGCATGCACGACGGCGCCGCGTTCGACGATGATGGCGTGATCGGTGACGCCCAGGATCTTCTTGGCATTCTGTTCGACCAGAATGGCCGACATGCCCTCCTCGCTCGCCGCCGGAAAGCTGGTTGCCGAGATTTTGCCGCCGCTCGGCAAGCCGCGGAAACAACGTGTAGACCTTGTCGGTAGTCCAGCGCCCGGGCCGCGCCACCGCAGTGAGGTTCTCTTGCACGGTCAGCGATTTGAAAATGTTGCGCTCCTGCGGCACCCAGCCGATGCCGGCATGGGCGCGTTGATCGGGCCGCAACGCGGTGATGTCGGCGCCGTCAAGCGCGATCGTGCCGCCGAAATAGCGAGTCACGCCGACGATAGTGTTGATCAGGGTGGTTTTGCCCATGCCGTTGCGGCCAAGCAGCGCGATGGCCTGGCCTTCGCGCAGCGACAATGAAATGTCGGATAGCACCACGGCCTCGCCATAGCCGGCGCACAGCCGTTCGATGGCGAGCAGGTCAGGCATCGAGCTCCTCGCCAAGATAGACCGCCTTGACCCGCGGATCGCGCGCCACTTCGTCGGGCGCGCCATCGACGAACAGTGCGCCATTGACCAGCACCGAGATGCGTTCGGCAAAGGAGAACACGAGATCCATGTCGTGCTCGATCAACAGCACCGTGACGTCCTTCGGCAGCGCCTCGATGGTGGCAAGAAGCTCGTGCCGTTCGGCTTCCGGCACGCCGGCGGCCGGTTCGTCGAGGAGAAGAACGCGCGGGCGGCAGGCGAAGGCCAGCGCGATTTCGAGCAGCCGCTGCTTGCCATAGGGCAGAATTGCCGTGCGCTCGTGCATGACGTCGGCGAGGCGAAAACGCTCGACGATCTCGACGATCTCGTCGGTTACCGCCGATTTGGTGCCTACCAGCCGCCACCAATCGGCGCCGGAGCCGAGCCGTTCGGAGACGACTAGACCGATCGATTCGAGCGGCGTGAGATCGAGGAATAATTGATTGATCTGGAACGTGCGCGCCATGCCGAGCCGCACCCGCTGGTGCGGCAACAGCCCGGTAATGTCGCGGCCTTCCAGTTCGATCCGGCCGGCGGTCGGCCTTAAGACCCCGGTGAGGAGATTGATCACGGTCGTCTTGCCGGCGCCGTTCGGTCCGATCAGCGCGTGCCGCGCACCCGGCTCGACCGTGAGATTGACGTTTTGCGCCGCCAGGATGCCGCCGAAGCGCTTTTCCAAGCCGATGGTCTGTAAAATCGGCGCGGTTTTCGGCATTGTTTTCGGCATGGTTTAACGTCCGTCGGGCGCGGCGCCGCCGAGCGCCGGCAAGCGCGGCATAAGCCGTGCACCCAATCGCGCCAGCAAACCGCGTACGCTGCGGACCCAGCTGGCCATACGCTCGCGGCCGATCAGAACGATGACGACGAGCACGAGGCCGATCCAGAACTGCCAATATTGCGGCGTCAGATTGGCGAGCCAATCCTGCAGAAATTTGTAGATCACCGCGCCGATCAAGCCGCCGTAGAGATAGCCGGTGCCGCCGATGATCAGCACCAGCAACAGATCGGCCGAACGCTCCAGCGAGAACACGTCGAGCGAACAGAAGGCCGTAGTCTGGGTGAGCAGCGCGCCGGCGATCCCGGCCAAGCCCGCCGAGATCGTATAGATCGACACCAGCCGCCATTTGACCGGAACGCCGATCGCCGCGGCGCGCAGCGTATTGCCTTTGATCGAACGCAGCGACAGGCCGAACGGCGAGTAGACAATACGGCGCGCAATCACAAAACAGATGAATAGAACGATCAAGCAATAAACATAGCCGTTATGGCCGAACAGGTCGAAGCGGAAGCGGCCGAGGACCGGCTCGATCTCGACGCCTTGCAGGCCATCGGCGCCGCCGGTGATGTTGGAGTAACGGTTGGCGAGTTCGCCCAGCATCAGCGACACGCCAAGCGTCACCATCAGCCGCGTCAGGTCGGAGCCGCGCAGCACCAAGAAACTGGTGACAAAGCCGAGCGCCGCCGCGACCAAGCCGGAGCAAACAAGCGCGATCACCGGCTCGTTGATGATGCCGTGTTTGGCGACCAGCCCGGCAAAATACCCGGCGAAACCGAAGAATGCCGCCTGGCCGAGCGAGATGATGCCGGCATAGCCGAGAATAAGATCGAGCGACAGCGCGAACAGCGCCAGGATCGCGGTGTCCTTGAGGATCAGATATTTTCCTGGAAACAGCCAGATCGTCGCGAAGGCAAAGATCCAGAATGCGATTTCGAACGGCGACCAGCGCGCGCGGCGCTTGAGGTAAAGGGCGACCTCGTCGGCGCTTACGGCCATCGGCGTCACCGTGCCGCGCCGCGGGCGAACAGGCCCTGGGGCCGCCAGATCAGCACAATGATCATGATGGCGTAGATCACGAAGGCGCCGAGCTTCGGCACGTAATATTTACCGGCGACGTCGCCGATGCCGAGCAGGATCGAGGCGAAAAACGGCCCGGTGATGCTCGACGTGCCGCCGACCGTCACCACGATCAAGAAATAAATCATGTATTTGAGCGGGAAAGTCGGATCGAGCCCGAGGATTTCCGCGCCCAGCGCGCCGCCCAACCCGGCAAGCCCGGAGCCGAACGCAAAGGTGATGCCGAATACCGCACCGACATTGATGCCGAGTCCGCGCGCCACGCGCTGATCGTCCACCGCCGCGCGCAACCGGCTGCCGAAACGCGTCTTCGCCAAAATCAATTGCAAGGCGACAGTCAGTAGTCCGCAGATCACGATGATGAGCAGCCGA
>WNGG01005335.1_pt1 | contig 14332 bp, 6 predicted proteins | sample 5400661 | NCBI WGS metagenome assembly WNGG01 (sample SAMN13153372, study PRJNA577476) | soil metagenome | isolation source: 100 cm soil or saprolite under Garry oak tree replicate 1 | place: USA:California | collected 2016-06-15
CTTCCGGCTGGCGGCCCATGCGGCGCGGGGCGAGACGGGGGAGGCGATCGGCATCGCGCGCGCCCTCCTGCGCTCGGGAGAGGACGCCATCAAGCTCCTGGGAGGGCTGTCCTGGTATTTCCGCAACGCGCTCAGGGCCCAGGTGGCCGGGGCGCGCCGTCTTGCGCCCCGCGAAGCGACGCAGATCTATGGAATCGACCGGGGCCGGATCGAGCGCTTCGCGCGCGAGCTCGGCGGGGCGAGGGCCGAGGATCTGCGCGAGGCCCTGCGCCTGTGCCTGAAAATGGACCGCGAGCTGAAGGGACAGGGAGCGAAGGATCCGGCGAATGCCCTCGAGCGCCTGGTGCACCGGGTCGGCCGGCGCGCCGGGAGGCCCGCATGACCCGCGGGGACCGGCCCGGCAGACCGCAGCCCGGGGAGCGCGAGACCGTCCTTGTCCTCGACTTCGGCGCGCAGTACTCCCAGCTGATCGCCCGCCGGGTGCGGGAGCTCAACGTCTACAGCGAGCTCGTGCCGTTCGACGCCCCGCTCGACAGGCTGCGCGGTGCGCGCGGCCTGATTCTTTCGGGCGGACCCGATTCGGTGGACGGCCCCGGAGCGCCGCGGCTCGATCCGGCCGTGTACCGGCTCGGGGTGCCGATCCTCGGCATCTGCTATGGCATGCAGCTCATGGCCCATCAGCTCGGCGGCCGGGTGGTCCGCGCGCCGCAGCGTGAGTTCGGGCCGGCCGAAATCCGCGTGGCGCGGCCCGGTGGGCTGTTCCAGGACCTGCCGGCGGGGCAGAAGGTGTGGATGAGCCACGGGGACGAAGTCCTGGAGGTCCCGCCCGGGTTCGAGACCATCGCCACCAGCGCCCACGCGGGCCGCGCCGCCATGGCCGACACGGCGCGGCGTCTCTACGCCATCCAGTTCCATCCGGAGGTGGCCCACACGGAGCGCGGCCGCGACATCCTGCGAAATTTCCTGTACGGCGTCTGCGGCTGCACGGGCACCTGGCGCATCGCCTCCTTCATCGAGCAGGCGATCGCGGACATCCGCGCGCGCGTCGGCGAGGGCCGGGTGCTGGCTGGCCTGAGCGGGGGAGTGGACTCGGCGGTGGCGGCGCTCCTGATCCACCGGGCGATCGGCGACAGGCTGCGGTGCCTGTTCGTGGACAACGGCCTCCTGCGCAAGAACGAGGCGGAGGCCGTGCTGGAGACCTTTGACCGCTCGTACCACCTGGCGGTGCGGCGCATCGACGCCGCCGACCGCTTCCTGGCGGCGCTCGGGAGCGTCGTCGACCCCGAGGAGAAACGCCGCGTCATCGGCCGCGTCTTCGTCGAGGTGTTCGAGGAGGCGGCCGGGGACCTGGGCCAGGCCGGGTTCCTGGCGCAGGGGACGCTGTACCCGGACCTGATCGAGTCGACATCGTTCAAGGGACCGTCGGCGGTCATCAAGACGCACCACAACGTCGGCGGTCTGCCGAGCGGCATGAAGCTGAAGCTGGTGGAGCCCCTGCGCGAGCTGTTCAAGGACGAGGTGCGGAAGGTCGGGCGCGAGCTCGGTCTCGACGACCGCATCCTGATGCGCCACCCGTTTCCCGGGCCGGGGCTGGCCGTGCGCGTGATCGGTGAGGTGACGCGCGCGCGGCTCGGCGTGCTGCGCGAGGTGGACGCGATCTTCATCGAGGAGCTGCGCGCGGCGGGGCTGTACGAGAAGACCTCCCAGGCGTTTGCAGTCCTCCTGCCGGTGCGTACGGTGGGCGTGATGGGGGACGGCAGGACCTACGAGAGCGTGGCGGCGCTGCGCGCCGTCTCCACGGACGATTTCATGACCGCGGATTGGACCCGCCTTCCGCAGGACTTCCTGGCGAAGGTGAGCGCGCGGATCGTGAACGAGGTCCGCGGGGTCAACCGCGTGGTCTACGACGTGAGCAGCAAGCCGCCCGCCACCATCGAGTGGGAGTGAGGACGGGAAGAGGATGGCCCGGACGAGCTTCGTTCACCTGCACAACCACTCGCAGTTCTCCCTCCTGGACGGCGCCTCCAAACTCGAGGAGCTCGTCGAGCAGGCCGCCCGCTTCGAGATGCCGGCGCTGGCGGTGACCGACCATGGCAACCTGTTCGGGGCCATCCCGTTCTTCGAGGCGGCCGCCGAGAAGGGGATCAAGCCGATCCTGGGGTGTGAGACCTACATCGCCCCCGGCAGCCGCACCGACCGGACGCCGTCCGGTCCCGGCAGGAAACCCTACCACCACCTGCTCCTGCTGGCCCGCGACGAGGAGGGATACAGGAACCTGATGCGGCTGTCCACCGCCGGGTTCCTCGAGGGCTACTACTACCGCCCGCGCATCGACCGGGAGATCCTGGCGCGCCACAAGGACGGTCTCATCGCCACGTCGACCTGCCTGGGCGGGGAGATCCCGCAGCTGATCCTCGCGGGCCGCCGGGCGGACGCCGAGCGGGTGGCCTGCGAGTACCGCGACCTGTTCGGCCCGGAGAATTTCTTCCTCGAGATCCAGGATCAGGGAATCGCCGAAGAGAAAACGCTCAACGAGATCCTGGTGCCGATGGGGCGGCGCCTGGGCATCCCGCTGCTGGCGACCAACGATTGCCACTTCCTGACCCGCGACGATCATTTCGCGCACGACATCCTGATCTGCATCCAGACCGGGAAGACGGTGAAGGACGCCGACCGCATGCGTTTCACCCAGGAGCACTACTTCAAGTCTCCGGAGGAGATGCGGGAGGTCTTCAAGGATCTTCCCGAGGCCGCGGAGAATACCCTGCGGGTCGCCGAACGCTGCCATCTCGTCCTGGAGAGGGGCGGCAACCAGCTGCCCGAGTTCACGGTGCCCGCGGGGCGCTCGGTCGAGGAGTACTTCCGCGAAGTGACCGAGCGCGGCTTCGAGGAGAGGCTCCGCGTCTGGACGGTCCTCGAGACGAAGGGCGGTCTGAACGCGTCGATCGAGGAGTATCGCGGCCGTCTGGGCCGCGAGATCGACATGATCGTCCGGATGGGGTTCGCGGGCTATTTCCTGATCGTGTGGGACTTCATCAAGTACGCGCGCGATCGCGGCATCCCGGTCGGACCGGGTCGCGGCTCGGCCGCCGGGTCGCTGGTGGCCTACTGCCTCAGGATCACGGACGTCGATCCGCTGCGCTACGACCTTCTGTTCGAGCGCTTCCTCAACCCCGAGCGCGTCACCATGCCCGACATCGACATCGATTTCTGCATCCGCGGGCGGGGCGAAGTGATCGAGTATGTGCGGCAGAAGTACGGCCGCGAGAACGTGGCGCAGATCATCACGTTCGCGACGCTGGGGGCGAAGGCGGTCATCCGGGACGCGGGCCGGGGTCTCGACGTGCCCTACGGTGACTGCGACCGGATCGCCAAGATGATTCCCTCGGAGCCGGACATGACCATCGACAAGGCGATCGGCCAGGTCCCGGCCCTGCGCCAGATGCACGAAAAGGACGATCGCGTCCGGCAGCTCCTGGACGTGTCGCGGCGGCTCGAGGGCCTGACCCGCCACGCGTCGGTGCACGCCGCGGGCGTGGTGATCTCGCCGCGGCCGATCGTCGAGTACTCGCCGCTGGCGCGCACGCGGGACGACGAGATCGTGACGCAGTACGCCATGGACGAGATCGGCAGCATCGGCCTGCTCAAGATGGACTTCCTGGGCCTCAAGACGCTGACGCTGGTCCACGACTGCGTGGCGCGCCTGCGGGCGGACGAGGGAATCGAGGTCGACATCGCCGGACTGCCCCTCGACGACCCCGAGACCTACGCGTGTTTCCAGGCGGCCCGCAGCGCCGGCGTGTTCCAGTTCGAATCGTCGGGGATGCAGGACATCCTGCGCAAGCTCAAGCCCGATCGCTTCGACGACCTGATCGCGCTGAACGCCCTGTTCCGGCCCGGGCCGATCGGCTCGGGGATGATCGACGACTACATCGAGCGCCGGCACGGTCGCAAGACGATCGAGTACATCGTGCCGCAGCTCGAAGAGATCCTGGGTGTCACCTACGGGGTCATCGTGTACCAGGAGCAGGTGATGCAGATCGCCTCGCGGCTGGCCGGCTTCACCCTGGGCGAGGCCGACATCCTGCGCCGCGCCATGGGCAAGAAGAAAAAAGACGTCATGGCCGCCCAGCGTGACCAGTTCATCCAGGGCTGCCGGGCGCGCGGCGTGGGCGACAGGGAGGCGCGGCGCCTGTTCGAGCTGATGGAGTATTTCGCCGGGTACGGCTTCAACAAGGCCCACAGCACCGCCTACGCCCTGATCGCCTACCAGACCGCCTGGCTGAAGGCCCACTACCCGCGCCACTTCATGGCCTCCCTGCTGACCGCCGAGAAGGACAACACCGACAACGTGGTCAAGTACATCGCGGAGTGCCGCGACATGGGCATCGCCGTCCTGCCGCCGCACGTCAACCGTTCGGGTCTGCACTTCACAGTCGAGGCGGACGGCATCCGCTTCGGGCTGGGGGCCGTGAAGAACGTGGGCGAGGGGGCCGCGCGCGCGCTCGTCGACGCGCGTGACCGGGTCGGGCCGTTCGGCTCCCTCGCGGTGCTGAGCCGCGAGGTCGATCTCCGGACGGTCAACAAGCGGGTCCTGGAGTCCCTGGTCAAGGCGGGGGCGCTGGAGGGTCTCGGGCCGAACCGGGCGACGCTGTGCGCGGCCCTGGATGCGGCCATCGAGTCGAGTCAGAAGGCGATGCGGGACAGAGAGAGCGGACAGTCGGGCCTGTTCGCCGCGGGAGCGGCCGCGGCGCCCGGGACGGCGGCCCTTCGATCGCTGCCGGAATGGCCGGAAAAGGATCTCCTCGCCCGCGAGAAGGAGACCCTCGGGTTCTACATGGCGGGCCATCCGTTCCGGGAGCACGCCGCGCGCCTGGGCGGACTGGTCACCCATACGACCCGCTCCCTCAAGGACATCTCGCGGCCCGGAAAAGCCGCGGTCGCCGGCATCGTATCGGCGCTGAAGCGGCGCAAGACCCGGCGCGGTGACGCGATGGCCGTGTTCAACCTGGAGGACCTGGAGGGATCGGTCGAGGTGGTGGTCTTCCCGGAGGCGTACGCCAGACAGCGCGGTCTGATCGAGGAGGAGGCGGCGCTCCTGGTGACCGGCAACGTGGAAATCGCCGAGGAGCAGAGGCGACTGATCGCCGACACGTTCCTGCCGCTCGAGCGGGTCGAGGAGAGGGCGAAGGAGATCGTCATCGCCATACCCGCGTCCGGGCTCCAGGAATCCGAGGTGGGCCGTGTCAGGGACCTGCTGCGCGAGAGCCCGGGCCCCTGTCAGGTCTTCCTCGAGGTGACGCAGCCGAGCGGTTTCCGGGCCACCGTCAAGGCCGGAGCCGCGCTGAAGGTGTCACCCAGTCGCGACCTGACCGTCGCCCTGGAGGACCTGCTCGGGAAAGGCGCCGTAAGATTTCGTTGACTTTCGCACCGGAACTCCCTTATTCTCGGGGCTTTCCGCGGTCCAGTCTCCCGTGACGATCGCGCGCGTGGCGAATGAGAGGGGCATGGCAAAGGGCCGATCTCTGTTCACATCCGAGTCGGTGACGGAGGGTCACCCGGACAAGGTGGCCGATCAGATCTCGGATGGCCTCCTGGATGCCGCCCTGACCGGCGACCCCCGCTCCCGGGTGGCGATCGAGACCCTGGTCACGACGGGGATCGTCTTCGTCGCCGGCGAGATGACCACGCAGGCGACCGTGGACGTGCCGGCGATCGCACGCCAGACCATCCGGGAGGTGGGCTACACGCGCGCCAAGTACGGTTTCGACTGCGACACCTGCTCGGTCATCACCTCGATCGACAGGCAATCCCCCGACATCGCCCTGGGCGTCGACACCGGGGGCGCGGGCGACCAGGGAATGATGTTCGGGTTCGCCTGCAAGGAGACGCCGGATTTGATGCCGATGCCGATCGACATGGCGCACCGGCTGGTGCGGCGGCTCTCCGAGCTGCGGCGGTCGGGCCGCCTGCCGTTCCTCCGCCCCGATGGCAAGTCCCAGGTGACCGTGGAGTACGAGAACGGCCGGCCGACCCGGATCGACACCGTCGTGGTGTCGACCCAGCACGCTCCGTCCATCGACACCGAGGATTTGCGCCGGCAGCTGGAGGAGCACGTCATACGCGCCGTCATCCCCGAAGAGCTTCGCGACCGGAACACGCGCGTCCATATCAACCCCACGGGACGCTTCGTCATCGGGGGTCCGCAGGGGGACACGGGTCTGACCGGGCGCAAGATCATCGTGGACACCTACGGCGGCTACGCGCACCACGGCGGCGGCGCGTTCTCGGGGAAGGACCCGACCAAGGTCGATCGCTCGGCGGCCTACATGGCGCGCTACATCGCCAAGAACCTGGTGGCCGCCGGCATCGCGGAGCGCGTGGAGGTCCAGCTGGCCTACGCCATCGGGGTCGCCGACCCCGTCTCCGTCATGGCCGATACCTGCGGGACGGGTCAGATCGGGGACGACGCGCTCGTGAAGCTGATCCGCGAGCACTTCGGGCTCAAGCCGCGCGAGATCATCGACGCGCTCGACCTGAAAAAGCCGATCTACCGCCGCACGGCGGCCTTCGGGCACTTCGGGAGGAGCGATGCGGGATTCACCTGGGAGAAAACCGACAAGGCCGAGGCGCTCCGCAAGTCGGTCCGCGCCTAGCGGCGCGGCGCGGGGCGCCGGGGAGGGTGGGAACGTGGACTCCAAGCAGGGCGACGTGAAGGACATCGGCCTGGCGGCCAGGGGCCGGACGCGCATCGACTGGGCCGGAGGACAGATGCCGGTCCTGCGCAGCATCCGGGAGCGTTTCGAGAGGGAGAAGCCCCTGAAGGGACTGCGGCTGGCGGCCTGCCTGCACGTGACCTCGGAGACCGCCAACCTGGCGGCGACCCTCGCCGCCGGAGGCGCGACCGTTCGCCTGTGCGCCAGCAACCCTCTGTCCACCCAGGACGAGGTCGCCGCGTCGATCGTGGCGCACGACGGCATCGAGGTGTTCGCGATCAAGGGCGAGGACAGTGAGACCTACTACCGCCACATCCTCCAGGCCCTGGAGGGAGGGCCGCATCTGACGATGGACGACGGGGCCGACCTGGTGTCCGTCCTGCACTCGCGAAAGCGGGCTCTCCTACCCGGGATCATCGGAGGCACGGAAGAGACGACCACCGGCGTCGTGAGGCTGACCAGCATGGCCAGGGAGGGCGTGCTGGCCTACCCGATCATCGCCGTGAACGACGCCATGACGAAGCACTTCTTCGACAACCGCTACGGCACGGGACAGAGCACGCTCGACGGCATCATCCGCGCCACCAATCTTCTCATCGCGGGACTGAACGTCGTGGTCGCAGGATACGGCTGGTGCGGGCGGGGAGTTGCGATGCGAGCCCGCGGTCTGGGGGCCCTCGTCATCGTCACCGAGATCGATCCCGTCAAGGCGCTCGAGGCGGCGCTCGACGGCTACCAGGTGATGCCGATGGACGAAGCGGCGCGCCTCGGCGACATCTTCATCACGTTGACCGGCGACAAGCACGTCCTCGGCCGCAGGCACTTCGAGACGATGAAGGACGGCGCCGTCCTCGCCAACTCCGGCCACTTCAACGTCGAGATCGACATCCCGGCCCTCCAGGAGCTGGCGGGCGGACGCACGCAGCGCCTGCGCGATTACGTCGATCAGTACACGCTTCCGTCTGGTCGCCGCCTCAACCTGCTCGGCGAGGGGCGGCTGATCAATCTGGCCGCCGCCGAGGGACACCCGGCCGCGGTCATGGATATGTCGTTCGCGAACCAGGCCCTGTCGGCAGAATACCTGGCCCGGGAGGGCAGGGGACTGAAGCGGCTGGTCCACCCGGTGCCCCCCGCCATCGATCGCGAGATCGCGCGTCTGAAGCTCCAGACCCTGGGTATCCGCATCGACAATCTGACGTCGGAGCAGCAGGCCTACCTGTCCAGCTGGTCCGAAGGGACCTGAGAGAACGCACGCGCGCACGTCCATGACCTTCGAGTCCATCAGGAGGCACAGGGTCCCGTTGGGCCTGGGCCTCTTGCTGGGGGCGGTCTGGCTCCTGACCGGGATCACCCGGACCGATCGGCAGGGCGGGCCCGCTGTCCTTGATTCACCCCTTCATGTCCTGCGACCGCGGGTTCTTCGCGCCGGGTGGCACCTCGCCCCACCGGGACTCCTGCGGATCAGCCGTTACCCCCTGGAATCGGTCACCCTGTCGTTCCGCGCCGGGGGGGGTGACAGGATCGCGCTGGTCACTCACGAGGGGATTGAGGTCATCGCCAGCGGGACGATCCGCTACCGCCTGGATCCCCAGCGGGTCCTGGAGGTGCACCGCGCGGTCGGTCCGGGCTACCAGGGCGTTCTCGAGCGCTGGGTCCAGGACGCATTGCGCGCCGCCATCGGGGCCGCGGATTACGCCGGCATCTCGGGGGCGCGCATCGAGGACCTGCGCTCGACCCTCGGTCAGACGCTGGCCGAGCGCTTCCGGATCGCGGGTCTGGAGCTGCTGTCCTGCGACGTGGGCAGCGTGCGCATCCGCTCCTCGCTCGTGCCCGAGGGGGAGCCGCAGCGCCGTGCCACGGGCACGAGGGTGCTGTTGATCGGTCTGGACGGGGCCGACTGGAACATCATCGACCCCCTGGTGGAGGCCGGACGGCTGCCCAACCTCGCGCGCCTGGCGCGGGAAGGCGTCCGGGGCCGCCTCCACAGCATCACGCCGATGCTTTCGCCCGTCATCTGGACCAGCATCGCCACCGGCGTGCAGCCGTCCCGCCATGGGATCATCGACTTTCTCGCCACCACGGGGCGCGACGGAGAGCGGGTGCCGGTCACCTCGACCCTGAGGAAGACCAAGGCGATCTGGAACATGCTCAGCGAAAACGGATTGAGCGTGGGGGTGGCCGGGTGGTGGGCCAGCTTCCCGGCGGAGAAGGTCAACGGATTCATCGTGTCGGACCGCGTGGCCTACCAGCTCTTCGGCGCCAGCGTGGCGCATGATCAGGCGCGCGAAGGGAAGGTGTATCCACCCGATCTGGGCGATCTGGTGGCCTCGCTCATCGTCGCGCCGGAAACCATCGGAGCGGCCGAAGTGGCGCGCTACGTCCGCCTCCCGGAGGACCCCGCATCGCTGCCTCCCGAGCAGAACAAGCTGATCGACGATCTCAAGACCCTGCTCGCCGCGGGCGACACGTACACCACCATCAGCCTGGCTCTCCGCGAGCGCTACCACCCCGATTTCCAGGCGGTTTATCTGGAGGGCACCGATACGGTCGCCCACCTGTTCATGCGGTACGCGCCGCCGCTTCTGCCCGGGGTCGACCGGGAGGACCAGCAGCGCTTCGGCCGGGCCGTGGACGAGTATTACCGTCACGCGGACGAGCTCGTGGGCAGGCTGGTGGAGGCGGCGGGACCGGACACGGCGGTGATCGTCTGCTCCGACCACGGCTTCCGCACCGGTGACAACCGCCCTCTCACCGATTCGCGCATCGGTTTCGGCCAGGCGGCGGACTGGCACCGCAAGTACGGCATCGTCATCCTCGGCGGCCCGCCGTTCCGCAGGCACCATGACTTGCAGGAGGCCTCGGTCCTGGACATCACCCCGACTCTCCTGGCGCTTCTCGGGCTGCCGGTGGCGGAGGACATGGACGGAAGGCCGATCCTGGACGCCTTCGACCGGGCCTTCCTGCAGGCGCATCCGATTCTCTACGTGCCCTCCTACGAGATCTGCACCACGGCCTCGAACACCCCTCCCGGCACGCCGGCAGCAGGGGCGCCCCCCCCCGGCGCACAGGGAACGACCTCGCCTCTCGATCCGCAGGGCGACCAGGAGCTGAAGCAGAAGCTCGAGTCGCTCGGCTACCTGAGGCAGGACACGGCCAATTCCCACAACAACCGCGGCATGATCCTGCTCAATCAGGGAAACTACGACGACGCGATCGCCGAGTTCGAGCAGGCGATCCACGCCTCCGAGGACCTCGGCATTGCCCGCATCAACATCGCGCGGGCCCTGTTCAAGAAGAAGGATTACCAGGCCGCGACGAAGGTCCTCGACGAGTACTCCGCCCGCCAGCCACGATCCAAGGACGCCGAGAACCTCCTGGGCAACATGGCCATGGAACAGAAGCAGTACGCCGACGCGGAGAAGCATTTCCGGAAGGCGCTCGAGTACGAATCAAACTTCACCGACGCGCGCAACAGCCTGGGGATCCTCTACGACCGGCTCGGACGCCGCGAGGAGGCTCTGGCGGAATACCTCAAGGTCGTGGCCATCGATCCGGAATACGCCGAGGCGCACAACAACATCGGTCTGATCTACAAGGAGCGGGGGCAGACCCAGGAAGCGATGGGCTCCTTCCGCAAGGCGATCGAGGCCGACCCGGAGTTCACGGGCGCTTACAGCAACCTGGCGCTGGTGCTGGAGCAGAGAGGGGAGCTGAAGGAGGCGGCGGAGCAGTTCCGCAGTGCCTTGCAGCGCGACCCGCGGAACGCCGCGGTGCGGACCAACTATGGCGGTCTCCTCTACACTCTGGGACGCTTCGAGCAGGCACGCGCCGAACTGGAGAAGGCGGTCGCCACCGACCCCCTCGATGCGTCGGCGGAGAACAACCTCGGCGCCGTCTACGGCAGGCTCGGGAGGATCGAGGATGAGTTGGCCGCCTACCGGAAGGCCGTGGCCCTCGACTCCGGGTACGTCGACGCGCACCACAACCTCGGGCTCGCGCTCCTGAAGCGCGGGAAGGTGGAGGAGGGGGAGTCGGAGCTGCGCAAGGCCTTGAGCATCGACCGGGCCTACGCGCCCGCCTATCTCAACCTGGCGCGGTCGCTCATCGGCAGAGGGAAGCACCAGGAGGCCGCCGAGATCCTGTCCGCGGGTTCACGCGCGGCGCCGGGCGACGCCGAGATCCAGGCTCTGCTGGGCGAGGCCTACCTTCGACTCGGCCAGAAGGACAAGGCGATCGACGCCTTCGAGCGATCTCTGCGACTGAACCCCGATCAGGCCGCCCTGCGCCAGCGCCTGAAGACGCTCGGCGACATCCGACCTGAACGGGGAAGCCCGCAGGGCGGGAAGCACGGAGAGCGGCGTTGAACCGGGCCCCGGAGCCAGGGCGGCTGACGCGACGGGCGATGGTATGCCTGGCGGCCCTGCTGCTGGGGCTCCGGGGCGCCCGGGCCCAGACGGGACCCGAGCCGGAGAAGCTCAACCTTTTCCAGATGATTGCCCGATCGGAGCTGGTGGTCCTCGTCCGGGTTCGCAGCGGCAGTCTCAAGTACGCCATCGTCGAAGTGCAGGAAGCTCTGAAGGGAACGACCGCACTGCCGACCCTGCGAATCGCCTTCCGAGATTTCAATTTCACGCGACGTGCAGGCGAGGACCTGATCATTTTCCCCGACGGTCAGCAGGAGATCCTGTTCCTGGTCCCTTACGGGAGGCAGGTCCGGCGCAAGAAGGCCCGGCTGAAGAACCGGGATCTGTTCACTCTGTTCCACGGCCGCGAAGGCCGGATCACGCTCCCCGCCGAGGGACCGGAAACCATTCTCGGGGCGATCCGCCGCCTGGCGGAGGTTTGCGGGCGCGATCCGGCAAGCCAGATCGACGCCTTGAAGAGTTTCCTCGAGGGCGACAATCCGTTCCTGACCGAGTCCGCGCTCCAGGAGATCGAACGGCTGCGCGCCGGCGATCCGGCGAGCTTTCCTCGGCTCCTGCTCCTGCTGAACTCACGTTCGATGACCCTGCGCACCGGCTCGCTGCGAGTGATCGGGCAGGTCTTCTCGACCGGGAGGCTCGCGGACGAGGCCCTCGATGGGGCGCGCGCCGCGCTCGCCGCCGTTCTCGAGAGGGCGCGGAACGATCCGGATGAGTCGGTGCGGGTGCAGGCCGTCGCCGTCGTCGCGGACTGGCCGAACCGCGCGGAAGTGGAGCAGGAACTGAAGGCGATCGCGGGGACCGACTCGGCGCAGGCGGTGCGTTACGAAGCGGAGAGGGCGCTGTTCGAGCGCCGGTGATTCCGATGCTCAGGTGTTCGTCTTCAACAGCAGGTAGACCCCTGCTGCCGCGAACAGGACGTTGGGAGCCCAGGCCGCCAGGAACGGGGGCATCAGGCCGATCCCCCCGAGGGCGTTCGTGGTGGAAAACACCACGAGAAACACGGCGACGAAGAAGACGGCGACTCCGATGCCGTACAGAGAGCCGCGTTTTCCCATGCGGAAGCAGAACGGTATACCCAGGATGACCATGGTCAGGGCCACGAGGGGGAGCGAGGTCTTGTCATACAGATCGACCGTCAACTCCTGGACGTCGTAACCCCGTCGTTTCAAATCGGTGACGAATTTCTTGAGCTCGGCAAAATTCATCTGGGTGGGGGACTTCCACTCCTTGATGAAATAGCCGGGCCCTTCGGGAAAGTCAAAGCTCTTTTCGGCGAACGTCTCGAACGATTCCTGCCCTCCGCGGAAGTCCCGCGTCCACCCGTCCTTCAGCACCCAGTGGCCCTGCGCGAACGATGCACTCCGTGCATAGATGCGCTGCTGGATGTCAAAGGTGGACTGGTCCAGCTGATAGGCGGAGAAACCCTGGAACTCTCCGCTGCCCGGCGCCGACAGGACAGGAACGGGAGACGGGATGTACGTCCGGAAGTTGTACAGCCGCCCCCCCTCACCGAACACCCAGCGCCGCTCGTCGGCGTTGTAGCTCCTAGGGCTCCTTCCCCGGATCACGTCCTTGATCTGAGCAGCGCGCTGGTTGGAGTGGGGCTCCAGGTAGTCCTGGTTGACGTAGGCGATGGCGCAGATCGCCACGGTGACGATCAGGACCGGCGCCACGATGCGATAGATGCTCGTACCGCTCGCCTTGAGGGCGGTGACTTCATTGAACCGCGACATGATTCCGACGGCCAGGAAGGTCGCCACCAGGCAGGACATCGGCAGGATCTGCGAGACGATCCAGGGGGAGCGGTACTTCAGATACGAGAGTACCAGGGAGAAGGGAAGATTGTGCTCCACGAGATCGTCGAGGAGATTGACGAGCTCGTACACTGCGAACAGGGTGAAAAAGGTGGCGGCGCATCCGGCCAGAACGGTCCCGAAGCGACCGAGGATGTACCGGTCGAGCGTGGTCCGGAATATCAGGAAGAGCGCCAGCAAAATCAGGCCCACGAGCAGAAAAGGCACCGGAAGCGACGGGTTGTTCGAGACCAGCAGCAAGCCGATGGTCAGCGCACCCAGTCCGCCCCAGAGCAGGAGACGCAGGCGGCGAGGGAGCCACCGCGCCGGCTCTTCCTCGACGACATCGTCCGGTTCGAGGCTGTCCGGGGGCTCGCCCGGAACCACGGCGCGAAGGGAGCGTCTCCTCGTCGGGTCCAGTCCTTGCGACCGGGCGACCGATCGGCGGGCCCCCGGTCCAGGGTCGTCCGCCGGGGCGGCCGGACGTGCCGACTGGGCACCCGCTCCTGAAGTGTGGACCTCCCATTCTCTCTCCTTCCTCCTGCGCAGGGCCGCGAGGGTGCGCTGCAACCGGGCCGGGACGAGGACGGCGAGCTGCAGCCCCTCGGATCGTTCGCGAAGCAGGAAAAGGGCGATGCCCAGGCTTCCCAGGAGGGCATTGCCTATCCAGAGTCCGACGTAGGGGGAGAGCTTGCCCTGAGTGACGAAGTTCTGGCCGGTGATGAAGAGGATCCAATAGATGATGGAGATGCCGATGCTCAGGGTGAACCCCGACGCCCTGCCGCCCCGACGATTCATGATGCCCAGAGGGACCCCGAGGACGGCGAACACCAGGCACGCCACTGGCAGGGCAAACCGCTCGTGCATGATTGCCAGGATGTTGCCAATCATCCTGGCGCGGGTCTCGGCATGCTCGATCGTTCCCGCGTGCGCGATCGAGAGTGCCAGGTCGGACAGGCTCTGTTCGTGATAGTTCCTGGGTGCCGGCCGGTTCAGCAGACTGCTGCGGAGCCTGAACGACTCGTCCGGCTCCTTGACGATCATCTGCTTTTCAAAGCTGCTGACCTGGTAGCTGTCGGCGTCCGTGGGCGTGGTGCTGTGAGTGACTCCGCTTTCGAGATAGAACCGGGCAACACCCGTCTGCTTGTCGTAGTCAATCTGGGATCGTCTGGCGACGGTCACCAGCTCCTTGCCGCCCTCCTCACTCTGATAGAGAAAGACCTTCTCGAGAAAATCGCCTCCCTCATGGACCTCATCAGCGTACAGAAGCATGCCGGGGATGTCCTCAAAGAAGACCCGGGGCTTGATCTCCCTGCGCATGTCCGTGGAATACATGAGCCTGGCAAAAACCTGCCGGCGCTTGTAATTCGCTCCGGGCTCAATGCCCAGGATCAAGAAG
>WNGG01016312.1_pt1 | contig 14332 bp, 14 predicted proteins | sample 5400661 | NCBI WGS metagenome assembly WNGG01 (sample SAMN13153372, study PRJNA577476) | soil metagenome | isolation source: 100 cm soil or saprolite under Garry oak tree replicate 1 | place: USA:California | collected 2016-06-15
TTTTCGAAGTAGAATGGCACTACTTGTGAACTTCAACGGCCCGGATCCGAAGAAAGAACAGAACGACGAACCGCTACCGAATTCCGCGGTGGATGAGTTCTTCATCAAGATGAAACACGATTTCCGTCGGCCGAAACCCAGCGAACAGGCCGTGGCTGTCGCCTTGCATGCTATCCAAACTCTGACGGGAGCCGCGGCCGTCGAACCGGGGAGTGCGAAAGCCGCCGCCGGGACAACTGGAGAAGAGTGTCCGAAATGCGGAGCGGCGAATTCCGGCTTGAATCGATTTTGCGGGTATTGCGGTGCGTTGCTGGGGCGAACCGAGAAGCCCATGACCAAGGTTGAGGGGCCGCAAAACGCCTCGACCCCAGGACAGCATCTTTATCATCATCATTTTCACCATCATTATTTCCCTGACTCCCAAGGGAGAGATTCCGCGAATAAAGTCGTCACGTGGACAGGCGGTGCGTCCGCGGCTCCGCAGTCTGATGCAGAGGCTGCGCTTGAGTCAGCTATCCAAAAACTGGTGCAGGAGTGGAGCGTGCGCTGCAACTCGAAGCGTTTGGATGATTTGGTGGAACTTTACTCTTCCGATGCGATCGTGCTTAGGCCGAATGTCGCCCCCGCTCATGGGAGTTCAGCCATTCGCCAGCTTTTGAATGCCGCGCTTGAATCAGGTTTGGGAGACGTGGAGCTTGACTGTGCCGATATTGGGGTCGTCGGAGATATTGCCTGTCTTACCGGGCGCAGCAAGATGCTGGTTCCGGTAGCTGCGGGACGGCGCCATGAAGAAACTGGCAAGTATCTGATGGTGGCACGGAGGGAACAGGGCGAGTGGAAGATTGTCGCCGATTCCTGGTGCATGGACTCGGCTCAAATCCGTTCCGCTGCGCAGAACGCGGTCGTCCCGTTCGTCCGCACACCGCGCACGTAATCAAAGTCCCACGCCAAGATTCTGCAAGTCGTTCCGCAATTGGACGGGGTCCCGCATCAACACTGTCGGGATTCCTGCGTTGGCGGCGCCTTCAATGTTGACGGGGCGATCGTCGATGAAGCAGCACTCCGCGGGATCTTGCTGGGTCAGGTCAAGGGCGAGGCGAAAAATGCACTCCTCTGGCTTGCGCATCCCGACAAAGCAGGAACTCACGAAAAAATCGAAGCAATCTGTGAGGCCGAAGTTCTGAATGCGGTACTGGTTCAATTCGCGGGATTCATTGTTGATGGTTGCCATCAGATACTTGCCGGAGAAACTGCGCGCAACTTCCAGCGTCCCGGGTATAGGTTTGGAGAGCGAAAACATGAAGCGCTTGAAATCTTCTGCCGTAAAGGTACGCGGTTGGTAGAAGACCGTCTGATCCAGATATTCATCGAGGGTTAGTCTGCCTTCCTCAAATGCTGGGACTAGTTTCTTGTGGCGTGTCTCGAACTCTGGCTTATCGAGAACGAAACGCTCAATGGCCAGATTGCGCTCATCATGGTCCCAGGCATTGGTCAAAAGGACTCCGCCGACATCCCAAAATAAGGCACGAATGCTTGCCACAGAGCCTCCCGAATCAGGTATGACTGATCAATGATACAGGTGGGGTACAGGTGGTGGGTGCGATGTTGGATTAGCGAGGAGTCAGGCTTTCGCTGCGAATCTTCCAGCCGGTTTGGCCGCGGTCGCACGGCGAGTGCTGGGGACGTAGGCGCAGGAGCGGAAATCGTAGTGATCACTCAAGCAATTTCCGCAGAGGTGGACCTGGTGCACGCGGCAGTGAATCACTGGAAGTTCGACGCCGCACAAGTCGCAGCCGCCGCGAATGCGTTTCGGTTGCGCTTTGGCAGTGGCTTGAGATGCGGCACTGGACTGCAAAGCGCGGGCCTTCAGGTAAGTTCCGATAGCCGCGATGAGGGCGCCCAGTGCAAAAAGGCAGATGCCGCCCTGGAGAATGCTCACGTCCGGATGTTGACCGAATGCCGCGGGCAAAAAGCAAAGCCCCATCAGCATGAGGAAACATCCAGTAATTATCGTCCAGCCGCTTGCCTTGCGCATCGGGATGCCTTCTTGCGTTTTACGGCAGGTAACCTGGAAACGGCTACACCCTGACCTTATCGGTTCCGGCGGGCAGACTCCAGATGACGGAAGTAACGAGAAAATCACGAGCCAGGCCAGCTAGGCTCTCAGCGCGGCTTCCGAAGCCACGGCTTCGCGGAAGTAATCGAGGGACATGCGAAGTCCGGCATCGAGGGGAATCTTCGGCTCCCAGCCGAGCAATGTTCTCGCCTTGGTGATATCCGGCCGGCGCTGTTTGGGATCGTCCTGGGGAAGCTTGTCGAAGCGAATCCGGCTTTGGGAGCCCGTGATCGCGATTACGCGATGCGCGCATTCGAGAATTGTGAACTCGTCGGGGTTGCCGATGTTCACCGGAAAGTGCTCGTTGGACTCCGTCAGTCGCAAGAGTCCTTCTATTTCATCGCGGACGTAACAGAAGCTGCGGGTCTGCGTGCCGTCGCCATACACGGTGAGGTCGTCGCCACGCAGGGCTTGCTTCATGAAATTTGGAATTACACGGCCATCGTTCAGTTGCATGCGTGGGCCGTAAGTATTGAAGATCCGTGCGATCCGTGTGTCCACTCCATGGTAGCGGTTATAGGCCATGGTAAGGGCTTCGGTGAATCGCTTGGCCTCGTCGTAAACCGAGCGCGGACCGATGGAATTGACGTTGCCCCAGTAGGTTTCCTTCTGCGGGTGTTCGAGTGGATCGCCGTAACACTCGGAAGTCGAAGAAACCAGATATTTGGCGCTATACTTTTGCGCGATCTCGAGAACGTGCAGCGTTCCGAGCGAGCCCACTTTCAGCGTTTCAATTCCGTGGATCATGTAATCCACCGGGCTGGCGGGCGATGCTAAGTGAAAGACGTAATTCACTTCTCCGCAGTCGAACTGCCGATTGATGTCGAGTTGTAGGAACTCAAAATTTCCTTCGCGGCGAAGATGCTCAATGTTCGATAGTCGTCCGGTGAGAAGGTTGTCCACGGCCACGACCGAGTAGCCTTCAGCCAGCAACGCGTCGCACAAATGCGAGCCTAGAAAGCCTGCTCCGCCGGTAACCAGTGCGCGAGGTTTCATGAACGGGTGCTCTTTCTTGACCGTGGCGGAGTCAAAGGAGAAGAAAGGGGCTCAGGACTCGCCGTTGGACGCCCGACGCTGTAGTAGGTGAAGCCGTTGGCCGCCATGATCTCCGGATCATACAGATTCCGGCCATCGATGACGATGGAATATTTTAGTTCACTGCGGAGGCGCGGAAGATCAAGCGCAGCGAACTCTTCCCATTCGGTGAGGATCAGAAGGGCATCGGCATCGCGGGCGGCGTCGTACGCGCTTTCCGCCAGTCTGACGCTCGAATTGAACACCTGGCGGGCGCGGTCGGTAGCGGCTGGATCATAGGCGGAGACCTGGCAGCCTTCTTGCAGTAATGACTGGATCAGCAGGATTGCCGGCGATTCGCGGATGTCGTCTGTCCCACCTTTGAAGGCCAATCCGAGCACTCCAAGCTTCTTTCCACGGAGGGTCCACAGCGCGCTGCGGACTTTCCGGATGAAGCGTTGGCGCTGTTCCTCGTTGATGCGCATAACTTCATCGAGCAGGCGGAAGTCGTAGCCGCACTCGCGGGCCACGGCGCGAAAGGCCGTCAGGTCTTTAGGAAAACAGGAGCCGCCGTAACCGATTCCCGGATTCAGGAAACGCTGGCCGATGCGAGTATCGGTGCCAATGCCTTGGCAGACTTGCTGCACATTGCCTCCCACGCTCTCGCAAATAGAAGCGACGGCATTGATGAAAGAAATCTTCATCGCAAGAAAAGCGTTGGAGGCATGTTTGATCAATTCGGCACTCTTGGCACTGGTAACAATGAGCGCAGGAGGAATTTGGGCGCGGTCGGGACGCGGGATGGCATCGGGGCGGCTATAGTAAGTGCCGTCCGCAAGAGGCGCGTAGATTTCGCGCAGGACCAGAGCACAACGTTCGCTATCAGCGCCAATTACGATGCGATCGGGATAAAGGAAATCGGTGACCGCCGTGCCTTCGCGGAGAAATTCGGGATTGGAAGCAACGTCGAAATTACCGCTCTCCGCTCCGTTGCGGAGGATGATCTTGCGGACCCAGTCGCTGGTGTAGACAGGTACGGTGCTCTTTTCGACCACGATCTTGTAGCTATTGACCGCTCCCGCGATGCCTCGGGCGACTGATTCCACATAAGAGAGATCGGCTTCCCCCTGTTCAGTGGGTGGCGTACCCACGGCGACGAAGATAGCAGCGCTGGCGCGGACGGCGGTTTGCAGATCGTCAGAAAATCGCAATCGGGTGCCGCGATGCCGGTGCAGCAATTCCGGTAGAAAATGTTCGTGGATGGGAACTTCGCCGCGATTGAGAGCAGCCAGTTTTTTTTCGTCGTTGTCTACCACGATCACGTCGTGGCCAAGGTCCGCAAAACAAGCCCCTGCGACCAGACCGACATATCCGGAACCAATAACCGCAATCTGCATCAGCTCATTCTCCCGGACTTGAACCGAAATAGACGTTTCCCGGCGGCGTAAAGCCTACTTTATCAGTTTATGGGTCATGCGGGAATCAGAACTAGGGGACGCATTGCCGCTCAGGCGCAGATCGGGACAGACTGCACCGTGAGCCGCTCCGGAGTGCCGCCAATCCCGAGGGGACGCCCACAGGTTTTCAGCCGGAAAGAGCTCACTTTTTACCCACCTGGAATACAACGCCTGAGTTGCTGTCTCCATCCAACGAGCGCATGCGCATAGTCCTTAGAGTACTTTCCCTTGGGTTGGCTGCTATTTTGGGCGGTTGCCAGGGCTTGGTTCCCGGCTCTACGCCGCCTCCGGGCAGCACGGTCGCCATCAATCACATTGTATACATGATGCAGGAGAACCGGTCCTTCGATCACTACTTTGGTCAGTTGAATAATTACCGGCAATCTAAGGGGTTAAGCCCGGATGTGAACGTCACGCCAGCAAACGCTTCGCAGCTGAGCTACGATCATTCGACGACATTCACCCCGTTTCACATGCATTCAAAGTGCGTCGAAGATCTCAGCTCCTATTGGAATGAGAGCCACAACGACTGGAACCATGCCAACCACACCTCGGCGACCCCGATGATGGATGGGTTTGCCAATTCCGCCGGCGGCGATTCCCGTAACAGCAATCCTCCTGGCGTGGACATTAATGGACAGCGCGTCATGGGCTATTACGACGACACGGACCTCCCGTACTACTACTTTATGGCGACCCAATTTGCCATGTCGGACGCCTGGTTCTCGCCGGTCATGACCAACACCCCGGCGAACCGTATGTATGCCGTCGCCGCAACCTCGCATGGCGTTGTCAACAAGCAGACGACGCAGTTGAATATCCCCACCATTTTCGATGAACTAGAAAAAGCCAACATAAGTTGGAAAGTTTATGTCCCCGATTTCCCCAACGGGACGGCACTCAAGGGATTCACTGCATATTCTTTGTTTCTGAATACCAAAATCGTTCCGATCGCTCAGTACTTCACCGACCTGAATAACGGCACCCTGCCGCAAGTGTCGCTGATCGAACGCGAATCACTGGGAGGAAAGGACGAACATCCCGGCCCGAGCGTTGATGTTCAAAAGGGGGCCGCTTACGTCAAAAACATCATCGACTCACTAATGGCCAGCAGCGCCTGGAAGGACTCGGTGTTCTTTTTGACTTACGATGAGGCTGGCGGACTTTACGATCATGTTCCTCCGTTTAAAACGGTTTCACCGGATGGCATTCCGCCAATCCTGGGGCTGAACGATACCTGCACAACAACCACGGGGCCAACGTGCGATTTTGTCTATACCGGCTTCCGGCTACCCAATTTAGTGGTCTCCCCTTTTTCCAAGCCACACTACGTTGACCATACCAATATGGATACAACCGCTGTTTTGCGGTTCATCGAGATTCGATTCGGCCTCAGTGCGCTCACAGCCCGCGACGCGGCGCAGCCCAACATCAGCTTCTTCTTCGATTTCACAGGTAAGTCCAACGTGAATCCGCCGACGCCGCCCGCGCAACCAACAGTTGGGCCATGCTACGTCACCTCACTGCCGTAGCAGCAGGGCCTGCGGCGTTTCTGGCAGAGTCTGAGTCGCCAGTTTCAGAAGGTCTCTTGCCACCTTATCGGTAGCGTGCCGGGCAACGTTGTCCTCAAACAAGTAATCGCCCAGCACGGGGCACACAGCCATTGCCACGATCGCATCCAGATCCACGACAATCTGTGACGCGCCCTCGAGGCCGTATTTCCCTTTTAACTCTTTGGAGATGGGAGCGCGATTGACTAGAGCGTAGTCGAAAATCTGGCCGCCTGCGTGATCGTTCAGGGCGCGAATATGGTCCGCGGCAGTGCGGCCCAGGCTTTCGTTGGCCTGCGTCATCAGATTACAGACGTAAACCTTGATTGCGGAAGATTCCCGAATCGCTTGCGGGATGCCACGAACCAGCAGATTGGGGATAAGGCTGGTGAATAGGGAACCAGGGCCGATGGTGATCAAATCGGCGCGGGCGATGGCATCGAGTGTTTATCGAGTGTTTGCGGAAGTGGCTCAGGATGGGATGGAATCAGGAACAATTCTTCGATGCTTCCATGGCTGGCAGTGATTTTGGTTTCACCGCGGACCCGTGTACCGTCCTGCATCAGGGCCTCAAGTTCGATGTTGGCTGCGGTAGCAGGGAATATGTGTCCCCGGGTGGCAAGGATTTCCGACGACAGACGCACGGCCTCGCTAAAATCACCGGTGAGCGATGTGAGCGCAGCCAGAAAAAGATTGCCGAAGCTGTGTCCTTCGAGGCTTTGTCCTTTTTCGAAGCGGTGCTGAAAAAGTTTCGAGAGTAGGGCATCGTCCTCCGACAAAGCGACGATGCAGTTGCGCACGTCGCCCGGCGGAAGCATGTTGAATTCTTTGCGAAGACGGCCGCTCGAGCCGCCATCGTCGCTGACCGTCACAACGGCGCAGAGTTCGGCAATGCGTGCGGAATCGAGGGAAGGAAAATCCGTGGGCGGGCCGCCCGCGCCACACGACACTGCTCCAGAAGTATATTTCTTCAGTCCCTTGAGAAGAGTGGAGAGGCCGGTGCCCCCGCCAATGGCCACCACTCGCAATTCTCGTCGGCTGCGATCGGACATGCCCGCTTAGCCGATCTCCTCGACTCCTTCTTCAGGAAGAGGCAGCTCGGCTCCGGGGTCGGGATAGAGGAGTTCGGTGAAGCGCGGGTCCTCGGATAGATTCTGAAAGTCAGAGTCGTTGCGCGCCTGAAAACGGAGTGCCGCATTCAGGCTGACGGCGCGAGCAAGGTTCCTCAAGGAATCTTCCACGTGGCCGGTCAGACAATTCAGGGCGGCGAGTCCATAAGCGACGTAGTCGGCCTTGGGCACCTGTTTCGAGAGTTTCTCGAGATGCTCGCGGGCGCCGACGTAGTCTCCCAGGTTCATAAGCGAAACGGCGTAGTCGTAGTGCTCTTCCGGCGTTTTGAACTGGGTACTGCCGCGTTCCATTTGCTGATTGCACGCGTTGAGATGGACCAAGGCACGGTCGCCAAGTTCGCGGTTCGCGCCAGACGCAACTTTCTGTAACAGCGTCTTCGCCTTGTCATACTTGTGCTCTTGCATGGCGCGCAATCCGCCTTCATAGGACTGAAGCAGTTGCGCAAGTTGAGGATCGCTCACGAGAGTGTGCTTAACGGTAGGTTTCTGGGCCATCTGAAGGATTTTTCCTGATTGAATCATTCAGAGATTGAATCATGGCGAAGACCTGCGATTTCAATGATTCAATCTCTCAATGATTCAATGATTCAATTTCTCACTGAATTGCCGCAGCCGACTGCAGATCAATCTGCTTCCATTCCCCGGCAATAATGCCTTTACGAATCTGCGCCGCAGTCTTGTGCTGCTTGGTCATCTGATAGGAGTAATAGACCTCCTTCATGCACGTCGAGCACTGTGCCCCATGCGTGCTTTCAAAGCAGCTGTGCAGGCTCTTGTGTCCCATGCGGTCGCAGTAGCAGTAGCACGGCTGCTGGTAGATGACACTGGGGATCTTGGCAGCCAGTTCATAGGCGTGCGACTGGAATGGATACTGTTCGTTGTTACCCCAGAGCTGTTCTTTGCCTAGAATTGGTGGCAGATCGGCGCCTTTTGCCGGCGGAGCCGCGTTGAATGCCGGCACTCGGGTTTCTTCCTGCGATTGCTGGGAAATAGCCCACGGCGCGGAGACGCCCAGCGTAAGCAAAACCACAAATCCCAGCATCAATCCGCGCTTGAGCATACTCGCCCTCAAGGGCGTATTGTAACCCGAATTACGGGGCGGCGCACAAGGCTGGACTCATGCACGTAGGTCTAACGTATACCTCGCATCGGCCAGATCATCTAGGTCCGCCAAGAGCAGGCGTGGAATTCGGAAAAGGGTGTGAAGTAAACAGATCTGATGTCGACGTGGGCCACTACGTACTCGCGAACAAGATCGGACGAACAGGCTCTTGCAGACGGTCAACCGCGCCGGCGTTGTGTTTGAGGAGGTGCCGTCCCCAAGTAATGTCGGTCCCCGTGCGGCAATCTTCTGCCAGAGCCTTACCGATAGTCTCGTAGGAGCCGAGATCGGCCTTGAGGCCCTCCGGATCGGTCCAGGCGCCGAGAACAAAGACTCTGTCAATCAAATGGTCTGGGATAACAGACTTTGCCTTCTCTAGCCTATTTGCCTTGCCGTCGCAGTCGATCAGCAGAACCGACAGGGATGACGATCCATTTCCGCGATGTGAACCGACTCAAAAAGGTCCAAAATCCTAGTCCAGCCGTCTGCGACAGCAAGCACATACATTTGCCTCTGTCGATTCAAATCAACTTGTGCTTGAAACTCGATCGCTAGTTGGAGGTTGGCGTCGTCTTCGGGAAGCACGAAGACGTGTGGTCGCTCTCTGTTCACGCTCATGGTTCGACATCGCCGCGGGCAAGGGCGCTAACTAGATCACCGCTCACTCTGAGTGCATTTCGCGGACGCACGATTGTCGGCTCAAGGTGACTGTTCCTGTAAAGGTAAAGCGTGTTGTCGTCAGAAAAGCTGCGGATCGCTTCTGGATTGTGTGAGCTAGCGATGAATTGGCCGCCAGATTGGAATGCCTGACGAAGGGCCAACACAAAATGCCCGACCTCGTCCAGGGCAAGATGGTTGTCCGGGTCATCCCAGAAACAAAAGAGCGGGCCATAGGCATCGTTCGCGGCAAGAACCAGCGCACATATCATGAAGCATTTCTCGCCGTCGGACAGGTCCTCGAAAGGAAGTGTTACGCTTCCTTGTTCGTTGGAGAATTGGACAACTAGGCTTCGAAACTCTCTACCAACCACCGGATTCTTGATGTCCTTTAAGTCGGGCATCACCAATTTCAGATAGTCAGCGATCTTGGCATACGCAGATGGGGCGTAAGCCAGGAGACCTGAAAACCACGCGCCAAAGTTAGTGACCTGAGGATTCGGCTGCAGCGTATCTTCCTTAGAGTCTCCCAGAATTAAGCTCGGCATTGGGCGAAGTATGAGCATACGAGCGAGCCGCTGCTTGAAAATAAACAACGGATCATCGGTCGACTGAAGCTGGATGATTGGGCTCGACTTCAGCTGCACGATTGGCAAAGCGACTAAATGCCAGTCAATACCGAAAGTGGCCTCTTTCTCCTGACCGGCCTTTGCAAGATGCACCTGCGCCGCCTCTCTCGTGTAGACGGGCTTGCCATCAGCCATGAGTTTCTCCTCGAATACGCGAAGTTCCCTGAACCCCTCTGGAAACTCAAATGCGATGGAGTATGCGTAAACCTTGCCGTTTAAATCAACTTCGATTTCAAAACGCACGGGCACTTCCCTGCGCCCCGCGAGTGAGGTCTCTCGGCGTCACCAGGTCGCCTACCCGGTTAGTACCTTGTGCGACTCTCTGCAGAATTTCAAGGGCTCGCCCTACGGTCGTCTTGCCAACGCCATTTTTTCCGATCAGCAGAACGGACGACTGGCCCGAGATGGGTAAGTCGAAGTTCTCTAGGCAGCGGAAGTTATGAACGTAGAATCGGCGTATCACAGAACGGGATAATACACGGTTACGGGCCGTGCTGAGCGGGGATGTTGTACCATCCCGTTTTTGAGGGACGGCATCCTTGTTCGTTCCACAAATCCCCAGTATGGTTAAGGAATGTTGCGTACCCTCGGCATCGGCATAGTCAGAATCCTCCCTGTCCTACTAATTGCTTTTCTGCTGGCCGGTTCCGTCCTCGCCCAAGAGCCAACATCCCCACCCTCGCCGCAACAAGCTCCGCCCCCGGCAACCGACCAAAAGCCAGACCAGAAGCCGGCAGACCAGACCAATGAAAAGCCAAGCACCCAGTCCGAAACCAAAATTACCCCACAGCAAGCCGAGGAACTCTTCCGCGACGTTGACACTATCCTCGACTTCGCCAGCAAAGACACTTCGCTTCCCAAAAAGCACGATGTGAAGCGTCGCATGGCGAGCCGCGAAGAGGTAGTCAGCTACCTCAAGAAAAATATGGCTGAGGACAAAGACGTCCAACGCCTGCGCCGAACCGAATTGGTGCTGAAGAAATTCGGCCTGCTGCCTAAGGATTTCGATCTGCAAACTTTTCTGGTCAGCCTGCTGGAGGAGCAGGTGGCGGGTTATTACGATTCGAAGACGAAGACCGTGAACCTGTTGGACTGGGTGCTGCCGGATTTGCAGCGTCCGGTGCTGGCGCATGAGCTGACGCACGCGCTGCAGGACCAGTCGTTCGGTCTCGACAAGTGGCTGAAGAAGGGAGCAGAAGACCTGGACACAAAGAAAAACCTCACGCCCGACGACATCACCAAAGATGAAAACAGCGAGGCGCGGCAGGCGGTGGTCGAAGGACAAGCCATGGTGGTGCTGGTCGACTACATGCTCGCGCCTATGCACCGGACTGTGGCGGACGCACCGGAAGTGGTCAAGATGCTGAACGAAGGCATGGCAGCAGGGACGTCCGATTCGGTGCAGTATAAGAATGCTCCGATCTTCATGAAAGAGGCGCTGACCTTCCCTTATCGCTATGGCGTCGAATTTGAGGCGGCGCTGCTGCGGGCGCAAGGAAAAGAGAAGGCGTTCGTAGCGACTTTTGAGAATCCACCGCACACTAGCCGCGAGATCATGCAGCCGGAGACTTATCTCTCAGGAGAGCATTTGGCTCCGCTGCCGTTGCCAGACTTTAAGCAGATTTTCAAAGACTACGACCGCTTCGATGTCGGCGCGATTGGGGAGTTCGATGTCGCCGTGCTTGCCGAGCAGTACGCCGGGGAAGATGTTTCACAGAATATCTATCCCAATTGGCGGGGCGGCTATTACTATTCCGTCCACCCAAAGGGGAATTCTGCAGCAGCGTTGGGACTGGTGTTCGTTTCGAAGTGGGCTAGTTCCAAAGCCGCGGCACAATTCGCGGCGATCTACGCGCGCGGCATGCAGCAGCGTTACAAGAAAGTTGAAGCGCCTCCGGACAGCACTCTTCCCGCAAACTTGAAAACGCTAGGCAGCTTGAGTGGAGATCACAGTTGGGCTACAGAAGAAGGCCCGATCGTCCTGGATGTAAAAGGCGACACCGTGTTGGTGACGGAGAGCCTGGATTCGGCGATCACAAAGGAATGCCGGCGGGCAGTCCTGGGGACCGCAGCAGGCGCTTCCCAATAACGAGCCGGGATTAGCGGCCACGTCTCAGCAGCAAACATCCGCCAACGAAAGAAAAAATCCCCACAACGACGCCGAAGGCTAGGCTTGCCCAAAAACTCGCCGTAGTCGGAGGGTGGTCAAATGCGTAGGCAGAAAAATGGTGCACCAGATGGGCATAGGCCAGCGTCGTTAACAGTACGGCAAAGCCACTTAGGATATTCAGAGTTCGCATGGTTCGTCTGCCCCTATGCGGGACAGTTTTACACAAGTTTCTGCAAACTCCAACGCATTTTGAAGCTTAACCACAGAGGACACAGAGATTCACAGAGGAAATAGAAAATAGGCTCCTCTGTAAATCTCTGTGTCCTCTGTGGTGAGAAGTTTCTATGGTTAAGGCGTTCCGAATCGGACTCTTTTGTATAATCACCGTTCGCTGTTAATCGTCGCAAGCGAGGGGCGACATTTGTCGGAAGCTGAAATTGGAATCATCGGCGGCAGCGGGTTGTATTCCATGCCCGGCCTGACCGACATACACGAAGTGGAGCAGCAGACTCCGTTCGGCGCGCCTTCTGACGCTTACGTTCTCGGCACGCTCGAAGGAAAGAAAGTCGCCTTTCTGTCCCGGCACGGGCGCGGACACCGCATTTTGCCCAGCGAGTTGAACTTCCGCGCGAACATTTACGGCTTCAAGCAGCTCGGAGTTGAGCGCATTCTTTCCGTTTCCGCCGTTGGCTCGCTCAAAGAAGAACACAGGCCTCTTGAGTTCGTAATCCCTGACCAGTTTGTGGATCGCACGCGTCATCGCGTGGATACTTTTTTCGGTGATGGCGTAGTAGCGCACATTGCCTTCGCCGATCCGGTATGTCCGCAGCTGTCGGCGGCCGTCGCCGCGGCTTGCAAGAAGGCCGGCGTCGTGGGGAAGCGTGGCGGGACTTATATTTGCATGGAGGGGCCACAGTTTTCTACGAAGGCGGAATCGAATCTCTATCGCTCGTGGGGCATGGATGTGATCGGCATGACCAATCTGCAGGAAGCGAAGCTCGCGCGCGAGGCCGAGCTGTGCTATGTGACCGTTGCCATGGTCACCGATTACGACTGCTGGCATCCGCACCATGACTCGGTCACGGTGGACCAGATTGTGGCGGTGCTGCTGAAGAATGCGGAGAACGCCTGCAACGTTGTGCGTGAAGCTGTGGCGGCAATGCCGAAAGACCGAACGTGCAAATGCGGATCAGCGCTGGCGCACGCAATTCTCACGGATCGCGCGAGGATTCCGCAGGCGACGAAGGAGAGGTTGAAGCTGATCTTGGGGAAATATCTTGCCGGTTAATGGAAGACCGGGCTCGTAAACGTCGGGAGGGCATGGCTTTCAGCCATGCCGATAACGATCCCAACAAATTCGTACGGCACGACCGAAAGGCCCGCCCTGAGCGAAGTCGAAGGGTTGTGCCCTCCCAAAGGCGAAACACAAGACCATGAGCATACTAGCCGTCGGTTCCGTCGCATTCGACAACATCGTCACCCCCTCAGGGCGAGCGGACAATGTCCTCGGCGGCTCCGCAACTTATTTTTCTCTCGCCGCCAGCTATTTCACCGACGTGCGAGTAGTCGCGGTTGTCGGCGAAGACTTCACCGCTGAGCACGAGAGCGTGCTCACGAAACGCGGAGTGGACGTCCGCGGAATCCAGCATGCAAAAGGAAAGACGTTCCGCTGGGGCGGACAGTATTCGGAAGACCTAAACGAAGCCAAAACCGACTTCACCGAGCTGAACGTATTCGAGAAATTCCAGCCGCGAATCCCGGAAGAATACAAAGACTCGGAATTCTTATTCCTCGGGAATATACATCCCCACTTGCAGGCGGCGGTTCGACTGGAACTTCCCGACGTCAGACTTACCGGCGGCGACACTATGAACTTCTGGATTCAGGGCGCGAACCAGGAGCTTATCGAGACTTTACGGCTGGTCAACATCCTCCTCATCAACGATAGTGAAGCGAAGATGCTGGCCAAGGAGTCGAGCCTGCCACGCGCGGCTCGCAAGGTGATCACGATGGGCCCGCAGGCGCTGGTCATCAAACATGGCGAATACGGCGCAACTATCTTCTTTCGCGAGGGAGCGTTCGGAGTTGGCAGTCATCCTTTTCGCGCGCCGGCCCTGCCGCTGGAAGAAGTAAGAGACCCCACCGGCGCTGGCGATTCGTTCGCGGGAGGCTTCATGGGACACATTGCGTCGCAACCAGCACTGAACCGCGAGGTCATCAAACGTGCCCTGTTCTACGGCGGCGTGATGGGATCTTTCGCCGTCGAGCGCTTTGGCACCGAGCGCCTGCAATCCCTGACCCGCGGAGAGATTGAGGGCCGCTTCCAAGTTTTTCGTGAACTGACTCACCTGGAATGAAAAGACTCAGCGCTTCCGGCGGCGACGCTCTTCTGGTAGCGCAACTCGCCGCGGCAATATCGATCGCCTCGTTCCTCTACTATGTGCGGCATGGGGACCTGCTGCTTTATGGCGATGCCGTGGCGCACATCAACATCGCGCGGCGGGTCTTCGACTCCCGCACCCCAGGACTTTTGCAGCTGGGGACCGTCTGGCTTCCGCTTCCGCATC
>WNGG01039238.1_pt1 | contig 14332 bp, 13 predicted proteins | sample 5400661 | NCBI WGS metagenome assembly WNGG01 (sample SAMN13153372, study PRJNA577476) | soil metagenome | isolation source: 100 cm soil or saprolite under Garry oak tree replicate 1 | place: USA:California | collected 2016-06-15
GCATTAGGATCATTGTCATGTTGGAAGCTGTTACTGCGATCTTCGGCATTATGAGCGTTGGTATATTCATCGCTCACGCCGTCGACGGTTACATGTCGGGCCTTTAAGGGCCGACCACATTTCTCATCGTCCGGGAGCAGATGCCGCGTAACGACACGGCGTCAGCATCGCCGGCACAACACGCGCCGCCGCGAGATTGCCGCAGAGGTTCGTGATCCACTTGGGGGCGTTGAACTGGGCCTCGCGCGCCGATCACTGCAGCAGCCGTGCAAAAATAGCGTGAGGCTCGCTGGCCTCGGCTAGTGCGAGGTGTCCCGACCGGGCCGGTCGTGCTGGCAATCTTCCATCTCGGCAAGCCTTACCCAATATTCCGCGATGCTCAACAACCGCTGCGCTTCGTTCGCGTCCGGCTCCTCGCCGGCCTGACGAGCTACCTGGGCCGCCCATCTCCTGAAATCCCGCGCCTCGGACATACGGCGTCCCTCCAAATTCCAGCCCTCCAGTTGAGTCTCGGGAATGTCCTGTAGGTTCAAAAAATGACTTGCGGCACCGCCGCTCATCGTCCGGTCCGCCGATCTCGATTTCGGTAACAGGTTTCGGCGTCCGGCCGGCCACGAGCGATCTTCGCCCGCCATCCTGGTCTTGAGTTCAGTCCGCTTCTTGACCGCGCCATGCGTCGCAAGCGACGGCAGTTGAATCATCCCGTGTTATCAGGCGAAAGTTGAACTTGTGGTGCGCCATCAAATGATCTCTCCGGACACAGAATTCCGCCCCAATCTACCTCTGATACTCTCGACCGGGCGATTAATATCAAATGGGGGATTGGATATGGCTTCCGAACCGACTGATACTGCCATCGAGAAGATCATCGCATCGTGCGACGGTAACATGCGCGGGGCGCTTGAGGCGCTATTGCGCGTCAACGAGTTCCTGGAGGCCGAACTTCAACAGCTTTATGCTACCATTTCGAGCGCTTCTACGGATGTCGAGACGGTGCACTGAGATAGCGCGCTTCCCGCATTGACCGCTTCGCGGTTGGTGAAATCGACGACCTGATCGGCTCTCCACGAGTTCCACGGCGGCGCGATCCGGTGATTAACGGGGACAACCGCATCCGAATCCTGACCGGCTCTTTAATTTGCCGATCGGGCGCTCAGGATGGCACGGAAGCAAGCATGAGCCATGGAGGTGTCACATGCGCGTTCGTCCCAGGGATTTGGCAGACCGGATGTCTGGCGTCGCGCAGCGGGAGATCTTCACGCTGCCGGTTGATGCGGCCCGTCTGAAGGCCCGCGAAATCATCGATCAATCTCCGCAGCGCGGTTACCTGCCAATCGTCGAGAACTGGCGGCAGCTTTCCGACGGAAAGATCGAGTTTACGATGCGACGGCTGCCGGCCGCGGACTGAACGCCGCGCGGAACAAGAGCAGGTGCAGCGCCGCAAGAAGCCCGCATGATCTGCCCTTGCACCAAATTAGACTTCGCCGGATAATTAGACGCCACCCGGCGCAACGTAGCAGTACACATAATCGCCCCGGTTCAAGAAAATGATCCCGTGGCCCGTCGGATTCGATTGATCATATTTCAGCTTGTGGTTCGGAACCACAATCCTTGTTCCGACGTCGATGTGTTTCCGGCGTAGCGGTTCATCGGGTCTGGAGTCGGTAATGATAGCGACGTATTTGTCGCCCTCGACTTCAAACGAATCCGCCCAATAGGCGTCAGCTTCACCGCAGCATGAAACCGAAGGATTGTCCGGCTGCATCAGCGCTTGATACCACTCGCGTATTTCCGGATTCACCGTTTCCCATTGCCCGAAATCGCGGGCATTCGCCACGTTCACCAAACAACTGAACGCTGTACCGAGGACGAGGCTTTTCATTGCCGCACTCCTGAGTTTTTCCAGCCGAGTCGTTCAAAGCAATCTTCGTGCCGCGAATCATCGCAATGTCATAATGTACTTCCAAAATATGGACGCGGTTGCGGCAGCCGGTTCGATATCCCCGGTCTCGACGCCGCGTATGATGCGGTAATACCGTTGGCATATCCGGCGGAAAATCGAGCGCGTTAAGTCGAGCGTCGCGAGCGAGCGCTGCGCGCCGAAGTGACGGGCCGAAGTTGATCGAGCGGCGAGGCCCTGGTTAGGGCGAACGGCGGCTGGTCGTCGCTGCCGGCAATGCTGCCGTCGCGGCGTTCATGAGTACCGGGGTCCCGACTCCTCCCCTGCTCCGAATTAGCTTGCGCTCATTGCCGATGGTCCGCCGTCGGACGTATTCAACTATGCTGTTCTCATTCAGGTTGCCGTATCGATGCAGCGTCGCCACCGCTCTTTTTGCGATGAAATAGCTTTTCGATGCGGGGCCGAATTTGGAATGCAGCGGTTACGGATGCCGCCTTTCGAGTCGCGACGTCCGGCGATCTGGCGGTGCGGTGCTGTTCCTATGCCAGCAGGGCCGCGGGCCGTGCCCTGCCATCGCTGGAGCCCGTACAGCCATGTGACGCCGGGACGCAAGAAGAGGCTGCCGAACGCGTTGACGTGGCACCGCGGGCTGCCATAAACAGGCGCACCAAGGACATTGGGCAGCTATTCGGCCGGCAAATCACGATCTGCAAACCAGCCGTCGAATTAGAAAAATGCTCTCAATATCTTAGCCGGTTTAGCTCAGCGGTAGAGCAGCGGTTTTGTAAACCGAAGGTCGGGAGTTCAATCCTCTCAACCGGCACCACGATATCAAGTAGTACCTCGTCACAGTGATTATGACTCTTTGGATGTGACGGGATAGGCCCGGCCCATTTTGGCGCGGGCTGTCGGTTGTGAACATCCCGGCGTCGCTCGAAGCATCCAAATCCTCGTTGCTCCGGAAGACCTGCCCATCCTAAACTGGCTCGGAATCAACCAGTCAGAACCACTGTGACGAGATACTAGTTATTGGGCAGGGCGGTACGAAGACTTCACGAGAGGAAACACGATCATGCGCACGATGCTAGCCATTTTGGCCTTGTTAGCAGCCGGGACGGCCGCTATCGCCGGCTCCGCCTCTCCCGTCTCATATGATTACCCTTGGTGCGTCATGGGTGGGGAGCTCGGCTATTCCGGCGACTGCTCCTATCAGACCCGAGCCCAATGCCTGGCGTCGGCATCCGGGCGATGGAACCTGTTGTGCGATGTCAACCGGCGCCTCCTGTTCGAGCGGCAGCAGGCCGTGGAGCGGCAGGGTGAGCAGCAGCGTCGGGGGCGCCACCGGGATTACTGAATCTGCCTGTGGCGCGCGCCATTCGCTTGTAGCTTCCCCCTGTTGCGAAGGACATAGGAGGCGAGCACGCGCTTACAACAAAGTGTTTGATGACACATTCTCCATGCGGCCAGGTTCGCACGCGCCACCGACGCGCACTGATGATCCCGTGACGCTAGTGCGCTTGATCTTGCGACGGATGCGGCAACGGGCCTTCGTGCTCCTGGGTCCCACACCAGATCGAACACGTGGACGTAGCCGCCGCAGAGCCGACATTCGTGAAATCGATCGGCCTCGCCATCGGCCGGCTTGATCCAGTGGCCAGCCTTGACGTTCTTGACGCACGATCCTCGGTTACTTTAGGCGTGCTACCCACCCCAGTTCCTAAAGCGATTGTATCCACCGGGATGTCCGTATCCACCGTAGTAAACGGGGGCGGGTCCGCCGTAGTAGCCATAGCCGGGTTCGGGTTCGTAATACCCATATCCCGGGCCGTATCCGTATGCGCTAGAAGCGAGACCGCCGATAAGGGCACCGGCAATTAATCCGCCTGCGATACCCGGACCCCAGCCCCGACCTCCACGCGCTTCAACCGGTGTCGGTATGGCGACTGTAGTCATGGCGATTACGGCTGCGGCGGACAAAACAACGGCTGCCTTTTTCATCGACTTTCCTTTCACCAAAATAAAGCGCCAAGCGAAGGCATTTGTGCCGATAACCCGGTACGCTCTGTCCATTGCTAGTCCCTTCGCGTGGAACTCAACAAAAAAAACCGCAAGCCGGAGATTTGTTCCGGCCAGATACGAAATAGTGAACTTTATTTCCGCATTCGACAGTGGCCTTTGATTTCAAAGCAGGCGACTGCGAAATTCAAATTAGGCTGAGGGGTTCAATTTCACTTCCTTGAAGGCTGGCTCGACATGCGCGCGGTGCTCGAGCACGAGGAGCCCGCTGCCCCATCCGGTTGAAGATCGCCACACTGGCTGCTACTGGCGCGAGGTCCCGCGATTTTCAGTTGTCCCAGCGAGCCACGAACACGCGGCCGCGGGAATTGCGCCAACAATACCAAAACCTAGAATCTGAGGAAGTTGAAGGTGGAGGGCGCTTGTAAGCAGCAGCATTGCGATGGAGGCTACGTATCCCACGCACGTCGGAAGGCCGAAGAGGTAGCCAAATGGCAGCCCCAAAACGAAATCCATGAAGCCGCCAACCATCTTTCGGCAAACGCGTTGCGCAAAAGAACACTAGGAAGCCAAGCAAAGGGCCGAGTAGAAGGAAAATCAGAAACCGCTTCATGCCGCGCCCAACGCTCTCTGCCGCCGGAAGATCGAAAGCACTAGAGTCAATCCGCTACCTTTTTCAAAGGGGGCCATTGTCTCAACCGAGGCGCCTTCCCTGCGCACTGGAATCTGGCAGATGCCAGGGCATGATCTCGCGCTGCGCCGTCAGCTTCGTCATGTGCCCTTGCAGCGCGTATCGCCCTTTCTTGCGTGACGGACATTTCAACGCCGCATTAAGTTCCAGATCCGTGTCCTCATTGATATCAGGCTCGCCGCTTGCTTCGCTGGATTTGCAGGCAGACCGCTCAACTGCCCTGTATCGACGCCAGTTCTGTGCCGGGCATTTTCATTTAACCGCAGTATCCCGTTTCGAGACGGCGAAACCCGTGATACCATAGTAAACGGGGCTCCAGCACGCGCATTTCGCGGACGAGGAGTATTCGATGATCAGGATTACCCATATTTGCGCTCGCTTTGCGCTCGCTTTCAGCGCGCTTCTCATTCCGATGGCGCTAGTCGGGCCGCCAGCCTATGCGGATGGCACCCCCGTCCGCGTGCGTGGCTCCGTTGTGAGCCTTGACGGATCCAAACTCATTGTTCGCGCCAAGGACGGCAAAGATGTCTCCGTCAGCTTGGCGGACAATTTTGCTGCGCTGGCCGTCGTGAAGTCTTCGATGGCAGATATCAAAGAAGGCACGTTCATTGGCACCGCGACCGTGACACAACCCGATACAACCTTGCGGTCAGTGGAAGTCGTGGTGTTCCCTGATAATTTGCGCGGGACCGCCGAAGGCCACTACCCTTGGGACCTCGGCTCATCAAGTATGATGACAAATGCGACGGTGGCTAATGCTGTTAAGGCCGTTGACGGTCAAACAGTGACGGTGACCTATAAAGGTGGCGAAAAGAAAATTGATATCCCCGCCAATGTGCCGGTCGTTGCTCTTGTTCCGGCAAGCAAGGACGACATTGCGCCCGGTGCCATCGTGTTCGTACCAGCGGAACTTCAGTCGGATGGCGCCTTGCACGCCGGTGCGGTTCTTTTCGGCAAGGACGGCGTGATCCCGCCGATGTAGCGCTCAGAATCTGGCGGCAGTATCCGGTCGCGGCGGCTCCCGGCAGAGCACCGTGACATCCAAATGCGACCTGAGCCGCCCAGCTATGGACAGTGCAAGCCTGCGCATCGTTTCATGAGGTGTCCCTGCGGTGAGGCGTTCGACATGCACGGCCCCGAGGCGGTGCCGATGCACGTGCGGCACATCACGGCGACCGAAACTATGCGTCGACACGTTTAGAGTGAGCCGACCGGCCAATGGGGCACGGCGCGTTGGGTTTTGGGGAAACACGTGACGACGGGGCCGTGCGGGCCACCGGACTGGAGGTACGGCGACCCGAACAATTAACCGGGATTTTTCGCGCTCGCTCCTGCGACATTTTTACAGCGCCAGCGTTGCATCTTCCCAGCCCCACCTATGGAATGATTGCCTGCCGGCGCGGGGTGCGCTTTGATGGGGTATGGCAGCCCGCTTCGTGAGGCTTTCAGCACCTATATCTCGAAGGAGGCTCCGATGCGCATTCCGGCTTTGGCGATTTTGACGATTGCGACGGTTTTGACGGCGGCACCCGTTCGGGCTCAGACGTACGATCCGGCTTATCCAGTATGCCTGCATGTTTACGGGCCGCGGGGGGCCAACTGGTACGAATGCAGCTACACGTCGCTGCCTCAGTGCAACGCGTCGGCATCGGGCCGCGCCGCCCAATGCGTCATCAATCCATATTTTGCTGGCGTGGAAGAGCCCCGCGCGGGTTATCGGCGGCATCGCCGCGTCTACTAAAGCGTATGGCAATCTAACGCGGTAGCGACAACTTCCAAAGGCTACCGTCAGCAACCGCGCAGCGGCTTTCGTATCCGAACTGCGCTCGTAAACAGGGCGGACGCGCGTGGGTCTACCAGTTGCTGGCTTGATTGCTCGTTGACGATCGGCTTGAACAACTAGCTGAAATCCAAGTACGCGCAAAACTTTGATCATTGTGCTTAATGTCGGACCGCTCTGACAGCGAAACGCTCGGTAAAGGATGGTCCGGTTGACGCCTGCGTCCTGCGCTGCCTTTATGATAGTGGGAGATTTGAGCACCGCGGCATCGATTGCGCCGCAATCCATGTCAATCGGCGCACAATTTTCAACGTGGTGGATTGGAAGTTCGACGTGGATGGTCCAAGGGTGCGAAAGGATCGAAAGGGGGACGGTACACGAGGCCCTCATCACCCTCATGGACAACCGACTGACCGGCGAGGCACCTATCTCGTTGATCCGACGCTAACCTGCGCAGTAAAGAAGCCGCGAGAAACGCTTCGCTACCCCGAGCATAGTACGACAAAAGGTCTCCGGGAAATCGGAGTGGAATATGTCGTGCAGGGCGCTGGCAGGGGCTCCATGAGCTTCCTCGTGAAGCACGCGCGGCTATAAAACAAACTGCCGGGACACGAGTATCCACAAGGACTCTGGTGCCCGGTCTGTTTTGTTAGAGAACTTTTCAGAGCCGATAGAGCGGTGCAACGATTGCGAGCCAGGGGTCAATGACGGCCTCGCTTCCGCACGGCCAAACGCTTTCGTTTCAACGCATCTCAAAGCAAAACCCCCGGCGGTTTCCCGCCGAGGGTTCCTGTCAGGTCGTTAGACCGAACTTAGAAGTTGCGCTGAGCGCGGAGCAGCATGCTGACCGAGTTCTGGTCCTTCAGCTCATACAGGGCTGCCGGCTTGGCAGCGGTAGCAATCCCTGGGCTCGTAATGAAACCCGAGTACTTCTGGTCGAGATGGCTCCAGTTCACGTCAGCAGTGAACGCCAGGTTCTTGACCGGAGTCCAGACCACGTTGCCGCCGATGACTGCGAAGCTGAAGTCGGGGTTGCAACCCGCCAAACCATTAGTTGGGGCCAAGGTGGCCACGAAGTTGGTGCAGATCAGGGCCTTGCCCGTATCGCCATACTTCAGCTGAGCATAGGCACCGTAGATGCTGGTGGACCAGTAGGGATCCCAGTTATGGGTGAAACCACCGCGGAAGCCCCAGGTCTTGACGGTATCGATTCCGGTACCAGCGCCGAAGACGCCATCGGAAAGACCGGCGAAACCGGTGCTCTGATACGCGCCGAGGCCGCTACCGCTAAACATGAAGAAGCTCTGCGGAAACAGGCTCTGGAAGTTGTAGCGAGTTGCACCGTCGGTGTAGACGGCCTGCACGTTGATCGTGTCGCCAGGTCCCGTCGGGATGTTCTTGATCGACAAAGCGGCCTGAGCAGCCCAACCCCACTTGTCGTCGGGGTGACCAGTGGCTTCCGTGGCGCCATAGTAAGCAGCATGGAGGTCATGCGCGACAGCCGAGAACTGGAACAGACCCCAAGCCTGGTCGACGCGCACCTGACCGACGATGTCAGGAGAACGCGTGCCGCCCCAATCGTTGTTGCCGTAATTCCCCTGCACAAACGCAGCGGCGGCAGCAGTAGGCGTAGCGAATGCGGTGTTCCAGAGGTTCGACTGGCCATTTGCCGCCGTCGTCAGATCCTGCAACGCGAGCGAACCGGAGATGCCCTGGCCGAACTGCGCGGTATAGGCAACCTGGTTCACGCCGGTGACGTTGTTGCTGCCGCCCGGAATGGTGTCGGGACCGCCAGCCGGATAGCTCTGCCACGGAGTGTCAAAGATCGAGACCGTGCGGCCGAACGTGAAGCCGGCGAACTGGATGAACGCATGGTAGAGGCCGAGCGAGGCGGCACCGGTTGAGAACGCCGACGGGTTGCTGCCGGTGACCGCGGTAGTATCCCAGCTGAAGACCATATCGGCGAACGTGCGCACTACGCCGTACTCGGTCGCGGTGCGCGTGTCGACGGTGAGGTCCATACGAGCGCGGCCGAACCAGTAGTTGGTCAAACGGTTGTTCGACCCCTGGTTACCGGTTGCTGCGCTTTGCATGAACGAATAGTCGCCCGCGCCAACGTTCGTGTCGGCGCGCAGATAACCACCCAGCTTGATGCAGGTGTCGGTGCCCGGAATGTAGAAGAAACCGGCACCATACAGGGAGCAGATCCTCACGTACTCGACCGCTTTGGCCTTGACGGGAAGATCAGCTGCCTGCGCCCCACTCATGGCGAGTTAAGCGAACCATGAAGCGTGGTGCTAAACCGCCGTTGCAACAATAAGTTGTTGATTGATAAGGCTATTCGGTCGCCCTAAGGTACAAAGGGTCGTACAAAATGGCTTCGTTGATGGTTGCACTAAAACGCCAAAAGACGGGGGGCTATGCCGCTCGCAAAGTCATCCCTATGGACGTCCGGGAGGAGTACGCGCGCCTCTATGGTGTCGGCTGGGAAGAGAAATTGAGCCTACCCGCGGGCTGCTCACCCCATGAAGCAAAGGCCCGCTGCGGTGAGTGGCTGGCCGAACTCGAAACCCGCATTGGCGCACTTAGGGCGCGCAAGAACGGCAAAGCTCAACCACTCACGCGGCGGAACGCCCATGCGTTGGCCGGCCGCTGGTATAGCTGGTTTATACGCAGGCACGAGACAGACCTCCGCACTCCGAAGCACTGGAGGTTAATGAGTAATCATCTGATCTGGGACGTGATCTATCCGCACGCTCCTGACGAATATCATCAAGACACCAAGGGGGACCCCGAGTGGGAGTGGAAGGTTCACCCGGAAGTCCGAGCCGCAGTCAGACCTGTGATTGCCGAAGAGGCTAAGACTGCGTATTTCCTCCTCGAGCAAGGGGTTCCTCTGACGTCTGAAGCTACCAACTTGTTCCTCGATGCGGTGGAGGACAATCTTCTGGCAGCTTATGTACGGCTAGAAGGGCTAGCTCGGGGTGACTATGGACCAGACGCCCTAATGGACCAATTCCCCGAGTATGTTTCACGCTCGATCGAGGCCAACCGGACCATAGGATGTTGGAAGCTCTTCGAAGCATGGGTAGCGGCGGCTCAACCCTCTCCCAGTACCGTCGCGCGCTGGACAACGGTGTTCAAGACGGCCGACACGCGCTTCTCGGACGCTTCGACCATAACCGTTGAGGCTGCGAAGGAATGGATGAACAGCCTAATGGACGGGAAGCGCACCGCGGGCACCGTCGCAACCGTATGGAGAACGGCGCTCAAAACCCGTCCCCCGCAAGGTGACTGAACGAGAGACCAAGGCGTTCACAGCTGAGGAAGCTGAGGTGATCCTACGCGCCGCATTGGCTTACGAGCATCCAAAAACGGTCGACGAGCGTACTCGGCGATGGGTTCCGTGGGTGTGCGCTTACACCGGTGCCCGTCCAGGCGAAATAACACAGCTCCGAGGATCAGACATTCAGAAGCGCGGCGGTGATTATTTCGCGAGACTTTCGCCATCGGCAGGGAAAATCAAAACGCGCACGGCTCGCACCGTCCCACTGCACGAGCACCTCGTGGAGCAGGGTTTCATCCAGTTCGTAGGCGAGATGGGAAGCGGGCCGCTATTTTACACGCCTAGCCCTGCAACTGCCGGGCCTGAACCGGTCCAGAGTCCCGCTGAGCGCACGAGGGGGAGGCTGGGGCAGTGGGTACGTTCGTTGGGTATCACCGACCCCGAGCTTAGGCCAAATCATGCATGGCGGCACACCTTCAAAGCACGTGCCGAACGCTCTGGAATGTCCGAAAAGTACAGCGACGCAATTACCGGCCATGCACCGCCTACCGCGGGACGTGCCTACGGGAAACCGATACCGGAGGACTTGGCTGAAGCGGTACGCAAGTTCCCGCAGTACCGCCTGTAACTCCTTCCTGAGGGTACGCCCGCTTTAGCGACGGGCGGCGAGCGCGCGGGCACGGAGGCGAAGCTGGGGTTCAAAGGCGTACCCGCACATGCTGCGGCATACCTGTGGCAAGAACTCTTGGCGGGATTGATCGCGCGCTAAGTCAGTGTTAATGACCTATTTGGTCTGAAGACACCGCTGAAATGCCGTAAGGTTCTTGAGCCCAGCGCCGGATTGCATCCGCCCGGGAACCGCCCGCGACGTCAGAAACGCCCCCTGCAAGCGCGGTCATCCATCACTGCCCCTGCATTCGGAAACATCTAAAAGAAAAAGACCAACTAACCATCCATGGCCAAGAAAGTTACGATTATCCTTCCTGCTGGCATCGCAGTGTGGCCGAAGCTCGATCAGGTCGACGTATATCAGCCGACCGACAAGAAGGGCAGGCCGAATGGAGCCGAGAAGCGGCGCTTCATCACTCGCGTTAAGTACAACGATGAAGACCACCGCAAGGTCGACGACTTCCTGAAGCAGTGTCTGAAGGACTTCGATCTGGAAGACGGCAAGCTGCCGTGGAAGAAAGATAAGAAGACCGGCGGGCTTACCCTGGAAGCAACGTCTGATGATCGCCCGCCCGTGTTCGACGCCAAGAACCGCAAGGTGCCCGCGAAGGTCATCATCGGCGGTGGCTCGACCATCAAGCTCGACGTCACGGTGAACCCGTACGCGGGCTTCGGCGGCGGCATCAACCTCTACATCAACTCCGTGCAGCTGCTGGACCTTAAGCAGCGTGACGCCAATCGGTTCGAAGAAACCGAAGGTTTCACCTACGGCGGCGATGACGAGGACGAGGCGGATGAGAGTTCGACTACACGCCGCGCCGCCGTACGCTCAGCTTCACCGCCACCAGAGCCAGCGTAGAACTTCGTGCTCTCCGCGGGCAGGGTATAAACGACGGATGGCATCCTTGGAGCATAGGCCGTGATCATCCGGCCGCCCGTCATCAAACGTCTGTTTGCTCGGTCGGGCAATCAATGCGCGTTGCCGACTTGCAGACCCCCATCGTGGAAGGTGAGACCGTCTTGGGCGAGGTTTGCGACATCGCGGGCGCGAGCGCACACGGCCCCCGCTATGACGCCAGCCAGACCGACGAACAGCCGGAGCTGGGAAACAGTACCGCGGACCTCTAGCTTAGGATTCCGCGTAACACGAGAAAACCGGCGCGCGACACAGGGCATCGGGTTGTTCCCGGCATCAGAACCAAGAGTTCCGGCAATGCCGCCCGCCCGCGGCGTCAAATCCCGCTGCAGCGTTCACAATTTGCAAACAAAAGGGTGAGATCAGCCGCGAGTCTTCAGGTGTTCGCGGTCGATTTACGCCGCGGGAATTTCGCGAGCAGCGGTTCCATCACCGAAACCGCAGCTCTTTATAGGGGCGGTTCGATAAAGCCGCCTCGTCGATTCGGCATGAGTCGACTCGGAGTGAGCGGAAAACCTGGCGTTCGGCGCGTCACCCCATGATCTGGGCGCCAAATGGGGCTTATTCAAAACAACGTTATGAAACAGAGACTTACGAAAAAAGCTTGGTCACGGTCGCGTGTTGTTTGTGCAACACATCTCCAAAAACGGCTGCCGCGATAGGGTCCGAAGCGGTTCATTAGTTGCGTGTGCAGATGTGTTCAGTAATTGTGTCGGTGCGACAGAGGGGGGCATCCCGAGGTCGTCCCGTTAGGTGGTTCGCTTAAGTCCACCCACGCTACGAGGAACCGTTGATTTCCTTGGTGTTTTCGACGGGCGTCTTTATCAGCTTTGTACGGCTTTTCGTACGGGGCAGCAACTGGAGGTTAACATGAAGATGGTTAAGAGCCTTATCCTCGGCTCAGCGGCGGGTCTGGTCGCCATGAGCGGGGCACAGGCAGCTGATCTTCCCGTAAAGGCCAAAGCGGTCGAATACGTGAGGATCTGCTCCCTGTATGGTGCCGGTTTCTACTACATGCCGGGCACCGATACCTGCATCAAGCTCGGCGGCTATCTGCGCGCCGACACTGCGGTCAACACCGGCAACGATTATGGCTTTCCGACTGGCGCACCGGATGGTGCGCAGAACCGGCTTCGCAATAACTTCACCAGCCGCGCTCGTATGGATTTCACCGTCGATACCCGCACCGCGACCGAGTACGGCGTAGTCCGCACTTTCGCCGATATGGTCTTCACTTGGACCGGTGGTGAGTATGTCGGTAATAACGGGGCAACGACCCCCGGAGGGTCGACGCTTTACAACAGCACGACCGGCACCATTGGCGGCGCCTCGCTCGGCCTCTACCACGCGTTCATCCAGTTCGCTGGGTTCACGTTTGGTCGCACGGTTTCGATCTTCGACGCGCCGTGGCAGAGCTATCCGGCTGGCGGTCCCGATACGCTTCCGGGCGGCAGCAACCACGTCACCGGTGTGAACCAGGTTGCCTATACCGCGCAGTTCGGCCAGGGCATGTCGGCTTCGATCGCGTTGCAGGACCCGACCCTTTACGACACGACGAACATCTCGAACCTGTCATTTCCTGGCGGGTTGTCGGCGGCTTCAACAGCCGGGACCATAAGCTTCCTCACAGGTTACGGGGCGTCTAGCATCGGCGCCGGCATGGTTGCTCCTGACATCGTCGGTGCGTTTACCGTTGACCAAGCCTGGGGTCTGTTCAAGTTGTCCGCAGTGGCGCATGACAACCATGCTGGCTACTACGGTGCTAACGAGACCACCGGTCACCCGTCGGATAAGTGGGGCTTTGCAGTTCAGGGCGCCTTGTCGATCAAAAACATTCCGACTGGACCCGGCGACAGCTTGAACCTGCAGGCCGTCTATACGGACGGTGCAAGCCGCTATAACTTCCAGAGCTTGTTCCCGACCTCCATCTCGATGTTTGGTGGCAGCAGTATCGCGTACCAGAGCCTCGGGTTCGCCGCCATTAATGATGCCGTATTCACCAGCGTCGGCGGCGTCGCTGGCTTAGGGAATAGCGGTCTTGAAACGGTGAAGACTTGGGGCTTCCGCGGTGGCTTCACCCACAACTGGGACCCCTACTGGTCGAGCAGCATCTACGGTGCCTATGGCGCGTTGCAATACGGCTCTCTTGCCAAGACAGCGATCTGCGGCGTCGGCGGCGTCGGCGGCACCGCCCGGACGCAGCTTGCTCTGACCGGCAACTGCAACCCCGACTTCAACGTCGCAGTGATCGGTGGCAGCATCGTCTGGACCCCGGTGAAGAACCTCGCCTTCACCCTCGACGTCAACTGGACGCAGTTGGACCAGAAGTACTCAGGTACTGTCGCTATCGCCCCTCCTGCCTCGGTTGCCAAGCCGGCAACCACGTATGAGCTGAAGGACCAGAACAGCGTCACCATGCTGCTGCGCGCTCAGCGCAACTTCTAAGCTCGGTCTAACGACCTAACAGAGCCCCCCGGCGGGAAACTGCCGGGGGTTTTTCGTTGTGTGCAATGCTGCGGCGACGTGCGGCTGTTGTCCTCGCGGGTGTTGTGGGTCGGTCACAGCAATTCAACGCAGCGAAGCGCGCGCCAGAACTGAAGATGCTGGTAGCTAAAGACCGCCGGAAGGCGGTCTTTAGCTTTGTTTATCCCTGATTTTTATGTCATCTTCCGCGCATAGCAACTAGATAGCGTGCTGCTGTCGCGAAACACGTTAATAGCGAAATTGTGCGGCAGATCATTATTTCGCGCAGCCCAGGTCGACCTGCGAAATAATTCCAAGCGATCATCGGTATGAAAATCGTCGCTCGTTGCATTGCCCCTTGTTGGGGCCGGGCAGCTTTTTCAGCTTCGGGAAATCCAGGAGTGCGGAAATGCCTTGGAGCAAAGTTCTCAACTTTACCGATCCATTTCCTTATCAGTTGGCTATTCGCGCCGCCGATTTGGAGCTTCTCCCCACGGCAAGAGGAGAATTTCGCGCCAATCTGACGCAAGTCTGCATGAACCAGCTTTGCATGCAGCGCTTCCACCAAAATCTCCCGCTGGTCTGCATAGGATCAATGAAGCCGGGTCGCA
>WNGG01005336.1_pt1 | contig 14331 bp, 13 predicted proteins | sample 5400661 | NCBI WGS metagenome assembly WNGG01 (sample SAMN13153372, study PRJNA577476) | soil metagenome | isolation source: 100 cm soil or saprolite under Garry oak tree replicate 1 | place: USA:California | collected 2016-06-15
GGTTGTTCCTGCTGCTGGTGCTCACGGCAGTCAGCAGCGTTCCGCTGTTCCGGTTTCGCGTTCCGACCTCCTATGACGGGCTGCGCCGGCTCGACCACGGCAGCGGCCTCAAGCATCGCCCGGCCACCACCATCGCCGACGAGATCGCGACGAGCGGGGCCGACCAGGTGTCGCTGGCGCTGTGGCGCGCCCATGTGGAGCGGGCGCTGCGCGCGGTGCGCACGCTGCGCGCCGGCCTGCCGGCTCCGCGGCTTGCCGCGCGCGATCCCCTCGCCTTGCGCGCCCTCATCGTGATCCTCGTGGTCGCGACCTTCGTGGGCGCCGGCGGCGAGCGCATCAAGCGCGTCACCGCCGCGTTCGATTGGGCCGGCGTGGTGATGCCGGCGAATTTCCGCATCGACGCCTGGGTGACGCCGCCGGCCTATACGGCCAAGCCGCCGCTGATCCTGCCCGGCCTGCGCGCCGGCGAGCCGATCCAGGCGGCTGCGCAGCAGACCGTGCCGGCCGGAAGCACGCTGGTGATCCGCGCGACCGGCACATCCCATCTCGACGTGGTGACGAGCGGCGGTCTCGCCGACGCGCCGGCGCCGGCGGTGGCGCCGCCGGCCGGGACCGATGAGCGCCGCTTCGTCATCAACGAGCGCGGCACGGCAACGTTGCGCGGCGTCATCGACGACGACATCACCTGGACGTTCAACGCGATTCCCGACCGGCCGCCGACCATCGCGCTCGTCAAGGACCCGGAAGCGCAGGCGCGCGGCTCGCTGCAGCTCGTCTACAAGGTCGAGGACGATTACGGCGTGGTCTCCGCGCAGGCGACTTTTGCCCGCAAGCCGGATGCGAAGCCGCGCGGCCCGGCGGCGCGGCCGCTCTACGACGCTCCCGATTTCGGCCTGGTGCTCCCGCAGGCGCGCACCCGCAACGGCGTCGGCCAGACCACCAAGGACCTGACCGAGCATCCGTGGGCCGGCGCCGAGGTCGTGATGACGCTCAAGGCGCGCGACGAAGCCGGTCAGGAAGGCGTGAGCCCGCCTCACGAGTTCGTGCTGCCGCAGCGCATGTTCATCAAGCCGCTCGCGAAAGCGCTGATCGAGCAGCGCCGCGTGCTGGCGGTCGACGCCAATACGCGCGATCTCGTCCTGACCGCGCTCGATGCCCTGTCGCTTGCGCCCGAGCGTTTCACCCCGGAGAAGAGCATCTATCTCGGCCTGCGCGCGATCTACTGGCAGCTCGATCGGGCGCGCTCCGACGACGCCTTGCGCGACGTGGTGGGACGGCTGTGGTCGATGGCGGTGACGATCGAGGACGGCAACATCTCGGACGCCGAGCAGGCGCTGCGCGCGGCCGAGGAGGCGTTGCGCCAGGCGCTCGAGCGCGGCGCGTCCGACGAGGAGATCAAGCGCCTCACCGACGAGCTGCGCGCCGCGCTCGACAAGTTCATGCAGGCGCTCGCCGAGCAAATGCGCAAGAACCCGCAGCAATTGGCGCGCCCGCTCGACCGCAACACGCGGGTGCTGCGTCCGCAGGACCTCAAGAACATGCTCGACCGCATCGAGAACCTGGCGCGGTCCGGCGCCAAGGACGCGGCGCGGCGCCTGCTCGAGGAACTGCAGTCGATGCTCGAGAACCTGCAGATGGCGCAGCCCGGCGGATCGCCCGACGATGACGACGACATGATGTCGGCGCTCGACGAGCTGGGCGACATGATCCGCCAGCAGCAGCAACTGCGCGACCGCACGTTCCGCCAGGGCCAGGACATGCGGCGCGGGGACCGTCAGCGCGGCCAACGCGGTCAGCAAGGCCAACAGGGTCAACAGGGCGACCAGAACGGCCAGCAGAAGGGCATGGGCGAGCTCAAGCAGAACCAGCAGGCTCTGCGTGAGCAGCTCAAGAAGCTGCTCGAGGAGCTCAAGAAGCGCGGCCAGCTCGGCCAACAGGGACAACCGGGTCAGCAGGGCGAGAAGGGCGATGGCGCGCTCGGCCGCGCCGAAGAGGCGATGCGCGATGCCGAAGGGGCGCTCGGCGACGGCAACGCCGATTCGGCCGTCGATTCCCAGGGCCGCGCCCTCGATGCGATGCGCCGCGGGGCCCAGGACCTCGCCCAGCAGATGCAGCCCGGCCCGGGCATGGGTCCCGGGCAGCCGGGACGCACCGGACCGGCGCGTGCCCAGCAGGACACCGATCCGCTCGGCCGTCCGCTGCGCGGGCGCGAATACGGCGACGACTCCACCGTGAAGGTGCCGGGCGAGATCGACGTGCAGCGCGCGCGCCGCATCCTCGAGGAGCTGCGCCGGCGCTTTGCCGATCCGCTGCGCCCGCAGATCGAGCTCGAGTACATCGAGCGGCTGCTGAAGGACTTCTGAGGCCTCTTACCGCCCCGGGATGCCGATCCCGGTTGGGCCGAAGGTGGCACCTCCGCCTCCGCCGCCCCCACCCCCCATGCGGTCGCTGCTATTCGATTTGCTCGACCTGATCGTCGTGGTCCTGGCAGTGCCCTTGGAGCCGCCGCCACCGCCCATGCGGTCGCTGGTGTTGGATTTGCTCGACTTGACCGTGGTGGTCCTGGCGGTGCCCTTGGAGCCGCCGCCGCCACCGCCCATGCGGTCGCTGGTGTTGGATTTGCTCGACTTGACGGTTGTCCCGGCCTGCGCCGACCCGGAAAATCCGGGCGCCGTCGCAGGCGCGAACGATGTCGGAAGCGCGACCGGCGCGACGAGAAATATGGTGGCGAGGAACGGGAGGGCAAAACTACGGGGCATGGCTTCCTCCCCTGTCGCCGGGAACAGCTGCGATCATAGCACGGTCTGGCGCATCCGCAATTTGTCGCGCTCCGGCTGCCGCCGGTTCAACGCCTGCCGCCGCCGAGAGGGCGGGTACGGATAGCTAATCCTTCTGGCGCGCCGCCAGCGCCACGGCGACCGCGCTGCGGATCTCGGCGAGCGTGAACGGCTTGGCGATGACGTCGTGGATCAGCGCCTCGAGGCCGTGGGCGCGCTCGCGCTGGTCGGCGTAACCGGTCATCAACAGCACGATCAGATCGGGATAGTCGCGCGCCGCGGCCAGCGCGAGCGCAATGCCGTCCATCACCGGCATCTTGATGTCGGCGAGCAGCAGGTCGAACCGTCCGCCGTCACGCGCCAACAGATCAAGCGCCGCGGCGCCGTCCGGCGCGCTGACGACATCGTGGCCGTCCTGACGAAGTGCGCGCGCCACAAAACCCCGCAGCGCCTCTTCGTCTTCGGCAATCAGGATGCGGGCCATGGTCAGATGACAGATGTCAGATGTCGGAGGTCAGATGTCGGATGTCAGATGTGGTCAATTCATCTGTCCTCTGACATCTGTCATCTGACATCTGATACGGCGTCGCGCCGATTGAAGAAGCGCACGATCACCTGCTCGCCGTCGGCGGGCGGGGAGGCAAGCCGGGTGCGGAACGGCGCGGCGTCGCCCGGCGCCAGCACCGCCTGGGTCGGCACGGCGGTCCACGCGTAAACCTCGTATCCAGCGCCGTTGCGAACCGCAAAGCGCAGCCGCGGCACCTCCACGGCCTGCCGGGCGACGTTGACGATCGTGCCTTCCACCGCCAGCACGGACACCCCCTCGCGCGTTTCGACCGACGTTTTCACGTTGTCGAAGCTCAGCCCGCGCACGTTGACCGGCAGCCCGATGGCCGAGAACAGCGACCCCGTCTGCGGCAAATAACGCACCACGATCGTGCGCCAGTTGACCAGGGCGGCCACGACGGCCACGAGGATAAGAATGATCGCCGGCAGTCGGGGCGTCCGCCACGCTCCGGGACGGCGGCTCCGGGCGCCGTCCGCCGCACGGGCCCGGCGGGCCGCCAGCGTCTCGATATGCGGACCGGCCGCGTGCTCGGCGAAATCGGGTGGGATCCTGTCCTGCGCCAGCGACGGCACCAGCGACGGCGCGTCCTCGACCGCAACGGCGGGTCCCGCATGCGTCCGATCGGCGGCCGGTCGCCGGGGGGTTCCCATGTCGCCGGGCTCATCCCCGCCGTAACCCGGCGCCGGCACGAGCGGGCGAGCGGCGTGGGGATGCGGCGGCACCATGACCAGCGCGGTGGAGGCCACATCCATGACCGACGCAAACCACACGTGGCGGCAGCGCGCGCACCGCACCGAACGGCCGCTCGTCCCGAGCGTCGACAGCTCGATGCGGTAGGCGGTCGTGCACGATGGGCAGACGATCAGCATCGTTGGTTCGCGCTGTTCGGGCGTCGCGCAAAACCTAGCAGCCGTTTGTTAACGGATCGGAAACCATGTCCGGCCGGCAAAGCCGACCAGGCCGGCAATATCGTTAATGCATCGTTAAGCGCGGCAGCGCGACAACATCGCGGGAGCAGATTCGGAGGACCGCGTGGTCCGATTCGAGAATGTGGGCCTGCGTTACGGACTGGGACCGGAGGTACTGCGCGACCTGTCCTTCCGGGTCGACCCGCACTCGTTCCAGTTCCTGACCGGTCCGTCCGGCGCCGGCAAGACGTCGCTGCTGCGCCTGCTCTATCTGTCGCTCAAGCCGACCCGCGGCCTCATCACCCTGTTCGGCCACGACGTTGCCACGCTTTCCCCCGACGCTTTGGCGACCCTGCGGCGGCGCGTCGGCATCGTGTTCCAGGATTTTCGCCTGCTCGACCACATGAGCACCTACGAGAACGTCGCGCTGCCGTTGCGCGTGCTCGGGCGCGAGGAGGCGAGCTACCGCGACGAGGTGATGGAACTGCTGCATTGGGTCGGGCTGGGCGAGCGCATGTGGGCGCGCCCGCCGGTGCTCTCCGGCGGGGAGAAGCAGCGCGCCGCCATCGCGCGCGCCGTCATCGCCCGCCCGCAGCTGCTGCTCGCGGGCGAGCCGACCGGCAACGTCGATCCGGTCCTGGCGCGCCGCCTGCTGCGGCTGTTCATCGAGCTCAACAAGTCCGGCACGTCGGTGGTGATCGCCACCCACGACATCGCCCTGATGGATCTGCTCGACGCGCGGCGCCTGGTGCTGCACGAAGGCCGGATGCACATCTATGAGTGACGCCGCGATGACGAGCGAGCCGCATGACGAGACCGCCCCGGCATCGAGCGCGATGCCGGACACGGCAATGCCCGCGGGCGACCGGGCGATCGTCCCGGCCGACTCGATCGCCGGACGCGCGCTCGTCGCCGTGATCGCCATCATGACGTTCCTCGCCGCGCTCACCCTCGGGGCTGTCGTGCTCATCCGCGCCGCCGCCAGCGAGTGGCAATCGGACGTCGCGCGCGAGGTGACGATCCAGATCAAGCCGGTTTCGGGCCGCAACATCGACGCCGACGTGAGCAAGGCCGCCGATATCGCAACGGGCCTCGCCGGAGTCGCGGGGGTACGGCCCTATTCCAGGGCGGAGAGCGCGCGGCTGCTCGAACCGTGGCTCGGCACCGGGCTCACGCTCGACGATTTGCCGGTGCCGCGACTGATCGTGGTGCGCATCGCCACGGATGCGACGCCCGATCTTGCCGCGCTCGCCAAGGCGCTCACCGACCAGATCCCGGGTGCCAGCCTCGACGACCATCGCGGCTGGATCGACCGCATGCGCGCCATGGGACGCACCGCGGTGGCGATCGGCCTCGGCCTGCTGGTGCTGGTGCTCGCCGCCACCACCCTGTCGGTGACCTTCGCCACCGGCGGCGCCATGGCGGCGAACCGCGCGATCATCGAGGTGCTGCATTTCGTCGGCGCCAAGGACGCGTTCATCGCCGCGCAGTTCCAGCGGCATTTCCTGCTGCTCGGCCTCAAGGGCGGGGTCATCGGCGGCGTTGCCGCGATGCTGCTGTTCGCCCTTGCCGGCCTTTTCGGCGACTGGTTCAAGGGGACCGCGGGCGAAGAGCAGGTTTCCGCCCTGTTCGGCAGCTTCGCGCTCGGTCCCGAAGGCTATGGCGCCATCGTGGGATTGATCGCCCTGATCGCGGCGGTGACCGCCGGCACCTCGCGCGTGACCGTCTATCGCACCTTGGGCTCGATCGAATGAGCGCCGGCCGCCCCACTTGTCCGACCCGCCCGATCGCCCAGATTCGGCTATGATGGATCGGGAGCGGAGATCGATGGCGGTCGCCGATTCACGCAACCGGCAAGACGGCACGAGCGCGGCCGGCGCCGCGACGCCGCCGCGCAGTCGCTTCGTCCGGCTCATGCGCGGGCTGTGGCGCGCGATGGCCGTCGCGGTGCTCGCCTGCATCCTCGCCTTCGCCGGCGGCTTCCTGTGGTTCGTCGCCCATGTGCCGACCGCGGAAGTCGTGCTCGACCGCAATGCCGACGGCATCGTCGTGCTCACCGGCGGCGCGTCGCGGATCGCCGACGGGGTCGAGCTGCTGGCGGCCGGCCGCGCCAAGCGCCTGCTCATCAGCGGCGCGCACCGGGCAACCTCGTCCGGCGAAATCGCCCGCCTCGTCCCCGAATATGGCCGCCTGATCGCCTGTTGCGTCGACCTCGATCACTCGGTCAACACCTCCGGCAACGCCGTCGAAACCAGGCGCTGGGTCGAGGATCGCGGATTCCGCTCGCTCATCGTCGTCACGTCGAGCTACCACATGCCGCGTACCATGGCGGAGCTGGCGCGGCGAATGCCGACCGTCGTGCTGGTGCCGTTTCCGGTGGTGACCGACAAGATGCGCAGCGACGCCTGGTGGTCGAGCGCGGCTACCGCAAAGCTCCTCTTTTCCGAATATCTGAAGTATATCGTCGCCCAGGTCCGCATGCGGCTCGAAACCGTTCCCGGCTGACCGCGCGCCGGCGGCCGGGGCCACGCGACGAGCCGACGAGCCGGATCCGCAATTTTGCACCGGGTCCCGCCGTGCCGATCCTGATCCGCTCAGCCGCCTTCAACGTCCTCTTTTACCTCGTCCTGCTGTTCTATCTGGTGATCGCATGCGCGGCGATGGCGGTGTCGCGCCGCGCCATCATCGTATTGGCGAAGGCCTGGGGCCGTACCAATCTGTGGCTGCTGCGCACGGTCTGCGGCATCGATGCGCAGTGGAGCGGCCGCGAGAAGATTCCGCCCGGGGCGCTGATCGTCGCCTCCAAGCACCAGTCGTTCTGGGAGACCTTCGCGCTGATCACGCTGTTCGACGACCCGACCTTCATCGTCAAGCGCGAGCTGATGTGGATTCCGGTTTTCGGCTGGTGCATGTGGCGAGCCGGCATGATCCCGGTCCGTCGTGGCGCAGGATCGCAAGCGCTCGCCGGCATGACGGAGCGGGCGCGCCTCGAGCTGGCGCCCGGCCGGCAGCTCATCATCTTCCCCGAGGGCACGCGCCGCGCGCCGGGTGCCGAGCCGGCCTACAAATTCGGCGTCGCCCAGCTCTACGCCGAGACCGGGGCCCCGTGCCTGCCGATCGCCCTCAATTCAGGGCTGGTGTGGGGGCGGCGCTCGTTCTTGCGCCACCCGGGCACGGTGCGGGTCGAGATCCTCGATCCCATCCCGCCCGGCATGCCACGGGCAGAATTTTTCGAGCGCCTCAAGCGCGAGCTTGAAGCCGCAACCGCGCGGCTCATCGCGGCGGGGACGCAGCGCTGACCTGATCGCTGTCCGCGTGCACCTCGTGGATCCCGTGCAGGCGTTGCGCCAGCAGATGCAGATCGCGGTCTCTGCAGCCGAGCGCCTCGAGCGCCTTGACGGTCGCGAGCACGTAGTCGCGATTGTTTCCCGACTGGCCGTGTCCCTGCCGCACGTGGTGCAGCTGCTCGGCAAGATCGAGCCGGCCGGCATATTGCGGATGGCTGCGGTCGACCATGAAGCAAACGGCCTGGACCCGTTGTTCGGGATGGCCAAGCAACAGCACCGGACGGGTGGTCTCGCGGTAGACCATCGTGACCTGCTCGCGCGCGCGCAGATAGGCGAGCGTCGTTGCGCGGGCGGAGGCACGGACGAGATACGCGATACCGCGGCACATCCCGCCGCGGTCGAGGCCGAGCACCAGGCCGGGCCGCTCGGGCGTGCCGCGATGGACATGCGACCACACGCACAGTGCCCGGTGCGCGCCGATGAGCCGCGCCGGCTCGCGCGCGGCATGGTCGAAGCCGGGCCGCCACATGAGCGACCCATAGGCGAACACCCACAGGTCCTCGTTGGCGTGATCGAAACTCGGGTCCATTTGGGCGACGGAAGAGACCGGGATTGACAGGGGCGGGGGTTCGCCTAGAGCAGGACGACTTTTCTTCGAATCGTCATCCCGCTCTATCTTATTGTTGGAGCATGATCTTTTCCGAAAACCGGTGTCCACTTTTTCGGGATCATGCTCTAACAGCCCGGTCCGATCGGCGCAACCGGCGCACTTGCCGGGCACCGTTGCGTTTTGCCTTGCTCGGGCCACCATCCGCCAGCAAGAGAGTGTGAGTCCGACCCGAAAGGCCTCGATGCGCCGTCCCGACCTTGCTCCACGTCGAATTCGCTGGGTGATATTGCCGTTCCTGGCGGTGGTCGCGTTGGCGGCGGTGTGGACCGTCTTCTGGTTCTATGCGGCCTCGATCGCCCAGGCGACGCTCGACCGCTGGCGCGAGCAGGAGAGCCGGCTCGGCCGCGTCTACACCTGCGGGTCGCAGACGGCCGGCGGCTATCCGTTCCGCATCGAGGTGCGCTGCACCGATGCGGCCCTGGAGATGCGCGCCGCTCTGCCGCCGCTCATCGTCAAGGCCAAGGATCTGGTCGCCGTGGCGCAGGTCTACGATCCGGGCCTGCTGATCGCCGAAATTACCGGGCCGCTCGTGATCTCCGATCCGGGCGGACGGGAGTCGTTCGTCGCCACCTGGCAGGTGGCTCAGGCAAGCCTGCGCGGCCGCCCAAGCGCGCCGGAGCGGATATCGATCGCCGTCGACAGCCTGCGCGTCGATCGCGAGCGGGAGGGTGGGGGCGTCACGCTGGCAAGCGCAAGCCGCTTCGAGGCTCATGCCCGGGCGAGCCCGGACGCGACGCCGGAGAATGCCGTTGTCGATCTGGCGATCCGGCTCACCGGCGCCACGGCTTCGGCGGCCGGGAGTTTCGCGACGCTGCCGCTCGACGCCGACGTGGCCGCCGTGCTGCGCGGGCTTCGCGGCTTCGCGCCCAAGGCCCTGCCGGCACTGCTCAGGGACCTGCAGGCGGCCGGCGGCAGGCTCGAGCTGTCGAGTGTGCGCATCCAGCAGGGCGAGGCGGTTGCGCGCGCGACCGGCGCGCTCGGTCTCAGCGGAAGCGGCCGGCTCGACGGCACGATCCTGCTCACCATTGCGGGTCTGGAGAAATTCGTGGCGGCCCAGGGCGGACTGCAGAAATTCCTCCCGTCCGCCGGCGTGCCCAATCGCGCGGCGCCGGCGCTCAGCGCACTCGACCGCTTCGCGCCCGCGCTCGGCGACGCGGCGCGCGAGCGCTTCGAGTCCGGCCTGCTCGGCCTGCTCGGCGAACGCACGCAGCTCGAGGGCCGGCCGGCTATCGCCGTGCCGCTGCGCCTGAGCGACGGCGCCGCGTTCCTCGGCCCGGTCCCGCTCGGGCAGACGCCGCCGCTCTATTGATTTTGTTGATCGTGGCGCGCGCTATTCGCTGTCCGCCGCATACGGGCGCGGCAGCGGCTCATGCGCGAGGCTCGGATGCGGCCGGCCGAAGTCCGGCGCCGGCGAATCCTGGCCGATCTGGACGATGCCGCGCCGGATCGCCCGCGTGCGCGTGAACAGGCTGAACAGCGCTTCGCCGTCGCCCCAGCGGATCGCGCGCGCCAGCGCCGCCACGTCCTCGTTGAAGCGGCCGAGCATTTCCAGCACCGCATCGCGATTGTGCAGGAACACGTCGCGCCACATGGTCGGGTCGGACGCCGCGATGCGGGTGAAATCGCGAAAGCCGCCGGCGGAGAACTTCATCACTTCCGAGCGCGTCACCGTCTCCAGGTCGTCGGCGGTGCCCACGATCGTGTAGGCGATCAGGTGCGGCACGTGGCTGGTGATGGCGAGCACCAGGTCGTGATGCTCGATCCCCATAGTGTCCACGTTGGAGCCGAGGCGGCGCCAGAATTCCGCGACCTTCTCGACCGCGCGCGGATCGGCATTGTCGGGCGGAGTGAGGATGCACCAGCGATCGACGAACAGCTCGGCGAAGCCCGCGTCGGGGCCGGAATGCTCGGTGCCGGCCACCGGATGGGCAGGCACGAAATGGACGCCGGCCGGCAGGTGAGGGCTCATGTCCTTGACGACCGAGCCTTTGACCGAGCCCACGTCCGACACGATCGCGCCCGCCTTGAGGCGAGGGCCGATCTCCTGCGCCACCGCACCGCATTGGCCGACCGGCACGCACACGATGACGAAGTCGGCGCCCTCGACCGCCGCCGCGTTGGTCTCGGCGACCTGATCGGCGATGCCAAGTTCGGCGACGCGCCGGCGCGTGGCGCCGGATTGCGCCGTTGCCGCGATCGACCGCACGGCCCCGGTCGCCCGCGCGGCGCGCGCGATCGAGGACCCGATCAGGCCGACCCCGATCAGCGCCAGCCGTCCGAATATCGGTTCGCCAATCGTCACGCCGCCCGCCCCAGGAAGTCCGCGAGCGCCGCGACGGTCAGCCGGTTCGCCTCCTCGGTGCCGACGCTCATGCGCAGCGCGTTCGGCAGCTTGTAGGCCCCGACGGCACGCAGGATCAGCCCGCGTTTGGTCAGGAACGCGTCGGCGTCCTTGGCGGCACGGCCGGCATCGGTCGGGAAGTGGATCAGCACGAAATTGGCGGCGCTCGGCGTCACCGTCAGCCCGAGCTTGCCGATCTCCGCGGTCAGCCACGCCAGCCATTTTTCGTTATGGGCGCGCGAGGTCTCCACATGCGCGGCATCGCCGATGGCGGCGACGCCGGCGGCGATCGCCGGCTGGTTGACGTTGAACGGGCCGCGGATGCGGTTGAGCGCCTCGACCACGTGCGCCGGCCCATAGAGCCAGCCGAGCCGCAGCGCCGCCAGGCCGTGAATCTTGGAGAAGGTCCGGCACATCACGACGTTGTCGCAGGTGGCGACCAGCTCGATGCCCGACTCGTAGTCGTTGCGCCGCACGTATTCGGCATAGGCCGCGTCGAGCACGAGCAGCACGTGGGGCGGCAGCGCGCGATGCAGGCGCTTGACCTCGTTGAACGGCACATAGGTGCCGGTCGGATTGTTTGGATTGGCGAGGTAGATGAGCTTCGTGCGCGGGCTCACGCGCGCCAAAATGGCGTCGACGTCGGCCGTGTAGTTGGTCTCCGGCGCGATCACCGGCGTGCCGCCCGCTCCGAGCGTCGCGATGTGATAGACCAGGAATCCGTGCGTGGTGTGGATCGCCTCGTCGCCGGGCCCGATGAACGCGTGGGCGAGCAGGTTGAGCAGCTCATCCGAGCCCGCCCCGCACACGATGCGCGCCGGATCGAGGCCGAACGCGCGTCCGATCGCCTCGCGCAGCTCGGTGGCGGCGCCGTCGGGGTAATCATGCAGATGCGCGGCGGTCGCCAGATAGGCCTCGACCGCCTTGGGGCTCGGCCCGAGCGGCGTCTCGTTTGACGACAGCTTGAACACCTTGGCGACGCCGGGCGCCGCGCTCTTGCCCGGCACGTAGGCGTCGATCGCAAGCACGCCGGGGCGCGGTTCGGGGCGCATCAACGCGGACATGACCTCGCTCCAGTGAAGCGCGTCAGCGCCCGGTAGGAACCGGCCGGGCGCCGTCGGAGGAGACCGTATAGCGGGTCGCGTGGCTTCCGACGAGGGCCGAGGAGCGCACCGAGGCGCCGGCCTTGACCAGCGCGCCGGCAACGTGCTCGAGCGTCTCGCCCTCGGGGATCGAGACCAGCAACGCCGCGCCGTCGAACGCGCGATCCGGCGCCGCGATGACCTCGGCGAGCGGCGCAAGCGCCCGCGACACCGCGGGCCCCCAGCCGGCGACGCGGATGCTCCAGGTCGCGACGTCGGCGACGATCGCATCGCGCGCCGGGCGCGTGACGACGAACACCGGCAGCGCCGCCGGATGATCGGCCCGCTCGACGAACGGCAGGCGCGCGATGATCTTCGGCGCGTTGTCGCCTTCGAGCGCGCTCCACCAGACGCCCGCTCCGGCCACCGCGCTTGCCGGAACGAGCCCGAGATCGCCCTTCGAGGCCGCAACCGCGGCCACCACGCCCGCCGCTCCCATGTGGGTGACGAACGGCACCGTGAAACCGAAATGGAACCGCGCGGTGTCGCGCATGGCCGCGTCGCCCGGCGTGAGGTCCGCGTGCACGGCGTACGGTGACTGCACGTAGGTGAAGGTCGAGATGATCACGCGCCAGATGCTCTCGGCGGTGTCGAGCGGCAGGATGCCGCGATGGCGCTCGACCAGACGCCGCATCATTTCGGCCTCGCGCGCGGGCCGGAACGCGGAACCGGACTCCTGCGTGCGCTTGACGGCGATCAGGCGGTCGATGATCTCGCCGCGCTCGATCAGCAGGCGATGCATCGCCTCGTCGATGCGATCGATGTCGCGACGCAGGTCGGCGAGCGTGGGCGGGTCGGCGCGGGTGACGTTGGACATGGCGCTGCGGTGTCGGCCCGGTCGCGGCCGGGCGGCCCTTGATAGGTCGCGCGGGTGGCGAAATCAAAGAAAACGTTGACAGTTAAGGCACCCGATCCCTACCTAAGCGGCCCGCGGCATGTTTCGGCGTCCGGTTCGGCAGTGGTTTCGAACCGGCGGGATTGCCGCGACGGAGTTGCGCGATGGCCGAGGCGAACCTGACTGCCGTGCGGGACATCGCCTCGCGCTCGCGCGAGGCGGACAACCCGCACTCGCCGGTCGTGCGCTTCGGCCCCGACAAGCCGATGCATCTCGACGCCGGCGTCGAGCTCACGCCGTTCCAGATCGCCTATCAGACCTACGGCACGCTCAACGCCGCGCGCTCGAACGCGGTGCTGATCTGCCACGCGCTGACCGGCGACCAGCACGTCGCCAATATTCACCCCGTGACCGGCAAGCCCGGCTGGTGGGAAACCATGGTCGGCCCGGGCCGCCCCATCGATACCGAGCGCTATTTCGTCATCTGCCCGAACGTGCTCGGCGCCTGCATGGGAACGACCGGCCCGTCCTCGATCAACCCGGCAACCGGACGGCCGTGGGGCTTGGATTTTCCGGTCGTCACCGTGCGCGACATGGTGCGCGCGCAGGCCATGCTGCTCGACCACCTCGGCATCGAGTCCCTGTTCGCCATCGCGGGCGGCTCGCTGGGCGGCATGCAGGTGCTGCAGTGGGCGGCGAGCTATCCGCAGCGCGTGTTCGCGGCGCTGCCGATCGCGACGTCGACCCGGCATTCCGCGCAGAACATCGCCTTCCACGAGGTCGGCCGCCAGGCGGTGATGGCCGATCCCGAGTGGCGCGGCGGACGCTATCTGCTGGAAGGCACCAATCCGCGCCGCGGCCTCGCGGTCGCCCGCATGGGCGCGCATATCACCTATCTGTCGGACGCGGCGCTCCATCGCAAGTTCGGCCGCCGCTTCCAGGACCGCTCCAATCCGACCTTCTCGTTCGACGCCGACTTCGAGGTGGAAAGCTATCTGCGCCACCAGGGCATCTCGTTCGTCGAGCGCTTCGACGCCAATTGCTATCTGTATCTCACGCGCGCGATGGACTACTTCGATCTCACCGCCGACTACGACGGCATGCTGGCGCGGGCCTTCAAGGACTCGCCGACGCGCTTCTGCGTCGTTTCATTCACCAGCGATTGGCTGTTCCCGACCTCGGAATCGCGCTCGGTCGTGCACGCGCTCAACGCGGCCGGCGCGCGGGTCTCGTTCGCCGAGATCGTGACCGACAAGGGCCATGACGCCTTCCTGCTCGACGAGCCCGAGCTGTTCGCCATCGTGCGCGGCTTCCTCGATTCGGCCGGCAAGGCGCGCGGCCTTTCCGGCGGACGCTAGACCATGCTCACCCGCCTCGAACGCGATCTGACCATGGCGGACGCGGCGCTGGGCCCCGGCGGCGGCCGCGTCGATCTGCTGCTCGTTGCCGACATGGTGGCGCCCGGCTCGAAGGTGCTCGACGTGGGCTGCGGCGACGGCGAGCTTCTGCGCATCCTCACCGAGACCCGCGGGGTCGACGGCCGCGGCATCGAGCTGTCGCGCGAGGGCGTGAACGAGTGCGTCGCCAAGGGACTCGCGGTGGTCCAGGGCGACGCCGACACCGATCTGGTCGATTACCCCGATGACGCGTTCGATTACGTGATCCTGTCGCAGACCCTGCAGGCCACCCGGCAGCCGCGCCAGGTGCTCGAGCACATGCTCCGCATCGGCCGGCGCGCCATCGTCTCGTTTCCCAACTTCGGCCATTGGGGCATCCGGCTGCAGATATTGTTCGGCGGGCGCA
>WNGG01005337.1_pt1 | contig 14329 bp, 9 predicted proteins | sample 5400661 | NCBI WGS metagenome assembly WNGG01 (sample SAMN13153372, study PRJNA577476) | soil metagenome | isolation source: 100 cm soil or saprolite under Garry oak tree replicate 1 | place: USA:California | collected 2016-06-15
CTCCTCCAGGTCCACCGGCTTCTTGACATAGTCGAAGGCCCCCAGCTTCACGGCCTCAACGGCGCCCTCGATCGAGCCGTAGGCCGTCATGATGACGACCGGTATCACCGGGTCGAACTCGCGGATCCGCTTGAGGAGGTCGAGCCCGCTCATGCCCGGCAGCCGGACGTCCGCGAAGACGACGTCCGGCTGCAGGCTCCCGAGAAGCTGCAGCGCCTGTTCCCCGGTGCCCGCCACTTCCGCCTCATAGCCGTGGTCGGCCAGAAAGGCCTTGGCCGACCGCGCCAGTGTCTGCTCGTCGTCGACGATCAGGACGGTAGAGCCGCTCATGCGACGTGCCGATCGCTGTTGGCGGCCGGCAGCCAGATGCGAACGGTGGTGCCGCGGCCGACCACGCTGGCGATTTCCAACCGGCCGCTGGCTTCCTCGACGTAGCGTTTGGCGATCGCGAGGCCGAGACCCGTGCCCTCCGGCCGCGTCGTGAAGAACGGCTCGCACACGGTGGCCAGAATCTCCGCCGGAATCCCGCCGCCCGCGTCGGTGATCTCGATGACGACCCCGTGCGCGCCGTCCGCGCCGCCCTCGGCCCGCGCCTCGATCCCGAGCCGCCCGCCGTCGGGCATGGCATCGAGGGCGTTCGACACGATCTCGGTCAACGCCTGTTCGAATCGCGTGGGATCGACGCGAATCTCCGGCAGCGCCGCCGCAAAGCGCACCGCCAGCTCGACCCGGCGCTGGCGCAGCAGGTCGGAGCAGCCAGCGAGCGCGCCCTCGACCAGCGCCCGTGCGCTCTCCGGAAGCGGGTGGAAGGGAGCGGGTCGGGAGAACGCCAACAGGTGGGCAATCCGGAGATCGAGGCGATCGACCTGCTCGACGATGGCGTGCAACTGCTCGCGGGCGGCCGGAGCCTCGACGCGGTGCTGGGCGAGCTGGGCGGCCGCGCGCAGGCTCGCCAACGGATTGCGGAGGCCGTGGGCCACGCCCGCGGCCATCTGCCCGATGGAGGCGAGCTTCTCGGACTGGACCAGCCGCGCGCGGGATTGGCGCAGCTGCTCCGTCATCAGCGCGAACGCGCGTGCGAGGTCGCCGATCTCGTCGCGCGATCGCGGCGCGATCGCATGGTCCAGGTCGCCCGCCCCCACGACGGCCATGGCCTGGCGCAGCTCGCCGAGCGGGCGCGCCAGACTGCGGGAAATGAGCCACGAACCCGCGAGGCCGGCCACCAGCGCGAGGAAGATGATCGACCACAGCACGCGGCGTTTCGCCTCCACGATCTGCTCCACCTGGGTCAGGGCTCGCTGGACGCTGAACTCGCGCGCCTGGCGGTAGATCTCGCGGTTCACCCCCGCCAAAGCGGGTTGCAGGCGCTCGACGAGCTCCTGCCGCGCGGCCACATATGCCGCCTGGCGCTGCCCGGAATCGTAGAGCTTGAACACACGAGCCGCGACGGCGCGGATGTCGCCTTCGATGTTGCGGACGCCGTCCGCGAGTTTGATCTCGTCGGGAGGCAGCCCCGCCGCCCACCGATCAAGCCAATAGTCCACCACTTGCTCGGTGAGCGGGAACTCCTTCTTGGCCGCGGGATCTCCGCTCAGGTAGCGCCACACCACCTGGGTCTGGTTGAACATCGCGTCTTCCACTTCCGCGTACGTCCGCGAGTGCGCCAAGCGCTGACCCAACACCTCCAGCGTTCCCCGTTCCAGCGTGTTGGTGCGAATCGCCTGGAGCCCCACGAGCAAGGCGGGGAGGACCATCAGGGAGAAGCCGAGCAGCAGCTTGCGCTGGAGGGTCACGGCTGCCTCATGCGATCGCTCCGAGAACGTCCTTCAAGACACCCAGCGTCCAGTCCACCGTCCCCTCGTCGTGCGCCAGCGACACGAAATTGTACGCGGTCCGCTTGAACAACAGCCCCCGCGCGGCGCAGCCCCGCGCGACGTCGCGCGAGATGGCATCGCTCGCGAAGTGCAGAAAGCACATTTCGGCAACCCCCCCGACGCCGGTCACGAGCTCGGCGTGCGCGCGGTGCAAGCGGTGCAGCCCGTGCAGCAGCCGCGTCCCGATCCGGTGGAGATGCCCGCACACGTCGTCGCGCACCATCACCTCGAGCGTCGCCTGCGCCGCCGCCAGGGCCACGCCCTCCGTTGCGAGCGTGGACGAGATCCACGTGCGTGCCGCCCCCGCCATCAGGTCGGCGCGCCCGCCCACGACCGCCAGGGGAAAACCGTTCGCGAGCGCCTTGCCGAGCGCGACCAGATCGGGCCGCACACCGTAGCGCTCGGCCGCGCCGCCCACCGCCAGCCGGAACGCGGTCTTGATCTCGTCGAACACGAGCACCGCGCCCACCCGCGCGGTTTCGGCGCGCAGCGTCTCGAGCCAGTCGCGCGTCGGCTCGACGACCACCACCGGCTCGACCACCACCACCGCCAACCGGTCGCCCACCTCGCGGATCAGCCGCCGAGTCCCATCCACGTCGTTGAACGGGACCTCGGCGTACAGCGCGCGCGTCGCGGCGGGCACTCCCTCCCCGCCCTGACACCAATCGAGCCAGCCGTGATACCCGCACCCGAGCACCCGCTCGCGCCCGGTGGCGACGCGCGCCAGCCGCACGGCCGCGGCCACCGCCTCGGCGCCGGTCTTGAGAAACCGCACCCGCTCGAGCCAGGGGATCGAGCGGGCCAGCGCCTCGGCCAGCTCCTCCTCCAGCACGGGCGGGAGCGGTCCCGCGACGCCCGCCGCGATCGCCTGCTCCGCCGCGCGGTTCACCTCCGGATGCCCGTAGCCGAGCGCCACCGCGCCCAGCGCCATCACGTAGTCCAGGTATTCACGCCCCTGCACGTCCCACACGCGGCACCCGAACGCGCGCACCATGCGCGTGGGGAGCCCCGGGTCCTCGTGCGGGGTCGCGCCCCCGAACAGGGCGTCGGGCCGTTTGCTACCGGTCGACGTGAATCCCGGAACGCGCCAGTCGCTCGCCATACTTGACGACCTCGATCGCCATGGCCCGGAACAGCTTCGCCTCCCGCTCGTCCAGCGGCGTGCGGTGCAATACCTCGCGCACCGTCCGCAGCACGCTCTCCGCCTGGCGCGTCTTGAAGAACTCGATCACGTGCAGCGCCGCCTCCACGTCGGCGAACAGCCGCTCCAGGTCCTCCACCTTGGCGGGCGGACCCTCGCGCCGGGGCGCCTTGAACGGACGCGCCTCGTCGCCGCGCGCCTGCGCCAGCTCGTACAGCATCAGCACGACCGCGTGAGCGAGGTTGAGCGACGGGTAGGCCGGGTCGGTAGGCATCGTCACGACGCGATGGCACAAGTCGAGCGCCTCGTTGGGGAGCCCCTTGTCCTCGCGCCCGAACGCCAGCGCGACGACGCCGGCGTCCGCCTGCGCCAGAATCTCCCCCGCCGCGGCGCGCGGGCGCTGCAGGTTGCGTTTCGCGCTGCGGCCGCGCGCCGTGAAGCCCGCGACGTGGACGCAGTCCGCGAGCGCGTCCTCCAGCCGCTCGAATCGCGCCACACGCGCCAGGATGTCCTGCGTCTGATGGGCGATGCCCTCGATGCGGAAGGCGTCGTACTCCCGCGGCCGCACGAGCCGCAGGTCGCGGAAGCCGAAGTTCTTCATCGCCCGCACGACATGGGCGATGTTGACGAGCTCCTGGGGCTCGTGGAGCACCACGACGATGCTCATGAGCCAAACGCACACCGTGCGGAATGCGGAATGCGGAGTGCGGAGTGTAAAGGTGGGCGTCGCAAGGCGAAGGACCTTGCCCTGCAATTCCGCACTCCGCACTCCGCGCTCCGCATTCGATTCATCCCACCAGCTCCAGTATCCCGAACCGCTCCGGCTCCTGCCGGTCACCCCGGAGCCAGACCCAGCCATTGCCACCGCTCCACACGAGCTGGCCGGCGCGCCGCATGCGGTCGGGGAGCATTTCGTTAATGATAAGGTCGAACCCCACTCGCCCGCCGACGTGCGCGCGGTGCCACTCGGGCCAACGGACGGCGAGCGTCACGCAATACCCGTCGCGCGTGCGCCGCCACGCGCCGCGGGCCGCCTCGGGCGCGCCGGGCGAGTCGCCCGCCCCCCGCACCCGTAGCGGCCCCCCCCTTGCCTGACCGCCGTCCCTCGCGTCGGGCACGACCAGAAACCCGGCGACGTCGCCGCCCTCGGCGTCCCGCAGATACAGCTGCAGGCCGTCCGAATGGATGTCGTCTGGCTCGTTGTCGAGCCGCAGCGGCGGCGCGCCCGCGGGGCGGAAGCAGAGATCGGGCTTCCTCACGTCGACGGCGACGTACAGGGCGTCGTCGTCCCAACCGGCGCAAGCGACGGCGGAGAAATCCTCCGGCCCCGAGTACGGCTCCTCGCTGCGTCGGTACTGATCTTCCAGCTCGAGCCGGAGCGGCTCGCTCGTGTCGAACCCGTCGACCGAGCCGTCGAGGGGCGGGGGCTGGCTCACGCGCAACGCCGCGCCGACCGCCGGAGTCGGCCGGTCGAGTTCGAGCAGCGGCACCAGCGGCGGCTCGGGCTCGCGGGCGCCCCCGAGCCGCACGCGTCCCCCGCCCCCCCCGCCCGCCCCGCCCGAGTCCGTGGCGACCTCCCAGCCGACGGCGGTGACGGTGTGACGGTGGACGCCCTGGGCCGTCTCGACCTCGATCACGCCGCCGTGCGCGCGCACGCCGCGCACGACCGAGGCCTCGCCCACGGGCTCGAGCACGGTCACGAACCGGGCGCTCCGTCCGCGCGCCCGCGCCACGTAGAACGGCTGCCGCGTTCCGCTACCGGGTAGTCCCGGCCCCTCGGCCCGCAGCAATTCGCCCTCGAACAGCAGGAACGCCCTGAGGATGCGTGCGCCGCTCGCGAGCTCGAGCGTGACCGGCCCCCCCGCGCCGGGTACGAACTGTTCGACGCGGGACACGAACTCATCGGCAAGCTCTCCCGCCGCCCAGACCCGACCCGTCTCTCCTCCCACGTCCCCTCGTCCTTGGAAATGCCACGGCAGCTCGACCACGTGGTCGCCCCGGCTGGCGAGCTCCACCACGTCGAGCACGTACGCCGGACCGGACACGACGGTGCGCCTCACGTCGCCGTAGCGGCCGCGGGTCCAGGCCCACTCCCCGGGCGCGTCGAAGGTCTCGCACGTCGCGTCCCCAGGCGGTTGGGAAGCGCCGTCGAGCCGGGGCGCGTTGTGCGCCAGCGTGGCGCGATACCAGAAGAGCTCCCGCGTCACGTACGACCCCGTGCCCGGATCCGGGAGCCAGTGCACGCCGTCGGCGTGCAGCGTGAGGTGCAGCCGATCCGGGTGCCCGTGCCCGCCGCCGAACGGCCCGCACTCGAGGCTCACGTAGCGGCTTCCTCCCCCGGCGCGCAGCACAACGAGCCCCTGCGATGCGAGCAGCACGCTGGTGGGAGACCAGGCGGGAGCGTCCGCGGGCAGCTCGGGCGCCATGAAGAGGAGGGACCACCACGAGAGTCTGCTCCGGGAGCAGGGAGCAGGGAGCGGTCCGATGGGTGCATCATGGAGATACGACTCGAACAGCTCGGGCTTCCGTGCAGGCCCGCCGTACAGCGCATGAAGCCAGCTCTCGAGTTCCCTGCTCTCCGCTCCCTGCTCCCTGCTCCCGAGGGTCGCTAGCCCGATCTCCCACGACTCGAGGTACATCGGCTGCGCCAACGAGACTCCGAAGCGCGAGTCCTTACGCGCCGGGAACGAGAAGTCCGGGAGCGCGGAGCGCGGCGGCGCGAGCAGCGCCGCCGTGAGCCGCCCCGCGAGCCGCGGCTCGGTGGCGATGTCCACACCCGCTTCGCGCGCCCACGCCGCGCCGGTGAGCAGCCCGCGCAGCGCGAACAGATGGTAGTTCTCTCCCTCGTACCACGTGCCGTCGCGCCCGAAGCCGCGCAGCAGGTGCGCCAGCAACCCGGTGGGGCTCTCGATCGCGCGCTGCGCCAGCCCCTCGTCCGCGAACCACGCCGCGATCGCCGCCAACGCTGCGTTATTCCACGTCTGGCGGTTCGAGAACCCCTCGTCGTACTCGCCGATCAGGTTGGCGGCCTCGTCGGCCACCTGGCCGACGCCCTTCCCCGTAGCGTCGTCCAGCCGGCCGGACTCGCGCAACAGCACCGCGGCGGCGAGATAGCTGCAGATCCACAGCGACTCCAGGTACGTCGAGAAGAACAGCCGGCTCGGGCCGAGCACGTTGTCGCGGTTGGGGTAGCGCAGGTAGCTCCGGGCGTAGGCCCGGAGGATCTCGGACGCCCGGGCTGCCGCAGCGTCGTTGCCTCCCAGTGCCGCGAGGGTGGCGAGGTGGGCGGCGCGCTCCGCGAGCCAGAGGTGTTGATACCGGGCCCAGTGGCGGTCGTGCCGCTCGCCACTGAACGTCTTGCCGCAGCGGGCGCAGCGGTGGGCGCCCGGGCTCCAGGGATCGAACACGAGCGGCGTGCCGTCCTCGGGGCACACGCCGCCATCGCTCGAGAGCAGCGCCTTCGCTTCCGGGACGTGCGGCATGCGCGCGAGCAGCGGCTCCGCGCGCTCGGTGAGGTGCGCCAGCAGCGCCGCGAGATCGGCCGAGCGCGCGATCTCGTCCTTCCGCGCCGCGAGCCGCTCGGCGGTCACCATGCCCGCACTCCCGCGTGCGCCCACCGCACCGGCAGCACGGTCGCACCGGCCGCGCGCGCCGCCGCCACCGCCGGCGCCGGATCGTCGCCCGTCACGAAGAACATCGCGCCTCCCGCCCCCGCCCCTGCCGCTTTGCCGCCGAGCGCGCCTGCGCCCGCCAGCGCGCGCTCGAGCCGGGCCATGTCGGGCGTGCACATCCCCGCGTCGAGCGCCTGCTGGTGTCGCCAGTTCTCGGTGAGCAGCGCGCCCACCCGCGCCACATCGGCCGCGCGCAACGCCTCCGCCATCGCCGCCGCCACGTCCTTGAGCGCCCGCAGCGCCCCGATCACCGCGCGGTTCCCCCCCTCGTACGCGGCCGCCACGCGCGCGATCGTCTCGCCCGAGACGCGCGACCGGCCGGTGTTGCAGAGGACGGTGCGCCGCTCCAGCGCAGCCGCAAACGCCGGGTCGAGCGTGATCGGCTCGATCCCGACGTCGGGATCGCGAAAGCTGAGCCGGTGGAAGCCGCCCAGCGCCGCGGCGAACTGATCCTGCTTGCCGCCCGGGAGCTTCGCTTCGACCGTCTCCAGGTACCACGCCTGCTCTGCGATCTCCCGGTCGGAGAGTCGCTCGCCGCGCGCGAGCGTGAGCGCCGCGACGAGCGCCACGTCGAGCGCGCCCGAGGCGCCGAGCCCGGCCCCGGGGGGCGCGTCGCAGCGGGTGGAGAGGGTGCAGGTCGCCTGCACGGGAAACATCCGCAACGCCGCCTTCAGCAGGTCGAGCCGCCCGTCCAGCACCAGGCCCCCGGAGTCGGCGCACTCGAGCTCCTGGCCCAGGTCTGCCGCCACCAGCTTGATCCGGGGTCCGCCCAGCTTCAGCTCGACCCGTGCCGAGAGGCCGATGGCGGCGTTGACGACGCCGCCGCCCTCGCGCGCCGAGAACGGCGGCACGTCGGTCCAGCCGCCGGCGAAGTCGAGCCGGACCGGCGCCGCGGCGTGAAACTCCGTCGGCAGGTCGCGGCGCCTCACGGCGCGACCTGCCACCCGGCCACCGTCGGCAGCTCCCCCCGCATGTCCATCCGCACGCCGAGCACCCGCCGGTTCATCCCCGCCACCCCACGGGCGTGATAAAGGAAAGCGACGGGCAGCGAATCGCGGAACATGCGCTGCGCCCGGGCGGGGTCGTCCGGGGCGGCGAGCCCCGTGAGGTCGGCGAGCGTCGTGAGATAGCCCAACCCCGGATCGCCCAGCGTCCCGATCACCGCCGCCTGGAAATCGCGCCGCCGGGGGTTCACCCGATCGAGGAACGCCGTGAGCTCGAGCTGCCGAATGGAGACGTCGAACCCGACGGCCGCGAGCCGGGCCTGGATCATCTGCTCGAGCGGCGCTTCGCCGCTGCCGACGGTGAGCAACTCGAAGGCGATCCGCCGGCCGCCCAGCAGGCGGCGCGCCGAATCGGGATCGGTCGGGACGGGTCGCACGGGCACGTAGCCCGGCACGCCGGGCGGCACGGGTCCGTCGGCGACGGCGCCGAACGCGTACAGATACCCATCGACGATCTCCCGGCGGTCGAGCGCGAACGCGACGGCGCGCCGCAGGCGCACGTCGTCGAACGGCGGCCGCCGGGTGTTGAAGGCGATCCCGTACGGAAAGATCTCGGGGTATTCGAGCACCGCGAGCGCGGGGTTCTGGCGCACGAACGCGGCGTGGGCGGGCTGAATGCCGGCGAAGTCGATCTCCCCCGCGGTGAGCGCCGCCAGCTTGGTGGTGGGCTCGTCCACGACGACGACGACGAACCGCTCGAGCCGCGGCGGGCCGCCGAGCGCCGCCGGAAAATCGGGATTGGCGGCGAACACCCAGCGCCGGTTGGACTCGTGCGCCACGAACCGGAACGGCCCGTTTCCCACCGGCCGGTCGTTCCACGCCGCGCGCCGCAGCTCGGCGTGCGGGATCGAGTCGAGCAGGTGCGCCGGCAGCACGGCCAGGTCGGTGAGCACGTCGGGCAGCGCGCGCTGCGGCCGGTTGAATCGCAGGATCACAGTCGAGTCGTTCGGATCGTCCACGAAGGCGACGGACGCGAGGTCGTTGAGCCGCGGGTAGCCGGTGGCGGCGTCGCGCGCGGTGTTGATCGTCCAAGCCACGTCGCGCGCCGTCGTCGCGACGCCGTCGTGCCAGCGCACGCCGCGGACCAGGCGGAACGTGAGTGTCGTGCGGTCGCCCGACCACGTCCAGGTGCGCGCGAGATACGCCTGCGGGTTGAGCGCCGAGTCGTAGCGGACGAGGGTGGTGAGCAGGACGTAGCGCTGCACCTGCTTCGCGAGCGGATGGACGGCCAGCAGCGGATTGATGGTCTGCAGGTCGGCCCCGGACGCGTACACGACCGTCCGCCCCCGGCGCGCGGCGTCCGTCCCGCACGCGCCCCCCGCGAGCGCCGCCCCCGCAAGGGCGACCCATTGTGTCCGTCGCAGCACGCCCGGATTCTAGCGGCCCCCCGCGGCTCGCGCGAGATTCGGCGCATGCTCGCGAGGGTCGCCCGTCGCGTCGTGGCAGGCATGGCCGTGGTCGTGGGCGTGGTCACGCTCACGTTCGGCTTGTTGCAGCTCGCACCCGGGGACCCCGTCGCGCGGCTGCTCGGACCCGCGACGACCCCGGCCCAGCTCGCGGCCCAGCGCCACGCCCTCGGTCTCGACCGCCCGCTCGCGACCCAGTACGTCGCCTGGCTCGGCCGGTTCGCCCGCGGCGATTGGGGCCGGAGCATCGCCACGGGACGCCCGGTGCGGGAGCTGCTGGGCGAGGCGGTGCCGGCGACGCTCGAGCTCATCGGACTGTCGCTGGTCTTGAGCTATCTCCTGGGCGTGGCCGTCGGCGCCGTCCAAGCGACCGCGGGCCCGCGCGTGGATACCGCGCTCTCCGTCACCACGGTGACGCTGTTCGCCCTCCCCGGCTACTGGCTCGGGCTCATGCTGGTGATGACGTTCAGCTACTGGGCGCGCTGGCTCCCCGCCTTCGGCGCGACGGGTGTGGACGCCGACGTCCTCACCGGTTGGAGCCGCATCGTCGACGAGCTGCGCCACCTTGCGCTGCCGCTCGTCACGCTCACCCTCATCGGTGTCGGCGGGACCGCGCGCTTCGTGCGGGGCGCGATGCTCGACGTGCGAGGGGAGCCGTTCGTGCGCACCGCCCAGGCGAAGGGACTGGCGCCGTTTCTCGTCACACGTCGTCACGTCGCACGCAATGCGCTGATTCCGGTGATCACCCTGCTGGGCCTTTCTCTGCCGGCGCTGTTCTCGGGCGCGGTGTTCGTCGAGGCCGTGTTTGCGTGGCCCGGGATGGGACGAAAGCTCGTCGAGGCGGTCCAGGCGCGGGACTATCCCGTGGTGATGGCCGCGACCGCGGTGAGCGCGATGCTGGTGGTGCTGGGGAATCTCCTCGCCGACGCGGGCGTCACCTGGAGCGATCCGCGGCTCCGACACCGGAGCCGCACCCGGTGAAGCGCTTGCTCCGCGACCGCCGCGCCGCATTCGGCGCCGCCGTGCTCCTGATCGTCGCGTGCGCGGCGGTCGCCGCCCCGCTCGTCTCAACCGGCGATCCTGCGGCGCAGCGCGACATCGTCGCGACGCGCTTTCTCCCGCCCCTCGCCACCGATGGCCACGGCGGCTTCCACCTGCTGGGCACCGATCGTTTCGGGCGCGACGTGTGGACCCGGCTCGTGTACGGCGCCCGTGTCTCGCTGGGCGTGGGGGTGCTCGCCGTGCTGCTTTCGATCGCGATCGGAGTCGCGGTGGGCGCGGTCGCCGGTCAGTGGGGCGGGCCGCTGCGCGCGCTGTTGCTCGGGCTCACCGACTTCGCGCTCGCGCTGCCGCGGGTCGTCCTGCTGCTGCTCCTCGCGGCGCTGTGGCGGCCGAGCGCCGCGCTCGTGATCGTCGTGCTGGGACTCACGGGGTGGATGTCGGTCGCGCGCCTCGTACACGGCGAGGTGCGCTCACTCACGACGCGCCCGTTCGTCGAGGGCGCGCGCGCGCTCGCCGTGCCGCGCTATCGGGTGCTGTGGCGCCACATCCTGCCCAACGCGCTCACGCCGGTGATCGTCGCGGCCGCGCTGGGCGTCGGGAACGCCATCATGCTCGAGGCGGGGCTCTCGTTCCTCGGCCTCGGCGTGCAGCCGCCGACGCCGTCGTGGGGCAACATGATCGCGTCGGGGCGCGACACGCTCGTCAACGCGCCGTGGGTCGCGACGGCGCCGGGGGTCGCGCTGGTGCTCGTCGTGGTGGCGTGCACACTGCTGGGTGACGCGGTGCAGGATGCGGTGAATCCGTCATCCGTCATCCGTAGAGTCCCAGCTTCCACGGACAACGGATGACGGATGACGGATGACGGATAACGGATAACGGAGGACGCATCACTTCGCGAGCTCGCGCAGCGTCCCCTCGTCCAGCTCGTGCCCCCCGTCGAACGGCATCTCCCGGTACGGGATGCCGTACTGTCGCAGTCGTTCCGTGACCCCGGCGATCACTTTGGGCGTGATGAATTCGTCCGATCGCCCGTACACGAGGGAGAGGCGAGCGGATTGCAGCCGACCCACCACCGTGCCGAGCGTGAGGTCTAGATCGGGCGGAAATTCGCCGCCCCAGAGCACGAGGCGATCGATCTGGGCCTTGCCCAGCGCCGTCCAGCGACTGACGGTGGCCGCGCCTTGGGAGAACCCCAGCGCGTGAACGGTCACCTGGGAGCGATCGACCAATCCGAAGACGTCGTCATAGACCGCGTCGAGATATGGGAGGTAGTCCTCGATCTCGCTGAGTCGGTCCTCGCGTGTCATCCAGCTCGCGCCCACCCGGCGCTCGGCGGGGCTCTCCGTCAGGTAGAAACGGGAGAGGCCTTCCGGCGCGACGACGTAACGGCGCCCGTCGTCGAGCACGCGAAGCTTTTCCAGGAACCGCGCCGCGAGCTGCGCGTAGCCGTGACAAACGAACCAGACCTGCGCCACCTCGCCCGACGGGTCTCCCAATGTGAAGTAGCGGGCGGTGCGCGTCACTCTCAGGTGGTGTTCGTGCAAGCACCTCTCCTCAGTGCGGAACGACCTCCCCCGTCAATTCCGCACTCCGCATTCCGCACTCAGGTTACCAGGATCGTCACAATCTCATGGGGCTCCGCCGTGAACCGCACCGTCTTCCCCCGCCCCTCGAGCACCAGCGCCACCGACTCACGCTCGTCGGCGCGCACCCGGTGCGCGCTCTTCACGCCGTCGCCGAAGGACCACGCGCCCGCCGCCTTTCGGTCCGTCGCGTTGTAGCAGCGCAGCACGAGCGGCGACCCTTGCTGGGCCGGCTTCACCGCCGAGACCACGAGCCCCGACCCCTCCAGCACGACGTCCACCGGGGCGGGCTCGAGCGCCACCGCGTCGCGCAGCCAGAACCCACGGACCGGCAGGAACACGTCTTCCCACAGCGACGGGATGGCGTCCCCCCGCTCCACTTCGGCTTGCGAGATGGGCGCGACCGCGAGCTCCACCCGGCTCGCGCCAGGGCACTGCGCGAGCGGCGTCACCGTGGGCCAGCCCGCGTGCCCGGGGCGGGTAGGGAGATCGCCGCGCGACAGCTCGCCCACCGCTCGCAGCAGCGTCACGATCAGGTCGCCCCCGGTGGTCCACTCGTACTCGAAGAATCCGGGCGCCAAGAGCGCGAGCCCGCGCCGGCCGTCGGCGGCCGCGACGAACCGGTGCGCGGGCGCGGTGGCGACCGGCGTCTCCAGCGGATAGTCCGCCGGCCTCACGACCACCGCCGACCGCGCGACCGCGCCGAACGCCGCCCCCGCGACCGCCGCGGTGCCCCCCCCGCCCCCCCCGCCCCGCACGAGGCCCGTGGCAAGCCGCGCGCGCAGCCGGTGCCAGGTGGCGCCATTCTCGATGTCCAGAATGCAGCGCACGATCGGGCTGTCGGCGTGCAGCATCACGACCAGGCGGACCCCGACCCGCCGTGGGATCTCGTACCGCGCTTCGAGTGCCGCCACGAGCGGCCCCGCTGCGAGTCTCCGGACCGTGATCGGTCCCGCGGCGCGGATCGTCCGATCCCCCGCAGGTGGGCAATAGGTGTAGCTGTCGCCGGCGTCGCCGCCGTCCTCGAGCCGCAAGATGTCGTGGAATCGCTCCCCCGTCCGCCGGTCGTGCAGCGCCAGCGACCCCGCGGGTTCCAGCGTGACCTCGATCCAATGATTCACGAGTGACCGACCCTTGACGACCGTACCGTCGCCGGCGGCTCTCACACCTGGCTCCTCGAACGTCGGCCCGGCGACCGCCAACCCGAGGCCGGGAACGGCCGGCGCCCGGAACGCGACCCGCACCTGCTCCACTTCATCGCAGTCGGGATAGTGGCGCGCGGCATCGAGGCGCTCCGTGGTGATACGCCGGTCGAGCAGCTGCACCGCAATGGGTCGCCCCGCCGGGCCCACCAGCGAGAAGCGCCGGTAGCCGTCGCCTTCCCGCGCCACCCGCCCACCCGGTGGGCCCACCGGCACGTCGCGGCGGAACAGCGTCACGTCCGCCACGACGATCCCGCCGCGCGGGCGCGCCGCAGGGTTCCACAGCACGAGCGCCGGCCGCGCCTCGGTAGCGCGCTCCCGCGCCGCGTCGGGATCGTGGCGCACGAGGTCCAGGACGCTGCCGCGCACGATCTCGCCGCCCAGGGCCTCGACGTCCGTGAGGCGCGTCGCCAGGGTCCGCGCGACGTCGTCGCTCGCGCATCCGGCCACCGCGTCGTGGAACTGGCACTGCACCAGCGCGCGCCAGGCCAGCTCGAGCAATGCCCGCCGGTCTCGCCCTCCGGCGCGACGAGCCAGGGCCGCGAGCGGCTCGGCGGCGCGCTCGAGCAGGAGCTCGGCGGCCGAGTAGCGCCGCTTGAGCGGGGCGCGGGTCGCGTGCACGCCCTGCAGCGTCCACGCGTAGCGGTACGACCAGCGCAGCTCGCCCGCAAGCTCCGCCGGCTTCGCTCCCTCGGCCGCCGCCTGAAAGAAGTCGTCCAGCCGCGAGACGCGGAACGCGCTCTGCGGCTCCAGCTCGGCGAGCAGGTCGCGCAGGCGGGATACGTCGGGGTGCGCAGCGTGATGGTCGGCGCCGATGAACACGGGGATGTGCTTACCGGCCGCGCGCGCGACGAGCGCGTGGCGTACGGGGGCCCACGCGGGCAGCAGACGATCCGCGTCCGCCGGCAGCGCGGCGCCGATTTCGTATCCTGCGGGCGGGAGGTGCCACAGCAGGACGTCCTTGCCGTCGGGCCCGCGCCAGCGGTAGAGATCCTTCTCCTGGCCAGGCTCGCCGCCCAGGCCGCGCCACACGACTCCATAGCGCAGGCCGAACTCGCGCGCCAGCGTGGGCCACGCTGCCGGGTGGCCGAAGGCGTCGGGCGAATAGAGCACGTCGAGTCGCCCGCCGAGCCGCTCGGCGTCCGCGGCGCCCAGCAGCAGGTTGCGCACCAGCGCCTCGCCCGAGGGAATCTGCTCGTCGGCCAGCACGTACCACGGCCCCAGCTGCAGCCGCCCGGTCTTCACCAGCGCCTTCACGTCGCTCTCGCGCTCCGGGTGCGCTCGCAGATAGTCCTCGACCACGACCGTCTGGCCATCGAGCAGAAAGCTCCGGTAGCCGGGGTCGGTCTGCAGCCGCTCGATCAGATCGTTCACAACTGGGACGAGTCGCGCCTGAAACGCGGCGGCGGGCAGGTACCACTCGCGGTCCCAGTGGGTGTGCGGGAT
>WNGG01012538.1_pt1 | contig 14329 bp, 7 predicted proteins | sample 5400661 | NCBI WGS metagenome assembly WNGG01 (sample SAMN13153372, study PRJNA577476) | soil metagenome | isolation source: 100 cm soil or saprolite under Garry oak tree replicate 1 | place: USA:California | collected 2016-06-15
CCTTGGGGTCAATTCCTTGTCCGGTCAGGCTCACGTACTTTGGCGCGCCCGCGGAGACGTATCCCAGGGACTCCAACTTCCTCTCCGTCGCCGCGCTGATCGTTTTTGTTTGAACCTTCTCCGGGGCGTCCGGGCCGCCGAGAGACGCGATCCGTTCCAATTCTTTCCCCAGCATTTGCGCTTCGGCCGGATGTTGCTCGATGACGTTTACCTTTTCCCCCGGGTCCCTTTCCAGATCGTAGAGCTCGGGACGAGGCGCGCGGACGTATTTCCAGCGGCTCGTGCGCAGCGCGCGCAGCTCGGCCCATCCCATGTTGAGTTTCGGGTAGAGCGCCTCTGCGTAGGAGTACGTCGCATCCCCAGGTTGTCCTTCAAGAACAGGCACGAGGCTGACGCCCTGGCAGGCCGCAGGAACCTTGCCTCCCAGGAGCGCGAACAAAGTGGGGAGAAGATCGATAGTCCTTACCTGGGCTTTGACGTGCTGTCCAGCGGGAATGCCTGGGCCTGCCATGATCCAGGGAATACGCAGCGTGGAATCGTAGAGGAACACGCCGTGATAATACTCCCCATGCTCCGAAAGACTTTCGCCATGGTCTCCCAGCACGGCTGTCAGAGTCCTTTCCGGAGGCGACTTTTTATCGAGGGCGTCGAACAGTCTGCCGAGTTCCCGATCTGTGTAAGCGACTTCGCCGTCATACGGGCTCTTCTTGTACTTCCTCTTGAACGGCTGAGGCGGATCATGAGGAGCGTGAGGATCGTAGACGTGAACCCACAGAAAGAAGGGTTTTTGTCCTGATTGGTTTTGAAGCCATTGGATGGCGCGGTCTACCACCGGACCCGCGCGGCGGGAAGGTTCTTCGCCGGCCGCAGACTTCGGCATCCTGTCGTCATAAACCTGGAACCCTTGGTTGAGACCATAGACTCTGTCCAACACGGATGAGCCTACAAAGGCCGCCGTTTGCCACCCCTTCTCTTCCAAAATTTCAGCAAGAGTTTCGTGCGACTTATCCAGAGCAAACCCTCCTGCGTTGCGCACCTGATGCACTGTCGGGTAGGTCCCCGTGAACATGCTGGCGTGGGAAGGCGGGGTCGAGGGCGCTTGCGCCACGGCGTTCTCGAACAGGACACCCCTTGCGGCGAGCCGGTCGAGGTTTGGCGTCAATTTCTCGTGATATCCGGAGCAACTCAATCGATCGGCGCGGAGAGTATCGATCGTTACCAGGACCACGTTCAGGTGACGCCACACTTCCGAAAGAGCCTGGCCGGGGCCGGAGTGAGCTCTCGAAGGCGTTGTCGCTTTTTGAGGGTTCTCCTTCTTCGAGGTCTGACAGCCACACACAACGAGGAGGAGCAAGAGGCAGGAGCGAATGGAAAACCATCTGACTATTCGGAGTAACATGATGCCTTGCCTCCCGCTTCTCACCAAAAGCACCAAGGCGAAAAAAATGAAACCACAGATGAACACAGATTTTTTTTGGTTGCGGCCGGGCTGCTCCGTGTTCATCTGTGTTCATCTGTGGTTTCGTTCATGCTTTTGCGTCCTCGGTTCTACCGGCGGGGTGTGGATGCCGGCCCAAACACCGATTGGCCGATCATGTTTTTCGGCTTCTCGATTCCGAACTCTGCCAGAATAGTGGGAGCCACATCCGTGAGCGCAGGACCCTCCATGACAGTCTTCTTGTCACAAAATAATACGCCGGGGACAAGAGTATGGTCGATGCAATGGTCGCCGCTCCAGGGCTCGGTGTTTTCTTCGATCACCGCCGGGGAGAAACGGCCCAGAACCGTGTCCCACCCCGCGCGATAACCGCGATTGTATCCAATCACAAGGTCGGGGGCATTTCGAACATTCGGCCCCGTGTACACGTCCTCCGCTCTGTCGACCCGCGTGATGGGAGCAACGCCCGTGTCCGGGTCGCGAATTGCGAGCAGCTCTTGAGCAATTTCTTTCAGCACGGCATTCGCCTCAGCGCCAGGTTGTACGATGCCGCCGCTCTCCCGGCCCCGCAGATTTAAATACAGGCTATTGAGACCCAGACCGTAAGCGCGAGTGTGCGACCAGTCCACGCCGCTGAACAGGTCGGTTGTCCGGGCGTTCACTCCGTCTTTAAAAACGATGTATCCGTTTTCGAAGAGCCAGGTGTTCAGGTTAAACGAGCGGTTGTACGGGGCGAAGCCGTGGTCGGACAGGACGAGCAGCGTGCTGTTTGCATCCAGCTTCACCATAGCCTTACCCAGCACTCGGTCCATCTCTTCAAAGAACTTCATCAACCTGCCGGAATATTCCGGTGCCATCTCCGGCTCGCCGCCGTGCGGTTGCTGATTTAGGGCGCGCCAGAACATGTGCGAGTTCTGGTCGAGGCAGGAAAAATAGAAGAAAAAGAGACCCGAATCAAAGCTCGCCAGCTCGAGATCGAAGATTCTGAGTTGTTCGGCCAGGACCATGCGAGCCTGCTCCAGATACTCCGTCTCATCAAGAACACCGTTGGAGAGCGCCTTGGTGTCCTCTGCAATCCCCTGAGTATAGAAGAAGCCCAGCTTCTTCCACAGCTCGCGGGAATAGCTTCCGGGAGTGGAGAGGGGCCAGGCGGGTTGAGAAGGATCTATGTTGATAGGGGTGACGTAGAGCTGAAGGTACGGGTAAACCTTCTTCAGGTAGAATTTGCAAATTCCGCGAATGCTTTGCAGCGCGGGAACCAGCACAAATTCCACCTGTACCCAGTCGCTCCATTGTCCTTCCCGAAGCATAATCTTGCGAGCCTGGACGGCAATCCTGGCAAACGGCTCGTCCGGCCCGATTGTTACGGTAAAGTCTGCGGTCACCTGTGGTTTGCCTTTCCGAAACGTGTTATATGGCCCAAACAGCTTCGCTGAAAAGCGCGAATCTCGCATCTCTACCTGGTAGACCTGACCTCCGCTTCGGCTCCCTTCGCTCTGACGAGGATCGTTTGTGTAAAAGGAGAAAATGCCGTACGTGCCCGAAATGTCGGGTGTACCCATGCCCGCGAGACTTCGGGCCTTGGATTGGACCGGCGGAAAGTTTACCGGCATGCGAATGATCGTCGCGGGAATGCCGTGTTCGTCCAGGATTTCCCAGAAAGCCTTGCCCTGCCTCAAAAGCGTCGCCCCTCCACGCGAAAGGGGGACCACCCAATCGCCCAGGGCCAGGGCGTGCCTGGCGGGTTCCATCCGTGAAATAGAAAAATCGGGAAGCAAGGACTTGGGGTCGCGATGAATGAAATCGAAGATCCCGTGCCCGCCGGGATTCATCCCGGTTATGAGGTTTGACCACGCGACAGGGCTTTGCGGCGGAATGCTCGTGCGCAGAAGCCGAAAACTCCCTCTTTGCTCCAGCGAGGCAAAATGGGGCATTTTGCCCTGCCGCATGTAGCGGCGCAGAAGCTGGGGATCGAGGCCGTCTATTCCGAGGACTATGACCTTTTTGTCTTCGGTCTTTCTCCTGATGGGAGCACAGCAAAGCGAGGAGAACCCGAAGACTGCAACCAGCAACGAGACACCGACCGTGAGTTTACACGTGCTCACTGTAACCTTTCTTTTTTTGGAAATGGACATTATATCGAGCCTCTTTTGAACCGCGAAGACGCAAAGGCGCGAAGGAAGCGCGAAGCGTGCAATTAGAAGAAGGGGAGTCAAAGTTCTGCACGCTCGAGGCACCTTTTGGAGTGCGGCAGCTTGCTGCCGCCTTGGTTTGGAGCGGAGCGCCCGCGAGGAAAACTTTGCGTGTCAAGGCGCAAGCAAGCTAAGCAAGCTTGCGCACTCCAAGGCCCTGCTTCGCCTGAATATGCGAGATGGCATTTTTTGCATGGTTGACTCCCATTTCTAATTGCGCCCAGGCGCAAAGGGAGCGCGAATTCTTAGCGCTCTTCGCGGCTTCGCGGTGAATGCTGGGGTTCTCGGTGCATCTCCCTGAACTCCGTGTCTCTGTGGTGATGCGGGGTCGAGTGACATTCCGGAACCACTGTGCAAATATAGGTGCCGGATAAATCCACATGCTTGACCTGGCCGCATGCCCATTAGGAATCGAGACAGCCAGGCGATGAGACCGGCAAAGACGCTTCAGATTTCACTACTGGTCACCATCGTGACTATCCTCGCGAACGAGTTCTGGCCCAGAAGCATCGGTCAGGAAAGAGAATCGCCACAACAAGGGATGGGCGGCGCCCCGACCAGGGCAGCGCCGAATTACGCCTCGCGTCGCACTGCCGGCATCGTGGATCCAAAGGCGCCCGCAGTCTTCGAGGATATAACAGGGAAGACGGCGCTGAACGGCTTCAAACACCGTTCCGGCGCAGCTTCCAAGGACTATATCCTCGAAGCTCCGTCAGGCGGTGTCGCGATCTTTGATTACGACGGCGACGGGAGACCGGACGTGTATCTTGTCAACGGCTCCTCCTTCGAGGCCTTGCAGGGGAAGGAAAAGCCTCCCCGGGCCGCGCTGTACCGCAACCTGGGCAATTGGCGGTTTGAAGATGTGACCGATAAGGCGGGAGTAGCGAATGAGCGGTGGGGTTTCGGCGTTGCTGTAGGCGACTACAACAATGACGGACACCCGGACATGTATGTCAGCAACTACGGTGTCTCGCGCCTGTATCGCAATAACGGAGACGGAACGTTTACCGACGCCGCTGAGGAAGCGGGCGTCGCTCGAAAGGGTTGGAGCACAGGGGCAACATGGGGAGATTACGACGGCGACGGCCTGCTGGACCTCTTCGTCCCCGGATATGTCCAATTCAATCTGAATGACCTGCCTCCGAGCCCGCACATGACGGGCCGGGCGGGCCCGAAGGATGAGGGCGTTTGCCAATACAGGGGCGTGCCCGTTTTTTGCGGGCCGCGCGGCCTGAAGGGCGAGGGGGACACTCTCTACCGGCAAAAACCGGACGGAACATTTGAGGACGTAAGCCGGAGAGCTGGAGTCGATGATCCTCAAGGCTACTACGGAATGGCATCGGCCTTCGTGGATGCGAACAACGACGGTTTGTTGGATTTGATCGTAACCAATGACTCCACACCCAACTACTTGTATCTCAACAGGGGAAATGGAACGTTCGAGGATTTCAGTTACGCATCAGGCGTGGCCTTGAATGAGGAGGGTCACGAGCAGGCCAGCATGGGAGTCGCCGTCGGGGATTACGACAATGACGGCCTGGTAGACTTTTACGTCACGAACTTTTCAGACGAGACGAACTCGCTGTACCACAACGAAGGCGAAGGAATGTTCAGGGACGTTACGTTCCATGCCGGACACGGCGAAACGACGCTGCCGTTTCTGGGCTGGGGGACGAGCTTCCTGGATTTCGACAACGATGGCTGGAAGGATCTGATAGTAGCCAACGGCCATGTGTACCCGGTCGTCGATGCCCAGCGATGGGGAACCAGTTACGCGCAGCAGGTTTTGTTGTTCCGCAACCTGAGAAACGGAAGCTTCGGGCGCGTGCCGGCGGCGCCGGGAAGCGGTCTGGCCGTTGCGATCCGGGGACGGGGCCTGGCCGTGGGTGACCTGGACGGGGACGGCCTGCTGGACGTGGTAATCAATAACGCGGACGCCCGGCCCACGGTATTGCGGAACGTGACCAGGCCCGCCGGCCATTGGCTGCAACTGCGCCTTGAAGGGGACGTCGTCAAAAAAAGTCCCAGGGACGCTACCGGAGCCGTAGTCCGGGTGACCGTCGGTAGCGTGTGCCAGAGCGCCGGCGCAATCAGCGGCGGGGGCTACGCATCACAAAACGACCTGACTCTGCATTTCGGCCTGGGGCCTGCTGAGAAAATCGACAAGCTGGAAGTGAGCTGGCCCGGAGGGAACAGGGAGACCTTTTTCGCCCCCGGGGTGGACAGAGTCCTGCGGATCACCCAAGGGAAAGGGAACTAACGCCGCTCGAGACTGCACAAAATGAAACCACAGATGAACACAGATGAACACAGATGAACACAGATCCCTACTACTGACGCGAAAATCCTTCGCTGGCTGGAAAGGGCTTCTCCACGGTTTCCTGGGAGCGCACGTTTGCCGATCCGTGTTCATCTGTGTTCATCTGTGGTTTCGTTAATGCTTTTGGTTGTGGCTGGGCGGCACCGTGTTTATCCGTCGCATCCACCGTGTTTGTGAAGAGGATTAGTGGCCGGAAAGAGTGCCCTCTCCGGATCGTTGCTGGCATTGAGTTGTTGGTCCGCGCTGGTCATTGCCCAAACGAGTCCGAAGCAACCAAGAAATCTGCTTGACGACGGCATCAAGCTTCTCGGAGATGGGCACTTTCTCGAGGCCGTCGAGGTTCTCAACCGGTTCAAACAAACGGCTCCCTCGGATCCTCGTCCTTACTTCTACTCGGGCATCGCGCTTACAGAAGCAGGACGCCTGAGTGCGGCGGCGCTGGAGCTCGGCGAAGCCGTTCGCCTGGAGCCGCAACGGCCGGAGTATCGCATCTTTCAAGCAAACGCGCTCTCCCGCCTGAGGCAAAAAAAACATGCAATCAATGCCTTGACCATGTTTGACAAGAACGGTGCGGCAAACCAGTTGGACCCGGCCTGGCTGTGGCTTCTCAGCGAGGTGTATTCCCGTCTCGAGAGATACGAGGATGCCTTGAAAATACTGGAACTGCTGAGCGAGCGCACACCGGCCGATCCTCGCATCGATCTTAGCCGGGGAAAGGTCTACCTGGAGAAGGGCGAGAGCGATCTTGCCCTGGCGTCTTTCCAGAACAGCATTCGCAGATTGCCGGGCAACCCGGAGCCCTATTTCGAGCTAGGCAAGATCTTGTACCAACGCAACGAAATCGCGGCGTCCAAAAGAGCTTTTCTGGAAGCGGTCGAACGAGACTCCCAAAAGGCTGAGTACCTTCTCAGGCTGGGTCAGGTGTGTTTAGCGCTCGATCAAATTGAAGAGGCACTCCAGTACTTGAAGCGCGCCGAGCCCGCGGGCTCTGCCCATCCCGAGATTCTCTACGCGTTGGGGAATGCGTACCAGAGAAGCGGAGATCGAGCCAGGGCTGTCGAGTACCGGAAGAAATATCAGGAAGTCAGCCTGGCCCGGCGCCAAAGCGAGGATGTCGAGCGCGAAGTCGGGAAGCTCCTCAAAGAGGGGGAGAAGGACCTTGATCAGGGGAATCCGGCAGCGGCAAACGCAGTGTTCGAGAAGGCACTTCGTTTGGACCCCCAAAATTGGGACGCTCATGGCTACCTGGCCGAAGGGTTTCTTTCTTCCGGAGAATCGCGGCTTGCCTATGAGCACCTCGTGAAGATGGCAGAGGTCGACCCGGATTCTGTCGTAGGAAACTATCTGATGGCCAAGTACTGGTACCAGCAGAAGGATTTCGAGCAGGCCCGCGCCTACGCGGAGAAAGTCAAGGCCTTTCGACCCGGCCATGCGGAGCTCCGCAACCTGCTGGGTCACATCTACCTCGGGCTGGGCAGGCAGGATTCAGCCTTGCGCGAATTTGAGGTGGCCGTCCAGCTCGCCCCCGACCGTTCCGACTTCCGCGAAAACCTGCTGCGGATCAAGAATCGCAGCCCGCGGAGATGAGATCAATCGTACGCGTGGAACCGCATGCGCTGCGTAGTCGGCATGGAGTTCAGGCTTTAGCCTGCACAGAGCGGTGCAGCCTTGAAGGCTGAGCTCCATACTTGAACTCCGGAGCAGGCATGGAGTTCAGGCTTTAGCCTGTACAGAGGCAGTACAGCCAGAAGGCTGAGCCTGAACGCTGAGATCCAAACCATCTCCCGAATGAACCCAAACGGGAAATACTGCATCCAATTTAGAAAATTGGAGGAACTGTTTTGCGTAAGATAATGCTTGCCTTTGTGCTGGTCTTGGCTCTTCTGGGTTCTACGGGCGGCGCTCCGGCTGTCGTCCAACAAGGAACTTCGGCCTCCCCGTCTCCGGCTCACGACGGGCAGGCGAAAGAAGGTCAGCAATCCGTGTCGCCTCAGGGCGGATACGCCCTCAAGGTGAACGTGGATTCGGTCTTCCTCAACGTTTCGGTCCGGGAACGCACCACGAACCGCAGCATTGCCGGTCTGCAAAAGGACGACTTTCTGGTTTATGAGGATGGGGTCCAGCAACAGGTCGGCCAGTTGTTGCCCACGGAAGCCCCGTTCAATCTGTTGCTTTTGCTCGACGTCAGTGGCAGCACCGCTTCCTACCTTCACTTAATGAAGGAGGCCGCGATCGACTTCACCCGGGAAATCAAGGCCGACGACCGGGTCGCCATCGCCACGTTTAACTCCCGGGTGCAGCTGGTCGAAAACTTTACCAACGATCGGACGGCCGCCCAGCAGGCCATCCAGCGGATCCATTCAGGAGGGGGCACAGCCTTCTATGACGCGCTGATGACCTGCATCGACAGGTACATGCGCGGTGTTGAGGGTCGTAGCGCCATCGTGGTCTTTACCGACGGAGTCGACAATCAGCTCGACAGAAGGTCTGCCACGGGCTCCCGAACCACCTTCGACGAGCTTTACCGAAGGGTCCAGGAAATCGATACGATCATATACACGATCTTTCTCAACACCGAGGGACAGGTGCCCGCCTTCACGCGGGGTCCTGGGAGGCGGGGGGGAATGGGCGGCCCGGGCGGCGGACGGCACGGAAGAGGGTTTCCCGGGTCTTATCCATTCCCTTGGCCCCAGCCCTTGCCCAATCCCTCTCCGCGCCCGCAGCAGGATGAAAAGGCCATTTACGAGGAGGCCAGGGACCAGCTCATGGAAATCGCGGAGCAGACGGGAGGCCGCATGCACTCTCCGCACAAGATTGAAGAGCTCTCGTCGGTCTACTCGGAGATTGCCGACGACCTCCGCATCCAGTACCAGCTGAGCTACAACTCGACGGATCGCGCACGCGACGGGCGCTGGAGGGAGATACGCGTGAAGGTCGCGAACCATCCGGAAGCTGTGGTCCGCACACGAAAGGGTTATTACGCCCGGAAGGATGGCGGTCTGCCTGTGGCGCCGACGCCCTGATGGCCGTGTCTGTTTACGGATGAGCCCGCAGCTCCAGAATTGTCGGACTCCACGCGTCCAGGTCCACTGTTACCCGATCGGTCGTGCCGAGGATCTTGCCCGAGCGCAAGTCTCTGACCTGCGTTCACGGCGGGCGCTACCCCGGCCGCTTTCAGTAAAGTGTCAAAGAGCGTTTTGTAGCCTGCGTCCTTGGGCGGGCTGAGGCGGTATTTCCCGTAGTCATGCATATCCAGATTGAGATAGAAGGCGTGGCCTTTGCCCGCGCGGTTCTCGATGATGGCAGGGGCTTGAATCGCGTTGCTTCGCGCCTTGCCCGTCGTCACGGCGATGTCCGGTTCATACACTTCGAGCGGGGCGTGCGACGAGGCAGCCGGCGGCAGCGTCCCCGCTACCGCCTTCCCTCGCCAGCTCGCTCCGCTTCGCCGGATGCCGAACAGCTCGTCCAGCTGTCCCGCGCGCAGCCGCTTGCCGTGCTCGTCCATCGTCGCCGTCATGTTGTCAGCGATCACCGTGCCGCCGGCGCGCACGAAGGCTTCTATTTGCCGGCATTCCCTCTTTGACATGGCCACCGATTGTGGAAGCAGCAGCACTTTGTAACCGCTTCGGACAAGCTCGCCATTCTCTATTTGCTCATAAGAAACAAAATTGGACTGCAAGCCCAGATCCTCGATAACGCGTACAAAGCTGTCGCGCACGCGCGCAAAACGGCCGTGATAAGCCTCGTGGTCGTAGCGGCGGCGCGGCCAGTCGTCGCCGTCTTCGCGCGAATCAAACATCCAGTGCGCGCGGATGCTCGGCTGCGAGTAGTGGATCGCGATGCGGTCGTCCACCCGATCGAGCTTGTAGAGTGCCGGCGCCACGGCTTTCAGTTCTGGAAACAACTGCGCCAGCCCTTTGCCGCGGTCCGTGAGCGGCAGATCCTCTTTGGTTTTTTCCACTGCGCGGCTCTTCTCGTCGTCCCAAATGATCAGGCCTCGATCCCCATGGAGCAGCCGCCACCAGAGCAGGCGACGGATCCGGGAAAAGTCGCTGCCGGATATCGTTCCTAGTACGGGCGCTTCGGAGGGCAGGAAGGAGCGGAGAATTTCACGGCTGTTGGCGATGTCGTAGGGTTCGATCCAGTCCACCGCTTGCGACAGGCGCCACAGGTCGTAGCCGCCCCAGGCGCTGGGCATTTGCGTACCCTCAATACCCACAGGAGTATCGGTGTCGAGTTCCCGAATGTAACTTCGCAGACGATCAATGGCCTGGGCAAAGGAGAGGTCCATGAACGCGCGATGATCGGCCCAAGGCGCATAGTTCTCGCGCTCCCTCGCGGCCAGCGCCGTACGCTCGCGCGCTTTGACCTCATAGGTGGTCATCGGCGCGACCTCATCCCAAGAAGCAAACCTCGTGTCCCACTCCTGATTCAGCGTTTCCAGCGTACCGTACTGTCTCTGCAACGACAGGCGGAACGCGCGCAGGGTGTGAGCGCAGAAGCAGTAGTCCATCGGCGATGTGAACGAGCCGATCGACAACTCGTCGCGCAAATCGTAGAGCAACGGCCGATAGGCCACGAAGGAACGCACCAGCTTGTGGACAGTGCCCTTCGCCGTCTCCCAGAAGGCGGGGTCGTCGAAGCAGGGTTTGCGCGCGAGGAAGCGCTTGTCTCTGGTAGTGGTATATCCCTGGAAATCGTCGTCGTAGAGTTTTTGGCGGGAGTGCAGGAAAGCGAGCTCTGGGACCAGGTTTTCTGCGTAGAATCCGAAGCCGTGTTCGACAAAGGGAGCGGCGTCCCGCTCCCGGGAACACTCCTCCGCGGTGCAGCCCATCTCTCGCAATCGCTCAAACCAACGGGGAAAGTCTTTGGGCTCGCCGGTGCTCCACATTATGACGTGATACATATCCCAGCCGCGCCAATTCTTACGCGCCAGCGGACTTCTCGGAGCGACTCTCGCTTCCAGTGTTTCCGCCGAAAGCGACAACGGCCACGTGTGTCGCGCCGGGCCGGTCGCAGCCAGCAATAAGACAGTCCCTGCCAGCAACAGCGCTCGCTTGCCGTGCGCGTCCATCATGTATCCTCCTCGCGGCCCAGGATCGCACTATTGAACACTCAAACTGTGAAAAAATCGAAGGAGCCTCGCAGATGCGATGGTTCGTAGCCCCGCCCGTGAGGGCGGGATTGCAATGTCCTATAAATAAGGAGGTCCGAAGGACCGGCACAAGAACGAGTTCTGCCTTCGAAGCTCCGATCCAAATCGTCCATCTGCCCCGGCCCTCGCGGCCCTCACCGGCGTGGCTAGGTCCACTTGGCGGACACAAAGTTCACAAATCGGTCAAGTTTTATACCATGGCCGGGACGGCCATGCCACGAAGCCATCGTGGCACGGGCGTCTCGCCCGTGAATGACTGGGCGGTATAAGGCTCACTCGCTAGTCATTGTTGGCCTTCGGGCCTGACCAGTTTATTCATAGCTTCTCACCGCATGCCACTGGCAGCCGGGAATCCAGGGGACCGGACACTATGAAGATCAAGGCGGGTGACAGGGTTTCGCCCGTCGCTTCAGTGCGCTTGCAGGACGAAGGAAATTTCCTGCTCGTTCGACCGGATGTGTTTCCCCGGCTGCGCTTTTTGCCGCAGCGGCACAGAAAGCGCGCTCACCGCGTATTCCAAACTGGTCTCGGGAGCATTGGCGTACGGGTTGTGGGGATAGACCGGCCAGATCAGTCGCGCCGTCGGGTCTACTCTTAGAGTCCAGCCATGATGGCGGATCCATCCTCCCAAATCCTCCGGCCCCAGCGTGACCCGTTCCGTTCCTACCGCGATCTTCTTGCCGGCCCCGGTTTCCAGCGTCTCGCCGGCCTTCAAGCACAACTGAAGCGTCAACTGCGCCTCCTCCGCCGGGCGGCCTTTGCCAGTGATGACAACGCGAAAGGCAACCTGCTCAGGCGACGGACGCGAGACCTTCAAGTCGCCGAAGAACGTGTTGAAGGCAAGCGAAAGCCGGTCGTACTCCTCGCCCATCTGAAGCCGGCTGCTGATCGGCATGTGAAAGATCTGCCCCTGAACGCTCTCGGAAAACGTGGCGAGTTCGGGTTGGCGCTTGGAGTTGGCGCCAGTCACGATCAGGCCCAGCTTCTCATGAAAGATACTCAGGCTCCCCTGACGGTCGAGATAAAACTGGCTGGTGACGGCCTGCGTGCTGATCAGGCCTGACAGGCAAACCACCCACGGACCCGTCTTGCGGATGCCTGCGGGCACGCTCATCTGATGCGCATACTGAGACAGTTCCTGGGGAATCGGCTCGGTGCGCCCTTCGTGATAGTAGAGCGCATCCTGAGACAGCCGTCCCAGAGTATCCATAGTCAGATCGCCGGGCTTGAAGTGACTGGTCAAGAACTCCGCATAACGCCGCCCGTCCGCAAAATGCGAGAATGCAAACTGTCCCCAGGCACTAACACCCCAATGGCGATTCCGGTCATTGATCACTTCAACCGGAGTGCCGTCCGGATACGTGTAATACTTGTGAAAATCCGTGGCGCGCCGCAGCGCCGGCAGGACGACCGGATCCTTGCTGTGCTCCCAGTACAGGGCTACGCCTGTAAGCGTGAGGTGGTTGTAACCCGTGGTCGGGCCGGAGTTGTTGTGTTCTCCCCAGTAGCCATCGGCAGATTGCTCCACGGTGGCGAAGCGGCGGATAACCGTTTCTCCCAGGCGCTCCCATTCCTTGTTGCCGAACACCCTGCCCGCAAGATGCAGCGTCGAGGCCCACAACGCGTAATGATTGGGCGATGTGCCGATGAAGGGCGAGTTATACCAGGGGAAATCCAACCTCTCGGCGGCATCCGGCGCCAGCGGAGCCACATTCTTTTCAATCTCCCGCTTCCAGCGCGCGCTGCGCTCCTCTCCCAACTCGCGTTCGAGAAGCCGGTAAGTTTCGAGCCACATGTACGTGTCCCAGTCGCTGTCCAGCCGCGGTGTGTAGCGTCCCTTTTCATTCTCACTTGCCAGGAGGTCGCCGATCCGTATCGCCAGCGCGAGCACCCTGTCGTCATGAAACCGGTGGTTGTCCGGATGTTTCTTTGCGTAGAGCACTGCCGGAGCCAGGATCGCGTATGGAAAGTGCCGCCAACCGGGGCGCGATTCGAGAGCCTGAAGATCGGCGCCGGGCTCGGCGTTCAGCCGCTCCTCGACCTTTGCGCTGCCGGCTTCCATGAGGCGGAAGTACCCGGCAGGCAATCTTTCCGCGCCGGCCAGGGAGGTTGCGGCCAGGAGTGCGACTGCAGTTGCGCGGAACGGATAGCCTGGGCTGCGATGATTCCGCATCTTTACCAGATCGTGCGTACGGGATATTGTGAGATAAGTTTGTCTGGGGTCAGAATCACAAGACCATGAATCAGCGCCTGACACCAGGATGCGGTCAAACGGATCGTTATGCAATTGAGGAAGCCGCACGAGATGCAGCGCTGATTCTTCGTCCAGCAACAGCGACTCGATGCCGTGCGCTTCCCGCTCAACGCGAATGAACCGTTCCGGCGCAATGGGCTATAGCGAGTCAGCTTGTACCGCCCAGTCCTTCATGGGCGAGACGCCCGTGCCACGATGGCTTCGTGGCCTGGCCGTCCCGGCCATGATACAAAACTTGACCGATTTGTCAACTTTGTGTCCGCCAAGTGGACCGAGTTGCCCCACTCGGCATTTTCGAGACAGAGACGCACCGGGCCCAGAGAAGGTCTCTGCGGTAGGGGCCGTCAGGTCGGGGGCTCTGAGAGCGCAACGCCGTGTCAGGCGTCGCTGCCCGTGTACTCCGCGTGGTCGCGAAGCATGCAGAGCTGCACCCACTCCTCCAGGGTAGCAAACACTCTAGCCCACGGCCATTCGGGGGTCTGCTCCGGCTGCGACAAATAGGTGAGATGTACAACCGCCACGCAAGGGCCGCCGTCCAGAAGGAAAAGCACGTCGTCGCGGTCGAGGCGGCGGGCGATGGCCCGCGCATGACGACCGTAGAGAGCGTGGCCGGCCGGGAGTTCCCGGGAAAGCTCGCCCTTCAGCAGCGGGGCATGGTCTTTCGAGACCGGCACCCAGGGATCGCGCCACTCAGGTGTTCGGAACCCTAACCGATTCAAGTCGTCCTCGATTCCGACATGGATATCGAGCCCAACGTAGCCGGAGTGAAACTTAGTTGCCATCCATTGGAACACTTCCAATGGCGACGCCAAGAAATCGACGATCTCGCTTACTGCGCCCGGGCAGGTTAAAGCCTGAACTCCGAACAAGAGCCCACAGCTCAGTCGGGCAACGTTTGGAGTTCAGCCTTCAGGCGGCACTGAGTGATTGTACCATCGACGCACCCCCGGGGTTCCGGTGAAGAGGAATC
>WNGG01018372.1_pt1 | contig 14327 bp, 13 predicted proteins | sample 5400661 | NCBI WGS metagenome assembly WNGG01 (sample SAMN13153372, study PRJNA577476) | soil metagenome | isolation source: 100 cm soil or saprolite under Garry oak tree replicate 1 | place: USA:California | collected 2016-06-15
TCGCCGCCTGATAACCGGAGCCGGTACCAATTTCCAAAACGCGATCGCTCGGTTTCGGGTGCAACTGCTCCGTCATAAAAGCAACAATATACGGCTGCGAGATCGTCTGATCATAACCAATCGGCAATGGATGGTCGGTGTAAGCAGCAGCGCGCTCGTCCGCCGGGACAAACTCTTCCCGTGGCACTTTTGCCATCGCTGCAAGCACGCGCTCGTCGTGAATGCCGCGCGACATCAACTGCTCCTGCACCATCCGTTGGCGCTCGCTCGTAAGATCGACAACCGGCGCAGCCTCCTGGCCGCAACCGGTCACGGCCAACATGGCAACAATCAGAAATTGCCAAAGTCGTGCCATGGCTAAGAATACGTCGCACTGAACGCTAGGAAAGGGGTTGCACTTTTTTAAACACGAAGAGCACGAAGGTTTCTGAGGGTTTGCGGTCGGCAAATTTCTTCGTGTTCTTCGTGCCCTTCGTGGTTAATTTCACCGGCTTTCAACCAATGGACGAGGAACGCAAAACGTTAGAAGAGCGCGCGACGATGAGTGACATCGAGCGGCTGCGTCACTCCGCGTCGCATGTACTCGCGACGGCGATTCTGAAGATTTGGCCGGAAGCGCAGTTCGCCGCCGGGCCGCCCGTCGAGAATGGTTTTTATTACGATGTCGATCTTCCACACCGCATCTCGCCCGACGACTTCGAAAAGATTGAGGCGGAGATGAAAAAGGAGATCAAAGCGAACCATCCGTTCGAGCGGATGGAAGTTTCCCGCGATGAAGCACTCGAGCTTGGGAGAAAAGGGCGTCTCGCTGCGCTAAGCGAACGTCCTGAACCAAGCAAATACAAGATCGACATCATCGAAAATATTCCGTCGCACGAGAAAATCTCTCTCTATCGTAGCGGGGACTTCATCGATCTTTGCGCCGGTCCGCACGTCATGCGCACGGGAAACATCGGCGCGTTCAAGCTCACGAACGTGGCGAGCGCTTACTACAAAGGCGATGAAAAGAACCCGCAGTTACAGCGCGTTTATGGGACTGCGTTCAAAACCAAAAAAGAACTCGATGATTACTTCGCCATGCTCGAGGAAGCGAAGAAGCGCGACCATCGGAAACTCGGCAAGGAACTCGAGCTGTTCGTCTTCGACGACGATGTCGGCCCGGGCCTACCAATGTTTTTGCCGCGTGGCGCAGTCATCGCCGATGAACTAGAAAAACTTGCGAAAGAAACCGAATTCGCCGCTGGTTATCAGCGAGTCCGCACTCCGCACATCGCGCGCGAGAGCATGTACAAAAAGAGCGGTCACCTCCCCTACTATGCCGAGTCGATGTTCCCGCCGATGACTCTCCGTGCAGAAGGGGGCAAAAAACTTGATGTCGAGGCCCAAGCTCGCTCAATCGAACAATCAGATCAGCTTTTGCGAGAGAGCCTGGAAAAAATATTCCCGCGTCTCAAAGATTCGGATTATTTGCTAGAGGAATTCGAAAAAGATTTCTGGCAGCAACCGAAACAAAGCCAAATTCTCCTCGAAAAGTCAGCGATCGCTTCAATTTTTTCGAAGAGTAAATGGGCACAGTTACCGGAGCCGGATCGCTACTACCTCAAAGCGATGAACTGTCCGCATCATCACAAGTTGTTTGCGGCGGTGCCGCGAAGTTATCGCGATCTGCCGCTGCGGCTGGCTGAGTACGGGACCTGTTATCGCTACGAGCAGAGCGGCGAGTTATTCGGGCTTATGCGAGTTCGCTCGATGCAGATGAACGACGCGCACATCTACATGACGCCGGAACAGTTCGAAGCGGAGTTCAACGCCGTGAACCAGATGTATCTGAAATATTTCAAGCTCTTCGGGATCGACAAATATCTGATGCGTTTTTCCACGCACGATCCGTCGAAGCTTGGCCAGAAATTTGTCGATGAACCGGAGCTCTGGAAACAAACCGAAGTGATGACGAGACGCGTGCTGAAAGATTCCGGAATCGATTATATCGAAGTGCCAAACGAAGCCGCGTTCTACGGACCGAAGATCGACGTGCAAGCTTGGAGCGCGATCGGGCGCGAATTCTCCATCGCAACTAACCAGGTCGATTTCGCCCAGCCGCGAAGATTCGATCTTCGCTACAAAGATCGCGATAACGTCGACAAAATTCCGTTGTGCATTCATCGCGCCCCGCTCGGCACGCATGAACGTTTCATCGGCTTTCTCATCGAACATTACGCAGGTAATTTCCCGCTCTGGTTGTCTCCCGAACAAGTGCGCATCTTGCCGATCGGCGATGATGCGAAGGTGCTCGATTATTCCATGTCGATCTTAAACGAACTGCGCGCGCACCAAGTGCGGGCCGAGATCGACAAGAGGACCGACAACATTAACGGAAAGATCCAGCGGGCCGAGCAGATGAAAGTCCACACCATGTTCGTTATCGGAAAACGCGACATGGACGCCGACGCCGTCAGCGTCCGCGTTCACGGCAAAGGCAATCTGGGCGCTAAGCCGCGCAGCGAGGTGATTGTCGATCTTTTAGCCGCGATCAAAGAGCGGCGGTCGTAAAGATCCAATTCGAATCGCAAACACGCGCTCTGAAGACGATTCTCGATCTTACAACGTGAATTCTGCCCAAACGGCAGCATGATCGCTGGCCGCGTTGGAGTCGCCGGTCACCGTCGACAGTGGCGGATATTTCTCGCGCACTTTTTTGGTTTTTGACCAAATGCCGCGCCGCTCAATCCCGACTTGTTGCAAGTGCGGCCAGAGCGAATCGGAGACGAGCAGGTAATCGATCTGATTGTTTTTGCTCGGTGTCGCGTCGTCACGATGCGTCCAGCGATCCTCGCCGGCGGGCAACTTTTCAAAGGCGTTGCGCAAACCGGGGCGCTGTAAGAGCGGCTTAAGTGAGTCGGACGGTGGCAACTCATTGAAATCGCCCGCCACGATGACCCACGCGTCCGAGAGATTGAAGCGATTGAGAATCGCCGAGACGCGCTCGGTCTGCCGGCGGCGCTTGCGATCATTATCTGCTTTATTGCCGTAGCCGCGGCTCTTGAAATGATTGCAGAGTATCCAGAGGTTCTTGTTTCCCGGTAGATCGATTTTGAATTCGGCGCAATCACGGCTGAAAACCGGCTTGCCCGTATCAGGATCGGGATCGTCGACGTGACTGCGCATATCGGTGACGGGAAAACGGCTAAGCAATCCCACATCGATCCCGCGCTCGTCATTGCCATCGATCAACATGGCGTGGGGATAAGCGAACGCGTCCAGGACGGTATCATTGAAACGCCGGAGGACCGGCCGGCTCTCTACCTCAATCATGCAAAGCACGTCGCCTTTTATTTCGGACACAATCCGGCCGGTATTTTGAATGGCGGGATTCTCGATCAGCGTGCGCCGCCACTCGATCCAACCCACCCAATTGCCGCGTCCGTCTGCGACTATCTTTCCTTTCCAGACCAAACGTTTGCGGGTCTCCTGGAGAAAAATTGGCCCTTCGACACCAAGTGCCTTCTGCTTTTTGAGCAACTTCAGCATTTTGGTCTTGTCCGCCACGCTGTAAGTGGGCTGTTCGATCAATCTCTGCAGCTCCATTACATCCTCCAGCACCTCCTTGGATTTGGCGGGATCGTCCGTAGCCATCGCCTTGACGCGGCTGAAAAGGTTCTCAACGTTGTAAGTGGCGACGCGCATGGATTGAAGTTGGCTTAGTGAGATTGCTCGGGGCGGCGCTCTTCCAGCGAAGCTTCCGTGCTCGCCTTCACGTCGCGCTCCACACGTTTCAGTCCATATTGTTCAGATATAGAAATCAAGACTAATCACTCATCGAGCGTTCCGGGTTAATCTTGGAAACCAGGGCAATGTGATTGTCGATCTTTTGGCGTTCAAAGGCCGCCGTATTTAATTCGGCTGTCGAAATTCGCTCCAGTGAGCTAAAAAGGCTGAATGGATTTAGCTGGCGCACTGAAGAAATATTTCGGGTACGATGAATTTCGGCCGTTGCAGGAAGAGATCGTGACGGACGCGCTGGCCGGCCGCGATGTTTTTGCGTTGATGCCGACTGGCGGCGGCAAATCGCTCTGTTTTCAACTGCCAGCATTGCTGCGCGATGGGCTAACGATCGTGGTGTCCCCGCTGATTTCGTTGATGAAAGACCAGGTCGATGCGCTGCAAACGAGCGGGATCGCAGCGACGTTTCTGAATTCAGCGCTCAACGCGACGGAGGCCCGGACGCGGTTGCGCGGACTTCATCGCAGCGAATACCGGCTGCTTTACGTCGCGCCGGAGCGGTTGATGCTTGAACATTTTCTCGAGAACGCCAAACGCTGGAACACCGTCCAGATCGCCATCGATGAGGCGCATTGTATCAGCGAATGGGGCCACGATTTTCGGCCGGAGTATCGGGAGTTGGCGAAATTGCGCACGTTTTTCCCGCGCGTTCCGATCATGGCGTTAACTGCGACAGCAACTGAGCGCGTCCGCAAGGATATTGTGCAACAATTGGAACTACGCGATGCGCGTTGCTACGTCGCCAGCTTTAATCGGCCGAATCTCGCTTATCGCGTGATTCCAAAATCGGCGCCCTATGAACAGGTGCTTGCCTTTATCCGCGGGCGGCCTAACGAAAGCGGTATCGTTTATTGCGCGAGCAGAAAGAGCGCGGACTCGCTCGCCGCGCGACTGAATGAAGATGGTGTAAGCGCGAAGCCATATCACGCAGGTCTCACCGCCGCCGAGCGCACGAAGAACCAGGAACTTTTTCTGCGCGACGATGTGCGCGTGATCACCGCAACCATCGCGTTCGGCATGGGCATCAATAAGCCGAATGTGCGTTTTGTCGTCCACCGCGATCTGCCGAAGAATATCGAGAGTTATTATCAAGAAACGGGGCGCGCGGGCCGCGACGGATTGCCGAGCGAATGTGTGCTGCTTTTTAGCGCGAGCGACGTCGCGAAGCAGATGCATTTCATCGATGAGAAGAGCGAAAACGAACAGCGGATCGCACGCGAACAGCTCCGGCAGATGGTGCATTACGCTGAAGCGCGCGAATGCCGGCGCGCGACGTTGTTGAAATATTTCGGAGAGGAATGGCCCGCGAATTCTGCAGCGATCGGCGGTCATAGACAGGTTTCGTGCGACGGCTGTGATAATTGCCTTACTCCGCGCGAGATCTTCGACGGCACCGTGCCGGCGCAGAAATTTCTCTCGTGTATTCACCGGATCCACGCGAAAAGCGGATTCGGCTTTGGCTTAAATCATGTGGTCGAGGTGCTCACCGGCGCGGACACGGAAGCAATCCGGCAGCGACGTCACAACGAATTGTCCACCTACGGCATTGGCCGGGAATTAAGACGCGATGCATGGCAGGCGATCGGTCGTGAACTGTTGCGTCTGGGACTCATCGAATGCGCACCCGGCAAGTTTGCAACGTTGAAACTCACGCAAACTGGTCTGGATGCTTTACGGCAGCGAACGCCCATCACGCTCACAAAGCAGCTCGATGTTGCAGCGAGCATCGGAAGAGCTCGGGCCGGCGCGATTGAATGCGACGAACTGCTGTTTGAGCGTTTGCGCGCGCTGCGTCGCAAACTAGCAGACCAACGCAATGTGCCCGCTTACGTCATTTTCTCGGATGTATCGCTCCGAGAAATGGCGCGCGCTTATCCGACAACAGCGAGTGAGTTCCGGCGAGTTCCAGGTGTCGGCGAGCAAAAACTAAAAGATTTCGCGGAACCGTTTCTTGCCGGAATCGCAGAGTATCTCGCGACAAATCCACGGCAGACGTTTGCCGGCGCTCCAGCACGCAAGCGTCGTCGCTCTGCGTTAAATGACAGCGAATCGGAGACCCTGCGCCGTTTCCGTAAAGGCGAATCAGTCGATGAAATCGCACGTGCGCGCGGATTCGTGCGCAGCACGATTTACGGACATCTTGTCGCTGCCGTCGAGTCTGGCCAGCCCATCGAGCGAGATCGATTCTTCTCCACGGCGCAGCAGATGGAAATCGCGGCCGCGTTCCGCCAGATCAGCGATGGAAGACTGACCGATGTCAGCGCGCTGCTCGATGGCAAATACAATATCGGCGAGCTACGCATGTTCCGCGCGTTTGCGGCGCATTCGTAGTTCGATTCATCTCCGCCGCCAAAACGCGGAGTCGAAGGTCATCGTGATATTTTGTTGTCGAATCAAGGAGCCATGAGTTTACTTGCGCTTGTGGTCTCGTTCGAGTTCCGAAACTAACCGGCTTTTCAGAAAATAAGGCTTATGCAATTCATCCTTTATTTGCCGGTAGCGGTTTCGTTTTTGATTGTCTCAGCTATTACCACTTCAGTTGCATTCGCCGGACTTCGTTTTGTGCGGAGGACATATCCCGCGGAGGTGTTAAAAGAGAACCACGAAGTAGCCGCCATCATCTTTAATGCATTCGGGCTGCTTTATGGAGTGGTCGTCGCTTTCGTCGTATTTGTTACGTGGAGTGGATATGACGACGCTAAGAAAAACCTGGAAATGGAAGGCAACGAGGCTGATGACATTTTTCACATTACGAAAACATTCCCAGATCCGGCGAGGGGAATGATACAGCAAGAACTAATGGATTACGTCGCTTCGGTTTATAATGATGAACTGAAAAGAATGTCACAGGGCGAGATAAACCTCCATTCCAACCGAGCAATGGCAAGGCTTATAACACTGTTCTATCAGATAGACGAGAAATCGGTTCCCAACAGAGAGCTGTACGGCGAATCATTAAAGCGGTTAAGTAACCTAGCTGAGTACCGTCGACTCAGAATATTTGCGGGGAACGACACGGTGCCATTGGCTGTCTGGTTAGTCTTGCTGATCGGCGGGATGATCACAGTTTCGTATACGTATTTCTTCGGAATGAAGAACATTAGGTCACAGTACCTCATGACAGCTGCGCTCACGGTAACCCTAACGTTGATTTTGGTTTTAATATATATCCTCGACCATCCGTTTACGGGGACAAGCAGAGTTAGCGCCGAACCCTTAAAACAGGTGATGGACATCCTGCAGAGAGAACACACGGACGTTACTGAGCCGAGGTGAGCGTCACTACCTACGACAACTCGTTATACCTCGCACAACGATTGCTTCGACTGGCGCGGGCAGACGACTTAGATACACGCTTGTCCCGCTATTCAAGGGCTCTGGGTTAACGCTTTTTCGTGTCGGTTTCGAGGTACATGAATGTCTTCAGCGCCTCCTGGAGGGCCCCCGAATCTTTCCGATAACTCGCTTCATCCCGCGATGAAAGGACGATGTAGGCGACAGCCCGCGGCAATTGGACATAGGCGACGCGTTCCCACTGCGAGTAAGATTTCGTCGCCAGATATTCATTGATAAAATAGTCATGGCCATCTTTCCATCCCGCGGGCGCGCTAATCGTAAACGCCGCTTTCGGCCCGTAAACAATCCCGCCAGGATGAGTGTCCTGGGCGAAACCCGACGCGCAAACGAGTAACAGGACGATGCCAGCGACTGAAAATAGTTTCATGCGGCGGCGAGTTTGTGATATTTGGCTGCAACGCACAAGGATGTTGAGCTGATCTGCGCGGCATTGGCCAGAGCATCGCGCGCTGAGAACTTCCGGCGTGCTTTGTCAAACCATCATGCTCTAGAATTTCGCGTGATCTGCCGCAATTTTACCATCGTTACGCTCTCGATCTTGCTGGCGGGCGCCACCTACGCGGCAAATCCATTTCTCGATACGCCGGACGACAAGCCGGTCTCCGCGAATTTTCGCGGCACGGAGTGGGGAGATGCTATCGACGAAGGTGAAATTCCGCTAACAGCACGGGTGGTCACAACGCGCATCGCGAAAACGTCGTGGGGCGCGATTTTTAAAATCGAATTTGTCGATCTGAAGTCACGCGCGCCGGAGCCGCGCAAGATCGAGCCCGAATATTTTATCGTCACCGGCGACCGGATTGTTTTGCTGAATGAGGAAAACATTCCTGCCGCGGTCCAACGAATTTCGGCATTGGACAAGCCGCCCGAATTCCAGCCGGACGAAATTTACGGAATTACCAGCGGTGAATTCACTCACCAAGAGGGCCCGTGGAGGACGACGATCGAGTTGAAGGGCGACCGATGCACTTATCTGGCCAACCACAGCTCGGGGCATTTCAAAAAGGTCGTCTGGAAAAAAGGCGTCGGTCTCGTCGAATATTCCGCTGGTTATGGTGCAATGGCTGACGGTTATCGCCTGAAACGTACGGCAGTCAGAACTCAGTGAACTCGGTGCACGCGCTCGCGTTAACGCTTCTTACGCTTGCTTGTCGGCTTTCCCTTACGCTTGGTCTTGGCCATCTTGCGCAGTTCTTTCTGGCTCATTGATTTCGCCATCGATCTGGATGGTCCTTTGAGCGACGACTTCGACCGTTTTCCCCGCTTCGCGGCGAGCGCTGCGCCCGCGGCCATTTGCTGTTTCTTTGATCTTGCTGGCATATAAAAGGTTCGCGCCCCGGACCTAAAACGGATTCATTCACTCGGCGCGGCTTTGCGCCATAAAAAATAAACCGGCACGCCGGTGAGCACGATTAAAATTCCGATTCCGGAAGTAGTTGGCGCGAGCCAGGCAAGATCGAGAATCAATAGGCCCGCAAGCAAGATCGAAATAGTCGGCACAATCGGATAACCCCAGGTGCGATAGGGACGCTCGGCCGCGGGTGCTTTTCGTCGCAAAATGATCAACGCAACAACCATCAGCAGATAAAAAAGCAAATCGGCGGAGATGATGTATTCGAGCAGTTGGTTGTAAACGTTTCCGTAAGTCACCTCATGTGTCGCAGCGTTCGTTGTTATAGTTCGCGGCAGCGTTAAGAATGCGGTCCAGATTCCCTGCGCCAGCAAAGCTGCTGCGGGAACATGATTGCGATTGATCGTCCCGACTTTTTCGAAGAACAGGCGGTCGCGTGCCATCGCATAGTAAACGCGGGCGCCGGAAAGAATCAGACCATTATCGCAACCGAAAGTGGAAATCATGATCGCGGCCGCCATGCACATCGCGCCGGGATGACCGAAGACGGCGTTCATCATCGCCACCGCCACGCGATTTTGCGGCGCGTGCTGAATTTCTGAAAATGGCAACACGGCGAGATAGGCAACATTGGCCAGCAAATAAAGAATGACCACGCTGCCGCATCCGAACAGGAGCGCGCGCACAAGATTCTTTCCCGGGTCGCGTACTTCGCTGCCGATGAAAGTCACATTCGTCCACGCCGTCTGCGCGAAAAGCGGGCCGACCATCGATTTTCCGAATAGCAAGATGAGTGCGAGTCCACCGACGAACGTGAATCCGGGTTGCGCAATTTGCGGGCTCCAGCCGTTCGCCCACGAATCCCACCATGTCGATGTCAGCGCAGCTGAGTTGGCGCGCCAGCCTAACGACAAGCCAATGACGACCACAGCGGCAAGCGCAGCCGTCTTTGCAAACGTGAAGGTGTTTTGGATAATTTTCCCGACTTCCAGTCCGCGCGTGTTCGTCCATGTCAGCAACGCGATCAAGGCAATCGCAACCAATTGCTCTATCGACAAGCTAATGGCGTAGCTGCCTAACGAAATTGGCGCGATCAAATAATTGTCCGGTGAAACCGCAGCGACAAAAACGCCGAGAAATTTTGCGAACGCAATCGCGACCGCAGCGATGGTCCCAGTTTGAATCACCAGAAACAAAGTCCAGCCGTACAAAAACCCGATGGACGGTCCGTATGCTTCGCGTAAAAAAACATAAACGCCGCCGGCGCGCGGCATCATGGTCGCGAGCTCCGAGCAACAGAGTGCGCCGGTAATCGTTAACAAACCAGCGACGGCCCACGCGAGCAGCAACCATCCTGGCGCGCCGCTTAATCTCGAGGATTCCGCCGAGGTAATGAAAATGCCCGACCCGATCATCGACCCCATCACGATCATCGTTGCGTCCACCGGCCCAAGAGCGCGGATTAATTTTTGATTGTCGGTCTTCCCGCTCATTCGGAAAATTTCGGAGCGCGAATCACGACTCCTTCGGCCGCGAGGCGCGAACGCAACGCCTGCGCAAATTCCACCGCTCCAGGTGTATCGCCGTGCACGCAAATCGTCTCGACGCGGACATCGACATCTTTTCCATCGACAGCGCGAACTTTCCCTTCACGCAGCATTCGAAGAACACGCACCCCGGCTTCCCGAGGATCATGCAGCAAGGCATCCGGTCGCGTACGCGGAACGAGTGAGCCGTCGCTTAGATAATTTCGATCGGCGAAAACTTCGGGTGCGACGTGCAACTTCGCCGCTTCGCCAGCTCGCGCGAGTGCACTCTTGCCCGACGCGAATAAAATCAAGGATGAATCGACGACCAGAATGGCGCGTGTTATCACGTCTGCAAGTTTTTCGTCACGCACCGCCATGTTATAGAGCGCACCATGCGGTTTCACGTGATTCGGACGGACACCGAGCGTCTCGGCGATCGCTTGGAAAACGCCGAGTTGATAAGTCACTGCGTTAAATACCTCATCAGGCATGACCGCCAATTCTTTGCGACCGAAATTCTCGCGATCGAAAAGGCTCGGATGCGCACCAACGGAGACGCCGTGATCGCACGCTGCTGAAACCGCCTCACCCATTGTGTCCGAGTCGCCGGCGTGAAAACCGCAGGCAATGCTCGCGGACGAAACGAGTTCCAGCAGCTCGGCATCATGCCCAGCGCCTTCGCCCAAATCGGCGTTAAGATCGACACACAAATTCATGAGTCACGAAGACTGAGTCCAACACGAAAGCGTTCGAGCTCGCTCTCGCGTTCCAGTAAAAGCCGGTGTGCATTCGCGATCAAAACTTCCGAAAAACGCACGTGGCCGCCGGCGCGAAGTTGCGCTGCAATGCTGAGATCAACCGTGATCACGTGCGCGATCTTTGGATAACCGCCGATCGTTTGGCAATCTCCCAAAAGCAAAATCGGCCGGCCGCTCGGCGGGATTTGAATGGTGCCGGGCGCGACCGCTTCCGAGACAAGATCGATATCGTCATTTCGATGTAGTTCAGGACCGTCGAAGCGCACGCCCATCCGGTCGGAATCGGTTGAGACGGCGAATGCTTCACTCGTAAACCGTCGAATCGTTACATCGTCGAAGCGGTTCCAATCCGCGCCGCGAACAACGCGCAGGACGGGATTAACAATCGCCGTTTGCGACCACGTCTGAGGCGCGCTCCATTGCGCGATTCGTTCCATGCGCAGGTTATCGATCCAAACGTTTGTGCGCTCGGAATTTTTGCTGAGCGGAACAATGTCGCCATCGCGCAAGGCGCGACCGTCCAGTCCGCCAAAATTTCCTCGCAAATCGGTCGAGCGACTGTCGAGAACAGTTGCAACATTAATACCACCGGATATTGCCAGCCAGCCACGGCACCCGTGCCTGGGACCAGAGATCGATAAGTCGTCTGACGCTGAAACCAATGTCGAATGTCCGGCGGGAATCAAACGCGTTCCAATCTGGACATCGTAATCGCCGCCGCACCAGCAAATGATACGCTCATCATTGAAGCGCACCCGAACGTTTCCGTGTGTGATTTCCAGTCCGGCGGTGTTTTCTTCATTTCCAGCCAGCAAATTAGCGATTCGCAGCGCATGACGATCGAGCGCGCCACCGCTCGAAACGCCGATTTGACGAAACCCCACCCGGCCAAAATCCTGGATAGTTGTTAGGAAACCGGCACCAGTGACATTTAGTTGCATTGCTTCAACGCTTCGAATTCGTCGCGCGTGATTGCTCGAAAACGCACGCGATCGCCGACCCGCAAAACCGCTGGAGGTTCTTTTTCCGAATCGAACAATCGCAACGGTGTGCGACCGATTACGTTCCAACCACCCGGTGACCGCACTGGATAAATCCCCGCTTGCGCGCCGCCAATCGCAACGGAGCCGCCGGGAATTTCCTTTCGTGGTATGGCGCGACGCGGTGTCGCCAATTTCTTCGGAAGGCCGGCGAGATATGGAAAACCGGGGGTGAATCCGAGGCAGTGAACGCGGTAGTCAGCCGTGCTGTGAAGATCGACAAGTTCACCAGGAGAAATGTGTGCATGCCGCGCAACGTGCTCGAGATCGAGAGCGAACTCCGGATCATAACAAACGGGAATCTCAACCGTGCGTGTCGCCGCTTTCTTGCGTCGCTTACGTTCACCAGGCGGGAGTGACTCGCGAATTTTCTGGATGAGCAATTCAATTACACGATCGGGTTCAGCCCCATCGTTGATCACGCTGAGCGGATCAAAGAAAATCGCGACAGTAATATAAGCGGGCGCGAGTTCGATTACACCGGGAACGTGCGCCTCCTCGAGTCGGTCACGCACTTCCAGGATTTCGTTTAAGGTTTCCTCGGCCGCATCGTCGAGTTGATCACCGACGCGCAAGATGAGGGCAGAATCTCCGAGGGGAATAATTTCCATGAGCCGCCAATCGCTCTTAGCAGAGAATGTCGATTTTCACGTCGAGTCGCGACAAATCAAGCCGTCGATCACGTCGCATTTGAATCACCAGGTGCCACAGCGTCAACGTTTTCCACATGTTCTTTGATCGCGCTCACATTCGGATGCACTTCTCGAATCAGATCGTGCTCAGTGCGCGAAAGTTGCTCAATGTGCGCAGTCATTTCGTACAGTTCTTTGAGCATCGTTTCCTGCCGCGACGATAAGCGGTGCATCCACCAAAAGCAGACCCCCCGCAAGCGGTTCCAACCCATGCGAGCACAGAAGCCGCTGTTTCAAGGTTTTTCACGATCGCACAGCTTCGATTTCGATTCTGATTGCCACTTCCTGACCAATACCTGAAACAGCCTCGGTCGCGCTACCAAACATCAACCCAAAATCGCGACGCTTGAGCGAATCGGTCGTGACCTCCCACCGCGAGCGTTGCATGGAGGCTTCATCGCGCATCGGACTCAGCAATTTCACATGCAACGTGATCGGCTTTGTTACGCCGTGCATGATGAGATCGCCAAGGATGTCGCCGCTTTGCGGGCCGGTTTGTTTCACACTGCGACTCTTGAACGTGATCTCGGGGTATTTGGTCACGTTGAAAAATTCCGCGCTGCGCAAGTGATCGTCCCGCTTCTTGATTCCGGTGTCGATACTGCTCACCTGAATTCTGGCTGAGACTGACGAGTGTTCCGGATGCGCGCGATCGATATCGATGTTGCCGGAAAACCGGCTGAACTTACCGGTCGTCGTCCCGAGGAATTGGTGGACGCGAAATCCAATCGTCGAATGCGATACGTCGAATTTGAAGGTCTCGTTCGCGACCGCGTTCGGGATGAGCGCTGCGAAAACCAGGGTGAGCCAGCTAAATCGAATCATGTGTTTCATCGGAAGTATTCTTTTGTTTCTTAAGCGTGTCGCTGCCGAAGCGACGCTTCGCCAAGCCTTGGAATTCATTTTGTCGGCTCGACAGAGTTTCGGCCCACTAACCGCAGCGACGCAAGCGTCTTCAATAGTGGCGTACGCGTTAACGGTAACTTCCCGAACAGATTGCCCAGCGCAAAGGCCGGATTGCTTTTAAGTATTTTGGCATCGTGCACGCCCGTGATACGTGCGAGTTCGGTTTCGAAATGCGTCACTGCGCGCAGGTTCGGGTCATTTGCGTCAAGGTATGTGAACGCGCGCCGCAACAGGGCAAACAATTCCGGTTCGCGATGATCCCGCTCTGTGCAAATCTCTATTAACTCGACAAAATAAGCTGCAACCTGTGTGCGCAAATAGTTCGTGCGGATTCCGCCGAATGGATTTCTTAGAACCACTTCCGTAAGCGTGTGCAAATCGGACCGACGGCTTCGGGCGATCTGAATTTCCGCTTCGAAGAACAGATCTAACTTCCCGGCAAACGGACTTTTTGCACGGCGCGCTCCCTTTGCCACGGTTTGTATGCAGCCCAGCGAATCGGTGCACCACGACACGATCAGGCTCGTGTCGCTAAACTTTCGTTTGCGTAAAAGAATCGCGGCGGTGCTCTCCATAATTTCGAATTTAGCATGGGCCGCTGGATTCTTCTGTAGATCTCCATCTGCCGAACCGATTTTCGTTACATCCAATCAGGCATTTCCCGGCGAAACTACTTTGTATGCCAGAAGAAGAACCAATTGAACGGGCGCGTGAGGACGAACACGAGGGCAAAGCGCCTTCCACCCAGGCTGGCGAATTCGTGCGCGAAGAGATAGAGCACATTAGGGAAGGCGAGCACGGCGCTCGCTCACCCGAACAAGCGATCGCCATCGGTTTGTCGAAAGCGCGACGGGCCGGCGTGAAGCTGCCGCCACCAAAGCGAGGGAAGGCGTCTGCTCGAACGCGAAAGCAAG
>WNGG01035601.1_pt1 | contig 14327 bp, 6 predicted proteins | sample 5400661 | NCBI WGS metagenome assembly WNGG01 (sample SAMN13153372, study PRJNA577476) | soil metagenome | isolation source: 100 cm soil or saprolite under Garry oak tree replicate 1 | place: USA:California | collected 2016-06-15
CGCGGGCGTTATCCGCCAGGGCGAACTCGGTCAGCTCTTCGGTGATCTCGAAGTCCTTGAGACCGGGTTGGTCCGGGACCTCGTAGCGGAAGCCGACGCCGTCGTTGAAGACCCGGAACACCACGGCGAACTGCCGGCCCGGAGAGGCGGTCTCGGCGACGGAGACCTTCAGCTCATTATGGTGATCCCGCACCCGGGCCACTTCGCCCCAGGGCTGCGTCCACGTCTCATCGACCGCCTGTCGGGTCGTGTCGACCAGGTGCAGCCCGTCGCGCATGGGCGGCGCCCCCCGGAGCTCGAAGCCGAGCAACGACGGCAGCAGCAGCGCTCGACCGTCCCGGCGCAGGCTGTAGTACAGCTTGCCGTCGTGGATTTCGACCGTGGCCTCGTTTCGATGGTCGGGGGAGGCGACGCGGACCTGGGCGTGCGCGGTGACGGCGACGAGTATCGCGCACGCAGCGCCCAGGGCGATGGGGCGGGTCAAACGACGCATCAACCAGTGGGCTCCGCGCGAGATGGTTCCCACGCTGAAGCGTGGGCTCGGCACTGCACGACGCTGAAGCGTAGTGTGCTTCAGCACAGTGCTTTGCCGAGCCCATCCTTCAGGATGGGAAAACGTCGACGCCGAAACCCCGTTTCCCGAGCGCCCTGCTGGTAACGCTGTATATTCTCGTATCGGCCTGCGCTCTCTCACTGGGGGAATTCCCATGGCCTCGCTCTCATCGCGCACCCTGCTGCCCGTCGGTCTCGTGGTCGCCGTCATGTCCGGATGCTCTCATTCGAGCGGAGCGCGCCAGACGAGCCCGCCTGGCCCCCAGACGGTGACGTCCGAAGACCTCGAGCGCAATCCCGGCCAGCCCATTGAAAGGGTGCTCCAAGGACGGTTCGCCGGCGTCGAGGTCAGCCGCACCCCGGACGGCGGCATCGCGGTGCGCATTCGCGGCGCCACGTCCTTCAACGCCAGTACGCAGCCGCTGTACGTGGTGGACGGCATCCCGATGCAGCCCGGACCGAACGGGAGCCTGACGGGGATCAATCCGTACGACATCGAATCCATCCAGGTCTTGAAGGATGCCGCCGACACCGCCATCTACGGCATGCGCGGCGCCAACGGGGTGATCGTCATCAAGACGAAGCGGCCCGGTCGGTAACACGCCTAGCGACGCGCCGCCACTGACCGGGGCGTCGGCGCGGCGCGGAAGACGAGCGGCGGGTCGTTGTTCCGGGTCACCACGTAGCGGGGCCCAGCCCGCGTCCGGATGCGCGCGATATCGCGCGCCTGGCCGGGCACGAGAAAGCCGCTCTCGGCGGTCCGCACCGGCGTGAAGTTCCCCTTGCCGTCTCCGCGCAGCAACAGGCCGTAGCTCGCGCTCATGCGGCCGATTTCCGGTTTCACGCCGTCGAAATTCCCGGCCAGGAGCAGATCCAGGGTACCGTTCCCGTCGAGGTCGGCGGCGAGCATGCCGTACACCGGCGCCAGCTGCGCCTCGAGCGGCAGGGGCACGAGTGTGAAAGAGCCGTCGCCGTTGTTCCGGGCGAGCGCTGTCGCGAACGTGTGCGCCTGCTTGAAGATCGCGCCGGCCAGCTCCGCGGGCGAGAAGATGTCGGGCACGGCCTGCCGGGCGTACTCCTGGTACGTGAGATAGCGGGTCTTGAGGTGCGGCAGGGCGTTGAGGAGCTCGTCTCGCATCGCGAGGGGACGACTCAAGCCCCCCTTGGAGGTCGCCACGATCTGCTCGACGGACCCGTTGCGCTCGAAGTCCTTCACGTACATGGTGGCCGGCTCGCCGTCGCTGGCGTGCAGGCGCGTGTTGAGCCCCAGGTTGCCGACGACGAAATCGACGCGACCGCCCCCGTGGCCCGTGAAGTCGCCGGCCACGATTCCACCAGCCGTTGCTCTGCTCGAGCCCGCGCGTGTTCAGGCGGACGAGCTTCCCGCCGCCCGCGTTTCGGAAGATCGTGATCGGCATCCACTCGCCCACCACCACGAGATCCAGGCGGCCGTCGCCGTCCACGTCCTGCCAGATCGCATCGGTCACCATGCCGACCCGTGCCAGCTCGGGTGCGAGCTGCGCGGTGACGTCCGTGAAGTGGCCGTGGCCGTCGTTCTGGAGCAGCATGCTCTGGGGATCGACCCCGTAGCGCCACGGGACGACCCGCCCGCCGACGAACAGGTCGATGTCGCCATCCCCGTCGTAGTCGGCCGCCACCACCCGCGATCCGCTGATGTACTCGGCCGGCAGGCTGGCGGTTGCCTTGCGGAAGTGCCCTCGCCCGTCGTTCAGGTACAGCCGGTCCTGCAGGGCGGGCGACATGCTCGAGAACTCGTTGCCACCGCTCACGACGTAGAGGTCGGGGTGGCCGTCGCCGTCTCCGTCGAAGAACACGGCGCCCAGGTCCTCCGACACGCGATCCTGCTCGAAGACGGCGCGGTCGCTGCTCACGAAGCGGCCGTCGGGCTGCTGGATCAGGAGCTCGCCCGGCTGATCTCTCGCGCCCCCGATGAACAGATCATCGAGCCCGTCGCCGTTCACGTCCGCCACGGCGATGTACGGTCCCTCGGTTGACAGCAGCTTGGGGATGAGGGGTTCCCGGTCGAAGTCGACGAACTCGTTCTCGCGGTGCATGTAGGGGAGCCGGACCCGGTCCGTAATGTCGGTGAATAGGGGGGTTAGGGGTTGGGGGCTAGGGGCCCGGGGCGCCGTCGCCTCCGACTGGCGAATCGTGAGCCGCTGGTTCGTCGCGACGTGCTTCAGAACGCTCACGCGGCTGTCCGGCCACTGCACCGTGACCGAGTCAATGGAATCGCGCCGCCCTACGCCGAAGGTGAGCACGTAGTCCACGCTCGACTGGAAGCCGCGCGTGGGCTCTTCCTCCTGGTAGAACTGCTCCGTTCCGCTCCACAGCGTCACCTTCGCTCCGATGGCGAACCGATTGACGCCTTCCCCCGCGAGCTGGATCTGGAGATAGTGGTTGGGGACGAGCGTCCGGGCGTTGTTGCGATAGACGAAGGCTTCCTGGTTGACGTTGTTCACGACGAGGTCGAGCGCCCCGTCGCCGTCCAGGTCGCCATAGGCCGCGCCATTGGAGAAGCTCGGCGTGTTCAACCCCCAAGCGGCGCTCGCGTTGGTGAACGTCAGGTCACCGTTGCTCCGAAATGCGTAGTTCGGCAGCTGGGTCGAGCTCATCGCCGCGATGAGTCCCAGGAAGTCGACCCGTTTGCCCCGCATCGCCGCCCGCATCGTCTCGTCCTTGGCCAGGAACGCGATGTAGTCCTGCGACGTGACGTCCTTCGCGAGGCCGTTCGTCACGTAGAGGTCCTTGTACCCGTCGAGATCGAGGTCCGCGATGAGGGCACTCCAGCTCCAGTCCGTCCGAGCCACGCCAGCCAGCTGGCCGATGTCCGAGAACGTGCCGTTGCCGTTGTTGAGATGCAGCATGTTGCGCGTGAACTGGTAGTGAAAGCCGTTGCGGACCTCGGCCTGAAGGCGGTGCCAGTCCTCGAAGGACGTGGTGGTCTTGAGCCGGTAGTCGTCGTCGGGTAGCATGTCGACTACGTAGATGTCGGGCCGGCCGTCGTTGTTCACGTCCGCGATGTCGAGGCCCATGGACGACATGCTGATGTACGGCATCTCCTGCTCCAGCCGCTCGGCGAAGGTGCCGTCGCCCCGGTTGATGTAGAGATAGTCGCGCTCGAAGAAGTCGTTCGCGACGTAGATGTCGGGCCAACCGTCCGAGTTCACGTCGCTCACGACGACGCCCAGGCCCAATCCGATCTCGCTCCCGTAGATCCCCGCCGCTGCGCTCACGTCCACGAAGTGCCCGCCGTCGTTGCGGTACAGCCGGTCGCCGCCGAGCGGGTCGCGCAGTTCCCGCGTGTTCTCGAGCGGCATGCTCGAGACGGGGCGAGGCGAGTTGTTGATCACCAGCAGGTCCAGGTCGCCGTCGCGGTCGTAGTCGAAGAAGACCGCTTGCGTCGAGTAGCCCGTGTCGGCGACGCCGTAGGCGCCCGCGGCCTCGACGAAGGTCGGCACGCCGTGCGCATTGAGGCCCTGATTGATCCAGAGCTCGTTGGCCCGGAGCGCCCCCTGCACCGTGCCGGCCTTGCATATGTAGATGTCGAGTCGCCCATCGCCGTTCACGTCGGCGAGCGTGACGCCCGTGGTCCAAGACCCGTCCTTGTTTCGCAGGTCCGACTCATCGGTCACGTCCCGGAAGCGGAACTTCCCTTCGTTCAGGTACAGGCGCGGGCCGCCCAGATTCGAGGTGAGCACGATCTCCGGCAGTCCGTCCCCCGTGAGATCGCCCAGAGCCACGCCGCCGCCGTTGTAGAAGTTGCGATAGGTAAAGACGTTCAGGTCGCGGGTCGCGGTGAGGCGATTCTCGAATCGGACGCCCGTGTAGCTCGAAGGCAGTAGGGTGAACAGGTGGCCGTCGGCGGCGGGCGCGGCGGCGGAGCCGGCGGCGCCGGTGCAAGCGGCGACGAGACACACCGCCGGCATCAGAAAATGTAGGGGCGCAAGAAAACGTAGGGGCGCAGCATGCTGCGCCCCTACGTGATCGACCGCGACCTCCCCAACCTCCCCAACCTCCACGACCTCCTGCGCCTTCTCCGCTCAGTATCCGGGATTCTGCGTCAACAACGGGTTCGCGTCCATCTGGTTCTGCGGAATCGGCAACAGCATGCGGAACGCCGCACTCGCCGGCTTGTACCCCCACGCCTGGGTGTACTTGCCGTGCCGGATCAGATCCTGGCGCCGCTTGGCTTCGCCGGTGAGCTCGAACCGGCGCTCCTGGAGGATAAGGTCGTGAGTAATGGGCCCCGCGAGCGCCGGCGCGACGGTTTCTTTGGAACGCGCGCGCAGCTGATTCAGCAGCGCCAGGGCCGCGGGATCCCCCGGCGTCAGCTCGTTCATCGCCTCCGCCTTGATCAGATAGATCTCGCCCAGGCGGAACCAGGCGTAATCGTTGCCGTTGTTCTGGGCCACGTGTTTCGGATCGGCCGGCCACTTGTAGAGCCGAGGGCCTTCGCCTTCGGTGGCCTGCGTCTCATCAGCGATGTTGATGGTGAAGACCAACGGGTTGCCGGCCCGGTCCTTGGCCGGAAGGCCGGTCTCTACGTTGTACTGCGGTCCTTGCAGGATGACATTCCGGCGATGGTCGGCGGCATCGAACGCGTTGTACGTCTCCGCCAGGATCGCGAAGCCGTTCCAGGGCGTGGGCGTGTACTGGTTGTAGTGCAGCGACCGCATCACGAAGTTGAGGCCGATGTCCCCCACGGGCGCGAACTTGATGACCAGGATGTTCTCCTTCGACGTGGCGTTGTCGGCCCGGAAGCTTTGCGCAAACGAGTCGGCCAATTGGTAGCCGGCGGAGGAGTTCAGGATATTGTTCGCCGCAGTGATGGCGGCCTGGCACGCGTTCTGAGAACCGATCTGCACCGTCGTGCACGAGTTATAGGCCGTGGGACTGACGCCCGCGTCCTTGTCGAACACCGCGGCGTTCAGGTACATACTGGCCAGGATGGCATCGACGGCGCCTTGCGTCATGCGCCCGTTGTACGCCGCCGGCCACGTGGCCGGCAGCGCGGCGCGGGCCGCCGTCAGCTCCGCCTGGATGAACCGGAATACCGAGTCGCGCGTCACGCGCGGCCGCGCCGCGATCTGAGTCGAGGTGGCGATCGGCACGCCGCCGAACGTGTCCATCAGGAAGTAGTAGTAGAATGCCCGCAGCGTTCTAGCCTCGGCCGCGATCGTGTCGCGACTGGTGAACGTCAGGTTCGGCAGCACTTCGAGCAGCGCGTTGGCGCGCGCGATGCCGGTAAACGCGGTGACCCAGATACCGTTCCCAAAACCGTTCCCGACCGGGCTGACCGGCGTCCACGTCTGGTGGTGCAGCTCGAGCCATTGACCGCCGTCATACCAGTCCGAGCCACGCGTCGGCACGATCATCTCGTCGGTGCTGATTTCGCTCACGTTGTAGTAGTCATCCAGCGTGCCCCGGAGCTGAGCGTAAATCCCCGCCAGGCTGCTGAGCACTTCCCCCTCGTTGCGGTAGAAGTTGCCCGGGGTAATCGCGCTGGGTGGGTTTTCGTCCAGGTTCGTGCATCCCAGGGGCACGAGCACCGTGCCCAGGAGGAACAGCCTGAAGAGCCCCACAGCTCCGATCGGTTTCGTCACAAGTGATGTCGTCATAGGATGCAGATCCTCAGAACGTGAGTCGGAGGCCGCCCGTAATGGTGCGGGAACGCGGGTAGCTGAGATAGTCGATACTGCGCGCTTGCAGGCCGGCGGCCGGATTAAGCCCCGACTCCAGGTTCGAGACCTCCGGATCCAAGCCCGAATAGCCGCTCAGCAGGAGCAGGTTGTCGCCCGACACGTACAGCCGGGCGCGACCCAACGGGACGAGTAGATCGCCGGCTCATGAATACCGGTCGGGTCGCTCAGCGCCGAAGCCAGGAAGTTCTTGTCCTGCAGCGCATCGCTCTTCGTACCAAACACGAGCGCGGTATTGTTGAACACGTCCTGTCCCACGGCCGCCCGGATGAGGAAGCTGATGTCGAACTTGCCCCAGTTCACCTGGCTGTGCAGGCCGACGGTGAAGTCCGGATTGGCGTTGCCGATAATGGTGTAGTCGTCAGCAGTGGGGCTCAGCGTCTCGCCGTTGACACATCCCGCGCTGGTTGCCACACAGGTGAACACCTGCTTGCCCTGCGCGTTCACGCGGAGAAAGCGCGGTCCGAAGAACGTGCCGATCGGCTGTCCGGGCAGGATGCGCTGGGCGTTCACGTTGGACTGGCCCTGACCGCTCACGGTACCGGTGGCGATGGAGCTGTAGGGGCCGAGATCGACGACCGTGTTGCGCTCGGCCGAGAACACGAGGCCGGCCCGCCAGGTCAGATTCGGCTTGGACACCGCCAGGGCGTCGAGCGAGATCTCGAGGCCCTTATTGCGCACCTTGCCGACGTTCTCGAGCCGCTGCTCCGCGAACGCCGGCTGTGCGTTTGACACCTGCAATAGCAGATCGGATGTGTTTTTGATGTAATACTCCACGCTCCCCGAGAACCGGTTATTTAGGAGGCCGTAGTCGACTGCCACGTTGAATTGCGACGTCTGCTCCCACTTGAGGCTCGGGTTGGCATCTCTGGTCGGGATGACACCGGACACCGGCACATCGCCGAACGGGTAGCGCGCGCCAGGATCAGGATTGAGCGTCAGCAACGAGGAATAGGGCGGGACGCCCGGATTGCCCTGCAGCCCGTATCCAGCGCGCAGGCGCAGCTCCGAGAACCCGCGATCGCGCATGAAGGGCTCTTGGCTGATGCGCCAGGACCCCGACACCGCCGGGAACAGCGCCCACTTGTGCCCCACCGCGAACCGGGACGAACCGTCGTACCGCAGCACCCCGGTCAGGAAGTAGCGATCCTTGAGGCCGTAGTTGGCCCGGCCGAAGAACGCGACTTGGCGGCTCAAGTCTCGCCCCGAGAAATCAATGATGGTTTGGGCGGAGCCGGGGCTGTTGAAGAGCAACGCATCGGTCACGTATCCCCGACCTTCAGTCGTCAGGTTACCGGTGTTGAATTTGCTGAACTCGTAACCGCCTACCACATCGAAGGTATGGATGTCCCCGAGCTGCCGGCGCAAGGTCAGCAGCGTTTGCAGCGTCACGGTGGTGTTGTCGCGATTCGACTGGCGCGCGAGGCCGCCGAACGAGGCTCCCACCGGGCTGGCCTTCGGGAGGTAGATGTTCCGCTCGCCGTCCGAGCGGTCCACCCCGACATTCACTTGTGCGGTGAGACCCGGCACGAGATCCAGCTCGGCCGTCGCGTTGCCCAGCGTGCGCGTCGTGGTGCCGATGTCAGTGATCTGGTTCGCCAGCGCCACCGGGTTGCGCACCGACGTCTGACCAAGCAGCTCGTAATACGTGGTCAGCCCGCTCGCCGGATCGACCACCGTCACCGGCTGCGTCGGGTTGAAGATCGCCACGTTCTGGAACACGCCGCCTTCGAACCCCGCCACGCTCTCAAACGTGATATAGTCGTCCTGCGTGTGCGACGTCGTCACATTGAGCCCGAGGCGCAGGCGGTTGTCGAACGCGTTGTGGGTCGCGTTGAGGCGTCCCTGCACGCGCTGGAAGCCGTTGGAAATCGCCACCCCCTCCTGGTTCATGAAATTGAGGGACGCACGATAGCGGGTATCCTCGCCCCCACCGGAGAACGACAGGTTGTGATTGTGCGTCACGGAGGTGCGCTCTACCTCGTTCTCCCAGTTCGTATTCGCCGTCCCCAGAGCCGCGAGGTGCGAAGGACTCAGGCCGCCCAACTTGCCCGCCACGGAGTCCTTGAAGAAGTTCTGGCAGAGCGTCGGCCGGCTCGCACAGGTGGAGGTTGAATCTGACCGCCAAACGCCAACCTGACCCTGCACGAACTGCTTGAATTCATCTCCGTTCAGCACGTCCAGGTGCTTCGACGCACTCGCCATCGCCACGTAACCGTCATATTCCACACCCGCTCCGCCCCCGGGAGAGCCCTTTTTCGTCTCGATCAGGATGACGCCGTTGGCGGCGCGGCTGCCATAGATGGCCGTCGCCGCGGCGTCTTTGAGAATCGTGATCGATGCGATGTCCGATGGGTTGAGCAGGTTGAGCGGGCTGCGGGGCAGCGGCGGATTCCCACCGACACCGAACCCGCTCGCTTGGGTCTCTACGTTGTTGATGATCACCCCGTCAATCACGTACAGCGGTTCGTTGCTCGCGCTGATCGAAGTGCCACCGCGGATGCGGATCTGCGCGCCGGCGCCCGGCTCACCGTTGTTTTGAATAATGGTGACACCCGCGGCCCGGCCCTGCACCATCTGGTTGACATTGGAGACTACACCGACGTTCGCCGCGTTGCCGTCGATCGTTGAGACCGATCCAGTGATGGCCTCGCGCCGCTGGGTGCCGTACCCGGTCACTACCACCGCTTCGAGAATCGCCGCCGCCGGCGTCAGCGTGATGTTCGCCGTGATCGTTCCTCCCGGCGTGACCGTGACGTCCTGCGTTTGTGGGCCGTAGCCGATCCGGGTGGCCCGCAGATGCTGGATTCCGGCGGGTATGCCGCTCAGCAGGAACCCACCGTCGCTGCGAGTGAGCATGCGATGCGGTGTTCCTGCGATCGACACTTCGACACTGGGAAGGGGCTGTTGGGTCGTGGCATCGACGACCTTTCCCGTGATGGCACCCGTGGAGTCCTGCGCGCCAAGTGGGACCGCCCCAAGCAAGCTACCGACGAGCGCGGGAATGACGTGACGGACGAGTCGCATACGTCTGCCCTCTGCACGGTGGGAGGTGTAGTTGAAATGCCCTCCAAACGTTGACTTGTCAAGGCTCGTGAAAAACGGCACAATCCAGCCGTGCACCTTTTGGCCCTCCTTGGCTTGTTCCTTGGCTTGTTGCAGGCTGGCACACCGGTCCTCGAGTTCCCCGAGCCGGGGCTCGACGACCCCGCCGCATACGAGGGCTACCAGACGCGCGTCTATCAAGACGCGCGCGGCAACGCCTTCCAGGTCTACCTGAATCGCAGTACCGGGCGTGTCGTGCACCTGTGGGCCGACGCGGCGGACGAGAGTGTGGGCTTCACCGCGCGCGACTCGGGTGGCACGCCGGCCGACCTCGCCTGGAGCTCGTCCGGGGCGGTCGTCGCCGCGTCGGATCGTACCCGGTCGGTCTCCTATGGTCTGGAAGGCCCGTCCCCCATCACGCTCGGGCTCTTTCTGCTCGGTTCCATGCGCGTAGAGCGCGACCTTCAGTACGCGCGGCGTGACTCCCTGCCGCTCGACGCGCCGCCCTTTCCGCAGGCCGAGCTATCCCAGCTGATCGACCATCTGGCGCGGCTGGGGGCGCGTGAGCGTGCCCGCCACCTGTCATTGCTCGGCGTGAAGACGATCGCGGCTCTCAGGGCTCGGCTGTCGCCACAGGTGACGTTGCAACGCAGTGACACCGCGTGGGTCGTGCGGGTCGAGCAGGTGAGCTTCGACGGCAAGAGCCACCTCTGGCTCGCGTTGGAAGGCGATGCCCGGGAGACGGTTCCCGCACTCGCCAGCGGCACCGTCACGATCCGCCGGCCGGCCGGGGGCCCGGTCCGCTTCGCCGTGCACGTGACCACGGACGCTCTGGCGCTCACGCCTCTCTCCCGCGCCGACATCTTCAACGACGACTTTCGCCGGTTCTACGAGACGGTCCGAGCCGATTCGGCCCGTCCCCAGCGGTTCCGGCGGCTCGAGCGCGAAGTACGCGGCATGGAGCTGTTGTGCTACGGCGAGAAGCTGATGGCGGGACTGCCGAACTTCGCGACCTACTTCGGCCGCGACATGCTCATGACCGCCCTGCTGATGGAGCCGGTGTGGGCGCCGGCGATGCCAGAGCACGTCATCGCCAGCGCGCTGCGCAAGCTCTCGCCCACGGGCACAGTGAGCCACGAGGAGGCGCTCGGCGGCCAGGCAATTCGCGAGCATGCGGCCGAGTACAACCGGCTGGTCGACGCCGGTCGCCTAGCGGAGGCACGAGCCGTGCTGCGAGACCTGCAGGCCGTGCGCGAAAACTACGTCATGGTAGACGACGACTTCCAGCTGCCGGTGGTCGCGGCGCGCTATCTCGGCGACCCGCGCGTCTCCGCAGAGCGGAAGCGTCGGTTTCTGACAGAGGAGCGGCGCCTCGCGCGGCTCGTGTCCAACCTGGCGTACGTGGCACGGCGGGCCGACGCGTACGCCCGCAATCCGATCGCGACGAATCTGGTCGATTTTCCACGGGACGCCGAGGGCAGATGGATCTCCGCGAGCTGGCGCGACTCGAGGGCCGGGTACGGCGGCGGGCGGTTCGCCATGGACGTGAACGTCATCTGGGTTCCGCACGCACTCGAGGCGATCGGAACGATTCTCGACGCGCTGCAGCAGCTCGGCATGACGCCGGCCATTCGCGACGACCCGCTCGCCCGCTTCGTGCGCGATCGCGCGGCGTTGCGGCGCGCCATCGCCGTGTGGCGCGGTGCCGAGCGCCACTTCCGGGTCGCCATCGGCGACGTCGGCCGTCCGGTTCGAGACCGGCTGCGCTGGCTGCCGCAGGCCGAAGGAGAGTACTGGTCGGGTGTCATGCATCGGACCGGACTCCCTGCGGACACGCTGCGGTTTCTCGCCCTATCGCTCGACGGGAACGGTCGGCCGATCCCGATCGTCAACACTGATCCCGCCATGCTGCTGCTGCTCGAGCCCCTCAGTGGCGATCGGGCGCTCGAGCTCGTGGGCCCGATCATGTCGCCGTACCCCCGGGGGTTATTCGTCGACGATCTGGGTCCCCTGGTCGCCAACGACGCCTACGCCACGCGGGAAGTGTGGGAGCGGTTTCGTCAGGACCGGTATCATTCGCCGACCGTCGTATGGGGTCGGGACGTGAACGCTTTGCTCGCCGGTCTCGCGAAGCAGATCGCGTCGGCTCCCTCCCCGTCCGGTGCCGACGTCGCGCCGCTCGCGAACGCACTGCAGCGCACCGTCACCGCGGTGGATCGCTCCGGACTGCGGCATGCCGAGCTGTGGAGCTACCGCATCGAGAACGGCAGGCTCGTGCCGGTGCGCTACGGCACCAGCTCGGACGTCCAGCTGTGGAGCCTGACCGACCTGGCGGTGCAGTTCGCGCTCGACCGGATCGGGCGCCCGTGACCGGGCCGGCGCGCGGCGACCAGCGCGCGGCCATCGTCGCCGGGTTCCTCGGCTGGACGCTCGACGCGTTCGATTTTTTCCTCGTCGTGATGACGCTCACGGCGATCGCGCGGGACTTCGGGCGCTCCGACGCCGACATCGCCCTCTCGCTCACCCTCACCCTCGCCTTCCGTCCCGTGGGCGCGTTCATCTTCGGGCTGATCGCGGACCGATACGGCCGCAAGCTCCCGTTGATGGCCGACCTCGTCTTCTACTCGGTCGTCGAGGTGCTCTCCGGGCTTGCACCGACGTACGGGACGTTCCTCGTGCTGCGCGCGCTGTTCGGGATCGGGATGGGCGCCGAGTGGGGCGTCGGGGCGTCGCTGGTGATGGAGAAGGTGCCTCCCCGGCTGCGCGGTGTCGTCTCGGGGTTGCTGCAACAGGGGTACGCCGCGGGATATCTGCTCGCCGCGCTGTGCTACTTCTTCGTGTTCCCGCACTGGGGGTGGCGGCCGCTGTTCTTCATCGGCGGGCTGCCGGCGCTGCTGGCGCTGTTCGTGCGCGCGCGGGTGCAGGAATCCGCGGTATGGCGAGAAACGCGACACGAGACCTGGAGCGGGCTGGGACGGACCATCGCCGCGAACTGGAAGCTGTTCCTCTACCTCACCGTCCTCATGGCGATGATGAACATGGTGTCCCACGGCACCCAGGACATGTACCCTACCTTCCTGCAGCGCGACTGGGGCTTCGGCCCGACCACGCGCTCGGCCCTGACGGCGTTCTCCCAGGTGGGCGCGCTCACCGGCGGCGTGTTGTGCGGGCTGTACTCCGACCGCCTGGGCCGTCGGCGCACGATCGCGCTCGCGCTGGTCGGTGCCATCCTGGTGATCCCGATCTGGGCGTTCGCGCCATCCCTGCCGCTGCTGATCGTCGGTGCGTTCGTGATGCAGTTCTTCGTGCAGGGCGCGTGGGGCGTCATCCCGGCCCACATCACTGAGCTCTCTCCGGACTCGGTGCGCGGCTTCCTTCCCGGCTTCGCGTACCAATGCGGGGTGGCGATCGCCAGCAAGCTCCCGCACGTGCAAGCGCTCTTCGCCGTGGGCTCGAGCTACGCGCGGTCGATGGCCTTCTCCGCCGCGACCGTGTTCGCGCTCGGTGCGATCGTCGCGCTGCTGGGCCGTGAGCGCCGGGGGGTGGCGTTCGGGAAGCCCACTCGCGGCTGAAGCCGCGGCTCGGCACTGCCGGTAAACCGGCGTAAGCACTCCGCCAGACACGCCCGTTCACGGGCAGGGCCGAGCCGCGGGTTTACCCGCGGACCACATCTGGCAGCCCGATGGGCGACCGGGTATCCTGACGTAGCTATGAGCACGTTCGTCAAAGCCACACAAGTCTACCAGCAGGGGCAGCGCACTCTCCCCGGCCGCTACTACACCTCGGCGGAGATCTATGCGGAAGAGCAGGAACGCATCTTCACCGAGCGCTGGATCTGTGCCGGCCGTGCCGCCGAGATCCCCGAGGCCGGCGACTACGTGCTCCGCAAGATCGCGGGGGAGAGTGTGATCGTGGTCCGCGGTCCCCACGGCGCGCTGCGGGCGTTTTACAACGTGTGCCGCCACCGCGGCACGCGGCTCTGCGAGGAGCCGCAGGGCCGCTTCTCCGAGACGATCCAGTGCCCCTACCACGCGTGGACCTACACCATCGACGGGCAGCTGATCGGCGCGCCACACATGAACGAGGTCCCCGGCTTCGACAAGGGCGACTACCCGCTCCACGCGGTGCCGCTCGAGACGTGGGAGGGCTTCGCCTTCGTCAACCTGGCGCGGGAGCCGCAGGCTTTCGCACAGGCGTTCACGCCGCTCGCCGGGCGGTTCAGCCGCTTCAACCTGCCGGCCCTCAAGTCTGCGCGCCGGATCGACTACGACGTCGCGGCAAACTGGAAGCTCGTCTTCCAAAACTATTCCGAGTGCCTGCACTGCCCCGTCATTCACCCCGGACTCGCCAAGCTCACCCCGTACACGAGCGGCGCCAACGACCTGTTCGACGGGCCGTTCCTAGGCGGCTACATGGTTATTACGAAGGAAGGGGGGAGCCTGACGCTGAGCGGGCGCGCTTGTGGGGCGCCGGTCGGAGTGCTGCCGGCGGAGGACCGGCATCGTGTCTACTTCTATTCGCTGTTCCCGAACCTGCTCCTGTCGCTGCACCCGGATTACGTGATGTTCCACACGCTCTGGCCGGAGGGTCCGGGCCAGACGCGGATCAGCTGCGAATGGCTGTTCCATCCCGACTCCTTCGGGCAACCAGGGTTCGACCCCGACGACGCGGTGCGGTTCTGGGACGAGACGAACCGCCAGGACTGGCACATTTGCGAACGGAGCCACGCCGGCATCACATCGCGCGCTTACGTGCCCGGGCCTTACTCGCCGCGAGAGGGGATTTCCGCCGCGTGGGACCGGGAATTCCTGAGAGCGATCGGGCACGCCCAGTAGAGGCACAGCATGTGTGCCCGACCCGACGACTTGTGCAGATTGGAATGAGAAAGCCGACCTCCGTCGGCGAGGTACTCCATATCTTCGGAGTCCTCAGTTGATAGAACGGGCTCGAGGCCCACGAACCGGAGGTCGGCTCTATGGCACAGGATACTATGATCGAGGCGGCGGT
>WNGG01026425.1_pt1 | contig 14325 bp, 16 predicted proteins | sample 5400661 | NCBI WGS metagenome assembly WNGG01 (sample SAMN13153372, study PRJNA577476) | soil metagenome | isolation source: 100 cm soil or saprolite under Garry oak tree replicate 1 | place: USA:California | collected 2016-06-15
TCCCCGGTAAAGAGATCTACCGAGAAGAACTGATAGACCGAGGCAGCCCTTGAGGTCGATAGGATCCTTTGATGTCCTGGCAGGCATGCCCCTCGATGTGGCTGAGTGTCGACACCGAGAATCCCACCCGGAGGGAGCTTGGGATCCCTCGCCCTTCACCGGGCGGGCCAAAGACGCCATGAGCCGAATCGCCGATGCTTGGATCAGGTCGGCCTGTCGCCGCAATTTACAAAGGAGAGCGCGATTTCTGGAGCGCGCGTTCGGCACAGCGGATGCTATCCACTGGACCCGCTCCCGGGCCAGCCATGGAATAGCAACAGAAGGAGGCGCCCAGCCATGAAGCGTATTGCCGCCGAACCGACCATTCGCCGTAGCAAGATCGACGAGCTCGACAGCGACTTTCTCGCCGGCCTCGAGGAGCGAGACAGGAGGCTCTACGCGATCCTGAGCAAGACCACCCGCTACCGGAACATCCTCGACAACGAGATCAAGCACCTTCGCGCGGGCAGCGCTCCCGAGGTGATTCGGGCCTTCCTCGTCCAATGGGAGCCGCTCCGGCGCGAGATCAAGCGGCTGGCGCAGGACCTGTAGCGGGAGTGTAGTCAGCCAATCAGGGCTGCATGGCATCGACCCTCTGCGTTTACCCGAGAGGGGCGCCCGGTCCAGTGGCGCCGTCTCTCCCGGTGGGGTATCGTCGGGGCGATCCGGCAAGCCATGAGCCAGCTCAATTCCAAGAAACGGGCGCAGCTGCCCAAGAGCGCCTTTGCCTACGTGGATTCGCGCGGCCGAAAGCGGCTGCCCATCAACGACGAATCACACGTGCGAAACGCGCTGGCGCGCTTCAACCAGGTGATCTTCGAGGACGAAGCGGCCAGAGAGCGGGCACGGACCAGGCTTCTCAACGCCGCCAAGAAGTACGGGATCGTGCCCGTCGGGTTCATGACCGGCCAGCTGCAGTCACAGATGAGCGAGGCGGTGGCCGGTCGATTGGTCATCGAGCTGGGGCAGGTCGGCACGCCGGGTGAGTTCGAACGGCGGCTGCGCTCGGCCCTCCGCGACCCCAGCCTCTCGGTCCTGCACTGGTCCGAATCGGCCGGCGCCTATCTCGACGGCGCCGGTCGGCCTGCCACTCTGCCGGGCGATGGAGCTGACCGAGCCGTCACGCTGCTCGAGCGACAGGGCCGCCCGATGACCGCCCTCGTGCACGACCGCGCCGTCCTCGCGAACCCGGACCTCGTGAAGACGGTGACCGCCGCGGCCACGCTGGCCGCCGAGAACGAGCGGCTGCGCGGACAGGTCGAGGCCCAGGCCAGTGAAGCGCGAACCTTGCCGACCGGGCACGTGACGTTCCTCCTGACCGACATCGAAGGGTCGACCAGCCTCCTCCAGCGACTGGGCGAACGGTACGCGCCGCTGCTGGCCGAGGTCCGCGCAATCATCCGCAACTCCGTGGGTCGGCTGGGAGGCCGTGAGGTCGACGCCCGCGCGGACGAGTTTCTCGCCGTGTTCGATCGCGCGCCCGCGGCGCTCGAGGCCGCCCTCGAGATCGAGCGGGGCGTCCAGGGTCGAGCCTGGCCCGATGATGTCGGTGTGCGTATCCGCATCGGCATCCATAGGGGTCGCCCCACGCTGACCGATGCCGGCTACGTCGGTCTGGCCGTGCACACCGTGGCCCGGATCTGCTCGGCTGGTCACGGCGGTCAGATCCTGCTCTCGGCCGCGGCCCGGGACGGGGTGGGTCGGTCGCGGCCAACCGGTGTACGCTTGCGAAGTCTGGGCTCGCATCGACTCCGCGGCCTGCGCGAGCCGCAGGCCCTCTTCCAGGTGGAAGCCGCAGACCTGGCGACCCATTTCCCATCGCTGCGCAAGACGTAGAGAATCCCTGGCCGGCGCGTCCGGCATCCCAACGGGAAAGGGTTCAAGACGACGGGGAGGTGGACGATGACGATTCGATTGGACCACACCATCGTGCCCACGAAAGACAAGATCGCCTCGGCCAGGTTCTTCGCCGAGATCTTCGGATTGGCCTTCACGCCGGGTCCACGCTACTTCGCGCAGGTGCAGGTCAACGAGAGCCTGACCTTCGACTTCTCCGACGAGCCGGAGGACTGGGGTGGGCCGGGCTTCGACCCGGGACTTGGCCAGAGTCTTCACTATGCCTTCCACGTTGGCGAGGCGGAGTTCGAGGCGATCTTCCGCCGGGTCGAGGCCAAGGGCATCGCCTACGGCAGCGAGCCCGACGACCACGCCAACGGGAAGATCAATACCCGCCGAGGCGGCCGTGGATTCTACTTCGAAGATCCCAATGGCCACCTGCTCGAGGTCATGACCGTGCCCGAGACGGGAAGCAAGCGAAACGGCTAACGCTAGGCTCGGCCCTTGGTCGTGAACTGGTGCTCGTACAGGTGGCGCAGCTCTTCGATGGTGCTCGCCTGAGCGGGCGACTTGTCCTCGCGCAAACGGGCGATGCGGGCGAATCGTAGCGCGAGCCCCGACTCATAGGTCGGGCTCTTCTGGATCTCGTTGTACTCCACTTCGACGACGACGTCGGGTCGCACCCTCACCGTGTAGCCGTCGTCCTCCGTGGCCAACGCCCGCAGGCGCTCGGTCATCTCCGTGAACTCGCGGTCGGTCAGCCCCTTGAAGGTCTTGCCCACTTCCGCCCAGCCGTCGCCGTCGCGCACCGCCAGGTGATAGTTCGAGAGCCAGCCTACCCGTCGCCCCGAGCCGCGATCGGCGGCCACGATCACGCAGTCCACGGTGAGGGCGGTCTTGAGCTTGAACCAGCGCTTGCCCCGGCCTCCCGGCTCGTAGGTGCTCTGCAGCTCCTTGGCCATGACGCCCTCGTGACCGGCCGCGAGCGCGCGGGCCATGAAGGCCTCGCCCTCGCCCGCCGATGAGATCACGGAGCGCTCGGCCAGCCGGCGTCCGCCCGTCACTCGCTCGAGCGCTTCCCAGCGCCGCGCGTAAGGCTCGTCGAGGAGCGAGCGCCCCTCGGCCAGGAGGCAGTCGAAGAGATGCAGCGAGAGGGGCATCGTGCCCGCGGCCGCCTCCACGCCGCGCACCCGGCGGAAGCGGCGCATCAGCTCCTGGAAGGGCAGCGGGCGGCCCGCGGCGTCGAGCGCCACCACCTCGCCATCCAGGATGAAGGGCGCGCCCCTCAGGTCGCGGCGGGCAATGTCCACGATGTCCGGCAGGCTGCCGGTGACCTCCGAGAGGCGGCGGCTCCAGATCGCCACGCGCTCGCCGTCGCCATGGAGCTGGATGCGCGCGCCGTCGTACTTGTACTCCATCGCGGAGACGCCGCCATGCGCGGCGAGCGCCTCGCCGACGTCACCGGCGATCTCCGCAAGCATGGGCAGGAGGGGAACGAACACGCGCGGCCGCGCGGCCGACAGGGCCTGCGCGCCGCCGCCCAGGGCGAGGGCGGCGACGGCGGTGAGGTCGCCCGTGACGAGGGCGGCCCGCCGCACTGCCGCGGAGGCGACGCCGGCCGCCTCGGCGATGGCCTCGAGCACGAGGCCTTCCGAGAGGCCCATGCGCATCTCGCCGTAGATGACGCGCTGGAGGAGGTCCCGCTCGGCCTCCGAGGCCCGCTCCGCCAGCTCCCGGAGTCGAGACTCGCGCAGACGACGCGCCCCCGCGCCGCCCGTCTCGGCCACGTCGCCGAAAGCCCGCGCGACGTCGGCCAGCGTGAGCGGTGTCGCCGGCGACGGCGTCGTGCCCGGCGCGGGCAGGCTGCGCACATTCAGGACGCGCGGGTCGGAGGCGGGGAAGGCGCGGCCGCTCAGATAGGTGACGGCCCGGGGCAGGTCCTCGGGCGGCAGCTCACGCAGGTACTCGGCGACGAGGCGCCGCTTCTCGAGGCGGCTCCCGCTGGCCGCCACGCGCGCCCGCAGCATCGCCAGGTCGGAGAGGAGCGCCATGGGTCCATTATGCCCACGTCAGAACTTCTCCTCCGCGCCGCCCCCGCCGAACCTGCCGCCGCCACCGGCGAAGCCCTTCTCTTCGGGCGCCGCCGCGGGCGCCGTGAAGGCGCCAACGACGGGGACGATCTGGAACGCGCGCTGCTGCCGCTCGTCAGCGAACAGCGGGTCCGCGGTGACGCTCGCGATCTCTCCCCCCGGGGCGCCCCGCAGCGCACGCTCGACGGCGAGGGCGAGGACGACGAGCGCCGCGCCGGAGAGCGCCAAGATCACCCAGAGGGGCGCCAGGTGAACATAGTGCCGGAGCGTGACGAGCGACAGGGCGAGCAGCACGACCCCGGTATCAAGAACGAACGTCCGGCGTGATCTCACGCCCCACATCAGGACGAGCAGCGGGACGACGGCGGTGGCGAGGGCGGAGGCAACGATGAGGCTCGGCGAGGGGGCGACACGCGCCGCGCCGAATCGCCCGAGATCCTCCAGCAGATGCTCATCGAAGGAGTAGACGTTGACGGCGGCGTACGCGGCGAGGATTCCCGCGACAACCAGGATGGCCGCCCCGCGCCGATGGGACGGTGCCCAGGAGGCTTCGTCCAGCCGACGGGCGGCCAGACCGGCCAGGGCCACCCCGACCAGGGCCCAGAGAACGCGCCCGTGCGGCAACCGCCCGAGGAAGAGGAAGAGCGAGATGGCCGCCGCCGCCGCATAGGGCGGACTTCCCCAGCGCCAGGCGCTCACCGCCCACGCGAGAACGCTCACGAGGAGGGCGGTGTCGATGGCGTCGTCGAAACGCATGTTCAGCGTTTCCAGCAGGAAGAGGCTGAAGCCGACGAGGAGGAACACCACTCCGAGGAGCGATGTTGCGCCTGCCGCGCCCCGCCTCGCGCACTGTGGCAACGCTTCCAATACCTCGGTCGCGACGAGGGACACGGCGGCAAACATGAACATCAGGACCTGAAGCCCCGCCCGGTCGGGTCGGAACGCGAGCGAGAGCGCGCCAAAGGTGCAGGCAACGACGGCGGCGACCATGCAGGCCGTCAGCACGCGCCACACCGTAGACGGCGTGATGCAAGGATCCGGGTACGCCTCCCGGATCGCCTGCTCGGTCGACGCGTCGATGGCCCCGACCCGCCGCCAGCCCTGCGCGGCCTCGCGCACCTCCGCGGCCCGCTCCCAGGCGACCGAGTCCGGCCTCATCGCTCCCTCATCCTTCGATGAGCGGCAAGGATGAGCGCGAGCGCGCCCAGCCCCAGGACTGCGGCGAGAAAGAAGGGGAGACCGCTCACGTGGTGGCGAAACGGCTCGAACAGAAGCCGCAGGAGCCCGACATAGACGGCAACGATTCCCTGGGCGAAATAGAGGGAGCGACCGAGCGGGAAGGAGAGCCACATGACCAGGCCGGCCACGACGAGGAGCGCGGCGAGCCAGACACCCCAGTTCAGCTCGCTGCCGAAGACGCCGGAGACGAGCCCGCCCAGGAGCAAGAGGAGCCCCGCATTGGCGAAGACCTCCTCGAAGTGGGCCTTGCGCTTGAGCCGGACGGAAAGCGCCGCGGCCGCCACGTAGAGAGCGCCGAGCACGACGGCGTTGACACGCAGGTTGCCCATGTTGACCGCCGGGAGCGACGCCTGGATCAGGCTGATGGAGACGCCCCGCCATGCGGCCAGCGTGGTCAGGGCGAGGCCGAGGATCGTCCGCGAGTCCCACAGGTAGGCGCCGAGGAGATAGACCACCCCGACGACGAGGAGATGGTGCGGCCACTTGGGCCCGAGCAGGGTGAATTCCACCTCGACGTACGCGAGGTCCGAGGCGAAGAGGAGGAGGCCCAGGAGAAGGACGTAGTCGAAGGCCACGTTTCACCCAGACCAGGCAGGCGACTGCCGCGAGGGCGATCCCGCCCGCGATGGCCCACGGCCCGATGTCCTGGCGGTGTTCCTTGACGAGGAGCCCGACTCCAGAAGTGAGGAGGAGAACGCCCGCGTAGAGAAGCGCCCTGATCTCGAAGCGGACGGAGACGAGGCGCCGTCGCGCCACGCGGTCGAAGAGGGTCGCCTGCGCATTCCCGAGGACATTGTCTCGCCTCAGGCGGGCGATCGCGCTCACGACGTCGGGGTTCATGTCCCGGCCGAGCCCTCCGTCCTCGGTGAAGGCCAGGGGAATGCGGCCATGGGTCATGGTGCGACGGCAGCCGGGCGGGAGTCAACAAACGTGTCGACGCTTTTTCCGGTAGAATTCCTGCGACTCGGTCGTGATCCGGGACCAGAGGAGGCAAAGAGAGCCAATGGGCAAGATCGTCTTTGCGGGCGCGATGTCGCATGTGCTGGACCCCGAATACTATGACCGGGCCTGTGGGGCCGTGGGCCGCCAGACGGTGGAGGCCGTGATGGCCGAGATCGCCAGGATGGGCGAGCGGCTCTCGGCCCGGAAGCCCGATGCCCTCATCGTGGTCGCCGACGATCACCTCAACGCGTTCTCGTTCAACGCGGTGCCCGCGCTCTGCGTGCGGATCGGACGCGACGTCCAGCGGATGACCCAGGACCACGCGGAGGCGTTCGACAAGGTGCTGGAGCACATGCCGGAGCGCTACCCGCTCCACGAAGACCTCGCCAACGCGATCCTGGAGCAGGGCCTCGAGGCAGGCTTCGACCTCGCCCTGTCGTGGGAGGCGCCCGTCGATCACGCCTTCCTGAGCCCCGTCAACACCATGCACGGCGCGCGTCCGATCCCGCCCCTCGTGCCCATCTGGGTCAACTGCTTCGTGGCCCCGCAGCCCACGGCCCGCCGCTGCTTCGCCTTCGGCCAGCACATTGCCCGCGTGGTGGCGAGGAGCCCGTGGAACGTCGGCATCATCGCCACGGGAGGCCTCTCCCACTTCCCCGAGCTGTCGCTGCCGCGGGTGGGCGAGACGGACACCGTCTTCGACCGCAAGCTCATTCACTGGATGGAGAGGGGCGAGCACGAGCAGCTCCTCGAGCTGACCACGGCGGAGCTGCACAAGGCCGGCGAGCACGAGTTCCTCAACTGGATGGTGCTGCTCGGGGCCGTGACGCCGGCCCGCGCGGACGTGCGCTACTTCGGCGAGCTCCGTCGCATCAACATGGCCGCCGTGGAATGGAGCCTTCCGTGAGCCGCTACGCGGTCAACAGCCTGCTGTACCGGCTCAAGAAGGAGCCGGACTTTCGCGAGCGCTTCACCGTCGATCCCGCCGCCGCCCTCGCGGGGCTCGATCTGACCGAGCCGGAGCGGTCGGCCTTCATCGCCCGCGACATGCGGAAGATCAACGAGCTCGGAGGCTATCTCCACCTCGTGATGTCCATTCCCGGCCTCGCCGCCCATTGAGGCACTGGGGCAATTTGCTTCGCCATACTTCGTTGCGAGCGGGCCGGCAAGCCCTCAACGTCCGTTCAATTCAGCCCTCGCCTCGGGCTGCCGGCCCGCTCGCGCGCGGCCGTTCGAGCTTAGGGCGCAGCCCGAGGCGAGGGCTGAGTTGATCTGGCTCGCAACTTGCCCCAGTGCCGGGCCGGCTGGACGGGACGGGCGTCGCGGGCTAGACTGGGCGCGACCGTGACGAAGGAGAGAACGCCATGACGATGGTCGCTCCCGGGGCCAAGGCCGAGCTCGCGGTAGAGGACGACGGCCCGATCCCGTACATGCAGCGAACGCGCGACTACTACGTCGCGCTGGGGTACGGCAACCCGTATCGCTGGGCCCACTTCGACGAGGTGCCATTCACGCCGCTGCGCACGCCGCTGAACCGGGCCCGCGTGGCCCTGATCACCACGGCGGCCCCGTATCAACCCGAGGCGGGCAACCAGGAGCCGGGCGCTCCCTACAACGCTGCGGCCAAGTTCTACCAGGTGTACTCGATCCCCTCTGAGAGCGTACCCGATCTCCGGATCTCCCACGTGGGCTATGATCGCAAGCACTCCTCCGCCGCGGACATCCACGCCTACTTCCCGCTCGCGCGCATGAAGGAAGCGGCGGCGGCGGGCCGGATCGGGTCGCTCGGCCCGCGCGTGCACGGCGCGCCGACGAACCGGAGTCACCGGGCGACGGAGACCGACGCCGCCGAGCTGCGGCGCCGGTGCCAGGAGGACAGCGTCGACGCCGCCGTGCTCGTCCCCAGCTGACCCGTGTGCCACCAGACCGTGAGTCTGGTCGCGCGGCACCTGGAAGAGCAGGGGATCCCCACCGTGATCATGGGCTGCGCGAAGGACATCGTCGAGCATTGCGGGGTCCCGCGGTTCCTGTTCAGCGATTTTCCGCTGGGCAACTCGGCGGGCCGGCCGCTCGACGCGGAGTCGCAGGCCCAGACCCTCGAGCTGGCGCTCCGCGTGCTCGAGAGCGCGCCGGCGGCGCGGACGACCGTGCAGTCGCCGCAGCGGTGGAACGGGGCCGCCTCCTGGAAGCGCGACTATCTCGACCTGACCAAGCTCTCCCCGGACAGCATCGCCGAGCGCCGCAAGGAGTTCGACCTGGCGGGGCCGTACGGCACCTACCAGCTCGCGCTTCTCGGCGCGGACGTCGTGAAGATCGAGTCGCGCGAGGGCGACGAGACGCGCGCCTCGCCCGCCGACCGAGCGTGGGCCGCGCGAAAGATGGCGCCCTCCTTCCTGTCCATGAACGGCAACAAGCGCAGCATCACCCTCGACCTCCGGCGGCCGGAGGCCGTCGAGATCGTCCAGCGCCTGGCCGTGGGCGCCGATGTGGTGTGGGAAAATTTCCGCGGCGGCGTCATGGACCGCCTGGGGCTCGGCTACCAGGCGCTCTCGGCCATCAATCCCCGGCTCATCTACTGCGCCGTCTCCGGATTCGGCCAGACGGGCCCGGAGCGGACGACGGCGGCCTTCGACGGCAAGCTGCAGGCGATGTCGGGGATCATGTCGATCACGGGCGACCCCGCGAGCGGCCCTACCCGGGCGGGCTTCGCGCTCTGCGACACGATCGGCGGGGTGACGGCGGCCCTGGCCGTGGCCAGCGCCCTGTACCAGCGGACGCACACCGGGCGCGGGCAGCTCGTGGACGTTGCCATGCTGGACGCGGCGCTCGCCTTCATCGCCGGCCCCGTCTCCGAGTACACGGTGGCCGGCATCGAGCAGCGCCAGATCGGCAATGGGTCGGTGAGCCGGAAGCCCACGGCGAGCCGGTTCCGGGCGCGCGACGGCTACATCGTGCTTGCCGTGCTCACGGAGAAGCAATTCGCCGGCCTCATGCGCGCGCTCGGGCGCGCCGACGCCCTCGACGACCCGCGCTTCAAGGACTGGCCTTCGCGGACCGCGAACGAGCCGGCCCTGCGCGAGATCATCGAGTCCGCGCTCGCCACCGAGGACCCGCGGACCTGGGAGGCGCGGCTGACCGCGGCCGACGTTCCCTGCGGCTCCATCTGGAAGATCGACGAGATCGTCCACCACCCGCAGCTCGAGCACCGAGACGTGCTCCAGACGATCGACACGCGCTACGGCCCGATGCGCCTCGTGGGCGCGGGGTTCCGGCTCGAGCACGGCAGCCCCGGCCTCGACCGGGAGCCGCCCACCCTCGGCGAGCACACCGACGAGATCCTGAAGGAGGCCGGCTACGGGGCGGAGGACATCGAGCGGCTGCGGCGCGACGCGGTGGTCTAGTTCAGCTTCACCATCTCGCTGATGGCCGTCCGGAGATTCTCCCGCGCGCTGCCCAGATGGGGATGCACGGCGAGGGTCCGACGGAAGAGCTCGGCGGCCTCGCGGAACTGTCCAAGCATGAGGTGGCAGAGCCCCTGGCCGGAGAGGGCGCCGAAGTGGTTGGGATTGCGCGCGAGCGTCTCCCGGCAGTCCGCGATCGCCGCCTCGTAGTCCCTGGCGACGTAACGAAGGGTCGCGCGCTTGTTCCACGCTTCCGCGAAGGCGGGCGCTTCCTCGATGAGACGCGTGAACGCGGCGTCGGCGGCGGGGATGTCCTGACGTTCCATCGCATCGATGCCCTCGGCGAGGAGGCCGTCGAGGCGCGGATCGCCGGAGCGGTGCCACATCTGCCAGAGGGTCTCGGCGGCGCGGGCCGCCTGCGCGATGTCGTCCCCCCGCAGGGCGGTCAGCGCCTCCCGCTCGGTCATCACGGCCTCGCGAGCCACGGGGAGGTGGCCAGGAGAAATCCGCGCTCTCCCCCCGGAACCAGGAAACCCATGCGGCATGCCGTCTCGAACTCGGCCCCGGCCGCGCGCATGATGCGCCCCGCGGCCGACCCGTCATCGGCCAGGAGCCCTAGCAGGAGATGCTCGGCTCCGAGCGCGCTGTCGCTCCGTCGCCGAAGCTTGAAGGCCGTCTCGAGGACCGCCTTGAGCTCGGGAGAGAAGACAGGCTCGCCGCGGGCGGGCGAGCCGGCCATCGCGCTCAGGGCACGCTCGACCTCGACCCGGAGCATCTCCGGCCTCGCCCGGATCCGTTCCAGCACCTCGAGGTCGAGGCATGCGCCCTCGCGCAGGATCCCCAGCAGGAGGTGCTCGGGGCCGATGGCTTCATGGCGACGGCTCCGCGCCTCGTCCGCCGCGAGGACCATGGCGCGGCGCGCCCGCTCCGTGAACTGCTCGACCATCCCGGACCTCCCCAGGGGCGGCGTGGCCCCTCATCCCGGTCGAGTATAGGACAGGCCGAGAACCCGCGTCCAAGGCGACCCTCAGAGATGCCACGATCGCGTGGTGCGGCGCGCCTAGCCTCACGGGTCGCGCTGCAGTATCCTCTGATTCCCCACCGTGGGGCGGGATCCTCAACGGGCCGACGCGAGCTCAAGGAGGAGTCGTCATGCCAGTGTACGAGTACCAGTGCGACAAGTGCCGGCGTGAAGTCGAAATCACCCAGTCGATCAGCGAGCACGGCAAGGGAGCGGTCGCGTGCCCGAAGTGCGGCAGCACCGCGCTTCGCCCGCTCGTGAGCAGCTTCTTCACCCAGACCTCGAGAAAATCCTGACGGGCCGGTCGGGCGGCTTCCTGAACTCGATCGGACCGCGCGTGGAGGAGTCCGGGCTCGGCCTCGTCGCCCTCCACCCGCACTCCGCACCGTACGAGGACCTCGGGCTGCGGAAGTAGCTACCCGCGCGGCTTCACCCAGGTTTCCGACCAGGCGAGGCAGGCGCTGCTCCCCTGTCGGTCCCCGCGCATCTCCGCCCACGGGCTCGCGGTGGCGATGCGCCCGTTGAGCTCGAGCTGCGCGCTGCGGGCCGGGAAGAAGGTGCTGAACACGCCGATGGGCCGGTTGTTGAAGCCGGGCGGGGCATTGAGCACGAAGGGCTCGATGCAGTCGTACCACGAGAGCGCGATCCGCGCCTCGGCCGCCGTCACCGTCTCCGTCGCGGTGGACCAGGGTCCGCCCTGCCGCTCGAAGCGCGCGCCGAGCACAGGCAGCGCGGTGTCCGCGAAGGCCGGGAAGAGTAGGGACTCGATGGTCTTCTGGAGCCACCGCGCTACCCCGATGTTGTCGCTGTAGACGCGAACGCGGCCCTCCGTGAGCGTGCTCTGGAGGAACAGGGTGTGGCCCGCGCCCGCCGGGCACCACAGGACACGCCAGTGGCTCGCGCGGTCGGACAGCGTGGTGCCGCCGTCCGGGCTCAGCCGGATGAAGGAGTTCTCGCCGGTCATGAGGACTTCGTTCGGGTCAACAGGCGGCATCGATCGTCTCCCTTTGGAGTTGGTGTGCGCGGCGAGGCGCGGTGCGGTACAGTCAACCGGAATCCGGCCCCGAGTGAAGATACGGGGGAAGCGCGTCCGGAGCAAGCGGTGACTTCCAGAGAGGAGATGGCCATGAGCACACGGTACCTGCACCTGGTCAGGATGGACGTGGCCCACGATCACGAGGCGATCTTCAACGACATCTACGACCACGAGCACATTCCCGCGCTCCTGGCCGTCCCCGGCGTGGCGCGGGCCTCGCGCTACCGGCATCCCTCGCCCACCGACCCGCGCTACCTCGCCGCCTACGAGCTGGAGAGCCCCGCGGTGCTCCAGAGCCCTCAGTGGAAGGCGGCGGCGGAGTCCGGGCGCTGGCCCAAGGACGTGCGGCCCCACACCATGAACCGCCACATCGCGACGTACGAGTGGATGGGCAGCAGCAAGGACCTGACCTACAAGACGCCGTACATCTTCTGGGTCATGATGGACATCGAGCCCCACCGCGAGGCCCTCTTCAACGACCTGTACGACAACGAGCACGTCCCGCTCCTCCTCAAGCTTCCGGGATGCGTCAACGTCGTCCGCTACCGGACGGAAGTCGCGGGCCAGCCGCGCTACCTCGCCGCCTACGAGGTCGAGCGCACCGACCTGCCCATGTCGAAGGCCTGGAACGACACGTCGGACATCGGCCGCTGGAAGCCCGAGGTGCGCCCGTACACCTACAACAAGCGCTACATCGTCAGCGAGCGCATCTGGCCCAAGGCCTGAGGACAGCGCTCCATGCCTACCGACGTCGCCCTGACCTCGCTGGTCATGCCGCTGGCCGAGTTCCCCGCCATCGCCCGCGAGGCGGAGACCCGCGGCTACCGCACGGCCTGGGTCGGCGAGGCCTCCGGCACCGAGGCCATCGTGCTCTCGACCCTCATCGCCACCCATACCGCCAAGATCCAGATCGCCAATGGCGTCATCCCCGTCCAGACGCGCACGCCCATCGTCTATGGCCAGGCGGCGGCCACCCTCGCGCATCTCGCCCCGGGTCGATTCGCCCTCGGGCTCGGGCTCTCCAGCGAGATCATCGTGGGCCAGTGGCACGGGCTGCCGTTCGCGCCGTCGATCCAGCAGATGCGGGAGGCCGTCCAGATCATCCGGATGACCGCGGCGGGAGAGCGTGTGAACTTCGAGGGCAAGTTCTACCGGCTCAAGAACTTCCGGCTCGCCATGCCCGCGCCTTCCCCGCCGCCGCGCATCTACCTGGCCGCCCTCGGCCCCCGGATGTGCGAGCTGGCGGGGGAAGTCGCCGATGGCGTGCTCCTCAACTGGATTCCGCCCTCGGCGGTGCCGGAATCGGTTCGTCACGTCGAGGCGGGCTCCAAGCGCGCGGGGCGGAGCCTGTCGGATGTCGACGTGTCCGTGTACGTGCGGACCTGTGTCACCGACGAGCGCGAGCCCGTGCGCGAGGTGCTGGCGCGCGACATCACCGGCTATGCCATCGTCAGCGCCTACGCGCGCTTCTTCGTGGAGTGCGGCTTCGGTGAAGAGGTGGAGGCGGTCAACGCCGCCTGGAAAGCGGGCGACCGCGCGGGAGCGGTGAAGGGGATCTCCGAGCGGGTCCTCGACGGCCTCGGCGCGGTGGGGTCGGCCGAGTTCTGCCGCGAGCAGCTCGCCGCCTTCGCGCGCACAGGCGTGACGCCGGTCGTGCTTCCCTTCGCCCCACCTGGAGCGACCGCGCGCGCGTCGCTGTTGCGGACCTTCCGGTCATTCCCCTGAGCCCGGAGAATCTTCTCGCGCGAGCGTCGGGAAGCTTTACGCTTCACTTGTAGCCCCCGCCGACATCCTCCGAAGCCATTGATTCTCTTGGGCGCCGGATCTGGCCGCCCGCTTGCAGAATTGCCTGCCCCGCTCTAGGTGGTCGCGGCTGGTCGCCCGCGCGGGGCGACGCCCATGGGCACTGAACATCGCGCGGACGTGCCGCAGTGATCCGGGTGGCCGTGGTCGGTTACGGCTACTGGGGTCCCAATCTGACCCGCAACTTCTCCAAAGCGCCCGGCTGCGAGCTGACCGCCGTGTGCGACCTCTCGGTCAAGCGCCTCGTACAGGCGCGGCGCGCGCATCCCGGCACGCATCTCACCACTGACTGGCCCCGCCTTCTCGCCGACCCAGGTGTGGACGCGGTGGCCATCGCCACGCCGGCGGCCACTCATTTCGACCTCGCCCTCGGCGCCCTCCGCGCGGGCAAGCACGTGCTCGTGGAGAAGCCGCTCGCGCGCACCGCCGACGAAGCCCTCGCCCTCATTGAAGAGAGTGAGCGCAGAAACCTCGTCCTCATGGTCGACCACACGTTCGTCTTCAGCCCATCGATCCGGGCCATTCACGAGCTCTTGACCTCGGGCGCCCTCGGCGAGCCTTGCTACTACGACTCCGTGCGCCTCAACCTCGGCCGGGTGCGTTCTGACGTCAACGTGCTGTGGGACCTCGCCGCGCATGACCTGTCCATTCTCGATCATCTCCTGGCCGGGCCGCCCGCCGGCGTGCTGGCGACCGGAGTCGCGCGGGCGCCCGGCGAGCCCGAGCACATGGCGTACCTGACCCTGCTCTTCCCGGGCGCCTTCATCGCCCACGTGCACGCGAGCTGGCTCTCTCCCGTGAAGACGCGCCGCATATTGATCGGGGGCAGTCGGGCCAGTGTCGTCTACGACGATCTCGAGCCTGTCGACAAGGTCAATATGCGGCGCGTCTTCACGGGAGAGAGCCAGCTCGCGTGCA
>WNGG01005346.1_pt1 | contig 14322 bp, 10 predicted proteins | sample 5400661 | NCBI WGS metagenome assembly WNGG01 (sample SAMN13153372, study PRJNA577476) | soil metagenome | isolation source: 100 cm soil or saprolite under Garry oak tree replicate 1 | place: USA:California | collected 2016-06-15
ATTTCACCACGAAAGAAATACGAGAAGTCTTCAAAGTTGACAAAAATTTCGATGATGGACTGTCCGTATCGCCGGATGGCCAATGGCTGCTCTATTCACAACTCGACGAGGAAGACAGCGACATCATGCTGGTCGATCATTTTGGCTAACACCTTAAATTCTCGGTGAACGACGTGCATTCTTGATCGTTCACATCTGACACAAAGTACATTGGGGACTTGTCCGGTTAGGCGACTACACGGGAGTTGGCCGTAAAGACTCAACTGAAGTGTCAGCTCACCCAAAACTCAGAATTTGCCGGAGCATCTAAATACAACGCAACTACGTTGCCCTGGCTATCCAGCACCACTAGCTTATTCCTCGTGAATCCCATTCCGCATAGTCCGCCGCAGTGAAATGCCCATTCCAATGTGAGGTCCGCGACATAGACATTGGTGAAAGCGTCTTTACCGTGTGAGTAGTACTCGAAGTGTTTTATTCCCGCCTCGTATTTCAGACTCGTGGCTTCTGCGGTAAAGCCGGTGGATAGGTGCGGCTCCTTTCTTGCGGCGACACTGAGGTCGTAGTAGTAGCGGACTGCTCTCGCGGTAACTGTTTTTGTGGCTCTGCACAAGAATTCGACGGGGCCTGCATTTTAAGCCGCTTTCTGAAGAACAATAAATTCTGTTTTTGTGACCACCATGCGCTGCGCCTTGAGCAGTAGGTAGGCGAGATTTTTGTAGCCGCGACCCCTTCTAAGAAGGGTTTTGATGTTGCCGTTGATGGCTTCCACGACCCCGAAACGTACTTTGGTGCGGCAGTAATTCAGGATTCCGTCCAGGTGATCCGCCAACATCTGGGCCAGTCTTTGAAAGGGTGGCAATCGTTGCCATCGCAGTTGATCGATCCAACTCTGCAAGTAGCGCACCATGGCCCCTTCATAGCGGTAGGTCCACAACCGCTCCAAGCTTTCCTTTAAGAGGTAGGCTTTCATCACCCGACGATTGAGGGCGAACAGCTCGTTTAGCTGCTGTCGTTTTTGCTGGTCTAGATTCATCCAGCGCGTCAACAGCAGCCAGCGTTTGCCCTTCACTACACCGCGCATGCGCCCACCTTTGCGGAAGAACTCCGCCCTCCGCACTTCATCAATGGCCTTGTTGGCATGCTGCAGAACGTGGAACTTGTCATACACGATCCGGCAGTTCCCAGCCCATTGGGCAATGCTGTTAGTGAATGGCCGCCACATATCCACGCACGCCGCCTCGATGCGCTTCCGCTGGGTTTCACTCAGTTGCGTGCGAAAAAACTCATCGAGCGTTTCTTGCTTGCGATCCTGCCCGAACCACAAAGGCTCGCCGGTCTCCAAGTTGCTAACCACGGTGATGAACTTCATCTGCTTGCCGAAGTAGATCTCGTCCACGCCCATTTGTACTAACGGGTCTTTGCGACGTGTCGCACTCCAGCGCTTCAGATACCGCAGGTCGATCGCTCGCACCGTGCTGGCAGCCAATCGAAACTGTCTGGCCACCTGGCGTACCGATGCACTTTCGCATGCCTGTCCCACGGCTTCTTCAAAGCGCTTACTAAAGGGCGCTTTGCTCGGCAGCTGCGGCACCTTCTCCACCCTGATCCCGCAGTTCGGACAGCACACTCGGTACACTTCGATGATCACCGTCGTCCGATACTCACCCCACGGTAGGTCTCGCACCTCGCGCTCGTTGTAATCATGCGCCTCGCTAAACTTTCGTCCGCATCCTGAACAGATCAGCTTCCGGTTACCCCGCTTGCGCCGCACCCATAAACGCAGCGTCTTGGCGGCCTCATCGATCTCGTGTCGGTAGACTCGGTAGCCCGGCCATCCCAGTATTTTCGTGAATTCGTTGTCGCGCATTCCGCCGAGTCTAGCCGAACTGCCCCTACGACGGAAAACCTCTCTTTTATTGGGTCTCTACGAATTCCTGCTCAGAGCCGATTTTTGAAACTTGTTCGTGTGGCTCTACTCCCGAAACGCCCATTCTCGCGTAAGCTTGGCCTATGAAGTGTGTTTTAGGGCTTGATGGCGGCGGCACAAAAACCGAATGCGTCGTGTTGAATGAAGCTGGCGCCATTGTCGCGCGTGGAAAAGGACCGGCTTCTAACCCAACTCGTATCGGCTTTCCAGCGGCGTTCGCCGCGCTTGAAGAGACGACTCGTACTGCGATCAACTCCACGCGTATATCGCTCGAAGTCGCAGCCCTGTGCGCCGGACTCGCCGGTACAGGTCGTCCCGAAAATCGCGATCAGATGTTGCATTTTCTGAAAGAGCAATTTCCCGAAGCCATCGTCGACGTCCGAACTGACTTCGAACTTCCGCTCTATGCGATGCCGCCGGGTGCGGCCATGGTCCTGATCGTCGGAACGGGCTCCGCGGCCGTCGGTAGGGACAGCGCTGGCGTGATAAACCGCGAGGGAGGGTTCGGTCCTGCAAATAGCGACGAAGGCAGCGCGTTCGACATCGGCCTCGCTGCAATCGCGGCGTCTCGCACTCTGGAGCCTACTTCAGCATCGGACGAACTCGCGCGCCAAATCTTGCGCCATCTCGGTTGTACGAACTGGGCGGAAGTCGATTCGAAAGCCGCCTCCAGCGCGGACGCTGTTTATCCTCGCGTGTTTCCTGTCGTTGCGGCCGCCGCTGATACAGGAAACGCGCTCGCGCAGTCGCTCTTAAACTCGGCAGCCGCAAAGCTCGCCAGCATTTCCCATCGCCTCGCGGAGTCGCTGAACCTTTCTCAACAAAAATTCCCGCTGGGAAAAACGGGCGGCACTGTCGGACGCTCGCGTTTCTTCGACCAAGCCATCGACCGGGAATTACGCCAATATCTTCCTCACGCCATCATCAGCTCGCTTTCCGTCGAGCCGGCCGAAGTAGCCGCATGGATCGCATTACAACTCTTGAGAAACAGAGAGCGAGCCGTCCCGTGACTTCGGAGCGCTTCCCAACTCTGCAAAAGGCGAGTGGCGAAGATCTCGTGCGCCTTATCCATGAAGTTCCGCCAGACGCTTTGCTCCCGATCCTCGACAATCCGTCGCTCGATGAAACATTTCTAGTCCTGCTCTTGCAACGCAAAGACCTGCAAAGCGAATTTCTCGCGGAAGTTGTTCGACGGCGGCATTTCCTGAAAAATTACATCGTCAAGAAGCTCCTCGCCTTTCATCCCCACACGCCGCGCACCGAGGGAGTCCGCCTTCTCCGTGATCTTTATCTGATGGACCTGGTGCAATTCACCATTTCGCCCGGAGTCTTGCCCGACCTGAAACGAAAAGCCGAAGATCAAGTAATCGCCAAACTGCCGCAGCTTCCACTCGGACAAAAAATCACGCTTGCACGGCGCTCGCCTGCGCGAATCGCTGGCGCTCTTTTGGCGGACGGCCAACCCGCCGTAGTCAAAGCCGCGCTCTCCAATCCAAACCTCACCGAAGCGCAAGTGCTGCGTGTGCTCGCTCGAGCGAAATTAGCGCCAGCGGTTGCGCAATCCGTCGCTCAGGACGCAAAGTGGAGCTGCATCTACAACGTCCGCATCGCTCTCGTTCGACAGCCTTCCACGACACTCACCAGTATTCTCGCTTTTCTGCCTGAGCTTACGGTTTCAGACCTGCGCGAACTTGCCGCACCCGGCATCCTTCCCGAAAATCTTCGCCACTATCTACAGGCAGAAATTCATCGTCGTTTGCAAAAGTCAAGGGAACAACAGCACGGCTCCGTTCAGACACCTCGCGAGCCAAAGAACGAGTAGTACTTCTTCGTGGCGTTTCAGCCAATGCCGGGAACAAAACAGTGTCCGTCGGTGTCGTATTTACGTGCTCGCGGTGAGAGTATTCTTACGTTGTAAGAGCGGCGCGAACGCCCGGACGCCGCGGCTAGGGAACCCACGCAGGGGGCTTCGCCAGCTTGATGGGCAGCGCAGACCAATCTCCTCGACGGCTCGAACGCCGCTGGGCGCAACGCTACGACTTTCGCGCCACCCTCGACATCGAATGGGGCTCAGCGGTGCTCCGTGCAAGCACTCGCGATGTCAGTTCCAATGGTATGTTCATCGAATCCGTCGATCCGCTCTGGGTTGGCGCGGGTTTTACGGCAAGTCTGCAACTGGACAGTCCCGTGAAAGTTGTGTGCTTTGTGAAGCGCGTCGAACCCGGGCGCGGCATGGGCGTTTCTGTCTCCTTCCCCGACCAGCAGCAGGAATCCTACCACCAGCTCATCTCCAGGCTTTCGCAGACGCGGCCTTGAGCCTGACTGTATACTCAACCGCATGACCCGCTGTCTTGACTGTGGCGCTACGCGCATCGCGGATCAGTGTCCCTCCTGCGGTCTCACATCGGCCGCAGCGGAGTTCATGTTCCGCAAGCGGCTCATCAAACAGACCGTCTTCTTTCTGGCCGGCTCGCTTCTTTTTCCCTACATCACGCAAATCTATCCTCCATTAGACCTGGACCTCATGCTGGTTTTCTTCGGCGCCTTGTTCTTCGTCGCTTTGGCAATTGCGGTCGTGCTCGAGCGGCGCGCCCGCAAGCATCAGGAGATAGAAATACTCAAAAGAATTTATGCCGGTTTCATCCCATTGCCCTGGATTCTGGCCGCCGCAATTTTCTTGAATGGCAAACTCGATTCAGCGTCCAAGCCCGTTTATGTTCCGGAGCGTGTCGAGGGCAAGTTCCTGATGAAGGGCCTCGTCCGTGGTACCCGCCGTCTCGTCGTGCAATCCTGGCGCCCGGGCCAAAAAGTGGAGCGCCTCCCCGTCGATCCCGACGATTACGAACGGTTTCACGTCGGCGATCAGATCGAAGTCGCTGTCCAGCCTGGCGTCTTGGGAATCCCTTGGGTTTATGGTGTTTACCGGCAAGGACGGCCCGCTCAGTAAGCAGGCTTGCCGTTGGGCAGAACCGGAATCTGCAGTTCCATAAAATTGCCGCTCTGTCCGAATCGAAACCTGTGCCTCAAAACGGGTCCCGCGTTCCTCGATTTCCATTCCGACGTTTCGATGGGTTCTCCAGGCACGTCGGCCGGCGCAAGTTCAGCGTTTTCGCCTTCGACTTTCACTTTGCTAGGATCAATTTCAAACGCGCTCTGCGAATCGGTGTTGATCAGCAAATAGCGCTTCCAAAGTCGCACCAGATAAATCCCTTTGCGATCCCCGTGATAAACGTTCCACGATTTCGGCGCGTCGTCGTTGTACCGGACAATCGCGAACGGCAAACTCTTCCACAGCTGTTTTGAAGTCTGCTGCGCGGCCCGCAAACCTGCTGGCGCAAACAGAAACACCGCCAAAGACAAAATCACCAGTCCGCCGGGTGTTCGCAAATTTCGCTCTTGCATCCACGAAGCCCGCGACATCTCGCTCATACATCTCTCGGTTTCGAAACGTTTCATGTAATCATGTGCCTGCACCGAGTTTACGATGTGCCTACCCGCCCGACAAGGCGCACAACGGCGGTTCCTCGGCACCCAAACGATGTTTGTTTATACTGGTCGCCCATGATTTCAGCAGCATCGCTCTATAAACGCAGCTTGCGTATATTCGCGCGTGTATTCCCGCGGTGCGGCATGATCTCACAAGCCGTTGCGTTTAATCTATTTCTGGCCTTTTTCCCGACGCTGCTGCTCACCGTCGCGATCGCCACCAGCCGTTGGGGCAGTCACACCAATATGCTCGACCTCATCACCAACTTCACCAAATATCTCCCGCCCGGCAGCCGCCAAATTGTTTCCGAATTCTTGATTAAGCGCGGCCCGCAAGCCTGGAAGTGGGCCGTCATTGGTTGGGCCGGCACCCTCATCGCCGGATCGCAAGTCATGAAGCTCATTATGGAAGGCATCCACATTGTTTATGAAGACGCGGAGAAGCCCGGCTTTCTCCACCGCCAATTGCGCGCCCTCTTGCTGCTGGTCGCTACCATCGCTCCGCTTCTGATCGCTGCGGTCCTTGGAGTGTTTGGCCGCCCTCTGCGCCATTGGATTGCCGCCAAACTCGGCGAAGTTCATCCCTTCCATGGCTTGTGGACTTTCTTTTTTCCCGTAGCCGCATTCACACTTTCGCTTTCCGCTCTCACAATGATCTACCGTGTCGCGCGGCCACAGGAAACCAGCGTACGCAACGTCATCCCCGGGGCTGTCATCGCCACGCTGCTGTGGTGGTTCGTCGACGTCTTGTTTGGAGTTTATGTCCGGCGTGTTCCTTACAGCATTGTCTACGGCGGCCTCGCCGCGGTCATCGGCCTCCTGATCTGGATGAACCTCTCCGCGATCGTCATCTTTTTGGGTGCCGCTTGGAATGCCGAAGCGACGGCCCGCTCCACCCCTGCCACTCCCCGTACAACAGATTGACAGCAATTTTCGCGGCGGCGTATAGTGACTCTATTGCAACCGTCCTCAGGGTGCCTTGTGTCGTTTCGAGTTGAACCGCGTCGAGGCTCTTCCGGCACTAAGTTTTGAGAAAGTAAAATGCGCCAGACGCCTCGCTTTTCTGTTCGGTCATTCACTCGGCACTGCGAGGCTATCGCGGCACTTCTGCTCGCGCTCGGTTGTTTTTCTTCCTTCCCACTTCACGCCCAGACGCCGCCCTCACCAGACGCACAGGGCAGTGCTGCGCAACAGCCCTCAAAACCTCCTGACAACGCTTCGCCTCCTCCTGCTTCAGCTGAAGTCGTCACCCGCGATTCTGCTGCCACTTTTAAAGTGCGCGTGAACCTCGTTCTCCTTCGCGTTGTCGTACGAGATCAGAATGGCAAAGTCGTCGACAATTTGAAAAAAGAAGACTTTCTCCTTTTCGACAATCGCAAGCCACAAACCATCTCAACCTTCAGTTTGGAAACGCCGCTCTCTCATGCCGTTCCCATCGTGACCGTCTCGGATCATCCCGATTCCGATGCCGTCGAAAAAAGTCCGTCATCGGCAGCTGCGTTACCACAGCGATTTGTTTCTCTGCTCTTCGATGATCTGCATCTTTTGATGGAAGACGCTGTTACCGTGCGTGTCGCCGCCACGAAAGTTTTCGATTCCATGGCGTCTTCCGATCGCGTCGCTATTTTCACGACCTCCGGCCAGTTCTCGCAGGAATTTAGTTCTGACCACGAATTGCTGAAAAAATCTCTAAATCAAATCATTGCCCGCCCCTTGACCAACAGCGGATTTCACGAGTGTCCCGAAGTCACGTACTACCAGGCCGACCTCATCGAGAACAGGAACGACTCACAAGCTCTGGCGGTCGCCACTGAGGATGCCGTGCAATGTGCTTTTAATGGCGATGAAACCAAGGTGGTCCAAGCCAGAAGTATGGCCTCCTCGGCCGCGGCTCGCGCTCTCAGCAACGGTGATATCCTCTCTGACTACACGTATCGCCACATGGAAGACGCCTTGCGCCGCTTGACCGGCATGCCTGGGCAGCGGAAACTCGTTTTTATTTCGCCCGGCTTTATCATCTCTTCATTGTTGTCGGATCGGGTCGATATCATTGACCGCTCGAACCGCGCTGGTGTGGTCATCGACACGGTGGACGCGCGTGGTCTGTACACCCCGGATGTTATGGGCGATATCGCTAATCCTCCGCGGGATTCTTTTAGGACCGCCGGTTACAAAACCAGCTATCGAGTCCAGACTCAATCAGCGCAGAGCGAAATCCTTGACGATCTCGCGCTTGGCACTGGCGGTACCTTCTTTCACAACCGAAACGATCTTGACGTCGCATTGCGCGAAGCCGTAGCTGCTCCCGCTGCCGCCTATCTGCTCGGCTTTTCCCCGCAGAATCTCAAGCTAAACGGCAGCTTCCACACTCTGAAAGTTAGTTTGGCCGGCAAGCAAAAATTCAACGTTCAGGCGCGTCGCGGCTATTACGCTCCGCGCACGCTGAAGACTCCCGAAGAAACTGCCAAACAGGAAATCCAGGAAGCCGTTTTTTCGCAGGAAGAAATCCGTGACTTGCCCGTGGACCTTCAAACTCAGTTTTTTCGCAAGGACCAGACGCAGGTGCGGCTCTCGGTTCTCGCTCACCTGGACTTGAAATCCGTGAAATTCCGCAAAGTGGATGGTCGCAATCATGACGATGTTACTCTCGCTACGGTCATTTTCGATGAAAATGGGAATTTCGTAACCGGCGGTGAAAAAATTCTCGAAATGAAGTTGCTTGACGCCACTCTCCAGCGCCTCGACCGTTCGGGCATCACCGTCAAGTCTAGTTTCGACGTCAAACCAGGCACCTATCTCGTCCGACTCGTCGTGCGGGATAAGGAAGGGGACCTGATGGCGGCGCGCAACGGCGCAGTAGTCATTCCCTATTGACGCGTTGTTGGGTGGCTTACCAAGGATTTGAATGACCAGGACGTTGGCCCAGTCCTGCTGACGGAGGCATCACAATGATCGCTCACAGTTTCTCACGCGCCCGCTTGGCACTCGCGCTCGCCTTGGTTTTGTTTGTCGCGCTCCCATCCTTCGCGCAAGACTCCTCGCCCTCGCCAGCTGCCCCGGCGGCTGACTCGCAGCAGCCCATGCAAGTTGCGCCCACCATCAAGAAAGAATCGCGCCTCGTCCTGGTGGACACTGTCGTCACCGACAAAAAAGGAAACTACATCCACGATCTTTCGCAGGGTGATTTCAAGGTCTACGAAGACAATAAAGAGCAGACCATCACCAGCTTTTCTAACGGCGCAAATTCCTCCGGCCCTCAGAATTCCCAAAAGCACTACCTCGTCCTTTTCTTCGACAACTCTTCCATGGCGCTGCCTGACCAGATCTCGGCCCGCGCTGCCGCCACAAAATTTATCGATTCCAACGTCGCCCCCGATCACCTGATGGCCGTCGTCGAATTTGGCGGCTCGCTGCGTATCGTGCAAAATTTCACGGCCAATGCCGAACTCCTCCAGGCTGCCGCCAAGGGCGTAAAGTCTTCCTACGTAGCGTCCAACGCGGACACTGCCGGGGCCGGAGCTTCGACCATCAGCACGCCCGGAATTGCGAGCTTTTCCAACGCGGGAACCGATTATGGCGCGCGTTCCATGCTGCTTTCCGTTCGCACTCTCGCGAAGAACCTGCGCTCTATTCCCGGCCGCAAAATGCTCGTGCTCTTTTCCTCCGGCTTTCCGCTCACTGCCGAACGCCAATCCGAGCTGACAGCCACTATCGATGCCTGCAACAAATCCAACGTCGCCGTCTATTCACTCGATGTCCGCGGACTTCAAGCGCCAGCACCAAAAGGAGGCGCAGCCTCGAATCGCCCGCTCCCTGGCAATCCGTTGCGCGCGGCAAGCTCTCATCACAAAAACTCCAATCAGATTCATCTCGTTCGCTTTGTCCTTACTTCCTATCCGGACCCACAACGTCCTGGCGGCGGAGGCACCGGAGGCACCGGTGGCGGAGCGGGCGGTGGCCGCGGTGGCACAGGCGGAACTGGTGGCACGGGAGGTACTGGCGGTGGTCGGGGCGGCACCGGAGGCACCGGTGGCACAGGTGGAACCGGAGCGAGCGGCGGCCGCGGTGGCACAGGTGGCACCGGGACTGGAGGAGGTCGTGGCGCAACCGGCGGTGGCACGACCGGCCGCGGCGGAGGCGCAAACAGTGGTAATCGTGGCGGCTACCCCAGCAGCAACTACTACAACAATCCTTTGAACCAGCCGCGCTCCATCGTTCCACAATTTCCAGAATCCGCTTCCACTAACCAACAGATCCTCGCAGCGCTCGCCGAAGGCACCGGTGGCTTCACAATTTTCAATACCAATGATCTTTTCGGCGGACTCCAGCGCATCGCCAGCGAACAAAACGAATTTTATCTCCTCGGTTATGTTCCTCCCGAATCGGCCGAAGGCAGTTGCCACACGCTCAAAGTGAAGTTGAATCACGGCGGCACAAACGTGCGCGCGCGTAGCGGTTATTGCAACGCTCGTCAGCCCAATATCCTGGATGGCACGCCGGTCGAAAAGCAGCTCGAGATTCGTGCTCAGGACGCGCAAGGCGGCGGTGTTCATCCGTCTTTCCAGGCTCCCTACTTTTACACTGGGCCGAATCTCGCTCGTGTGAATCTTGCCATGGAGATTCCGCAGGAAATGTTCAAGTTCGATAAGGACAAGGGAAAGTATCACTCCAGTCTCAGCGTCCTCGGCATCGCCTATCGTGAAGACGGCTCCGTCGGCGCAAAGTTCAGCGATCAGGTGAAACTGGATCTCGAGAAGGACGAATGGAAAGACTTCACAAAAACTGCCTACAACTATCAGAACCAATTCGATGCCGTTCCCGGTCATTACAAAATGACGGTCGTCCTCAGCGCCGGAAACGATGCCTACGGCAAATCCAGTTGGCCGCTCGACATTGACGCTTACGACGGCAAGGAGTTTGCCCTCGGCGGCATCGCTATGAGCAACAACGCTCAGCGCGTGGAAGAACTCGCGACCAATGCCGATTTCGATTCTGTGCTGCTCGAAGATCGCACGCCTCTCGTTGTAAAAGGACTGCAGGTAGTTCCCACCGCGGTGAATCGCTTTAAGCGCAAAGACAAAATCATTTTATATTCTGAAATTTATGATTCTTTACTAACTGGCGAGCAACCCCCGCGAGTGGTTCTCGGCTACAAAATCGAGGAGCGTGCCTCTAACAAAGAAGTCTTTTTCACTGGCACTGTTGCGGCGGACGATTTCCTGCAAAAAGGAAATCCTGTAGTCCCCATCGGCATGCTCGTCATGGTCAAAGACTTGAATCCCGGCAACTATCGCCTCATCTTGATGGCTGCGGACGCCGCCGGAAGAAAAGCGCCGTCCCGCTCGGTCGATTTCGATCTCGAATAGTTTTTTGTCTTTGTCGTGGCCGGTCTTAGACCGCTGCTTTTTCTTTGTAGTGCTGAGCGGGACCCGTCCCCGACCATTCGAGGCTCAGCTCTTCGGCAGGACGCAGGATTCCTCCCGTTCTTTTGGCCAACCCCACCTACCCGTTTGTTTTTGGCACCGGTCCTTGTTCAGCACAACTTCTTATCCGCCCACGGGTTATTCTGTCTGTAAACAGCGCGGGGTATAGCTTCGTCTCGCGCCGCCATATGGCCATGAGACCCTTACGCGACGCCTCACATCTTGGTGCGCCAAACCTTCGCTCCTTTCTCGCTTCGTTGCTTGCCGTCGCGCTACTCCTCGCACCGTGTGCCGACGCGGCCGTCCCCGCAATTCCCGCAAAAGATAAAGAGCCAAAACAGGATCCCATTCCTAAAGCGCCTGCCGATTTCCGAACTGAGTGTCGACGAAGCCATCCTCCACGCACTAAATCGTCTCGCTTACGGTCCGCGACCGGGCGACCTGGAACGCATCAAGCAACTCGGACTCGCCAAATGGATCGATCAGCAGCTGAACCCAAATTCCATCGACGACAAAGCAGTCGACGCTCGTCTGGAGCCGCTGCCGACACTCCGCCTGAGCACCGTGAAACTCATCGAGGACTATCCGCAACCTAAGCAGGCAGCAAAGCAGGCTGGCCTCACCAAGGAACAATTCAAGCAACAACAACAAACAAAATCCGAAGCTACTGCTGCAGTGATTGTGGGCGATTCGCAAGCGCCTTCCGATTCGACGGCGCGTGCGTCCAGTGAAACAGCTGCAGCATCTTCTGTAAGATTGAGCGCGAATGCCGACGTTCCGTCACCGATGAAGCAAGCGCCGACAAACGTCGCGACTCCTGGGGCAGCACCCCCCTCGAGCAGAAGGGGGTCGCTGAGCATCGATCCCAATGCCGTGCCTCGGGCAATCGCCGACGACAGCAAACGTCCGCAACGCATCGTCGAGGAACTCGCGATGGCGAAAATGACTCGGGTCATCTACAGCGAACGGCAATTGCAACAGGTCATGGACGATTTCTGGTTTAACCATTTCAACGTGTTCGCGGGAAAGGGAGAAGACCGTTACTACCTCACCTCCTACGAACGCGATGTACTCCAGCCGCACGCCCTCGGAAAGTTCAAGGATTTGGTGACCAACACAGCGAAAAGCCCGGCCATGCTTTTCTATCTGGACAATTTTATGAGTGCTGATCCCCGCGCGGCTCAACGTCAGGCGCAGCAACGCGCCATGCGCCGACAGATGCGCGGCGGCAGGAACCGCTTCCCCGGGCCCTTGCCTCCGCAAAATCCTCAAGCCCAAAACAAGAAGAAACAGGAACGCGGGCTGAATGAAAATTACGGCCGCGAGCTGATGGAGCTTCACACCCTCGGCGTTGACGGTGGCTACACGCAGAAGGACGTCACCGAAGTCGCGCGTTGTTTCACTGGCTGGACCATTGAGAAGCCTCGCGAAAATCCGCAATTCAAATTTGACGAACGCATCCACGATCCCGATCCGAAAATCGTTCTCGGAAAAAAGATTCATGCTGGTGGCATGAAAGACGGTGAACAGGTCATCGAACTTCTCGCCCGCCATCCCAGCACCGCCAAATTCATTTCCACGAAGCTTGCTCGCCGTTTCGTCGCCGACAATCCGCCGCCCGCACTCGTCTCTCGCATGGCGGAAACGTTCAAATCGAGCGACGGCGATATTCGTGCCGTCATGCACACGATGATTTACTCGCCGGAATTCTGGACGCGTGACGCCTACCGCGCAAAAATCAAAACGCCGTTCGAGTTTGTCGCCTCCACTGTTCGCGCCCTTGGCACCGATGTGGATACGCCCATGCCCCTTGTCCAATGGGTCGGCCGCATCGGCGAACCGCTCTATCAATGCCAACCGCCAACTGGCTATGCCGACAAAGCCGAAACTTGGGTGAACACCGGAGCCCTTTTGAATCGCCTGAATTTTTCGCTCGCCCTGGCAGGAAATAAAGTCCGCGGCTCGCGCACGGACGCCGCTTCGCTTTTCGGCACTGACTCGTCCACAGACTCCAGGCAAGTTCTCGATCGCGCGGTCCAACTGTTCCTCGGCGGTCATGCCGCTCCCACCACCGTGGAAACCTTGCAAAAGCAGCTGGACGATCCCCAAGTCGTGCAAGCCATGCTCGACGATCCGGTGAAACACATTGATTTGGCGATGGTTACGGGTTTGGTGCTGGGCGCACCGGAGTTCCAGAGGCGATGATTCAAGGGCCTCGAAATCTTCACCTTAAAAGAGGAACGATAGTTCCTCTCTTTGAAGTCAGTCTCTTGAAGTCAGGGAGTTACGCATGAGTTTCGAGTGTTGCGAAGGTCGGCGGCCACTCAGGTTTTCACGACGCTATTTCGTGAAGCAGGGCGGCATCGCCATGGTCGGGCTCAGCACCATGCCCGCGTTTCTTCAACGCGCCATCGCCGCAACTCCTTCCTCGGGAAAAAAGAAGCTGGTCGTTTTGTTTCAACGCGGCGCCGCCGACGGTTTGAACATTGTCGTTCCGTTCGGGGAACAAGATTACTACCGTATGCGTCCAACCATCGCGATTCCAGAGCCGCGTCTTGGCAGCGCCGATTGCGCGGTCGATCTCGATGGATTTTTCGGACTTCATCCAAGTCTTGCTTCGCTCGCAGCGCTGTTTCACAAAAACGAACTCGCCATCGTTCACGCTGCCGGTTCGCCCGATCCTACGCGCTCGCATTTCGATGGGCAGGATTTTATGGAGTCCGGCACTCCGGGACGGACAGCCACTGAAGACGGCTGGCTGAATCGCGCGCTGGAAAATGTTCCAGAGGAAAATGCCTCGCCATTCCGTGCCGTCGCCATGGGCGCAAATCTACCGCGCATGTTGCGCGGCGCAGCGCCGGCCATCGCTCTCCCCGACGTGCGCCAATTCAAGGTGATGGCGCAAAACTCCACCATGAATCACGTCGCCGAAGGTGGCTTTGAAGCGATGTACGCACAAACGGTAGACCACGCGCTGCGCGGCACTGGCACGGAAACCTTTGAAGCCATCGACATGCTGCGCAAAGCCGATCCCGGAAAATACAAGCCGGAAAACGGAGCCGACTACGGAAAAAGTCGTCTCGGCCAAAGCCTGCTGCAAATTGGCCAGCTATTAAAAGCAGATATCGGCACTGAAGCACTGTTTGTAGATTGCGGGGGCTGGGACAATCACGTCAACGAAGGCGGCGCGCTAGGCCAACTCTCCAATTTGCTGAAAGATTTGGGGCAGGGAATGTCCGCGTTTCGCCAGGACATGGGGGACCGCATGCAGCACATCGTCTTTGTTACCATGAGCGAATTCGGCCGCACCGCAAAAGAAAACGGAAACCGCGGCACCGACCACGGTCACGCTAACTGCATGTTCGTGATGGGCGGCGACGTTAAAGGAGGAAAAGTCTACGGCCGCTGGCCCGGCCTCAACGAAGCTCAGCTCAATGAGGGCCGCGATCTCGCGCTCACCACGGATTTTCGTTCCGTTCTCGG
>WNGG01012268.1_pt1 | contig 14321 bp, 12 predicted proteins | sample 5400661 | NCBI WGS metagenome assembly WNGG01 (sample SAMN13153372, study PRJNA577476) | soil metagenome | isolation source: 100 cm soil or saprolite under Garry oak tree replicate 1 | place: USA:California | collected 2016-06-15
CCGGCCAGCTCGCCAACCACTGCAGCTCCGGCAGCTCGACCTTGAGACGCTTCACCGCCTCTTCGCATTCCGCGCGGCGCTGGTTGAGCCCACCAGTCGACAGATCGTGTCGCTTGCCCGTATCGACGAGCAGGAGGCGCGCGTCAAACGGGATCTGCGTGGCCTCGAGTGACGCGCATTCGAACAGCAGCGCGTGATCGCGCTTGCCCAGCGCCGCGATCGTCTGATCCATCACACCGCACCGCACGCCGACGTGATCGTGCTCGGCACGAAACGCGACGCCGGCGATCTGCCGGGGGTTCAGGGACGGCGCGAGCGCCTTCGCCGCGGCGACCGCAAGCGCGGCGGACGAGGAGAGCCCCGCACCGATCGGCACATCGGACGCGACGGCGATCCGTACGGCGCCCTCGCGAGGGACGGCCTCGAGGGACCACAGCTCGCGGAGCACGCCGGCGACATACGCGGGCCATCCCTTGGGCAGCTCTTCCTGCCAGTTGACGCGGACGACTTTCTGGAACCGCGTCGAAACGGCTTCGAGCACGCTCGATTCGCCCGGCGCGCCGGGCCCAACCGCCGCGGTCGTCCGCTCGGCGATCGCGATCGGCAGCACGGGCCCGCCGTTGTAGTCGGTGTGTTCGCCGATCAGATTGACGCGCCCCGGCGCCGACGCCGCGGCCCGGGGTGCAGCACCGAACGTTTCGTGAAACAGGTCTATCGCGGGTCGTGGCATGGGTTTGACAATGATTCCACGCAATGCTACCGTATCGCGGCCAGATTCACCATCTATTTCAATTGCCTTCGGAGAACACGTATGCGGCGGTTTGCGTTGGTGCTGCTCGCCGGTGCTGCTTCGCTTGTCGCCGCCGTCCCCTCCGGCCTCGCTGGGCAGGGTTTTGGCGTCTACGAGCACAACACGTGCGCCATGGGCCGCGCCGGCGTCACCGCCGCCAGGCCCTGCGCCGACGGCTCCGCCATCTTCTTTAGTCCGGCGGGACTGGCCGGGCTGATGGGAACCCACATCAGCGCCGGCGTGACCCTAATCGGGGCACAGGGCAACTTTACCGACGACTTCCTGGCGAACCGCAGTGACCTCAAGAATCCCCTCATCCCCGTTCCAAACATCTACATCACGTATGCCCTGAGCCCGAAGGTGACGGCGGGGATCGGGTTGTACGCGCCGTATGGCCTCGAAACCAAGTGGGATAGCGTGAACTTCCCGGGCCGGTTCCTCGGCTACAACACCAACATCCGCTCGATCTATATCCAGCCGACGATCGGCTATCAGGTGAGCCCGAAGCTGAAGTTCGGGATCGGCGTCGCCTACATCACCAGCCACCTCAAGCTGCGTCAGCGCGCGGACCTGTCGTCGGTACCGATTCCGCCCACGCTTGCAGCGCTGTTCCCCGTGCCACCTCCACCTGGGACCACTTTCGGGTCGCTCGGGGTGGCTACGGGCACCGATTTCGCGGACGCGACGCTCGAGGCCAACGGCAGCGGCTTCGCGGTCAATTTCGGCGCGATCTGGCAGGCGACCGACCGCCTGAGCATCGGCGGGCACTGGCTCACGCGGAAGCGGATCAGCTACGACGGCGACGCGACGTTCAAGCCCGTCCCGACGGGCCTGGTTCTCCCCGTCACCATTGGAACGTGCCCGGCATGCGTACCAGCAGGGACGCCCGTCGATGCGCTGCTGACTCCTCAGTTCGCGAGCGGCGGTCCGCTGTCGGATGGCCCCGTCTCCACGGTGGTCAACATGCCGCCGCAGGGGTCGCTGGGCTTTGCGTACAAGATGAACGATCAGTGGTCGTTCATGGCCGACTACCAGTACGTCGTGTGGGGCTGGTTCAACGAAGTCGACATCAATTTCGCGAACGCGGGCACACCGGATATCGCGTTGCATCCGAGCAACAAGGACACCCATGGGTTCCGCTTCGGGACCGAGTACCAGTACAACTCGAAGGTCCAGCTGCGCGGCGGCTACCTGCATCACGGGGGCGCCTCGCCGGCGCAATTCGTGACGCCGCTGCTCCCCGAGGCCGCGCGCAACGAATTCACGTTTGGCGCGGGGATCGCAGTGACGTCGCATTGGCACGCGGATCTGGCCTACCAGTACATCAAACAGAACGATCGGCGCGGCACGATCAATCTTGCCGCGGGCAATACCGGTCTCTACAAATTCTCGGCCCATCTCTTCGCGGCCGGCGTAGCTCTCACGTTCTGAGGAACTGCGACTCATGATTGTGACCAAACGATGCTCCGCCGCGGTCCTCGGTCTGGTCCTGGCTGCTGCGGCGTGCAACAACGACCAGCTGAACCGGCCGTTCGGCAGCACACCGGTGGACCCGCTGTTCGATCGCTACGTCTCGATGGGGAACTCGATCACGGCGGGCTTCCAGTCCGGCGGGATCAACGACAGCACGCAGCAGCAGTCGTACGCCGTGCTGCTCGCGCAGGCGATGCGCTCGCCGTTTTTCTCGCCGCTCCTGAGCCGGCCAGGCTGCCCGCCGCCCTATACCAACGTCTTCACGCAGGCGCGTGTGGGCGGCGGCACACCGACGACGTGCGCGCTGCGCAAGATTCCGAATCCTCCGCCGCCCTACGTCAGCAACACCGCGGTTCCGGGTGCTTGGGTGATCGACATCTATAACAACGGTGCGGGTGCGCATCCGAATACACTGACCCAGTTCATTTTGGGCGGGCTGACCCAGGTGCAGATGGTGGAGCGCGCGCATCCGACCTTCGTGACGGTGTGGATCGGCAACAACGACGTGCTGACCGCCGCGACCAGCTCCGCAAACGCCGGTGATAGCACTCTCATCACGCCCATCGCCACGTTCCAGACGAACTACGGCGCGATGTTAGACTCGATCTCCGCGGTCGGCCCGCAGGGTGTCGTTCTGATCGGCGTGGCGAATCTCGCGACGGTCGCGAACCGCACGGGTCTCCCGCCGACCCAACCGCCGGCGAATGGCGTCCCGTTCTTTTCATACGGGTCGACATACTACGTACTCGATGCAGCGGGCCAGATTCCCGGACCGTTCGTCGCGGGAGCGGGCTGCGCCCCGCCGCGCGGCGACTCGGTGCTAGTGCCGTTCCCCTTCGGCGGTGCGCTGATCGCGGCCGGAGGCACGCTGAATTGCACCGAGCCACAGACGATCCAGCCGGCCGAGCTCGTCAAGCTCAGCACAACCGTTACAGCGTACAACACATACATCTCCGGACAGGCAACCGCGCGCGGCTGGGTCTACGTGGATCCGAACCCGGCTCTCGACTCGCTAAAGCGGATTCCGACGCAGGTCGCCTTCTTCCCGGCGTTCAACGCGCCGTGCTTGCCCAACAACCCGTTCGGGCTTTCGTTCAGCTGTGACGGGATCCATCCAAGCGCAGCGACACATCGCCTCCTTGCACAGAAGCTGCGCGACGCCATCAACGCGGCCTACACGACCGCGATTCCGCCGATCCCCTGAACTCGGAGCGACACCCGCGGTACTAGGTGGTAATGGCGGTAACGAGCGGTAACAGGCGGCAACGGGCGGCAACGGCCATACCGTTGCCGCTTCTGCTTGCGGCGATGGCGTTCCTTCCACCCCGCGTGGCGACGGCCCAAGCGGGTCCCCGAACCGACACACCGCGCGCCGGCACGCTGCGCGTCACGTTCGAGCCGGTGATTACGACGTGGGAGCGCGAGTTCGCCGACGACGGTCACGAACAGGGGATCGGCGCTTCGTTGTTTGGCGAAACGCATCCCCCCTACGTGTGCTCGAACGTCAAAGGATTTCTCACGTGCCGCTACAACTTCACGCCCGTGTTCGTGCGCGAGGAACGGCGAATCACCCCGCTCGCGGTCGAGTTCGGCATCACCAACCGCATCGCGGTGGGCGTTTACCTACCGCTGGTTCGCGTGAACACACGGGCGGGATTTCAGCTCGACAGCGTGGGCAATCCCGGCAACCCCGGCGCGGTCCAGCGGCTCGATTCGATCCTCACGGACACCACGTACGCATTCGAACCGGTCGTCGGGACCTCACGCCGCGAACGTTTCTTCGCGGGTGACGTCGAGGTGAATGCGAAGTACCGCGCGCTGGAATCGCGCAACTACGCGTTGAGCGGCGCCGTCGTCGTGCGATTGCCGACGGGCCACCAGGACTCGCCGAACAACCTCTTCGACCTGTCGACCGGCGACCATCAGACCGACATCGAGCTGCAGGTCGCGCAGGAACTGACGCTGTTCGACCGGGTGTGGCTCAATGCGCTCGTACGCGCGGGACGGCAGCAGCCAGGGACGCGAGAACGGCGTGTGGGACCGCAGTCGGTGCTGCTCATTCCCCACGCGGCACTGGCCACGCTCAACTGGGATCCGGGAGATTACCTGGGCGTCGATGTCGCGCCGATGCTGCGCTTTTCAAGAGTCTTCGCGGTGGGATTCACGGCGGGCTACTGGACCCAGCAACGCGATCGCTACACGTACCGCTCGCCCCAGGATTCCATCGACGTCGCGACGCGGCTCGGCGCGCCGGTTTCGGCGGCGGTGCTCGACGCGGGGACGGCGCTGCGCTGGACGCGCCTGGGCTTCGCGATGACCTACGCCGCCTCGGGTATGGAGGGCAGCCTCTCCATCGAGCAGACCGTCAGCGGGTCGGGTGGGCTGGTGCCGGTGGCGACGGTGTTCCGGTTTGTGATGCGGACTTCTCGCCGGCCGTTTTGAGCAACTCGACGGCGTGACGGCGCGCGGTCGCCATGTCGGCGTCGCCGAGCATCCGCGCAATCTCTTTCACGCGCGTTTCTCCCTCGGCAACGGCCACGTCGCTCGTTGCCACGCCGCCTTTCTTGCCCTTCGCTACCACGAGATGCTGGTCGGCGTAGACCGCGATCTGCGGCAAGTGCGTGATCACGAGCGCCTGGCGGCCTTCCCGCGACACATCCATCAACGCTTCGCCCACTCGGCCGCCCACTTCCCCACCGATCCCCTGATCGACCTCGTCGAACACCAATGTCGGCACAATGTCATGCGACGCGAGCACCACCTTCAACGCGAGCATGAGCCGCGAGAGCTCGCCGCCGGATGCGACTCTCGCCAACGGGCGCGCGTCTAATCCCTCGTTCAGCTTGACCTGGAAGGTCACATCCTCGGCACCATGTGCGTGGTGCGTGGTGCGTGGTAGCAGCTCGGCCGAGAATTTGCCTCCCTCCATTCCAAGCGAGGGGAGCAGCTTGTTGACCGCACGAGCCAGCTTCTTCGCGCCGGCCGTGCGCTTCGCCGTCAGGGCTTCGGTCGCGCGTGTGAACTCCGCGGCGGCCTGCTCGCGCTCCGCGGCGATGTTCCGCAAATCGAGGTCCGCGGTGTCGAGCAGCTCCAGCTCGCGGGCCGCCGTATCGCGCGCGGCCAATACGTCGGCGATCGTCGGCCCATGCTTCTGCTGCAGCCGAAACAGCAGGTCGCGCCGCTGCTCCACAGCGCTCAGGCGCTCCGGATCGGCTTCGATCTCGCTCGCGTAGGCGCGCGCCACCTGCGCCAGCTCGGCAGCGCTCGCGAACGCGGCGTCGAGCAGCTCCTGCCACTTGCCGACCGACGAATCGACGCGCAGCAGGTTGGCCAAGATCTTCTGGGCCTTGGTGAGCCCCCCCCCCGCCGCATCCACCGTCTCTTCCAGCTCGCGAGCCAGGCGGCCGAGCTCCTCGGCGTGGGCCAGCCGCTTGGCCTCGACTTCCAGCGCGTCGTCCTCCCCCAGTTTCGGCTTGGCGCGCTCGATCTCCTGCAGCACGTGGCGCAGATAGTCGGCTTTGCGCCGCACGTCCTCCTGTCTGGTCGTCAGCTCGGCTTCGCGCATCTCGAGCTCTTTGAGGTGCGCATGCGCGTCGCGCACCGCCACACGCTCGACGTCCGCGTCGGCGTACGCATCGAGCATGTCGCGCTGCGCGTCGGGACGGAGCAGCGACTGCGTCTCGTGCTGGCCATGCAGATCCACGAGGAGCGCGCCGATCTCGGCCAGCACGCCGATGGTGGTCGGTGAGCCGTTCACCCAGGCCCGTGACTTCCCTTCGCGGAGCACTTCGCGCTTGAGAATGAGCCTGCCGTCTTCGAGCTCGACGCCGAGGGCCGCGAACGGGGCGAGCAGATGCCGATGCACGGCGGAAGCAAACTCGAACGCCCCTTCGACGACGGTTTTCTCGGCGCCGGGACGGACGACGTCGGCCGAGGCGCGTTCGCCAAGGAGGAGAGCGAGCGCGTCGACGACCATCGACTTTCCGGCACCCGTTTCGCCGGTGAGGACGTTGAGGCCTGGTTGAAACGGAAGGGTGACGTCCGCGATGACGGCGAGATCGCGGACGCGCAGCTCAGTCAGCACACCTCACCCCCTGACCCCCTCTCCACGATGTGGAGAGGGGAACTCATTTACGCGTCCGATCGCTCAAGTCGCCCCAGTGCAGCTTCCGCCGCAGCCGCTTGAAGAAGCTCTCCGGACCGAGCCGAACCAGCAGGATGGGCCGCTCGGCGCGGCGGACTTCGAGGCGCTCGCCGGGCTGAATCGGCGTGCCCACCTGGCCGTCGAAGGAGACGAGCACTTCGTCGCTCCACGGCGGAATCGGCTGGATCGTCACGACCGCGGTGGCCCCCAGGACGAGCGGCCGCACGGCGAGGGTGTGCGGGCAGATGGCCGTGACGACGATGGCATCGACGGTCGGCGCAACGATGGGTCCACCGGCCGACATCGAGTAGGCCGTCGAGCCCGTTGGCGTGCTCACGATGATGCCGTCTGCCGAATACTGGGCGACTTCATCTCCATCGACTGACACTTTGAGACGGAGGACGCGGGCGACGCCGCCCTTGTGCACCACGACGTCATTCAGCACCAGCGGCTCGACCCGGTCCGGCGTCTTGGATCCTTTGCCGGTGATCGTGGATTGCAGCGTGAGCCGCGGCTCGGTGGTGTAGGCGTGGCGTACGATCGAGTCGAGCGCCCAGTCGAGTGAGTCAGGAGCCGCCGTCGTGAGAAAACCGACGCGGCCCAGATTGAGGCCGAGAATGGGCGTGTGGGCGCCATTCAGCAGCCGAGCGCCGCGCAGGAGCGTGCCGTCGCCGCCCAGGGTGATGAGGAGATCCAGGTCGGGAGACGGAGCCTGACTCAGCAGCGGAGGCGCGCCACCGTCTCCGGCGGGGGGGGGCCAGAGCGCCTGGATGCGCTCCTCGGTGTAGAGCTTGATGCCCACGCTGGACGCCTTGTGCTGGAGCGTCGCGAGGAAAGCGCCAAGATCCGGATAGTTGGGGTTCCCGACGACCCCGACGTTCATCGCGCGGTGAGCGACTCTTCCGCGGCGAGGGCGCGGATGCGGGCGGCGATCCCGGCGCCCGTGAGGCCGACGTCCGCGAGCTGCTGCGCGCGCGGCGCGTGCTCGTACGTCCGGTCGGGCACGCCGAGCGCCACGACTCGGGAGTCGGGGGCGGTCGTCTGCACCAGCGCGGCCAGCGCCGCGCCGAAGCCGTTGACGACGGTGCCATCCTCCACGGTGACCAGCAGCTTGTGAGTCTGGGCCAGAGCGTCGAGCATCTCGCGGTCCATCGGCTTGAGGAAGCGCGCGTTCACGACCGACACATCGAAGCCGTCGGCAGCGAGCAGCTCAGCGGCCTCCAGCGCCGGCTTGCACATCACGCCAACCGGCAGGATCGCGCAGTCCTTCCCTTTCTTGAGCAGCTCCCACGTCCCGTAGGGGACGGCGGGCACTTCGGCCGCGGGGGGCGCCTCGCCCGGCGCCTTGTCGCGCGGGTAGCGCAGCGAAAACGGTCCCTCGGTGTGCTGCAGGGCGCAGCGCAGCAGCCCGATCAGCTCGGCGCCATCCTTCGGCGCCGTCACGGTCATGTGGGGCACGGCGAGCATATAGGCGATGTCGTACAGCCCCATGTGCGTCTGCCCGTCTTCGCCCACCATGCCGGCGCGGTCGAGCGCGAAAATCACGGGCAATCTCTGAATCGCGACGTCGTGGATGATGCTGTCGTAGGCGCGCTGGAGGAACGTCGAGTAGATCGCGACCACGGGGCGGATGCCCTGCGTGGCGAGGCCCGCCGCGAAGGTCGTGGCGTGCGCTTCAGCGATCCCGACGTCGAAGAACCGCTCGGGCCACTTCTTCTGGAAGATGTTGGTGCCCGTCCCCGAGGGCATCGCCGCCGTGATCGTCACGAAGTTCGTGTCCTCGGCCGCGAGCTGCGTGAGCGCTTCGCCGAACACCCTGGTCCACTGCGGCGGGCCCGGGTTGACCGGCTTCAGCTTGCCGGTGACGGGATCGTAGGGCGCGCGGGCGTGATACTTCTCGAGATCGGGCTCGGGGAGCGGGAAGCCTTTGCCCTTCTCTGTGATGACGTGGACGACGCGCGGGCCCTTCAGCTTCTTCACGATCTCGAATGCCTGGCGCATCTGATCGATGTTGTGCCCATTGATCGGCCCGAAATAGCGGAACCCCAGCTCCTCGAACAGCATCCCGGGCGACCAGAGGTTCTTGATGCTCTCTTCGACGTTCTTGGCGAAGTCCACGAGCTTTGGTCCGCCGAACAGGTGCGAGGCCTTCTCGATCATCCCCTTCACCCACTCGCGCAGCCGGACCGTGAACGGATTCGCGATGATCGACCCGAGGTACTTGTTGATGGCGCCAACGTTGGGCGCGATCGACATCCCGTTGTCGTTCAGCACCAGGATGATGTCGCGGCCCGAGTGCCCCGCGTTGTTCATGGCCTCGTAGGGCAGCCCACACGTCATCGCCCCGTCGCCCACGACCGCCACGACCTTGAAGTCCTCGCCCCTGAGGTCGCGCGCCGCCGCCATGCCGAACGCCGCCGAAAGCCCGGTGCCGGCGTGCCCGGCGCCGAATTGATCGTGCTCGCTCTCGCTGCGCCGCAGGAACCCCGACAGCCCGCCCGCCTGCCGCAGCGTGGGGAGCCGATCGTTCCGACCGGTGAGGATCTTCCATGGATAGCCCTGATGACCCACGTCCCAGACGATCTTGTCGCGTGGCGATTCGAACGCGGCGCAGAGCGCGACGGTCAACTCGACGACCCCCAGACCCGCGCCGATGTGCCCGCCCGTCTGCGACACGACGTCAATCAGGCGCTGGCGGACTTCGTCCGCGAGCGACTGCAGCTGCTCCGGTGCCAGCGCGCGAACGTCCGCAGGACTGTGAATCGTTTCGAGGATCAATTAGGCCTCGTCACAATGTAGTGGGCCAGCGCAACCAGTCTAACCCGGCATCCCGCAGATGGTCTACGGCCTGCGCCGACAGCCGTTCCGCCTCGGCGCGGGCCGCGCCGACGCCCAGCAGCGTCACAAACGTCGCTTTGGCGTGCGCCGCGTCCTTTCCGGCCGTCTTTCCGAGCTGATCGGACGTGGCTGTGGCATCGAGCACATCGTCGGCGATTTGAAAAGCGAGTCCGATCGTGTCGCCATAGGCACGCAGCGCTTCGATGTGATCGGGACTGACGTCGTCGCCCGCGGACAGGCCGCCGATCACGCACGAAGCCGCAATCAACGCGCCAGTCTTGCGGCGATGCACCTCCTCCAGCGCGTCCATCGGCAGGGATTTCGCTTCGGCCTCGAGGTCGAGCGCCTGGCCGCCGATCATCCCGCCGGCCCCGGCCGCGCGAAACAGCTCGAGCGCGATCTCGCGGCGGCGCGCGTCCGGCAGGGCGAGCATGGCCAGCCCCTGCTCCATCACGCGCGCCGCGAGCGCCACCATGTCGTAGCCGGCGCGTGTCGCGCGCGGCACGTCGAAGGCGCGGTGCGCCGTGGGCCGCCCGCGCCGCAGATCGTCGTTGTCCATGCACGGGAGATCGTCGTGGACCAGCGAATAGGCGTGCACCACTTCGACGGCAGCGGCCAGCTCGGCGACGCCGGCGGACGAGGACCCGTTGAGGGCTTCGTACGCCGCGAACACCAGCGTGGGGCGCAAGCGCTTCCCCTCGCCCAGCAGACTGTAGCGGACGACCTCGTCTCCCGTGGTACCGGCCGCCGCCAACACCTTGTCGACCCGGGAGCGGGCGTCCGCGAGGTATTTAGCTAAGGGTTTCAATCTCGAGGACTTTTTTGACCTTGAGCTCCGCCTGCGACAGCTGCTCGCGCGCGGCCCGCAGCCGCTCGACGCCTTCCTCGAACAACTTCAGCGCCTCGTCCAGATCGAGGTCTTCGGATTCGAGGCGGCGCACAATCGCTTCGAGGCGCTCGAGCTGCTTACTGAACTCGGCCATGCACCTCTCCGTCCGTCACGCGCAGTCGGAATTCTTTCCCGGAGGGCAGCTGCGCGACGCGCTTGAGCACCTGGCCGTCGCTATCCCTCGCCACCGCGTAGCCGCGAGCCAAAACCTTCAACGGGCTGAGTGCATCCAGGCGTGCGCCGTGCGCCGTGAGCAGTGCGCCGGAACGCTCGATACGATTCTGGATACTCGACACCAAACGATCTCCGGTTCGGTCGAGCCGCTCCACAACATGGCGCGACGCAATTCGGAGCGCGCGCGCGAGGCGCTGGCCGACGATTCCGCACTGCGCCAATACCTCGACCCGATCCGGCGTCGCGGCCTCGGCCGCGGCGGACGGCGTCGGGGCGCGCAGATCGGCGACGAGATCGCACAGCGTCACGTCGGTCTCGTGCCCGATCGCCGAGATCACGGGCATCGGCATGGCCGCGACGGCGCGGGCGACGCGCTCGCTGTTGAACGCCCACAGATCCTCGACGGACCCGCCTCCTCGTGCAACCACCACCACATCCACCGACAATCGCGAGATTCGATTCAGCGCCGAGCACACTGATGCCTCAGCCTTGGCTCCCTGCACCTGCGCCGGTACGATGATCAGCTCGGCGATGGGCCAGCGACGGCCGATGACGGCCTGGATGTCGCGCAGCGCGGCACCATCGGGGCTCGTGACGACCGCGATGCGGCGCGGGAACGGCGGGAGGCGCCGCTTTCTCGCGGGATCGAGCAGGCCATCCTTGATCAGCGCGGCTTTCGCCTTCTCGAACGCCAGCTTCCACAGCCCGCCCTGCTCGGTCGAGAGCAGCTCCATCACGGTCAGCTGGAACTCGCCTTTTTCTTCATACATCGACGGCCGGGCGAAGACGAAGACCTGCATCCCGTCGGTCGGCGCCGGGAGCATGAAGTTCTGCTTGGCGAACATGACGCAGCGCATCTGCGCCGACTTGTCGCGGAGGGAGAAGTACCAATGGCCGCTGCGCCACGCCTTGAATCCGGTGATCTCGCCGCGCACCCACAGGGGTGGCAGACCGGCCTCGATTACCGCGCGCGCACGCTTGGTGACTTCACCGACGGTCCACGCACCTTCGGTGGAGGCGGCGGTGAACAGGTCTAGGCGTGCGCCCACTGCCGCGCCCCCTGGACGGTGTTGTACAGCAGCATCGTGATCGTCATCGGGCCGACGCCGCCGGGAACCGGGGTGATCGCCGAAGCGACCTGCTTCGCTTCCTGGAACTTCACGTCGCCGACAAGACGGTAGCCTTGTTTGCGCGAGGGGTCGTCCACGCGATTGACCCCGACGTCGATGACGACGGCGCCCGGCTTCACCATGTCACCGGTCACGAATTCCGGCCTGCCGATCGCGACGATCAGGATGTCGCCCTGGAGCGTATGCTGCTCGATGTGGCGCGTGCGGGAGTGGCACACAGTGACGGTGGCATTTCCGCCGGGGCCATCTTGCAGCAGCAGCGCCGCCATCGGCCGGCCGACGATGTTGGAGCGGCCCACGACCACCGCGTGCGCGCCCTTCGTCTCCACACCGGTACGAATCAGGAGCTGCTGCACACCGTACGGCGTCGCCGGACGGAAGCCGGTGGGATCGCCGACGACGACTTTGCCGACATTCTCCGGATGAAAGCCGTCGACGTCCTTGCGCGGGTCGATGCGGTGCAATGCCCGGTTGGTGTCGATTTGCTTCGGAAGCGGCAGCTGGACGAGGATGCCGTGAATCTTGGGGTTGGCGTTGAGCCGCTCGAGCAGCGCCATCAAATCCGCTTCGCTGGTGTCTTTGGGGAGCCTGATCGTCTCGTGGTACAGGCCGGCCTCGTCGCACGCCTTCCCCTTCATCCGCACGTAGACCTGCGAGGCGGGATTGTCGCCCACAAGCACCACGGCGAGGCCGGGCGTAATCCCTGCCTTCTTGAGCTTCGTGATCTCGCTCCCCAGCTCACCGCGCATCACGGCACCGATGACATTACCGTCGATCAGGTTAGCGGGCAACGCCCACCGCCCGGGTCTCCCGAATCACGACCACCTTGATCTGCCCCGGGTACTGAAGCTCGCGCTCGATCTTGCGCGCAATCTCGTCCGTCAGGCGCGCCGCCGCAGCGTCATCGACAGCCTCCGGCGTCACCACGACCCGGACTTCGCGGCCCGCCTGGATCGCGAAGACCTTGTCCACGCCCTTGAACTCCGACGCCAGCGTTTCGAGCTGGCTGAGGCGCTTGACGTACGTCTCGAACGCCTCGCGCCTGGCGCCCGGCCGCGATCCCGAGATCGCGTCCGCCGCCTGCACGATGACGCTCACCGGGGATTCGTGCGGCACGTCGTCGTGATGCGCGGCGATGCAGTTGATGACGGTCGGATGCTCGCCGTACTTGGTCGCCATCTCGACGCCGAGCTGCACGTGCGTGCCGTCGTGCTCGTGGGTCAGGACTTTGCCGACGTCATGGAGCAGCGCACCCCGCTTGGTGAGATGGACGTCGAGCTTCAGCTCGGCGGCCATCATGCCGGCGAGGTAGGCGACTTCCTTGGAGTGCTCGAGGATGTTCTGGCCGTACGACGTGCGGTACTTCATCCTGCCGACCAGCTTCACCAGCTCGGCATGCATGCCGCGAATGCCGGTGTCGTACACGGCCTGCTCCCCCGCCTCGACGATGCTGGCATCGACGTCCGCCTTCGCCTTCTTGACGATCTCTTCGATGCGGCCGGGGTGGATGCGGCCGTCGGCGATCAGGCGCTCCAGCGCCAGGCGCCCGATCTCGCGGCGCACCGGCTCGAAGCAGGACACGACGACGGTATCGGGGGTGTCGTCGATGATGACGTCGACGCCGGTGGCGGCCTCGAACGCGCGAATGTTGCGCCCCTCGCGGCCGATGATGCGGCCTTTCATTTCGTCCGACGGCAGCAGCACGGCCGACACGCTCGACTCGGCCGTCTGCTCGGCGGCGATCCGCTGGATCGCGAGCGCGATGATCTTCTTCGCTTCGCGATCGGCGTTCTTCCTGGCCTGCTCCGTGATGTTGCGCACCAGGGCGGTCGCTTCGTCCCGCGCCTCGTTCTCGAGTCCGCTGATAAGCTCCTGTTTGGCTTCCTGCGCGCTCAGGCCGGCGACCTGTTCGAGGCGCGCGCCAATGTCCTGCCCGCGCTTGTCGAGGGCGCGCGCGCGGTCCTGGAGCTGCTGCTCGGTCTTGCGCAGCTCCTGCTCGCGGCGGTCGACGCCGGCGAGCTTCTGGTCGAGGCTCTTGTGGAGGTTCTCGCGGACCGACATGAGCTCTTCTTTGGCCGCGAGGACAAGGCGTTGGCTGGTGTCGGCCGCTCGACGCTCGACGCGCCGGCCCCAGACGTAGAAGATCACCGCTGCTAAAAGCACGCCGCTCAGAACGGCCGCGACTAAACTCGACCACGCTTCCATAGATCTATCTCCACCTCACCCCCGTCCCCCCTCTCCACAACGTGGAGAGGGGGCCAGGGGGAGAGGATTGTTGTCAGCCGGCGGTCAGCGCCTTGCGCTTGGCCGGCGGCAGCATTTTGGCGAGGTCGTCGGCGACGGCTGCCAGCCGCGCCGCTACCTCACGTTCTGTCTGCTTGGCCTGAAACAACTCGTTCGTGATATCGAGCGCCGCCAGAATCGCGGCCTTATGCGTCTCCACCAACGGTCCCTGACTCAACACCTTCTTCAACGCCTGATCCAAATAGGCGGCGACTTCGCGCGTGTACTCGGGCGTCAGATCGGAGCGGACCGTGTACTCTTCCCCGCCGATCATCACCCGGACGGCGTGCTTCTTCGCCGTCACTTATGTCCTCCATTGTCTCGCGCCTGTTCTTCTAGAAACGAGAGTCGTTGCATGAGATCGTGAACGCGCGAGCGCGCCCCTTCGACTCGCTGCCGCAGCGCCTTGTTCTCCGACTCCAGCTCGGTGTTCTTAACCGGGCTGCCGCGCGTCTTCAGCTCCGACTCGGCTTTTTGAGCGCGCGAACGCCATCCCGCCAGCTCCTCCGCCATGTCGCGGACGATTGCTTCGAGTTGATCGATCGCGTCCCGGACATCAGGCCTGTCGCCGACGTACGTCAAGTTCGGCCTCCGCTGCTC
>WNGG01005350.1_pt1 | contig 14317 bp, 15 predicted proteins | sample 5400661 | NCBI WGS metagenome assembly WNGG01 (sample SAMN13153372, study PRJNA577476) | soil metagenome | isolation source: 100 cm soil or saprolite under Garry oak tree replicate 1 | place: USA:California | collected 2016-06-15
GACGGTGAAGGTCATTCGCTGCCTTCGCAGGAATCGAGAAATCGCTGATTGATCCCGGCGTAAGCGTCGATGCGGCGGTCGCGCAAGAAGGGCCAGTTGCGCCGGACTTCTTCGATTCGAGTCAGGTCTACTTCGCCAACCAGAACTTCTTCGCGATCCGTCGACGCTTCGGCGATCACGACGCCAAACGGATCGCACAAGAAAGATGCGCCCCAGAACTCAATCCCGGCTCCGCCGTTAGATGGTTTCTCGTGGCCGACTCGATTAACCGCTGCGACGTAAACTCCATTGGCTATAGCGTGTGAGCGCTGGATGGTGCGCCACGCATCGCGTTGGACCACGCCGTACTGCTCCTTCTCGTGCGGATGCCAACCGATCGCAGTTGGATAGAAGATCACGTTCGCGCCACAAAGCGCCGTGAGCCTCGCGCCTTCGGGATACCATTGGTCCCAGCAAATCAGCGTTCCGATTTTCCCAGCATCGGTGTCGAACGCGCGAAAGCCGAGGTCGCCCGGCGTGAAATAAAACTTCTCGTAATAGGCAGGATCGTCGGGAATATGCATTTTGCGATACATGCCCGAGACCTCGCCGCCAGATCCAATCACAGCGGCGCTGTTGTGATAAAGGCCGGCCGCTCGACGTTCAAAAACCGGAGCGATGATTGTGACTCTTCTCTCGCGCGCTACTTTGCCGAGGGCTTCTGTGGACGGTCCAGGCACTGGTTCCGCCAAATCAAACAACGCTGCGTCTTCGGTCTGGCAGAAGTACAGTGAGAGAAAGAGCTCCGGCAAGCAGATGACGTCCGCTCCCAATCGCGCGGCTTGTTCGACGAATAAAACTGCGCGCTGGAGGTTGTCGTCGCGGTCTCGAGTCGCCGACATTTGCACCAGTCCGATAGTAAACTTTGAAGCCGGCTCCATAGTCAGAAGCTTACACAAGTTCACACGCGTCTCCAAGCAATGAGTTTAGTTGTGCATATTCCGGCTCAGCGGCTAATATTCTTCGTTTGATGAAAATACCAACACAGAGGTGAAACTGAATGGCTAGAGTTACTTTCAAAGGCGCGCCTGTCGCGCTGGAAGGCAACGAAGTAAAAGCGGGCCAGACCGCGCCCGATTTCAGAACTCAAAAATCCGATATGAGCGATTACTCGCTCGCTTCTTCGTCAGGAAAAACACGCATCCTATTGAGCGTGCCGTCGCTCGATACTCCGGTGTGCGACGCTGAAACCAAGCGCTTCAATCAAGAGGCTTCGAAGGTCCCCGGCGTCGAGATCACTTGCATCAGCATGGACTTGCCTTTCGCGATGAAGCGATGGTGCGGAGCGGCGGGAGTCGACAATGTCGTGACGGCGAGCGATCACCGCGAGGCTTCGTTCGGAAAGAACTACGGCGTGCTGATCAACGGCGGCCCGCTCGATCGGGTGCTCGCGCGAGCGGTGTTTGTGGTTGGCCCGGATGACAAGGTCCGATACGCCGAGTATGTGAGCGATATCGCCAATCACCCGGACTACGACGCGGTGCTCGCGGCTGCGAAGTAGCGCCGTTGACAACTGGGTTGCCGCGAAGGGAGAGGCGATCGGTTGGACTGAGCAACTCGCCACGAAAATGATCAGCCTTGAAGGTAGAGTCGCAATCGTCACCGGGGCGTCACGAGGCATCGGCGCGGCAACCGCCATCAAGTTTGCCCAGGCCGGCATACGCGGGCTGATCGTCAACTACAACCGCGATCGTGATTCGGCCGAGCAGGTTGCCGCCGAATGCGAGAAGCTTGGCGCAGAAACGCTAGTCATCCGCGCCGACGTGTCACGCGTCTCGTCTGTCGAGAAGATGGTTCAAACAGCCGTCGATCGTTTCGGCTCGCTCGACATTCTGGTGGCAAACGCGGGCATCTGGAAAGAAGCGGCAATCGATAAGATGTCTGAGGGCGAGTGGGATGAAACGATCGACGTGAATCTGAAATCCATCTACGCTTGTTGCCAGTCGGCCGCTCGCGCGATGATTCCAAAACGGCGCGGTACGATGATCCTGATTTCGTCAACCGCAGGTCAGCGAGGCGAGCCTTTCCATTCACACTACGCCGCGACCAAAGGCGCGATCATCTCAATAACCAAATCGCTTGCGGCAGAGCTCGGGCCTCGCGGCATCACGGTCAACTGCGTGGCGCCGGGTTGGGTCGCGACTGACATGATTGAAGAGACGCTCGACAACCCGAAAGAGCGCCGCAAGATTCGCGAGTTGATTCCACTGGGAAGAGTTGCGACTCCGGAAGAGATTGCGGGACCGATTTTGTTTCTTTGTTCGGATCTTGCGAGTTACCTCAACGGCGAAATCCTCAATGTCAACGGTGGGATGGTCTTGTGCGGCTGACTTGATTCGAAGGTGCTACCTTGTTCGCGAGTAAACGTTCGGTTAATTACTGCCACCTATGAGTAAGCCGAAGATCGGCATTTTGATCTCTGGTCGCGGGTCGAACATGGTCGCTCTCATCGATGCGATGCGCGAGGGGCGACTCGACGCTGAACCTGCCGTCGTCATCAGCAACGTCGAATCCGCGCCCGGTCTTGCGAAGGCCCGTGAGCGCGGAGTCGATACGCTGGTTATCAGTCGTCGGGGCCGCTCGCGCGAAGATCACGACCGCGAGATCGTAGCCGAATTGAAACGCCGCGACGTTTCGCTTGTGTGTTTGGCGGGTTACATGAGGTTGCTAAGCTCGTTCTTCGTGCGCGAGTTTGAGAATCGAATCTTGAACATCCACCCTTCGCTGCTGCCGGCTTTTCCAGGCCTCGACGCTCAACGGCAAGCGCTAGAGCACGGCGTGAAGGTAACTGGCTGCACCGTGCACATGGTCGACGAAGAACTCGACCACGGACCCACAGTGTTGCAGCGTGCAGTCGAAGTCCGAGACGACGACACAGTTGAAACACTGTCTGAGCGGATACTGGAAGAAGAGCACCGCATTTATCCCGAAGCGGTTGCGCGAGTGTTGAGTGAAGGGTTTAGAATCGAAAACCGGCGAACATTTTTCGCTGATCGAGATTCGAGTTGAGCGTTTGAAAAGATAATGGCAACGACCCGCGTGTCGGACTGCCTCGAAAGGACGATTCTACCAGCGTTATTTTATCGGGTCGTTGCCTGTCACTTAGATTCAGAAACACCCCTCTTCGCGTTGCCTGACTACCGGCTCATTTTGCATTTCACATTTTCCATTTGTCATTTTTCATTTCTTCGCCGCTCGTACCGATGACAAATGACAAATCGCAAGTGGAAAATGGAAAATGAACGGTGCTTCATCGCTCTGACCGGAGGTGAAAGGTGATCGGTCGCGCTGTGATCATACCGACCTCGGTTCCGCTCCTTAGCTCGGCTTCGTGTCCCTTTGTGAGCATCACTCCAGCAACGCCTGCGCCCGCGCCGATCGCCGCTCCGATGCCCGCGCCTTTGCCTCCGCCGATCACTCCGCCAAGCACCGCGCCTCCAATCGTGCCGCCGCCGATGTAGCCGATGTTGCGTTTCTCAGATGAGTTCCCGCTCACTTCATTTTCTGCATCGACCCTTCCCGCCCGTGCGTCTTGAAGCTCGGTCAGCGCTCCGTCGAGCGGATGCTTCGTTCCGTCTGGCAGCACGAGCGAATCGAACTGCAATCCGAGCTGACCTTCGCGACCGCGCGTGCGAGCCGGAGAGACCGACGTCACTCGCCCCTCGATGATTGAGCCTGCCGGCACAACTTCTACTCCGCCGACATAAACCGGCGTCACAACCGTGCTCTGAAATCGATCGCCAACTCGCGATATGCTCGAGTTGAGAGTCTGGTTCATCCTCAGCCGGAAATATTGGTTTGCAGGCAAAGTGTAGGTGGCGAACACCGGCCCGACTACTCCGGCGCTTGATGCGCTGGTTTGCGCAGCGACGGCGCTAGCTCTTTGCGCCTGCGTCCTGCGTGTTCTTCGACGCAGCGTCGGTTTGCAACTGCAAGTTCTCTTCGCAGCGGCGAGCGCGACCGATTCAGACAACGGTGCTAGGATAGCGACAAACATCGCTGCTGCAGCAACAGCCGTGATTAAGCGTCTATTCATACTCCCTCCTGGGCGTGGTTCGTGCTGAAGCTGGGAAGATTGATTTACAGCGGTGTTGGGATGAGGAAAGGTTCCGTGAATGTTGCCTGCCTAAGCGTCCAGTTCGTATGCGATCTTCAGCCAGCGCTTCACTTCGTCGTCGATTTCCTTTACCGAACTGATCGGTATGCGGTGCGTAATGCGGTCCTTCTTTGCAAACCCGCCGGTGTCGATAAGCCGTCCAGTCGCTTTCATGTCCTTCAATGCGAAGCCAAGATCGATTCGAGTGTGCGTGGTCGGTTTAATCTGCGCGAATACGTGATTTCGATACAAAGGGACTATCGTCTGGCAAGGACAGGCCTTAACGTCCTTGCCGATCCCCAGTCCAAGCTTGAGCAGCGCATCGTAGATGGGTCGCAGCGACGCCTTTGGGCCCGAAAACATCTTCTCGACGTAGCCTTCGGCCGCGCGCAAGTAAGTCTCCGAGTCGCCGTCTTCACCTTTTCCTTCAGCTCTTTCAGCGAGCCATTTAGCGTAGTTAGTTCCAAGACCGTGTTTTGTCTTGAGCCACTCACGGCGCCCGACTTCAGTCTTCGGCCCGGATCTGTTGATGAGCTTAATCCACTCATCCAGGCTCTTTCCGGTTTTCGATGGCAGCTCCTGGATCGCTTTCTGGACCATTGCGACGCCGGGATGAACGCCGTAGATGGAATCAGTTTTTGTCTTCCTTTCCCGCGACATAGATTCTCCTCATTCTCGATCAAAAGCTACGCGCTGAACGGTCCAACGGCGCAATTGGGCCAATAATATCATGATGGCTGACGTTGCACCGTAAGCCAGCAGACACCAAACTACGCCGCCAAAAATCGCAAAAAAGTAATGTATTGCTAGTACGTAACGAAACTCAGTGTGTACCGCCGACTGGAAGATCAAGTAATACGACGGAACGATTAGTATCAGCCCCCATCTCCGCCGGCTGATAAAGTACGTGATTATTGCTCCCAGCACCACGAAGGTCAGGGTAGTCTCTTTCGCCAGTCTTTCGAGGGCCTTGACGGCCCGACGCAAAAAGGAGAGCGCCGTTCCGGGTGTGAGCGCGGCTTTGCTTGGGACCTCTGGCGTATTCGCGTAGTTTCTTTCCCCAAAATGAACATCAACCAACGGGGCCCATTCGGAACATTGCATCATTCTCAACATTCGCCGTCCCATCACGCGGGCATACCACACGGGATTGCGAACTATGACTGCGAGGCTCTTTGCGATTCTGGCGCGGTCGCGTTCCACACCTTCTGGCGTGGCCCACCAGGAGTAATGTCGATTTCCTAATTCGGCGGCTTCTTGCAATCCCAACTCGTCGTCGGTTTGCGGGGCTCCGAACCGGCCTCCACTCTCCTCTCCAATGCCTATCCAAAGCGTCATGCCGACCCCTATCCAGTCAGGCACAAAGCGTCGAAACATGACGTAGTTTCGAATTGTTATTGGCGCAAGTACCAGGAAGCTTGCCGCAACCATTACTCCGACTCTTGGAAAAAGCCACCGCCGCTTCTTGTAACTTAGAAGCAGTACAGCTAGGCAGAAAGGACCGAGCAAGAGAGCGTTTGGTCGCAGCCACAGCGAAAGCCCGAGCATGAATCCGGCAGTCAAGAATGGCAGACAGGACTGGCTGCGCTTAGACCAAGCTATGACCAAAGAGTAGGTGGCCGCCAGAATTGGCAGGGGCACCAGTGAATCGGGCAAGATGAAATTCGAGAAAAATGCTATTCCATGATAGACGGAGGCTAGGAGGCCCGCGGCTATTCCGACACGCCAGCTAATCAACTCGCCCGCTATTAGAAACAAGAGCACAGCCGTCAAAGCGCACAGGAGGTCCTGAAACAACTGAACTGTGAAGAAATTCTGACCGAACAGGTAATACACCGCCCCAACGAAGATCGAGTATCCCGCGGAAAAAGCCATTAGCGACGTATCGATCTTTCTTCTGTCATCTGGGAAGAGGAGACCATGGCCGTCGACCATCGAGAGTGCTCTAGCATCGTAATGAGCGGTCATTGCCGAGAACGGTTGACTCGGACTGTAGATCAACGGCGATAGATCGACTGCGTGGAGCGAATCGACGACAAATGTGCAAAGGAACACGACGACCCCAAAGACGAGCTTTCGGCCCCGGCCCATTCTCGCGCGGGTGGCCAATGCAGTTGAGCACCACCGGCGAAACCTGAACGAAAGGATACGTTCTCTCACATGGGAATACCGGAGGGCGAGTATACAACACAAAGGCGGGCAATAAAACGCCTCAGGCAGTTGGTGTATCCGTGCTCCTGTCTTCGCTCAATCTTCCGGGTGCTGACTGAGGCTAAACCAATTCCCCGAATTGTCCCTGAAGACGGTCGCGATACCCCAGGACTGTTCTTGCGGCGGACCCATGAACTCGACTCCCTTCGACAACAGCTCTTCATAAGTGGCCCTGCAGTCCTTGGTGTCGAATACCATTCCGCCAAGTTTTCCTTTTTGCATGAGGTCTCGCACTTGCGCGGCCGATTGCTCATCCAGCACGTAGCCGGGTTTCGGTTCCGTTAGAATCACTTCAAAGTCAGGTTGATCCCTCGGACCAACAGTGAGCCATCTATAGCCGCCTTCCATTGTTGCATCAGTGCGAACCTCAAAGCCCAGTTTGTCTCTGTAGAACTCGAGGGCTTCCTGTTGATTAAGCACAAACACCAACGCATGTGACACCTTCGTTATCATCTTCAACTCCTGTTGTGGTCGTGATGCGAGAAGAATACTTCAGATCACAACGAGGATGCTTCTCGAAAATTGCTAACTTGTGGCGCACTCGGATTATTCAGGCCGTACAACATGAAAACGCAAGCCGGGATTTTGCGTCGTGGGTCACGTTTTTGCTTTAAAGTTATCGCTCTGTAGGCAATTGGAGGGTGACCAACGTGTTTGTGAAACAGGCTGCTGAATGATCCCAGGCTTTCAAAGCCGACCTCAAAGCAAACATCTGTCACAGTCAGCTTGCTCGACCTCAGCAGCTCCTTCGCCTTCTCGATTCGTCGGTGAGTCAGGTATTGATGCGGTGTCTTCTTGAATGTTTTTCTGAAAAGTCTCAAAAAGTGATAACGTGACAGACACGCCTCTTCGGAGATTCGTTCCAGATCGAGCGGAAGGTGATAGCAATCTTCAATCAGCCGCCGCGCGCGGAGCAAACGCTGATACGTGTCGGCGTTTGATTGTTGCTCTCGCCCCTGCATATTTAATCACTTCACCTTCGTAGCCTTTCCCTCCATCACCGTAGTCCAACCGCTGCCGGTCGCCACCTCGAGCTTCATCGTATACTGCGTAGGCGAAACTTCTTTGGCGGTGAAGCGCATGTCGGTCGGCTTTCCGCCGAAGTTGCCTTTCGAAGTCCACGTCCACGTGTCGCCTTGCACTGTGCCTTTGAAGTGCTCGGCCTCACCGAAGTTGTTGAAGGCGTCGTAGGTGTACACCTTTTCCAGAGGATCATAACCCATCACGGCGACTTCCTTGAGCTCTCCCATGGAACCTTTACCTTCCGTGTGGGTGAGCAGGAAGAACCCGCCGGTCATCATCTCGCTGTGATCGGTGCCGGTCATTTTTCCGCCCGGCGCCATCTTCATCTCAAGCTCGGAATGCCACGTGCCGGCATAATACTGGAGCCTTTTTACCTCAGGACCTGGCTTGGGCATCTCAGGGGTTTGCGACAAAGCAGCGCCTGCAAGCATTACTAATACAACTGCTGAAAAAATTATTCTGATTTTCATTAGCCTCTCCTTAAGAGCGAAATCGATTCAAGTGTGCGGAAGTATACAACACAAGCAAGGCCAAAGCGCAAACGCCGGGAGCAGCAACTCACGATTCGGCTTGAGCGCCGTCCGATGCGATCACTTCAGAAGCGCGGAGTTTGGCGAAGTGCTCGACGATCCGCCGTGCTTCGCGAGTCCCGACGAAGGGCTTTAGCTCCGCAAGACTCGCTTCGGAGACTCGCTTCAAGCTGCCGAAGTTTCGAAGCAGCCGCGCCTTAAGCTTATCGCCAACGCCAGGTATCGAAGTAAGCTCGCTCTCAAAGTCCCGCATCGTCCGGCGCTTTCGATGATAGGTCACTGCAAAGCGATGGGTCTCGTCGCGGATCATCTGAATCAAGTGCAGCACGGGTGAATGGTGGTCGATTCGAATTGGTTCCTCGCGGCCCTTGACGAACAACAACTCCTCGCGTTTCGCGATCGCGGCCGTCGGCAAAGCTTCAAGTCCCAGTTCGTGAAGCGCTCGAGCGGCAGCCGCAAGCTGGCCCTTGCCGCCGTCTATCAGAACAAGATCAGGCAGCGGCTTGTTCTCGCGCATCAGTCGCGAGTAGCGCCGTCCGACAACTTCATACATCGATTGGAAATCGTCCGCTCGACCTTCGACCGACCGCACTTTGAATTTGCGATAGTCGGACTTCTTCATCGCTCCGTGCTCGCACACAACCATCGACGCGACGTTCTCGGCGCCCTGAATGTTCGAGATGTCGAATGATTCGATTCGATCGGGCAACGACGGCAACTCGAGCACGTCGCGCAGCTCGTCAAGCACTTTCTGCATGTCGGGACGCATCATTCGGAATCGCTGATCGAAGTTCAGCCGCGCATTCTTTTCCACAAGATCGATCAAGTCACGCTTGACTCCTCGCTGAGGCGCGATGATGTGGACTCGTCGCCCACGTTGACCCGTCAAATATTCTTCGAGCAGCTCGCGATCCTCGAAATTTACGGGCACGTAGATCTCGCCCGGCGCGTAATCCCCAGCCGCGTAGTATTGCTTGAGCGCTCCGCCGATGAACGTCGCGGGATCGAACGGATCGGTGATGTCTTCCCAGTAAAACTCGCGTTTGCCGACGACCTTGCCTTCGCGCATCGTAAACAGCGAAAGCGCAAGCAGCCGGCCTTCGCGGTAGTAGCCGAAGATGTCTATGTCATCGCGCGAGATGACCATCATCTTCTGCTGCTCGCCCAGCTTCTGAATCGTCTTGAGCTGATCACGATAACGCGCTGCGACTTCGTAACGTAACTCGTCGGATGCCTGCTGCATCCGATGCTTCAGCTCGATTTCAAGATCGGCGGTCTTGCCTTGAAGCAACAGATCGACGTCGCGCACGGCCTCGTCGTATTGCTTGATCGAGCACAGCCGGCTCACGCACGGACCGAGACAACGCTTGATGTGATATTCGAGACAGGGGCGGTCCGCCTTGCCGTCGATCTCCATCGTGCACGTGCGGAGCTGAAACTGTTTGTTGATGAGATCGAGCGTGTTCCAGGCGAGCCCGATAGGCAGAAAGGGCCCATAGTACTGCGCGCCGTCTTTGAGGATCTTTCTCGCGATCATCGCTCGCGGCGCGGTTTCATTTGTGATCTTGATGTGCGGATACTGTTTGTCGTCCTTGAGAAGCACGTTGAATATCGGCTTGTGCTTCTTGATCAGATTGTTTTCGAGCGCGAGCGCCTCGATTTCGTTATCAGTTACGATGAGATCGACGTCGGCGATGCGCGCGATCAGGTCTCCGGTTTTGAACTCGTTTGCGCGGTCGGAGTGAAAGTACTGGCGGACACGATTGCGAAGGTTCTTCGCCTTGCCGACGTAGATTACTTTCCCACGCTTGTCGCGATAGAGGTAGCAGCCGGGCTGAGTTGGCAGGTTAGCGAGTTTTTCCTCAAGAGACATTGCAAGACTTGTAGGGGCGGCCCTCCGTGGCCGCCCCGCGCGGGTTGCAACACTGTGACAGTTCGCATTGAGGGGCGGCCACGGAGGACCGCCCCTACAAGTCATTCAAGCTTGAACATTGGAACATACTTCCCTTCTTCAAACCGGAACTTGAAATTCCCTTCGAACCTTCGAATCCCCGACACGCCCGACCCGCTTGCAAGCGTTGGCATCCTCAGCGTGCCTTCATATTGATTGTAGTCGATTGTTGCGTTGAACGACTTCATCTTGGCGGCTTCTTTGTCGAGAGCTTCGAGGTTGTGAAGCCCCTCGATCTTGATCGTCAACACCTCGCCGGTTCGTGGATCGAGCTGCACGATGCCCGACGCCAACGCCGTCCCAGCATCAGCCTTCGGCACGAACCTGAACCATCGCTCGTTCTTGCGTTCAGAAACTACTTCCTGAAAGCTGTAATACTTGATGCGTTCCGGCAAGAGTGGAAAGAACGCCACATCCCACACCGCTCCAAACGAAAGCAAAGTCGGTTCGTCCTCTTTGATGTTACGCTTTGGATTCCCTTTCTTGTCAGTGTCGTCGATGACTCGAACTATCACCGGAGTTTTGCCAGTCTTATCGGGTTTCTTCGCAGGCTCGACCATAACCGTCGTGTCCCGCAACTCTTCGGCCGTCTCTTTGTCGCCTTTTGACTTTGTTCGCTCGACGTGAATCTTCTGCTGGTACCGGCAATGATCGCGGAAATAAAGCGAGCGGTCCTGATTGGCGGCGGCCTTGCAAATCAACTCAGGCGCGTTGCAAGTCTGAGCGCTCGCGTCGGCTGAAAGGAGCGCGATGACGGCGAGCGCGGCGACGGATAGGTGTTTCATAACTTCTTGACTCCCAAAACGTTTTTCGTGTATTAACTCTAGCGTCGCTCGTAAAAAGTATAAGTTAGCTATAGACTAGCAGCAACGTCATCATCCCTAGCGCCAGCGCTAGCTTTTGCCTCGACATCAAAACTATGGAGGCCCCTATGAAGCTTAAGGCGATGACTGTAGCGAGCATCGCAGTCGCAGTTCTGATCGGCAACGCCTGCGCCACCAAAAAGTACGTCCGCAATCGAGTAAACGAACGAGCCACGCCGCTGGAAAGCCGCACCGGCGAGCTGGAAGAAACCTCGCGACGCAGCACTCAAGACATCGGGCGACTTGGTCGCGACGTCGAGGACGTCCGGCAGCGAACCGATCGCGCGCAAAGTCAGGCCGATCGCGCAGCCTCGTCGGCCGAGCAAGCCAACACTCGCGTCACCGGAGTCGAGCAGTCAGTTTCGGATCTGCGCTCAAACCTCGACAAGTACACCGTGCAGAAAACTGTTACCGTTCAGTTTCAAGCCGGCAAATCCGAGTTGTCTCCCGAAGCGACGGCTTCGCTCGATGAGCTTGCGAGTCAGATCAAAGATCGAAACGGATTCTTGCTCGAGATCGAGGGTTTCGCTTCTTCCGAAGGCAAGGCTGACTTGAACGAGCGGTTGAGCCAGGCGCGATCAGAAGCCGTTAAGAGATACATGACTGAGCACCATAACGTTCCTCTGTTTCGTATGTCGCTTATCGGCATGGGCACGAGCCGTCCGGTGGCGCCTAATGAAACCAGGGAAGGACGCGAGCAGAACCGCCGCGTCCAAGTGCGCTTGCTGACCAACAACGCGGTGAGCCAGTCGCGGTGAATAACACAAGTCATTCCTGTAAGGGCGGCCCTCCGTGGCCGCCCCTCGGTCCAAATCCGTGTAGTGCAAAGAGGGGCGGCCACGGAGGGCCACCCGTACATGCCCCCAACTATGGAGTTTGGAATTGAAATACCCAGGGGCAAACCTTACGACGCGGTAGCCTTTGGACTTAACGCCGTCGACTACCTGATCGTCGTACCTCACTTCCCCGAATTCAACACAAAGATCCCTTTGATCTCGCACACTCTTGCGCCTGGAGGTCAGTGCGCGACTGCGATGGTTACATTGGCTCGGCTTGGGTTGCGCACGCGATACATCGGCAGCGTCGGCTCAGATGACCTGGGGAGAATTCAGTTCGACTCAATCGCGTCGGAGGGCGTCGAGAGCTCTGGCATAAGGGTAGTCCAGGGAGGTGAGAGCCAGATCGCGTTCATCATCATTGATCAAGTGAGCGGTGAACGCACGATACTGTGGAAGCGTGATGAGCGGTTGACGATAAACGAAGACGAAGTGGATCGCGAAGCAGTCACCTCCGGGCGAGTGCTTCTTCTGGACGGACATGATGTCGCAGCGTCGATCGCTGCGGCGAAGTACGCGCGCGATGCGGGCGTTCCAACGGTGCTGGACATCGACAATGCCTACCCGGGCTTTGAAAAGCTGCTGCCGCTGATCGATTTCATAGTTTGCTCGGGAACGTTCACTGAGCGAATAACCGGCGAGCCAGACTTGCACGCCGGTCTGAAGAAGCTGGCCGAGAGCAGCGGATCGCCATTTGTTGCGGCGACGATCGGATGCGACGGGGTGCTCGCTTACTTTCAGGAGAAGTTCATTCACTCGCCAGCCTTCAAAGTTGATTGCCGGGACACAACCGGCGCGGGCGATGCGTTTCACGGAGGGTTCATCTACGGATTGCTCGCGGGGTTCTCGGTTGGCGAGACTCTGAGGTTTGCCAACGCGGTTGCCGGGTTGAACTGTCGCGCGGTCGGCGCGCGCACAGGTCTCCCCTCGCTGAACGAGGTCAACTCACTGTTCTCAGAACAGCGCTACCGTTGAGCGTCAGGTTCCAAGGGCGTGTCGCAGGTATTGCCGGCTGCGAAGGGCGCTCTCAAAAGGCCGCACTCCCGGCTGAGTGGTGTCAACATCCTGCTCCACAATCGCCCAGCCATCGTATGCGCAATTGAGGAGCCTTTGCTCGAGCGCCGGAAAATCGACTGCGCCTTCGCCCAACTCACAGAACACGCCGCGCCGGACAGCATCCAAAAAGTTCAGGCCTTCTCGCCGCACCGACCCTAATACATCGGGCCGAACGTCCTTCAGATGCACATGCCAGATTCGCGAGCCATATTTCTCGACGGCCTTCACTGGATCGCCGCCGCCATAAAAATAGTGCCCCGTGTCCAGGCACAAGCCAATCAAACCTGGATCAGTGCTCGCGCAGAGTCGTTCGATCTCCTTCGGCGTTTCGATGTACGTGCCGGCGTGATGGTGAAACGTCGTCGCTAGTCCCAACTCGCGGCACGCCAGCGCGACTCGAGTGAGAATGCTTACGGCGCTGTCCCAGCCGGGGTCACGCATACCATCGCGGTCTTCGATCACTCGTCCGGCGACAGCCATGCGCGCTTCCCTCATTTCGTCTGCAAGAACAATCAATCGCGCGGCCGACTTGGCCAGCAACTCTGCAACTTTCATTACCTCCCGGAAACTTGATTCGTGGCGTTCAGGCTCGGCAAGCGCAACAGGAACAAAAGCTGATACAAGGCGAAGCCCGCGTGAGGATAGCTCCGAAATCAGACGTTCGGGATCAGCCGGCAGATAACCATAAGGCCCCAGCTCAGTGCCTTCGTAGCCCGCCTCGGCCATCTCGTCGAGCATTTCGCGGTAGTCTTTCTGGCCGCCCCAGCCCTCGACTTCCATGATGCCCCAACTGACCGGCGCTGTTCCGATTTTGATTGGCACGGTTCTCCTTGATTTGCGTCTTAGCGAGTCTTTGCGCCCTTTGCGCGAAACCGATTCGAAGAGCAACGTTTCGCGCGAAGCAAGCCGAGACTCGCCAAGACGCAAAGTCATTTCAAAAACTCGTCGGCGTTTTCTTTCGTCACCAGCGTGGTGCCGGTATCGATGACTTTCGGAACCGGCTCGCCGTTGATGGCCTTGATCGAAGCCTCGACCGCTTGTTTGCCCATGTTAGCTGGATACTGGGCGACGACCGCGTTGATCTGGCCGGCCTTGACTGTGCGAACGGCTTCTTTGCCGGCATCGAATCCGACTATGAGAATCTTCCCGGTTTGATTGTGCGCCGCAGCCGCCTCCATCGCGCCCAGGGCCATCTGATCGTTGGTGGCGAACACCGCATTCAGATCGGGATGCGAAGTCAGGATGTTTTCCATCACAGTCAGGCCAAGCGCGCGCTCGCTGTTGGCCGGCTGGATGGTTACCAGCTCGATCCCTGGCGCGGCGGCGATCGCTTCTTTGAAGCCGGTGACGCGATCTTCGTGCGAAACCACGCCGAGTACGCCGCGAATGATCGCCACCTTTCCGTGGCCTCCCAGCACCTTGACGATATAATCGCCCGCGAGTTTTCCCCCGACCCGGTTGTCCGTGCCGATGTAAGTCAGCTTCCCAGGCCACGGAGTGTCGTTGTCAACGATCAACACCGGAATCCCGGCGGCCTTGGCTTTATCGAGCACCGGCGTCACTTCGGAGATCCCTCCGGGCACGACCGCAAGCGCCGAGACCTTTTTGAGGATCTGATCTTCAAGAATCGAAACCTGCTGATCGATGTTGATCTCGCGCTCGGGGGCCAGCACCGACAACTCGATGTCGGGATGCTGACGCGCAGCGTCTTC
>WNGG01027852.1_pt1 | contig 14312 bp, 11 predicted proteins | sample 5400661 | NCBI WGS metagenome assembly WNGG01 (sample SAMN13153372, study PRJNA577476) | soil metagenome | isolation source: 100 cm soil or saprolite under Garry oak tree replicate 1 | place: USA:California | collected 2016-06-15
CACGTCTGGCTCCCCGACGCGATGGAGGGCCCGACGCCCGTCTCGGCGCTGATCCACGCGGCGACGATGGTGACGGCAGGCGTGTACATGGTGGCCCGTCTCGGCCCGCTCTACGCGCACTCGGAGACGGCGATCGCGGTGGTGGCGATCGTCGGGACCGTCACCGCCCTGATGGCCGCAACGATCGCCCTCGTCCAGACCGACATCAAGAGGGTGCTGGCCTATTCGACGGTCAGCCAGCTCGGCTACATGTTCCTGGCCTGCGGCGTCGGCGCCTTCGGCGTGGGCGTGTTCCACCTCTTCACCCACGCGTTCTTCAAGGCGCTGCTCTTCCTCGGCTCCGGCTCCGTCATCCACGCGATGGGCGGCGAGCAGGACATGAGGAAGATGGGCGGCCTGTGGCGCAAGATCCCGTGGACGTTCGGGACGTTCGTGGTCGGGACCCTGGCCATAGCCGGCATCCCGCCGCTCGCCGGTTTCTTCAGCAAGGACGCGATCCTCGGCAGCGCGCTCGGCGAGGGGCACAAGATCCTCTTCGCGGTCGGCCTGCTAACGGCGGCGCTGACGGCCTTCTACATGGCGCGCCTCCTGTTCCTCACGTTCTTCGGCCCGTTCCGCGGCGGGCACGAGGCCGAGCACCACCTCCACGAGAGCCCGTGGGTCATGCTGGGGCCGCTGGTGATCCTGGCCGTGGGCTCGATCGGAGCCGGCTTCGTCCCGGTGCCGGAGATGCTGGCCGTGGTCTTCCGCCAGCCGGCCGAGGAGGGCCATCACGCGGCCTGGCTCCCGATGGTGGCCACGCTGGTGGCGATCCTCGGCATTGCAGGCGCGTACTGGCTCTACCTCATGCTCCCCGACCTGGCCGCGCGCCTCGGGGCCCGGCTGCGGCCGATCGGGCGCGTGCTCGAGGAGAAGTACTACTTCGACCGCGTCTACGACGCCTTCGCCAGCCGCGTCGTGGTCGAGGGAAGCCGGAAGGTGCTCTGGCAGGGACTGGACGCGTCGCTGATCGACGGGGCCGTGAACGGAATCGGGAGCGTTACGGCCGGCTTCGCCCGCGCCGTGCGCGTGGCCCAGACCGGCCTCGTCCGCGCGTACGCGCTGCTCATCCTGGGCGGCGCGGTCACGGTGCTCGGCTACCTGCTGTGGGCCCGATGAGCGGCGGGAACCTCCTGACCGCGCTGATCCTCATCCCGCTCGCGGGCGCGCTCGCGGTGTCGTTGATCCCGCGGGAATCGGAGCGTCTGCAGAAACTCGTGGCGCTGGCGTTCACGACCGCCGCCTTCGCGCTCTCGATGGTGATGCTGCGGGGCTTCGCGCCCACGCCGGGAATGCAGTTCGAGATCGCCCGGCCGTGGATCCCCGCCTACGGCATCTCCTACCACGTCGGGGTGGACGGGCTGAGCGTGTGGCTGGTGATCCTGACCACGTTCCTGACGCCGCTGGCGCTGCTGGGCTCGTGGAGCTCGATCCACGAGCGCGTCAAGGGCTTCAACGTGTTCATGCTCCTCCTCGAGGCGGGAATGGTCGGCGTGTTCGTGGCCCTCGACCTGTTTCTCTTCTACATCTTCTGGGAAGCGATGCTGATCCCGATGTACTTCCTGATCGGGATCTGGGGCCACGAGCGGCGCATCTACGCGGCGATCAAGTTCTTCCTGTACACGTTCGCGGGCAGCGCCCTGATGCTGGTGGCCTTCATCGTCCTCTACCGCGTCGCCGACCTGCACAGCTTCGATCTCGCCCTCCTCGCGCACCAGCCGGTCGGCGCCGAGCTGCAGATGTGGCTCTTCGCCGCCTTCGCCCTGGCCTTCGCGATCAAGGTCCCGATGTTCCCCTTCCACACCTGGCTGCCCGACGCCCACGTCGAGGCGCCCACGGCGGGGTCCGTGATCCTGGCCGGCGTCCTGCTGAAGATGGGGACCTACGGCTTCCTGCGGCTGGCGCTGCCGCTCTTCCCGATCGCGGCCGCCCGCTTCGCGCCCCTGATCGCGATCCTCGCGGTGATCGGGATCCTGTACGGCGGCCTCGTCTCGCTGGTCCAGCCGAACCTCAAGAAGCTCGTGGCCTATTCCTCCGTCGCCCACCTCGGCTTCGTGATGCTGGGGGTGGCGGCGATGACGACCACCGCGGTCGTGGGCGCCGTCTACCAGATGCTGAACCACGGCATCTCCACCGGCGCGCTGTTCCTCCTCGTCGGGATGCTCTACGACCGGCGGCACACGTTCCTCATCGAGGAGTTCGGGGGCCTGAAGGCGGTGATGCCGTGGTTCTCGGCCGTCTTCCTGCTGATCTGCCTCTCGTCGATCGCGGTGCCGGGCTTCAACGGCTTCGTCGGCGAGTTCCTGATCATGGTGGGCTCGTGGCGCGCGCCGTTCGTGTCGGGCCCCGTCCTCGTCGCGCTCGCGTCGGCCGGCGTGGTCATCGCGGCCGGCTACATCCTGTGGATGGTCCAGCGCGTGCTCTACGGCGAGGTCACCCGGCCCGCGAACGCCGGGCTGCGCGACCTCTCGGTCCGGGAGGCCGCGGTCCTGACGCCGCTCGTGGTCCTGGCGCTCTTCATGGGAATCGCGAGCCCGATGTTCACGCGCACCATCGAGCCGGCCGCGGACCGGCTGGTCCGGCAGGTGCGGTCCGCGCTGCGATGACCCCCTACGGGATCTTTCGCTCGCGCGGAGCGAGTCCGCGCTCGCTCTTCAAGCTGGGGGGGCCCAACAGCCCCCCCAGACCCCCCATCGTATGACCCCCTACGGACCAATTGACCTGCGTCCTGCCTGGCCGGCACTCATCGTGGCCATTACCGGGGTCGTCGTGCTGCTCGTGCAGGCGATGACGCCGAAGGGCCGCCGGGCGCCCTTCGCCGCGCTTTCCCTGATCGGCCTCGGCGCGGCCCTGGCCGCGGTGCTGCTGATCGCGATGGGGCGGGGACGCGGGGTCGTGCTCGGCGGCGTGGTGGCCGCCGACGACTTCTCGCTGTTCTTCCACGTCCTGCTCCTCGGGATCACGGCCGTCGCGGTGCTGCTCTCCCCGTCCTACCTCCGCGCGACCGGCATCGACCGCGGCGAGTACTACGCGCTGATCCTGTTCTCGCTGGTGGGGATGCTCGGCCTCGTGTCGTGCCGCGAGCTGGTCTCGCTCTTCGTCGCGCTGGAGATCATGTCGGTGGCGCTCTACGCCCTGGCCGGTCTGCACCGCGACCGCCCCGAGAGCCAGGAGGCCGCGATGAAGTACTTCATCACCGGCGCCTTCTCCTCCGCCTTCTTCCTCTACGGCGTGGCGCTGCTCTACGGCGTCAGCGGCAGCACGTCGCTCGCGCGCATCGCCCCCGCCGTGCGCGCGGCGGGCGGCGGTCCCGGAGCGATGGCCCTCGTCGGCGCGGGGCTGCTCCTCGTCGGCTTCGGCTTCAAGGTCGCGAGCGTCCCCTTCCACATGTGGGCGCCCGACGTCTACGAGGGCGCCCCCACCACGGTCACGGCGCTGATGTCGGCGGGCGTGAAGACGGCGGCCTTCGGGGCGCTGCTCCGTGTCTTCGTGCAGGCACTGCCTTCGCTCGCGTCGCAGTGGCAGCCGGCCATCGCCGCGCTGGCGCTGGTGACGATGGTGGTGGGGAACCTGGGCGCGCTCGCGCAATCGAGCATCAAGAGGATGCTCGCCTACTCCTCGGTCGGCCACGCCGGCTACCTGCTGGCGGCGATCGTGGCCGCGCCGGGGGCCGGGATCGAAGCCGTGCTGTTCTATCTCGTCGCCTACTCGGCGGTGAACCTCGGCGGGTTCGGGTCGCTGGCCGCGCTCGCGCGCAACGGGCAGGAGCCGCGGCTCTTCGCCGAGGTGGCGGGCCTGGCCCGCCGCCGGCCGCTGCTGGCGGCGGCGCTCACGGTCTTCATGATCTCGCTCACCGGCATCCCCGTCTCCGCCGGCTTCGTGGGCAAGTTCTACCTCTTCAGCGCCGCCGTGGACGGCGGGTACGTGACGCTCGCCATCGTCGGGATGATGATGAGCGCGGTCTCCGCCTACTACTACCTCGGCGTCGTCGTGACCATGTACATGCGCGATCCCGTGGGGGAGGACGTGTGGGGGCCGGTGGCGGCGCCGGCGGCGGTGGCCCTCGCCGTTTCCGTGCTCGTCGTCCTCGGCCTCGGCGTGTACCCGGGACCCGTGATGGCGTGGGCCCGCCTCGCCGCCCGGAGTCTCCTCTAGCTTCACTCCCGCGTAGCCAGCGGGGGGTCTGGGGGTGCGCCGCTAGCACCCCCCAGCTCAGTGACGGTCAGCGGCCCCGCGGGCGTTCCTTCGAGAACGCCGGCTGGCGCCAGAGCGCGGGCAGCCACCTCCACACCACCCACCAGGGGGCCCGCAGGCGCCTGAGCCTGTGCACGTCCTCCGGTCCCATGCGCTGCGGCGTGGAGGCTTCCTTCAGCGCGAGCAAGAAGCGCTCGTGCTCGGTGGCTTCGCGCCAGAGCCGGTACTCCACACGCAGGAAGAGCCCCAGGATCAGCGCGACGGCGAGGAGGGAGAGCAACAGAGTCAGGCGCATGGGTCCCCGGCCAGAAAGGGAGGCTAGGCCACGATCGGCGCCGCCCACGGTGACCGTGATCACCTCCGCAGCCCTGACACCAGATTACCCCGACGGGGCCGTCCCCGGACTGCCCGCGACGTGAAAGTCCTCGCCTGAAGTTGACTCTGAGTGCGCAGCATCCTAATCTCCCGGCACCAAGCACCGCGCCGGAGACTCGCTTCGCAATGAAGGGAAAGGGGACAGCCATGACTCGTGTCTCTTCGACGCGCCCCGGCCAGGCCGGTGGGACGGCCTCACGCCTGTCAATTCTCATGATGGTCGGCCTGTTGTTCGGGCCCGCAATCGCAGGAGCCGACGTCGTTCTTGACTGGAACGAGATTGCGGTGAACACCGCCATCGCGAGCGGCCAGAACCCGTTCGCCCAGGCGCGCTTTGCGGCGATCGCGCAGCTCGCCGTATTCGAAGCCGTCAATGCCGTCAAAGGCGACTACGAACCGTATCTGGGGACCATCGCTGCGCCGCCCGGCGCGTCCGCCGACGCCGCCGCCATAGCGGCCGCGCACGGAGTGCTCAGGACCTATTTCCCGGCCAGCGCACCGACGCTGGACGCGGCGCGCGCGAGCTCGCTGGCGTTGATAGGGGACGGTCAGGCCAAGGATGACGGCATCGCGACCGGTGAAGCCGCCGCCGCGGCCATGATCCTCTTGCGCGCCGCCGACGGGTCGTCGCCGGCGCAGTTCAAGATACCCGGGTCGGCGGTTCCGGGCGAATGGCAGGCCACGCCGAGCTGCCCGATCGTGGGCGGAGTCGCCGTCGGCGCCTTCTTCCATTGGCAGAACGTAACCCCGTTCGGCATCCCGAGTACGGGGGAGTTTCTGCTGGATCCGCCCCCCGCGCTGACGAGCAACGGATACGCGAAGGACTACGTCGAGGTGATGACGGTCGGGAGCTTCGCCAGCACCGAGCGGCCGCCGGATCGGGCCGATGTCGTGCGATTCTTCCAGGTCTCCTCGCCGACGCTGGTGTGTAATCTGGCGGCCCGGCAGATCGCCGACGCGCAAGGACGTTCGATGTCCGAGAACGCCCGGGCCCTGGCCTTGATCAACATGGCCATCAACGACAGCCTGGTCGCGTCATTCCTCAACAAATACCACTACAACCTGTGGCGTCCCGAGACGGCGATTCGCGCGGGTGACACGGACGGCAACTCGAAAACCGACTCCGACCCCGGCTTCCTCCCATTCATCGCGACGCCATGCTTCCAGAGCTATCCCTCGAATCACGCCAGCGGAAGCAATTTACGGCGCGGGCGGACATTCGATCACGCTTTCGAATCCGGCCGTGCCCAACCTCACATTGCACTACACGACGTTCAAGCAGATTACCGACGACGTCGACGACGCGCGCGTCTACGGTGGAATACACTTTCGATTCGAGCAGGTGGGAGGCGTCCGCCTGGGAAGGGAGATCGCCACCTCCGTCTACAAGAACAACCTGCGCCCCGTGCACGATCCCCGGTGATCGGGGATGGAAACCGCTCGTTCCTAGTCGGCCAGGCTCTCCATGACGCGCGGGTCCACGGCCACGCCGTGGACGTAGACCGCCCAGTGCAGGTGGGGCGCGGCCGCGATGCCGGTGTCGCCGGACAGGCCGACCGGAGAGCGGCTCTCCACCCACTCGCCCTCCTTCACGTCGATGCGGCTCAGGTGGAAGAACACGCTCAGCACGCCCTGGCCGTGGTCGATGACCAGCGTGTTGCCGGTCAGGATCTGGGGCGCGGCCAGCGCCACGCGGCCCGCCGCGGGGGCCTGGACGACGGTGCCGGGCGGGACGAGGTAGTCCATGCCGCGGTGGTACTCGCCGAAGAGCGAGTCGGTGGCCATCTCCACGTTGGCCGCGCCCGAGTACCGCGTCGGCGCCCCGTACCCGTAGACCGGGTCCGCGTCGACCGGCGCCTTGAAGGGGCCGCGCCACTCCTGCTCGGTGCTGAGCGAGCGCAGCACGAGGAGCAACTGCCGGCTCTGCCGGACCGCGCCCGGACGCAGCAGCAGCGCGAGCTTCCCGTCCGGCAGCGTGACGCTGCGCGGCGGGTACTCGCGGGGAACGATGGTGGCCGCGACGGCGATGCGCTGCCGGCTCCGCCGGCCGAGCAGCTCGATTCCCAGCGTGGCGGTCCCGCCGGCCAGCGTGGGCCGGATCGGCACCAGCGCGCGCAGCCCGTGCCGTGTGTTGAAGAACGGGCAGCGCAGGCCGTCGAAGCCGGCCATGGCGGGGCCGATCCCGCGCCGCGACTGGAGCCGGACGACGAACAGGCCTCCGGGAAACGCGAGGCCCTCGTCGACGTTGACCGTGACGAGGCCGGCGCGCTTCGAGACCGTCTGGGCCGGGAGGGGAGAGCCGACGATCAGGATGAAGAGAGCAAGGACGAACCGCCGCATTGAGCCCGCGTGATCATGCCATAGTTTTCGATCACGCGCTCAGGGCCCGGACGAGACAGACGCGCAGCGTCTCGTCGCTCTCGGGGGGCACGGTGCGCAGGTCGAGGACGAGTCGGTCCTCGGCCACGCGAGCCACCACCGGGGGAGAGCCGGCGCGGAGTGCGGCGGCCAGCCGCTCGGGGCCCAGCGTCGCGTGGGTCGCCGCCAGGAGGGCGGTGGCGATGTCGACCGTCGGCGCGGCGCCGCCGCCGACCGCGGAGGCGCCGTCCACGACGTCGATCCGCGCCCGCGGACAGGCCGGGCGAAGACCCTCCGCCAGGGCCTCCGCCCGGGCGCGCACGACGGCGGGATCGAGGCCGAGCATCCGCTGGACGGGAAGACGCTCGGCGTTGCGCCCCGCCTCGTGGTCGGCGAGCACCACGTCGAGCGCCGCCAGCGTCATCTTGTCGACGCGCAGCGCCCGGTAGAGCGGGTTGCGGCGCATGGCGTCCGTCACCGCCTTGCGGCCGGCGGCCAGGCCCGCCTGCGGCCCGCCGAGCAGCTTGTCGCCGCTGAAGGTGACGAGGTCGACGCCCGAGGCCAGGCTCTCCACCACCGTGCGCTCGCCCCCGAGGCCGGGGAGCGGAGACAGCAGGCCGCTGCCCAGGTCCTCGGCGAAGGGAACGCCGGCGCCGCGCGCGAGCGCGGCCAGCTCCGCCGGCGGCGGCGACTCGGTGAAGCCGACGATGCGGAAGTTGCTGGGGTGCACCTTGAGGATGAGGCCGGTGTCCGGCCCGAGGGCGGCGCGATAGTCGGACAGCCGCGTGCGGTTGGTGGTCCCCACTTCGCGCAGCCGCGCCCCGCCCTTGCCGACCACGTCCGGGATGCGGAACGACCCGCCGATCTCGACCAGCTCTCCCCGGCTCACCAGGACCTCGCGCCCCTCGGCCAGCGTGTTCACCGCGAGGAGCACCGCGGCCGCGTTGTTGTTGACGACCACGGTGCCCTCCGCCCCCAGCATCTCGCGCAGGCGGACCTCGGCGTGGACCTCGCGGTTGCCGCGCTCGCCGGACGCGAGGTCGTACTCGAGGTTGGAATAGCTGGACGCGAGCTCGGCCACGCGGGCGGCCGCCTCCGGCGAGAGCGGGGCGCGGCCGAGGTTGGTGTGGATGACGACGCCGGTGGCGTTGATCAGCGGCACGAGCGAGGGCGACTCCGCCTCCTGCAGCCGGCGGGCGAGCCGGCCGGGCAGTGAGGACACGGTCTCCTCCAGCTCGGGCGAGCTTCCCCGCGCGGCCCGCTCCCGGGCCTCCTCGAGAACCGCCCGCAGATGGCGCAGCAGCGACGCGCGGCCGTGACGCTGCTCGAGCGCCCGCGCCCAGTCCTGGCGCAGCACCTCGTCGACCGAAGGCAGGCGTCGGCGCGGGTCGGTCGCTTCCGCGCGCGGGTCGGCCATGGCGAGACTATAAGGCCACTCGGGTTGACCGGAGGCGGCGCGCGGCCATAGCCTCGACGGAATGCCCGGGCGCCTGCTCGCGGTGGGAGCGGCCTTCTTCGTGAGCGGGATCGCCGCCCTCGTCTACCAGATCACGTGGCAGCGCATCCTGGCGCTGCACAGCGGCGTCGGCATCTACTCGATCGCGATGATCGTCGGCGCCTTCATGGCCGGCCTCGGCGCGGGCAGCTACCTGGGCGGCGTCCTCAGCGCGCGGGTGAGCCGGCCGGCGGCGCTGCGCGCCTTCGCCGGGCTCGAGCTGGGCATCGCCGCCTTCGGCGCGGCCAGCTCCTGGATCTACTACGACTGGCTCTACCTCCGCGCGGGCTGGCTGTACTCGCCCGCCTGGCGCGCGGGGCTCCTTCACCTGGCGAGCTTCCTCGTGCCGACCGTCCTCATGGGGATGTCGCTCCCGTTCCTCGTCCGCGCGATGGTCGCGGACGTGGCCGGGGCCGGCCGCACGATCGGCTTCCTTTACGGGATCAACATGCTCGGCGCGAGCGCGGGCGCCCTGCTGACGCCGTGGGTCCTCATCCGGTTCTTCGGCATCCGCGGCGCGATCGGGATCGCGGCCCTCGGGAACGTCGCGGCCGGCCTGACCGCAATCGCGCTCTACGCGTGCCGGCGCGATCAGCCGGACGAGGCCGAAAGTGCCCCCTCTGTTGGCCTCGCGGCCCTCTCGGCGCCCTCTGCCGGCCGCCCCGCCGTCTCTGCGCTCTCCGCGGAAGGGTCGTTGCTCTCCTGGGTGGTCCTCTACGCATTGAGCGGCTTCTGCGCGCTCGCCCTCGAGATCGTGTGGTTCCGGCTCATCGACGTGGCCGTGAAGTCGCGGGCGTTCACGTTCGGCACCGTGCTCGCGATCTATCTCCTGGGAGCGGCCGCGGGCAGCCTCGCCGGAGCGGCGATCGTCCATCGCGTCACGCGCCCGCTGCGCGTCTTCCTGGAGTGCCAGTGCCTGCTGCTGGCCTACGCGGGCGGCGTGTTGCTGCTCATCGCGTACCTGCCGACGCGGACGCCGCTCTACCACTGGTTCTTCGAGTACTGGCGGCGCTACGACGGCTTCAGCCTCGGCCAGGGCGGCGACCTCGTCAGCCTCTCGCGCCTGTACCTGCTCCTGCCGCTCGTGCTCTACGCGGTGCCCACCGTGCTGATGGGCCTGTCGTTCCCGATCCTGCAGCGGGCCGTCCAGGACGATCCCCGCACGGCGGGACACAAGGTCGGCCTGTTGCAGGCGGCCAACATCGCCGGCTGCGTGGCCGGGAGCCTCCTCGTCGGCCTCGTCCTGCTCGACCGGATCGGCACGCTGGGAACCGTGCGCGCGCTCCTCGGCGTCGGGCTCGGGCTCGCGGTGATGGGAATGCGCCGCGCCGGCCCGACGCGGCGATTCGGCCTGCTCGCGGCGGTTTCCGTCGCGCTGGTCGCTGCAATGCCGGACCCGCCGCGGTTCTGGGCGCGGCTGCACGGCCGCGACGGCGCCGTCGGCGGCCCGGTCACGGTCGACGAGGACGCCACCGGCGTCGGCGCGCTCACCCGCAACCCATGGCAGCCGGGCGAGTGGCAGTTGAGCTGCAACGGGAAGGGCCAGGGGGCGCTGCCGTTCTTCGAGGGCCATACGCTGCTCGGCGCCGTGCCCGCCATCCTCCACGGTGGCCCGCGGGACCTGGCGATCATCGGCCTCGGCACCGGCGGGACGGCGTGGGCGGCGGCCTGCCGGCCGGAGACGGCCAGCGTCACGGTCTACGAGATCTTCGGCCCCCAGCGTCGCCTGCTGGAGGCCTTCCGGGCTCTGGAGCGGTACCCGCCGCTCGAAGGCTTCCTGCGCGACCCGCGCGTCCGCATCGAGGTGGCCGACGGCCGCAACGCGCTCGAGCAATCGGCGCGGCGGTTCGACCTCATCGAGGCGGACCCGATCTTCCCCGACCGCGCCTACACGCATCTACGCCTCGTTCCATGCCGCGTTCCCGCACGTGGTCGGGCTCGAGAACCGCTCGATCGTGGTGGGGAGCAACGATCCGATCCCGGTCGACGTGGCGGCGTGGGCCGCCCGCGCGAGCTCGCCCGCGGTCGTGTCGTATCTGGGCCCGGAGCTTTCTCGCGAAGTGGTCAAGCGCGTCCAGAAATGCAAGCCCCTCGTCCGCACCGGCCGCCGGACCGTGGACCTGAACCACGACCTCTTCCCGCGCGACGAGTTCCTCAGTCCGTAATCCGAATGCAGCGCGCTCCGCTCCGCGCTGGCCGTCGTTGAGCGTCTCGCGCCGGAGTGAATCCGACGCGAGACGGCAAGGGAGACGCTCCGCTGCGCGCGCCGAGCTTGGTCCGAATGCGGCGCGCTCCGCTCCGCGCTGGCCGTCATTGAGCGTCTCGCGCCGGAGTGAATCCGACGCGAGACGGCAAGGGAGACGCTCCGCTGCGCGCGCCGAGCTTGGTCCGAATGCGGCGCGCTCCGCTCGGCGCTGGCCGTCATTGAGCGTCTCGCGCCGGAGTGGATCCGACGCGAGACGGCAAATGTAACGCTCCGCTGCGCGCGCCGAACGCTGGCGCCGGAGAAAGTAAGCCCCGTTGACCTTTGGGAGGGGGTGCCCTATTCTCGCCGCCATATGGCCCGGGAGAGAGCCAAGACCTTCGCGGACCGGCTCCCCCCGGTGGTCCCGAAGGAAGAGGAGGACATCTCCCAGCTCTCCGACGAGATGGCGGACATCCTCTACCCGGGCCGGCGGCCCCGTCCGTTCCGGATGGGGATCGCCTTCGACGCCTTCGACGGCCCGGAGTACGCGCGCGCCGTCGAGCTGGCGCGCCGCTCGCCCGCGTACCACGAGCGCGCGCAGGGGGGGGAGGCGCGGCACGAGGCGGCCTTCGAGGCCGCCGGGGCGGCGACGCTGCGCGAGCTGTTCCAGATCGTGGGCCAGCGCCCCGGGACCCACGTCCTCGTGGACGGGAAAAAGGCTCCGTACGCGCGGGAGCTGTGGCTGCCCCTGTTCTGGATGTTCGTGAGAGAGGCCTGATGTCGACCGAAGGCGACCTCGACCAGCTCGAGACGATGCTGCGCCAGCTCCAGATCGAATGGGAGAAGTTCTTCGGGGGAGTCGAGAAGAAGCCGCCCAACGAGATGCGGGCCCGGGTGGACGCCATCGTCAAGAAATACGCGTACACCGAGATCCGCAACAACACCGAGCGCTTCCGCTATCAGGCCCTGTCGTCGCGCTTCAACACCTTCAACGAGCTGTGGAACAAGCGCATGCGGGCCATCGAGGAGGGCCGGCCCCTGGGCCTGCACGGCCGCGCCGCCATCGCCGCCGCGGGGACGACCGGCGGCTTGAGCGCCGCCGCCGGCGCCTCGGCCCGCGCGGCCGCGCCCGGCGCCGGCGGGGAGTTCCGCGTCCGCAGCGCCGAGAAGGACGAGTCGGCCGTGCGCGCGCTGTATGAGAAGTTCCTCCAGGCTCGCCAGGAGGCGGGCGAGAAGGGCACGGTGAAGTTCGACAACTTCCAGAAGCTCATCAGCCAGCAGGCCTCGCGCATCATGGCCGACAAGGGCGCGCAGGCGGTCGATTTCCGGCTGGAGACGAAGGAAGGCAAGGTCAGCCTGAAGGCGAAAGTGGTCAAGCAGGGATGAGGCGGGCCCGGCGATGACGATGGCCCGCCGGACGCTCCTCGCCGCGGCCGCCGTCGTGTCGCTGGCCGCGGACGCCGCGGCCTGGCCGGCGGCGCTGATGCAGAGCCTGGGGCGCGACGCACGCCGCCTCGTCCCGCGCTCGCTGGCGCGGCTGATGTCGGAGCGCGAGCCCCAGATCATCGCCGAAGCGCAACGCTTCCCGCCCGAGCTGGCCCAGGCCCTGGCGACGGACCTCTCGGCGGGAGCGCTGCAGCCGGCGACGCTCACCGCTCTCGAAGCCCGCGCGACGGAGGCGGTCGAGCTGTTCGGGGAGCAGCGCGTGAGCGAAGGGGTGATCAAGCTCGGCGCGCTGCTGCGCATTCCCGCCGACCTCTCCGATCCGGTGCTCTCCGCCGGCAGCGACGGGTATCCGTCCGGCGTCGTCCGGGAATACTACGCGTTCGTCGAAGGCAGCCTGGACAAGATCCCGGTGGTGCTCGACGACGCCGCCGCGCTGCGCCTGAAGAGCCGCGCGCTGCCCGCCTACTGGCAGTCGATCCTCGGCCGCAGCCGCAGCCAGTCCGCCGTCATCCGCACGGAGCTGTTCCAGAACGGCCGCGTGATCGACCATCGCAGCATCGACTACCGCTCGCCCGTGTTCGGCGTGGGATCGCTCTCCTACTCGCGGGCCGTGACCGCGATCGCCGCCACCTGGCTGGCGCTCTGGCGGGAGGCGAACGGCGACCTGACGCGGATTCCGGCGACGCACGAGATCCGGCCGCAGGAGCCGCCGGCCGCGTCGGCGACACCGTCTCCGGCCGCGCCGTCGCCGGCTTCGCCGCGGAGCGGAGGCCATCCATGACGGCGCGCCGCGCCCTCGTGTCGGTCTACCGCAAGGAGGGTGTGGTCGAGCTGGCCCGTGGCCTCACCGCGCGCGGCTTCGAGATCGTCTCCACCGGGGGCACCGCCGACGAGCTGCGGAAGGCGAAGGTCAAGGTGACGGGCGTGTCCGAGGCGACGGGCTTCCCCGAGATCCTCGACGGCCGCGTCAAGACGCTGCACCCCGCGATCCACGGCGGGATCCTCGGCCGGCGCGACGACCCGGCCCACCGCAAGGCCCTCGCCGACCACCACATCGTCCCCATAGACCTGGTCGTGGTGAACCTCTATCCCTTCGAGGACAAGGTGGCCAAGGGCGCGCCGTTCGAGGAGGCGCTCGAGAACATCGACGTCGGCGGGCCGGCGATGGTGAGGGCGGCGGCCAAGAACTTCCGGCACGTGGCGGCGGTCGTCGATCCGGCCGACTACCCGCTCCTGCTCGAGCAGCTCGACCGCGAGGGCGGGATCGACGCCGCCACCCGGCTCTACTTCGCGCAGAAGGCGTTCCGCCACACCGCGCGCTACGACGCGGCGGTGGCCGGCTACTTCGCCCAGGTGGAGGTGAAGGACGGCGGCTACGCGGTCGCGGAATCGGAGGACGTCTTCCCGTACCGGCTGGCGCTCAACTTCGAGAAGGTGCAGGACCTGCGCTACGGCGAGAACCCGCACCAGCGGGCCGCCTTCTACAGCGACCTCGGCTCGACGCTCTACTCGGTGGCCGCGGCCCGGAAGATCCAGGGGAAGGAGCTTTCGTTCAACAACATCCTCGACCTCGACGCGGCGTGGCGGCTGGTGACGGAGTTCGCCGAGCCGGCGTGCGCGATCATCAAGCACACGAACCCCTGCGGCACCGCGCTCGGCGCCGGGCCCCTCGAGGCGTACGAGCGGGCCTGGGCCGGCGACCCGACGTCGGCCTTCGGCGGCATCGTCGCGTTCAACCGCAAGGTCGACAAGGGCGCGGCGGAGGCGCTGGCCAAGGTCTTCGTGGAAGCGGTGATCGCGCCCGGCTACGAGGGGGCGGCCAAGGAGGCGCTCGCCCCCAAGAAGAACCTGCGCGTGATGGACATGGACACGACCTCCATCCATCGCGTCAGCGGGTTCGACCTGCGCCGGGTCATGGGGGGCGTACTCGCGCAGGAGTGGGACCTGCACCGCCTGGACAAGGAGAAGTGCGAGGTCGTCACGCGCCGCCGGCCCACCGCCGAGGAATGGAAGGCGCTGCTGCTGGCGTGGACGGTGGCCAAGCACGTGAAGTCGAACGCCATCGTCTACGCCAGCGGCGTGCAGACGGTCGGGGTGGGCGCGGGGCAGATGAGCCGAGTCGACGCCGCGCGGTTCGGCGCGCAGAAGGCGCAGCTACCGCTGAAAGGCACGTCGGTCGCGTCCGACGCGTTCTTCCCGTTCCGTGACGGCGTGGACGAG
>WNGG01014959.1_pt1 | contig 14311 bp, 10 predicted proteins | sample 5400661 | NCBI WGS metagenome assembly WNGG01 (sample SAMN13153372, study PRJNA577476) | soil metagenome | isolation source: 100 cm soil or saprolite under Garry oak tree replicate 1 | place: USA:California | collected 2016-06-15
GGCGGGTTCCGCGCCGACGCCGCGCTGCAGCGGGTGACGGTGCACCGGATCCTCGCCGCGCCGGAGCGCGGGCCGGGGCGGGCGCCGCGTGCGGCGCTGGACATCGCGCTCGCCATCGCCGCCCCCGCGCCGGCCGGTGACGGGCAAGGCACGAGTTACGGCACGGCGGCGCTGGGCGCGCCCGGCATCCGCGTCCCTGCGTTGGGCCTGATGGACGGCGACTCCGTGGTGGTCGACTCCCTCCCGCCCTTGAGCGAAACCTATTACGTCGCGATCGCCGGCCGCGTCAACAAGCCGGGACGCTTCCCGTGGCGGCCGGGCATGACGCTGCGCGACCTGGTACAGCTCGCGCGCGGGCCCACGATCGGAGCATACTTGAAGGAGGCCGAGATTGCGCGGCTGCCCCAGGACCGCTCGGGCGGGCAGCTGGCGACGACGTTACGCGTCCCGCTCGACTCGACGTACCTATTCGAGCGCACGGCCAACGGCCGGTTCGTCGGGCCACCGGGCGTGCAGGTCCCCGCGAGCGGGGCGGCCGAGGTGCCGCTCGATCCGTACGACAACGTGCTGATCATGCAGGAGCCCCAATTCGATCTGCAGCGTGCCGTTGTCGTGAGCGGCCAGGTGCGCTACCCGGGGACGTACTCGCTGCGCTCCAAGGACGAGCGCCTGGCGGACGTGATCAAGCGGGCGGGCGGTCTGACGCCGCAGGCGTACCCGGAGGGCATCCGCTTTGTGCGGTCCGCGGAGAACGTGGGGCGGGTGAACATCGAGCTGACGCGCGCGCTGCGCGATGAGAAGTCCTCGCACAACGTCATCATCCAGCCCGACGATTCGATCTTCATTCCCGAGTATGAGCCGACGGTGAAGGTGCTGGGCGCGGTGAACGCGCCGGGGAGTCTGCTGTGGCGGCGCGGCGCCGACCTCGACTACTACATCAGCGCCGCAGGCGGGCTGGCGGCGAACGCTGACGGCGGCCGGGTCAGCGTACGCTATGCCAACGGCGACGCGCGCACGCGCCGGAAATGGCTTTTCGTCTCGAGCAAGCCGACGCCAGGACCGGGCTCGGAGGTATTCGTGCCGTTCAAGCCGCCGGGCGAGGGGACGAACACGGTGGCGCTGCTGGGCGGCCTCGCGCAAATCCTGTCGAGCGTCGTGGCGATCGTCGTGGTGTTGCGGCGGTGACGCTTCCGCACACCCGCGAGCTTCTGGTCCCCAGCTGTGGCAGTGATCGTCGTCGTGGTGAACTCGAACTGCGCATATCCCCGGCACCAGCCTAGCCGCTCAAAGGACCATGCTGATCTTTGAGGCATTCGCGAAGCGGCGCCATATCGCGCCCGCGGTCATCTCGGAATGGTTTGCCGGCGGACTGGCGGCCTACGCGAAGCGGTGCGTTGGACGAGAACCGACGCCACTGGCCGACTGGAAACGGATCTTGATCACCGGCGACAATCACGTCGGCGATGTCCTAGTACGCACCGCGTCGCTCCCGGCGCTTCGTCGGGGGTTCCCTAAAGCGGAGCTGTTCTTTCTCACTTCGACTTCGTCAGCTCCTGCGTTGGCGGGCAATCCAAATCTTGATCACATCCTGACCTACGCGAATTCCGACTCCCCCTACGACATCACTCCGGAACATCGGCACCGGCTACGGGGATTGGGTTTCGACGCCACGCTGATTACAAACCCGATCAGGTACTGGCCCTATCTCTATCTAGCCATCAATTTGGGCATCGCCAACCGCGCGGCGTTCACCCATAAGGGCTTCTCCGGTTTCGTCACGCACGCCGTCCCGATCTCATTCCCCGACACGCTCGCCGCCTACTTTCGGTCATTTGTCGCGCATTTGGCCAACGTGGCTCCCAGCTGGAGCCTTCGACCACAGGTATTTTTGCAGGAGCGGGATGTCGCCGAGGCAGCGAGAGTCTGGCGGTCCCTCGGATTCTCCGACCAGTCGACTGTTGCCGCATTCTTTTGCACGTCACGCCAGCCCGGGGAACTTTGGCCTGCGAAACAGTGGGCGGAGGCTATGCGATTGCTCCGCAGGAAGCTCGGCGCCGACATTGTCCTTATCGGGACTGAGGCAGAGCGGGATGATCTGAGCACGGTGGCGGACGAAAGCGCGATTCCCTGTCACGTATTGGCTGGCGCGCTCACACTCCGGGCAGTGGCAGCGTTTCTCAGCAAGTGCACGGTCGTCGTGTGTCCAGACTCGGGTTCCCGACATCTAGGCAATGCAGCGAACACTCCAGTTGTCTTTCTCCGCAATCTCGCATCCATGCAGGAGGAAGGTGCGCCTTACTGTGAAACGGAGCGCGACGCCATCGAGGTACCGGGGGGCCGCCTGAGCCGAACACGGCAGCGGGAGCTGCTACGAACCGTGTCGGCGGAGCACGTGTGCAACCTGGCAGTCGCTGAAGCCCGGGTCCACCGGAACGATTCTCCTGGGTGACGCTTGGCGACCGGAAGCCGGGCGTTGGGGTTTCACCGCCACGAGGCGCGAACGCCTAACGTCGCGTTGAAGTTGAAGTAATCCGCACGGAAGTCGCGGTTGAATTCATAGACGAGCGTCGCGCCGGTCGTGATGTCGTAACGGCCCCGAAAGAATAGCGCGCTCCAGCTCAGGGCGTGCAGGACGTCGAGACCGCGCGGATCGAGCATGCTGTCCGGGAAGAACGCGCCGCGCTGGCGCTGCAGGATTCTGGTCCACGACAACGTCCAACGGCCGCCCGGATAGTAGGTCTCGAACGCCGCGATGCCGCCGCCACCGCCGAAGCCCGCATACGATCCCAGAAGTTGGCCTCGTTCGGTGTGCCCCTGACGAACATCGCCGTAGTGGACGTAGAACGGAAACACGCCGCGAGCTTGGGCCAGCACCGATGGCTGGAGATCCTGAAGCTCCGCTCGAATGACATGCAGGGCGGGACCGGAGCCCCACACCTTTGCAAATCCGATCGTATATCCGCCCAGGTGATCGGGCTCCTGTACCAACTCTCGCCGGTCCCGCCAGAAATCATCCCGGCCGTATTCGGCATAGACCTCGAAGCCGCTGCGCGGCGGAGCCCACCGAAAGAAGATCGCCGCGAGCTGATTGTTGACCTCCGTCTCGGCAAAGTGCTCGCGGCTCTGCGAACGCAAAGGAAAGAGGAAGTCGCCAAGCGACAGCGCGCTGCCGGGCCAATACAGATGCGCGAAGCGGCTTGCGCCAATCTCGAGTCCGGGCACGTAGCGCGAGCCCAACGCCGCGACGGCGCCCGGCCCAAATCGCAAGCCGCCTGCGACTGTTTCGGGCGAGTAGTCTGATTGTGAAAGGCGACCCCAGATCAATCGTGCCGAGATCTGCACGACGGAAAGGTCGACTGGTCGTGCGGTCCCCAAGAATATGTGGGGGAAGCCGGCAGCGTTGTTGCCGAGGATGATCGGAAATTCGCGCGCTGGGCCCCAATACTGATTGGCTGTCGAGATACCGAGCGCGACGCCGCCCGCATCGAGCCGCAGCGTTGATTGACCGGGGTCCAGCACCGCGTACGGTCCATTCCCGAATCGCTGCGGTAAGTCTATCTGCGTTCCATACACCGCGTCGGCGTACGGAGTGACTGTAGTATCGGCGTTTGGCATGAGGCGAAATGCCGCGTTCTGCGCGACAAACGCGATCGGATCGATCGTCAGCGATAGCGGACCCCGTCGCACGCGGAATCCGCCGTCAGCAACCAACGTCACGCCGCGTCCGGCCCAAACCGCTCCGTCATTGTGACCATACGGGAACGTCGTGTTCACCACGGAGCTCAGGCCCGGTCTGATCGGAGCGAGCCCGCGGCTGTCGGATGATTTCAATGCGTACCGGCCGGCCCATGGATGTCCTGAGTCGGGCGGCGCGAGACGGCCAAGCTCGGCGGGGGAGAATGGACGCAGCGACCACGGCTGCTCCGGCACGATCCCGCGCAGCTGGAGTACACGCAGGTAGCTCTCCAGCTCGCTCCCCACGAACACCTCGCTCGCAACCGGCATGCGCGTTTCCGTTTGCGCCGCGGCACCGGCGGTTGCGAGAAGCAACAGCGAGATCACTGTGACACCGGATCGCATGGCGCGGAACGATACCCGAGCTAGATTGAGCCCGCCACTCGTGAAACCGTCGCGTTCCATTTCGCTTGCGGGTGCGCTGGTCGCGCTCGCAGCGCCACACCTGACGGCGCAGTCGCCGTTTTTCACGCCGCTCATCACCATCGGCAGTGATTCCGACGAGCGCGCGCGGCTCGGGCATCTCGTCGGAGCGCCGACGGGCGGCTACTACCTTCGCTCCGTCTCGACCCGCACTCCACGGCTACCCGGAGACACCGCGCGGCTTCGCTGGGCCCTGCTCTCACCGGAAGTCACGACCGTATGGAATTCCTGGATTCCGTTCTCCCTCAACGATGGAGCGATGTGGGCAAGTCGCGGCTGGAATGAGGACGTCCGGGTTGGCGCCCGTCTCGAATGGGGACGCTTCTTCGCCATCCTCGCGCCCGAGTTCATCGCGAGCGACAACGGCAGCTACGAGATGCCTCACCCAGCCACGACGCTTCCGCTCCCTGCGGGACGCAACCCGCTGTCGTCCCCGTGGCACACGCGCCCCTCGATTGACGCGCCGCTCCGTTTCGGGACACATCGCTTTTCCTTCGGAGATCCCGGGCAAAGCACCGTCGGTGGGCGGTTTGGGGCAGTTATCGCTGGCCTGTCAACCGAAAATGAGTGGTGGGGTGCCGGAATCCGCAACGCGATCGTCCTCAGCAACAACGCGGCGGGAATCCCGCGCGCGTTCGTGCGTACCGGGCGTCCGCAGCACACACGGATCGGGACCATCGAAGGAAGCTGGTTTCTGGGAGGGCTGTTCGAATCCCACTATTTTGACAACGAATGGCAAGACGACCGCCGCTCGATTTCGGGGATCGCGCTCACCTGGCGCCCCACGTTCGAGCCGGACCTGACGCTCGGGTTCGCGCGCACGGTGTACGCGTCCATGCTTGGCTGGGATAGACTGCCGACGCATCTGTTCGACGTGCTGCGCAACCGGGGAACCCGCGTGACCCCAGATAGTGGTGCTGTGAACTCGCGGGAGCAGATCGCTGCGCTGTCCGGCCGCTGGGTGTTTCCGGCGGCCCGCTTCGCCGCGCATTTCGAGTGGGCGCGCACCGAGCTGCCGACGTCATTACGCGATTTTCTCACCTCGCCCACGCATTCGCAGGGCTACACGCTGGGTCTCGAATGGGCGACGCCGGTAGGTCCGTCGCCCAACTTGCTCCGTTTCCAGGCTGAACACACCTATCTCGAGCGCAGTCCGAGCTATCGCGACCGGCCACTGGCGTCGTTTTACACGAGCGGGTCGGTCGCGCAGGGGTATACGCAGCGTGGGAAAGTCATCGGTGCCGCCATCGGCCAGGGTGGGTCCGGACACTGGCTGGGCCTCGACTATTTCATGCCCACCTGGCGTGTCGGGGTCCAGTTGGGGCGCGTCCGCTGGGACGACGACGCGCTCTACCGCTTCCCGAATGTGTATTACCTGAACAAATGGTGCGCGCACGATGTCTCGCTGTTCGCAGGCGTGACCGCGAGTCACAGCGGTCCCTGGGGGCGGATCAGCGCATCGCTCACACGTGGCGAGCGCATCAACATGTTCTTCTATCACTTGACATGGTGCGGATCTACCGCCGACCGCATCGAGATCGTGGACGCTCGCAATACGACGCTCGATATTCGAATCTCCGCTCCTTGACGAAGTCATTTCCGGACAGGACGTTACACAACCGATGGACTCCGCCGCGCTGAGTTTCCCGAGCCTCGTGGCCGGGACGCTTTCCCGGTGGCGCACGGTGCTCGGGGTCGCAGGTGGAGTGGTGGTTTTGGCGGTACTGCTCACGCTGGTCTTGCCACCCACCTATCGCGCCAACGCATCGTTCGTCACCGCCGAGTCCCCCTCCGAGTTGGCTGGCGGGCTTTCCGACCTAGCGCTCGCGCCGGGGTTCTCCGGCATCGCGTCGCAGCTCGGGTTCTCCGGAGCGCGCGACCGCTCGCAATCGCCCGGGTTCTACGCGCAGCTGCTCCACAGCCGCGAGTTACTCACGCGCCTGGCGTTATCCCGCTTCCCAGATCCGCGCAACCCGACACCGGGCGATAGCGCGGTCCTCGTCGCGCTGCTCGGTCTGCAGTCGAGCGACAGTGCCCGCAATGTCGAGCGCGCGATCCGGAAACTGCGGCGCACCCTCGACCCGACTGCCGATCTGCGCACTAACCTCGTGACCGTTGAGGTGGACGCGCGCTGGCCCGCGCTGAGTGCCGCAATCGCGAACGAGGCCGTGGCGCTGGTGAGCGAGTTCAACCGGGAGCAGCGCCTGTCCCGCGCGCGCGCGAAGCGGGAGTTCCTCGAGACGCGCGTGAGCTCGGCACTCACAGAGCTGCGCGCGGCGGAGGATTCTCAGGAACTGTTTTACGCGCGCAACCGCGTCTGGGAGAATTCGCCTACCCTCGTGGTCCAAGAACGTCGCGTCCGCCGTCAAGTCGAAACCGCCAACAGCCTCTACCTCTCGCTGCGGCAGCAATACGAGAGCGCGCGCATCGACGAGGTGAACACAACGCCCGTGATTACTCTTGTGGACCGGGCGGTCCCGCCGCGGCGGCGGGAATGGCCGCGGCCCCTGCCTATCGTGCTGAGCGCCGCGTTCATCGGCATTCTGCTGGGCTCGTTGGCCGCCGCGGCGCGCGAGGTAGCAACCCACTGGGCGCGCCAAAACCCCGATGACGCGTCTCTGCTCCGCGGCGCCCTGCGGCGGGTTCGCACCGAAGTCCGCGACGTCGCGCTGCGGCGCCCGCGAGCAACCCACGGCGGCGACGGCTCCGGCGCGTAAGTCGCATGACGTCCGCCGTCCGCGCGCTGCCTCTCCAAGTTCCGGGCCGCGCACCAATCGTCTGGGGACTCAGCGCCTATCTGTGGCTGCTCCCTGTCCATGCTTTGGTCATCGCCTTCCTGTTCGGCGCGCTGGGATGGTCCGCTGCAACCGTGCGCGCGATCGCTGCGTGGAAAGAGACCCTGATCGCCGTCCTCGCAGCGTTTGCGATTGTGCGGTTTGCCACCTGGTCGGGCCCCGCCATCACAATCCGGTGGCTCGACCTCGTCGTAGCAGGTCTCTTCACCGTGTCCCTGGGCTATCTCGTTGGCGGGAATGTGTGGTTCGACCAGGGATTGCCCGCACTGGCACAGTTATACGGGTTCCGCGACGCCGCGTTTGTCTTGCTTTTGTACTTCGTCGGCCGCGCGACACCCGAGGCTGCGACATCGCCTCGCTATCTGCGTGGGCTGTTCGTGGTCGGTGTCGTCACGAGCATCATCGCCATCATAGAGCGCTTGCTGGTCACGCCGGGAATGCTGATCGTGCTAGGCGCCGCGCGCTACGTGCAGGAGTTCCTCGGCGGAGGCGTCACCACGCAGGGGAACTTGTACGGACTGGCGGACAACTATTGGACCGCGCTCGGCAGCCATCTCGTGCGGCGGGCGGGCTCGACCTACCTCTCGGGGCAGGGCTTCGCGATTCCTTTCCTCTTGATCATGCCGGCCGCCACACTCTTCGTCACCGCACCAGAGCGAGCGCGCTCGCGGCTCGCCTGGCTGGGATACACCATTGTCTGGATCGGCTTGCTGCTGACGCTGACACGTATGACGATCGTCGCCTGCCTCGCGCAGGCCGTCGTCATTATGGGGATGCGACGGCGTTGGACCACACTCGTATGGGCCGCGGTGCTCGGCTCCTGCCTGTCGGTTGTACTGCTGATTTTGGTCCCCGGGCTCGGCACGTTCATCTGGGAGACGGTGACGTGGCAAAGCGGGAGCAGCGTTACACACCTGCGCGACTGGCGCGTGGGGTTGGAAAACTTCGGGCTACATCCATTAGGCGTCGGGCTCGGAGCTGCAGAGCTCATCGCCTGGCGGTTCGGAGTGACACCGCTCGCCGGAGACAATCAGTACCTGCGGTTTGCGGTGGAACTGGGGATCGTCGGACTCACCTTGCACCTCGCGATGCTGGCCGGAGCGGTCACGATGGGACTCGCGGCCTGGCGCCGGGGCCGCTCGGGCATGGTGCGCGACACGGGCCTGTTGGTCGCGGTCACCGCGCTCGGCGTCGCGATCAATGCCTGGACCGCGGCCGTTTTCAACGCCATGCTGCTCACATACGTCTTCTTCTGGCTACTCGGCTCCGTCACCACGGCGTCAGAGCGATGACGAATGCATCGATCGCGTTCCACACGACAAGGGTTACGCGATCAACGGCAGCTTCGCCGCACAGCTGATCACCGTTCTCCAGAATGCCAGCGCCACTCGGCAGGACACCAGCCTCCTAACGCTCACACTGCGTGATTCACTGTACCGCGGCCGGTTCACGGGGTTTTACCGGTTCACCGATGGTGATTCCGGCTTGGTGGACGGCACGCTCTTCCCGCACGGTCGGATCGAGGTGAGTCATTTCGGATATTGGCCGCCACTGACCAATGTCGCCCACATCTCCTCGCTCTACCCATCGTGCAGTTTCCCCCAGCTGGGGCCGGTCTACGTCGTTAACGGGGTCGTGCAGGGCGACACACTCCGGCTCGGCGACACCACCACCGTTCCCTGCTCGGGGGAGACGAGCTCGTTTGAGTTTCGGCTCGTGGGACTTCGGGAACGCTAGCCGAGCCTTTCGATGAACGATCGCGTCGCAGTGCTCTCGGTCGCACACGAGGCGGCGTTCGGCGCCGAGCACGTGCTGGCGACGCTCGTGGAGGGATTACCGCGTGAGTTCACCCACCGATGCCTCTTGCTCCGGCCGGAGGCCTCCCGCCTCGCACGCTGGACCGCAGGCGTGGCGATTCCTAGCCGAAGGTGGGGCGCCGGGCGTGATACGATGTGGCGAAACCTGCTCGCTAGCCTGCGCGCTGCCCGCGAGTTGCGCGCGGAACGCGTGGGTCTCGTACACGCATGGGGAGTTCGCGCGTTCGAACCCGCCGTGCTGCTCGCGCATCTCCTGGGTGCGCGCATCACCGGTACGCTCCACGATCATCCCCGCGCGAGCTTTCTCACCAGACCCCGGGAAATACTGTTGCGCGCGTCTGCACGGCGGCTCCGGCCGTTGGTGTGCGTCAGCGAGGCGCTCGCGGCAGCGTGCCGCAATACCGGGCTGGACGGCGATCTCGCCGTCATCCGCAATGGATTGGCTGCGCTGCCGTCGGCGGCATCGCAGCGCGACCGCTCGAGAGATACCGCCATTCGCGTCGGGTTTTTCGGGCTGTACGCTCGCTGGAAAGGCTTTGAGACGGTGCGAGCCTGGATCGAACAGGCAGGTCCGGAAATCGAGTGGCACCTCTACGGCGAGCCCGCGCCGGAGATCCGGGCGCCGTGCGCAGAAGTACAGGCGAAACAGCTTTCGAATGTCGTATTCCATGGGTGGGTAGATGGCGCGGGTTCGATGGACGGGATCGACGTGCTGCTCCATGCCTCGATCGGCTTCGACCCATTTCCGACGGTCCTGCTCGAGGCCGCGCGTGCCGGAATCCCCGCTGTGGCAACCAACGTGGGCGGTGCAGCGGAGATCGTTGTGGATCGCGTTACCGGCTTTCTCTTCACGCCGGGGGATCCTACCGGACTCGGGCATCTGCGCCGGCTTGCAAGCAACGCCGCTCTGCGGACGACCATGGGGGTGGCGGCACGGCGACGGTTCGAGATGGAATTCGGAGTACGACAGATGGTCGAGTCCTATATGAACCTGTGGAACTCGCGACTCGGTAGCAGCCTTAGCGAGCGAGGCTGACACCGAGCAGGCGGCGGAGCCCGAACCCCCCGACTCGCCGCGCTGCGCCGAACAGTAGCACGGCGTCGAGTGTGACGCGGATGGTCCACGCCAACGCCGCTCCCGTGATGCCGTACGCGCGTACACACGACCACGCCAGGGCGACGTAGATCGGCAGCTCCAGGAGCTGAAAGATCGCGGGCAGGTCGGGACGCCCCTGCCCGTACAAAAAGGCGCTCGGAACGTGGGCAATCCCGAGGATGAAAACGCCCACGGCAAGGATCGCGAGCGCCGTAGCCCCCTCTGTCGCGTAGGCGGGCCCCAGCCACCACTCGAGCAGAACGCTGCTGAACAGCGTAACGATGACGACCGGCGGCCCGAGCAAGAGCGCCAGCATGCGCACCGACTTACCCAGCAATTGCTCCGCCTTGCCCCGAGAATCTGATGGGATTGCCGTACTCACCACGGGGAAGAGGCCACCAGCGAGCGACGCGGGAAGGATGAGCAGGCGAGAGATTGCCTCGTACGGTGCCGCGAAGTAGGCGACCGCACCGACGCCGGCGACAGCGCCGAGCACGAACCGCTCTAGAAACGTCAAAATCGGGCCGACTACGTTCGAAAGGGCCACCCAGCCGCTGTACCGGAGCAGTGGTCGCACCAGTCGCCAGCTCGCGCGAAAGTCAAAGCGGAACCCTGGCAAGACACCGCGCACGGCGAGCCACGTCACACCGCAAACCACGAGCCGTAAGCCGAGCAGCAACGCAACGATTGTCCCGAGGTCTGCGCCGCGTAGCGCTCCGGCAGCCGGGAGCGCGAACGCGAGAGCGCCCTGCGGCCCACGAATCAGGTTGACGAGATCGAAGCGCTGGGCGCCTTCGAGCACAGCGCGCAGATTGAGGGAAAGCACGACAACCGGCACGGAGAGGGCCAGCCAGCGGAACGCGTGCCCTGCTTCTTCACGGAGTCCCTCCGGAACGTGGAGCAGATCCGCAACAATCCAGGGGGTGATCGCGGCGAGCAGCGCACCGGCCAGAGCGCCGACGGCAGTTTGCGCAACGGCGGTGAACGCGGCCACTTGCCGTGCACGGAGCACGTCATCGGTACCGAGCGCCTGCGCCACGAACCTTGTCGTCGCGCGGCCGAGTCCGAGGTCCAGCAGGCTGAAGTAGCCAACGACGGTCCACATCAATGCGAGCAGCCCGAACCGGCTGTCGCCGAGCGTCCGGGTCAGGATGGGGATGCAGACGAGGCCGACGAGAAGCGGCACCCCCTGGCCGAGGACGTTGAAGAGCGTATTGCGCGCAAGGCGGTGGGGGCTCACCATTCGCGAATGTAAGCTACATGGTGCCGACTCAATTTGTGCCTTACCACTTTCTAGCCCCTCGGCGGGATGTGAAATGTTGCCTCGGGCCTTGCTTCGCGACGCAGCAGACATCAGGCGGGATGCTCCGGACGATGGTTACACGGCGTTTCATGCGATTCGGTACGCGTTCCTCCTCCGCTTGCTTACGAGCTACATCACGGGCGTGGGCTGCCGCGTGCTCGATATCGGCCCTTCCATGCTGACGTCGTTGATCGCACGACGGTTTGCCCTACGCGTTGATACACTCGGTTTGTCTAGCGCTCCAGCGGGCGGGGGCGGGACCAGCTATCAATTCGATCTCAATAAGACGCAGGACCGCGCGTGCTGGCGCGGCGACATTGGTCCGTACGATGTCATCGTGATGGCGGAAGTGATCGAGCACCTGCACACGTCCCCTGCCCTGGTTCTCGGATACCTGGCGACCCTGCTCGCGCCGGGGGGGGGCCTTATTATCCAGACACCCAATGCGGTGGCTCTACATAAGCGAATCAAAATGCTCTTCGGACGCCATCCATATGAGTTGATCCGCGAGAGCGTGACGAACCCGGGTCACTTCCGCGAGTACACGGCTGGGGAGCTCCGACGCTACGTGGAAGGCGCCGGCCTCGACGTCGAGCACTGCATTTATCTGAGTTACTTCGATTATCGGTTCCTGGACCATTCGAGGAGCCGCAGCACGAGGCGGCGCAGCCATCTCGCATTCATCAATGCCGGATACACGCTCCTCCCGCCCGCGCTACGCCCGGGAATTACCTGCGTCGCCCGGCGCCCTGCGGCGGGCCCTCGCGCTCAGCAAGATCGTTCCAAGTAATCGTCGAGACGCTGGACAAACGCCTCCCAAGAGTATCGCCTTACCCGGTCGACGGCCAATGCGCCCATGCGTTTGGCGGCCTCGGGGTGCTCGACGAGCCACGTCATCTTCGTTGCGAAAGCCTCGGGCGTCGGTGCCAGCAAGAACCCAGTCTCCTCGTGGACAATGCTTTCCGTTGGCCCGCCACGGTTCACTGCAAGCACTGGCTTCGCACGCGCCATGGCCTCGAGCGGTACGAGTCCCCAGTCTTCGTTGAGCGATGGAAACACGAGGGCGTAGCACCGCGTGTACAGCGTGTTCAGCTCGGCATCGGACGGGTTTTCGACGAATTCGACCGCACCAAGGTCCCCCGCCCGTTGTCGCAACGCCATCACGTAGTCCCCGCTCGACGGATCGACTGCTCCGGCCACGATGAGGCGCCAACCGCTGTCTCCCTGCGCTGCGCGGAACGCGTGGAAGGCGTCTATGGCCAGCTCGACGTTCTTCGTCCACTTGATCCGCCCGGCGTACAGAAAGTAACGGTCGTGGGCAAATTCGGGGGAGATGCCGGCCAGGTCCACGCCCGGGTGGAGAACCTCCACCTTCTCGAGCGCGCAGATTCGGCCGGCGGCGATGCGCCTCCGGACTTCCTCACCGTTGACGAACACACGCCGGAAATGCTTCCAGGCTAGGCGTGTGAGCCACCTATAGAAGAACGAAAAGACCGCCAGCGGGAGGCGCGCAGCGGGACGGCCATGCAGCCAAACTCTCCGGTAAACGGGATCATAGACGGGGCGCACCGGCGTATGGCAGAAGCACAGCACGGGGATGGCATGATTGCGCAGCGTGAGGAACTCTCCAACGCCATCCGTGGTGATCAGCAGGGCGTCGAAGCCACGGAGATCCAGCTTCTCGCGTGCGATGCTTGCGCAGGCTTTGAGGACGCCGGCGAAGGATCGCTGCACGGAGACGCCCCCCAGGACCGTGAGTGCCGAGAGGGTCCGAAATTCCGGGAACGTTTGCGCGAGGTCGAGGTGGTGCGTGAAAAGCGTGACGCGGTGGCACGAACGTCGTGCGATCTCCAGCATCACCCGCTCGGCGCCGCCGCGCAGGTGGATCCACGGATAGTACACCGCGACGCGCTTCACACCGCGTGATAGACTCCCGCCACGAGCGCCGCGGTGCGTTCCCAGGAGAACCGCTCGCAATTGGCGAACCCCTTGCGCACGACGGTCTCGCGCAACGCCGCATCGGTGAGAAGCCAGTCGAGGTGGCGGACCAATTCCTCTGCATTGCGCGGGTCGAAGAGGAGCGCCGCCTCGCCGCACACCTCGGGCAGCGCTCCCGCGCGCGAGCTGACCACGGGACAGCCGCAGCTCATCGCCTCGAGCGCCGGCAAGCCAAACCCCTCGTACAGGGACGGCAGGACGAGCGCCGCCGCTTCTCCATACGCCCCGGCCAACGCGCTGTCGGGGAGCGCCGCGACGTGGTGGACTACGCCCTCGAGCCCGTGAGCACGCACCCGCCGAAACAGCTCCTCTGCCCCGCGCTCAGGACGTCCAACGAATACGAGCTGAACGTCGGTACCTCGCCCGCGCAGGAGAGCCAGTCCGTCGATCAAGAGCCCCACGTTTTTCCGCGGCTGAAGCGTTCCGACGTGCAGGAGAAACGTGCCGCTGACTCCGGAGCGGCGCCGAAACTCAGCGCGCTGCTCTTCGCTCGGCGGTCCAAACACCATCCGGTCTACTGCCGCCGGTGCAACGGTGATTCGCTGCTCAGGCACCCGGTAGCGCTGCACGAGATCGTTGCGGGAGAATGCCGACGCGGTCAGCACATGGTCGGCTCGTCGGGCGCAAAAACCGGTCAGCCACTTCAACCGCGCCCGTTCCAGCGCACCGTGAGCTTCCGGATAATAAAGGAAAGCGAGGTCGTAAATCGTGACGATCTTACGCGCAGACCCGGCGGGCAAGAAGTTGAACGGGACGTGCAGCACGTCGAGGGCCAGGCTGCGCGCGTAGCGGGGAATTTCGATAGCGCGCTGCCAACTGACCGATCGCCGCCCGAGCGGCAGGTGCCTCAACCGGCCATTCGAGAGTTGTGCGGCCGCCGCGCTTTGGTAGCTGAACACGTAGTACTCGTCCTGCGGCGCTGCCATCGCGCCAAGCCGGCGAATGAGATTCGCGCAATAACGTTCGTTTCCGCCTGCCCGCACGCCGACGAAGTGGGCGTCTATCCCGATCCTCAGACGACTCCTTTGCCGCGGATCAAGGCGGGTATCGTGAGCAAGAGAATCTTGAGGTCGAGCAGCAGCGACCATTCGCGGATGTACCGCCCGTCGAAGGTGATGACTTCTTCGAAGTCCACAGTGTCACT
>WNGG01029691.1_pt1 | contig 14308 bp, 12 predicted proteins | sample 5400661 | NCBI WGS metagenome assembly WNGG01 (sample SAMN13153372, study PRJNA577476) | soil metagenome | isolation source: 100 cm soil or saprolite under Garry oak tree replicate 1 | place: USA:California | collected 2016-06-15
CGAACGCCTTGAGCCGGGCGGCGACCCGTCCCCCCACCTTGCCGAGGCCGATCACCCCGGCGGTCTTCCCCTTCAGTTCGACGCCGGTAAAGGGAGCGCGCTTCCACTCGCCCGATTTGAGGGAGGCGTTCGCCTTGGTGATATTGCGGCAGAAGGAGAGGAGGAGCGCCATGGCATGCTCGGCAGCGCTGTTGGTGTTGCCGAAGGGGGCATTGACCACGATCACCCCTTTGGAGCTGGCGTAGTCGACGTCCACGTTGTCGATGCCGACCCCCGCCCGGGCCACCAGCTTGAGGCTCTTTGCCGCGTCGAGCAGCTCCCGGTCGACCGTGGTGCCGCTGCGCGTGATGATCACCTCGTAATCGCCGATGACCTTCAACAACTCCTCTTTTTTCAGGCCAAGACGGACGTCCATCTGGACGCGCGGGTCCTCTTCCAAAAGCGCCAGCCCTTCGCGGGCAACCTCGTCGGTAACGATGACTTTCATGTTATCTCCTTGCTTCTAAGGGTCATTTATGGACGAAACCAGCACTATCTCCATGTCAACTGGCTAAAGGCTAGAGGTTTTAAACCCTTAGCCCTTCGCCCTTGGCCTTTAGCCGATAAATTATGCATAATAGCCCTGCCGGAAGAAAATTGCAAGACCGCCGGGGTAAATTTGTGGTATACAGACCGGAGAAAAAAGCAGGAAGGAATCGCATGGAGCCGTTCAAGCCGTTTCACATCGTCCTCGTCGAGCCGGAAATTCCTCCCAACACCGGCAACATCGCCCGCCTCTGCGGTGCGACCCGCACCGTACTCCACCTGGTCGGGAAGCTCGGCTTTGCCACCGACGACCGGACCCTGAAGAGGGCCGGGCTCGACTACTGGCACTTGGTGGACGTCCGCTATTGGAAAGACCTGGCAGAACTGCAAGCGGCCTTTCCGGACGGGCGCTTCATCTATACGAGCAAGAAGGCGGCCAGAAGCTACGTGGAAATGGCGTTCCGCGAGGGGGATTTCATCGTCTTCGGCAAGGAGACCAAGGGGCTTCCCGTGGAACTCCTGACGGCCAACCCGGAAACGAGCGTCAGGATTCCCATCTTCGGTGAGGTGCGGAGCATCAACCTGTCAACGTCGGCGGGGATCGTCCTGTACGAGGCGCTCCGCCAGACAGGCCGGCTGGTTGAGCAGTAAGCACGCCGATCTGCGGAAGACACCACAAGCAAGCGTCATCAAGCAGTCAATCAGCAAGGGGAGCATGACCACAGCACAGGTGTGGCGCTAGCAATAAAGGGACTTGCAGCAATTTGCAAGCCCCTTTATTTATCTGGTTACGACGGTCTGGATGATGCTGGTTCCCGTTACCGGGTTACCGTTGTCGAGACTGATCCCACGTTTCCGGCGGCATCGTAGACCTTCGCCAGGATGATATGCTGGCCTGAAGCTACGCGACCGATGTTCCATGTCCAGGAAAGGGAGGGAGAAGAAATCGTAGTCTTCAAGGCGCCATCGATGTAAAGCTCAATCCTGGCCACGCCGGTATTGTCGGAAGCAGCAACGTTGATGGTCACTTTTTTCAGGCCGGTTATCGACAATCCGTTCGCAGGATTGGTGATTGAAACTGTCGGAGCAACAGTATCTATTGCGTTGGCGACTGTTATGTTCACGACACTTGACTGGCCGACGTTGCCGGATCCGTCATAGGCATGGGCTTCGAGGGTATACGATCCGTCGGGATAGCCTGCGGTATCCCAGGAAAAACTGTACGGCGAGGCCGTTTCGGTCGCAAACAGTGTCCCGTTGACGAGCAGTTCGACCCTGGCCACTCCGACATTGTCGGCCGCGGCGGCGGTGACAGTTACTGTTCCGCTGACAGTAGCCCCCGAAGCGGGTGAAGTGATGGCAGCCGTCGGCGCCGAGGTATCAGACTGGGGGACCGCGCCTTGGGCAGCAGCCAGGCTCCTGTAGACGTTGATTCGCCCGTAACCGAAGGATTGGTCGAATCCGGGAGCGCCGAGATCATCGGCGTTGCCGGTGATGAGATCAACTACCTGCTGATTGGCCAACACGGGGTTCACTGAAAGGATCAGGGCGGCGAGACCGGCTGACAAGGGGGATGAAAAGGAGGTACCGTTCCAGGTACCGTACCCGCCACCGTTGGTGGTGGTGTAGATGGATGTCCCCGGCGCCGCTATGTCGATCCAGGAACCGAAGTTTGAGAAAGTGGCAAGGTTGTCGCTTGAATCGGTTGCGGACACGGCAACGACGTTGCTGCATGCGGCGGGATAGTAGGGGGTGCTGGTAGAGTTGTTCATGGCTGAGGCAAAAATGATCGCCCCCTTGCTCCAGGCGTAGTCCGCGGCGTTCTGCAGGGTCGATGAACTGCTGGAACCGCCGATGCTGATGTTGATGACCCTGGCGCCGTGGTCAACGGCATAGGTTATCGCCTGGGCAATGTTGGAGTAAGTAGCGTAGTTTGTTGAGTCGAGCACGACGAGCGGCATGATCGAGTTCTGCCAGGCGACACCAGCCACGCCAAGGGAGTTGTCGCCCGCTGCCGCGGCCGTTCCCGCTACTGCCGTGCCATGCCCCAGGACATCATGGGTGTCCGTGTTGCCGCCGAGGAAATTGTAGCCGGGGATAAGCTTGCCGGCAAGATCGGGATGGGACGGATCGACGCCGGAATCTATGATGGCGATGTCAACAACGCTGGAACCGGTACTGATATCCCACCCCTGGGGTGCGGATATCTTCGGCAGGTGCCACTGCGACGTGTAGAGCGGGTCGTTCGGCGTTCCCGGCCCTTCGGCGAGGAAGTTGTTCTCAACGAACTTGACGAAAGGGTTTCTCGCCAGCGCATCCCTGACTTTCACCAGGGCGTCGGGATGGACCTTGATCCCGGAACCCCCGCCATCACTTGGAGCAGAAGCTCATCGGCCACAAAAGCGGGACCTTCGGCATTGGCCCACGAATTTTTTGCCTCTGCTGCGACAAGGAGCGACAGACCACAGAAAAAACCGATAGAACGCGCAACCGCTCTTCTTTTTGAGCTCATTTTCCACCCCCGCTGGCTTGTCCCTAGAAAGAAACAGGCCACCGACTGCTGAGGTGGAACCCGTTTTTTCGGTAACCCGGCTATCCTCCCCTTGAGCAGGACCCGTGGCTTTGTGCCCCCCGGTTACCCGGGGTTTACCCTTTCGGAAACAGTTTATTAGTACTGCATCGTTAATGATACTATACGACTAAACGGCTAAGAAAATCTGTGACGCCTGTCACAATAAATGCAGTTTTTTTAAAAAGGCCGGTTTCAAGAGGATATGCCTGTTCTCGAGAATTTCTATCTCCCCCTCCCTGGTGAATCTTCCCAGAAGCCGGGAAACCGTCTCACGGGCAATCGACGCATAATCGGCGATCTCCTTGTGGGTTAGCTTCAGCGCCAGGAGCGTCCCGCGCGCGTCCTGAACGCCGTGGAGCCTTGCCAGGTGTTCAAGCACAGCCCTTACCCTCGGCTCGGCATCGGCGAAGCTCATCACCCTGAGCACGAGCCACGACTCTCGCAGCCGCTCGCAGAGGGCGGCTATGACCTGCCGGATGGCCTGTTCGTCCTCCAGCACGTGCCGATCAAAATCACTCTTGGCAAGGAGCCCGATCTCCGACTCCTCCATCGTTATCACCGTGGCAGGGGCGGTCTTGCCGTCAAGCAGCGCCATCTCGCCGAAAAAGTCCCCCCGCTTGTGGATGGTGAGTATCTGCTCCTCACCCTGGCCGTGGAACTGGACGACCTTGACACTGCCCGAATAGACAAGATACATGTATTTATCGGTATCTTCCTCAAAGAGGACAACCTGGTTCTTGCGGAACTGTCTCTTGACGACCAGCCTGCTGACCTCACTCGCCTTCTCCGGCCCGAGGGAGGTGAAGAACGGGACACGGGCCAGGAAGTTATATGCCTCTGACCTTTTCAGAACGGATACGGTCCCCATACACCCCGCCTATATGCATGCCTTGTCCCTGCGCTTTGGTGAGGGTCCTCCCGCAGGAAACGTGAAAATAGAAACGTCGGGCCTGAAAGCGGAAGGGGCCTTACGGCCCCTTCCTTTCATCGGTTGTTTTCTGTTAATAGACAACAGCGCATCCACCTGCGGGGTTCTCCAGCACGTGAGTAGTCGCGTTGTTGTTGATCTGGTCGAGCACCGTTATGAGGTCGGTCACGGCCGTCTTGGTCGCGGTGGGGTCACACAGTACGCCGTCGGCAGCGGCGATTATGGCCTTTACCGACTGGAGGAAGTAGGCCGAAACGTTGCCGGCATAGATGGCGCAGTTAAAACCACCGCACCCCGTAAACTTCTCTACGTTCAGCTTCGCCCCGAGGAGCTGGGCTGCCAGCATCTTCTTCCCGTCACCCGATGCGTCGGCCAGGAGGAAAATGTTGTACGCCTTTTGAGTGGTATTAATTACATAAGCATCAGTCGATGCGTAGGGGGGCATCGGTGCAGAACAGTAGCCGCCGCCGAGCACGATTCCCAGGGTCCCTATGCTGTTGTAGATCGGGTCTTTCTTGGGCGTGCCAAAGCCCGCGTGCTCTTTCCAGTACCCGATGGTCAGGCCTGCGGTGCTGTAGCAGATATTGCCGAAATTCTCGCCGGTAATAGCCGAAAAGGTCGTCGAAAAGTCTACTATATAGCACGTGGCCAGCGAGGTCGGCTGCCATGCGCCGCAGGAGGGTTTCAGGGGGAAGACCTCGGCGACCGCGTAGTAGCCGGGGGTGGCGATGGGGTCGAACGAATAAGCGCCGCCGCCGCTCGTAAATGTGGTTCCCACCAGCGACCAGGAGGAATTGGTGGTTACGTCGCTGCAAATGGTGGGTGCGCCTGTGTTGTTCCATTTATAGAGATTGATCTTCCAGCCATCAATCCCCGGTTCAGTGCCCGTCGAGGAGCCGCTGCAGGTGTTGATGGTCACGCTGGGGTCTTGTGACCCGCTCAGGTTCTGGTCGAGAAACTTGGTGCCGGAGATGCTCCCTGAAGTGCCGCCACCGCCACCACCGCCGCCGCCGCCACAGTTATCCGGCGTGCAACATCCGTCACTGTCCACGCAACATTTGGCCTTGAAATTGTCCGTCTTGGTCGTGCCGCCGGAATAAAGGGCGTTCTGGCTTACCGTCACCTTGTACTCGTTGCCGTTATTAGGGGTGGTGTCGTATCCAGGTTGCCCGTTGCTTGCCTTAAAGAGAATATCGTAGAGCTTGTAGCATGTAACGAAGCTGCCGTTGACGACCTGAGCAGTCGCGCCGGCAGTCTGGCCGAGCAGTGTATTGGTGCTGGGGTCCGTCACCTTGACGTAGTAATAGCCGTCCGGCAGGCCGCCCCCGCCCCCGCTCGGTCCCCCGTTCAGGTAGACGAAAGCCTTGCAGGCGTACAGGTTGATATTCACCCCGCCGCAGGTGGAATCCGTCGTCCAGATGGCGCCCGTTGACGCCAGGGCGGCCGATGTGATCCCCAGCAAACAGAATGTCAGAAGAAATACGATGTACTTTTTCATAACCTGCCTCCTTTTTGATTTCCCTCATGATGCGGTAAAGTACGCTTGCGCTTTAATGAGTAAAACATAACACATGGAAGCAGCCTGTCAACCAGCTTCATGCAAAAAGGCCCGTGGCAATCCACGCCACAGGCCTTTCCCCGCAGAAAACCGCGTCACCCCACTTCTGGTTGATCGCCGACGGCCGAGGCGCTCCGCCAGACCGGCCGACTCGTAGGGGGGTAAGGTGAAAAAAGGGGACGCGCTGAAAAGCCCGTCCCCTTTTGCCTGTCATGCCACATCGTTGAAATGTGCAGCTCTCCGGTTCTCCTTAGTTCATTGCTACCAGCAGATTCTGCCGTCCGCCTGGGCAAAAACGGTCGCCGTGGCCAGCGCGAACTCCCCGTGGTCCGAGAACTTGCCGATCACCCCGGTGAACATGCCCGTCCCCGACAGGTTGTCGAGTCTCGAGTTCATCCTGTAGACATACGGGTTTTCGGTCGGCGTCAGGACCGCGTTGTCCTGAACGGTCAAGGTCCCCATGGGGCCAAGGTCAAAGGTCAGCATCCCGGTCGGGTGCACCGAACCGTCGTCGCCGATTTTGAGCTCGACCGGCACGAGGGAGATCGCCGCCGGGATCGCAGGCTGCCCGTCCAGACTGATGAGGGCAGATCCGGCGTACTTCCCGAAAATGAGCATCGGATCGACCGCGCTGTTAGTCGCTTCGACGTGGACATCGTGACAGGCCGAGGCCGCCCATGAGTGGGCGGCAAACATCATTATCCCTGCGATGGCAGGGACCAGCATTTTGAAACGAAACATGATTCTCCCCTCCTGAAATTGGATTGTATCCGGCTCTGATCCGGATCTGGCTGAGATTAAGCCACTCCCAGACAAAGAATTCAACCGGCGGGCGACGGGCGGGAGCATGGTGCGACGGATGGGCGCAGGGAGAGATGAACGGCGAGGGCGCTACATCTGCTTGAACATGTGGGAATAGGAGCGGCTGACGGGAAGGACTTCCTGCAGATCCTTCACCCGCACTTCGTAGCTGCCGGTAAGGGAGCGGGTAACCGTGTCGATGGTCGAGATGTTGACGAGGGTTGCCCGGTGGATCTGCCAGAACTGATCGGGCGAGAGTTCGGCCGCGAGTTCCTTGATCGATTTCTTGATGAGGAATTCCCTGGTCCTGGTCTTCACCGAGGTGTACTTGTCGCTGGCCCTGAAATAGTAGATTTCGTTGGCCGACAGGAGCCGCACGCTCTCCCGGTCCTGGACTTTCAGCCACTGGAGGTAGCGTGGAGAGCTGGGCGCTAGCCCCTGGAGTATCCGGTGCAGGTCGTGCACGGGGAGGGAACTCTGGGCGACCCGGCTTTTCAACCGTTTCACCGTCTGTTCCAGCCTGAGGTCGGTCACCGGCTTCAACAGGTAGTCGATCGCCCCCGTCTCGAAGGCCTTCAGGGCGAAGCTGTCATGGGCCGTGATGAATACCGGAAGACACGTTTCCGGCAGCCTCCGCGCGACCTCGATGCCCGACAGGCCGGGCATCTTTATATCGAGGAAGGCGATGTCGGGGGCATGCGTTTTCGCCAGCTCCAGCGCTGCGGGACCGTCACCCGCGATGCCGCAGATGGTCAGCTCCGGCCAAAGCGCCGAAAGCTTTCTCTCCAGGAAGTCCCTCAGCGCCGGCTCGTCGTCGGCGATAATCGCCTTAACCTCTTTCATGGGGGACCTCGATGATCGCCCGTATCCCCGAAGGTCTGTTCTCCTCGAGGATCAGGCGACCGTTGTCGTTGCACAGCATCTCGATCCTTTTCCTGATATTTTCGAGCCCGACGCCATTGCCGCCCGAGCTTTCCTGTATCCCTCTCCCCGAATCGATGACCGATATCCTGAACGTGCCTCCCTCCAGTTCGCCCTGTATTGCTATTATCCCCCCCTCAACTTTAGGCTCCAGCCCATGCTTGATCGAATTTTCGACCAGCGGCTGGATCAGCAGCGGCGGGATCCGGCACCCGAGCAAATGGTCCGGGACGCTGATGTCGTAGCTCAACCGGTGGCCCATGCGGAGCCGGTGGATGTCGAGGTAACTTCTGACGAGCTCCAGTTCCTGGGAAACAGGGACATCCCTTTCTCTGGCTATGTGAATGCACCCTCTCAGGAAATCGGAAAAACGTTCCATCACGATCTTCGCCTTTGCGGGATCGGTATCGATGAGGCTCAGTGCGTTCGACAGGGTGTTAAAGAGGAAATGCGGCTCGATCTGCGCCTGAAGGAGCTTCAGCTCTGCTTCCGTGGCCAGGTTCTTCATGTCCAGGTTCCTGATTTTTTCTTCCAGTATTATCCGCTTCGCTTCGGAAATGTGTTCGCGGGTCATGAAGAAGAAAACGGCCATCGGCCCGAAAAAAAGTTCGATCAGGATCATCCGGATCAGGATATCGCTATCCACGCCAAAAACGCTCGCCGGCTGACGCCCGGTTATCACGGCGAAGGCAACGGCCCCCATAATCCCCCCTCCCACGAAGACGAGAAAAATCCGCACGACCATGGCGATCACCCGTTCGGGCTTCAGAATGCGGGAGGCGGGGATGAGGAAGGCGAAGCCGGACCAGGCTGCACAGTTGCAGAAAATCAGGCTGTAGGCATAGCTCGGGCCGAAACCGAAATAATGGAGAAAGAGGCCCGGCAGGTTTACGAAGAGGATGAAGAACAGAAATTTCTTCCAGTTAAGCCTGCAGTCAAGCAGCAGGGCCGGAGTCAATTGTACCGAGATCGGGTTTTGAGCCTCTTCACGGGAGTCCATAGGAAGCCTTTAGCAACGTGATTCCGGCATGCGGAGAAGGTTGTTGTGAAAATTAGCGCGTTCTTACTCACGAGTCAAGGGAGAATTAGGGAATCCTCCCCCACCCTTTATTGGCTCTGTTTCTTGACAAAGCATTCAGATTGAAGAAATTACCAGCCATCGTTGTTTCTATGAACAGCGGGGCAACCCTGGCGAGGGAGGTTCGATCATGGCAACGAGAATTCAAATGGGTAACCTGCTGGTGGAAGCCGGCATTATTTCCGTCAAGACCCTGGAGCGCGCCCTGCAATTGCAAAAGGGGAGCGGCAAGCGCCTGGGCACGCTGCTCCGCGATATGGGGATAGTAACCGAAGAGGAAGTGCTCGAGGCCCTTGCCAGGCAATGCAATTTGAGGACGGTCAGGAATCTTGCCGAACAGAGCTTCCCCAAGGCGCTCCTCGACCTGGTGCCGGCCCGCCTGGCACTGGAAAAGCTGATTTTTCCGCTCAAGCAATATCAGGAGATGCTGGCAATTGCAACGCTTGACCCTTTCGATCAGCCGACCTTCGACTCACTGGCGGGAAAAACCGGCATGGGAATCTATCTCGCCCTTGCCACCCGCGATGACATAGTTGCCGCAATCAAGAAGCATTACCTGGTGGGAAGGTGGGCCGCCGGAGGAAAACAGAAGGTCCTGCTGATCGACCCGTCCCCGGTCGTCACTCAATTTTTGCAGACGCCCCTGGAAAGAGAGGGTTATGAGGTGCTGCTGGCCCAGGATGGCATCGAAGGATTGAAACTCGCCTTTTCCCACCACCCCGACCTGATCCTCTGCGACCTGATGATGCCGCGCATGGATGGTTATACATTTATGCACGCCGTGAGGACACACCCTGAGACGACCGATATTCCGCTGATTCTGCTCTCCGCTAAAATATCCACAGAGGAAGAGGACCATGCCCTGAAAGCCGGATTTACCGACTTTATCGGCAAGCCCGCCATGCCTATCCGGGTGCTGGTCAAAATCAAGAAGGCATTGGCAACGGCAGGAAACATGGAGCAAGGGACCGGACAGGCTGCCCCCCCGGCAATGCCGAAAACGGCTTCCGCCAGGGGAAGAAGCGTTTATTGAGGACCCTTCTCTCCAATGTAGACAAGCCGTAACTTACAGAAGTCGCCTGAGCAACATCGCAGGCCCCACGGAGGACCACGGCATGGACAATCAGCTTATCGTCCACCTGAAAACCGACGACAGGATCGAGGGGAAACTGGCGCGCCCCTTCCGGAACAATGACGCTGACATAGCGATATTGGTTGCAGGTGAGCAGCGCAAGCTCGTCTTCTCGCTCGATGAGATCTGCTGCATCCGCTTTTTGCGACCTCCGGCGATGGTAACTGCCGGCGAGCCGGCAACGGTCGAGGAGGTCCGGACGATAACCGGCGAAGCTTACAGGGTGGCCGTCTTCACCAGGCAGAAGTTTCTCAAGGGGTTCATCGGTCTGCTCCAGGACGAGGCGGAGATGTACAGGACGATCTTCTTCTCGTCCAGCGGCATCCGCTACCGCCACGAGGAACGATTCATCGGCCAGATCCTCCAGGACAAGGGATTCGTGTCGAACGACAAAATCGAGGAGGTGCTCAAGACCCAGGGAGAGCTCCGCACCCGGCGCATGGGCGAAGTGATCACCGCGTCAACCGACCTCGTTCAGGGGAGAGTCGAGCAAACCATCCAGGAAGCCGCCGGGAATCCAGTGATCCCACGCTATGCCCGTGTCGGCGACATTCTCGTCGAAGCCGGGCTGGTAACACGCGAACAGGTGGAGAAAGCCTTCCGGAACCAGCAAGGCGACAAGAAGCTGAAGGTCGGGGAAATCCTCATCAAGCAGGGGCTGATAACCGAGCATCAGCTCCTCTCCGCGCTCGCCACCAAGTTCCGGCTGCGCTTCGTCAACATCGAAAACGTCATCCCCTCCGAGGAGGCACTTGGCGCCATCTCGGAAGGGCTCGCAAACCGATTGCAGGTACTGCCCATCGAACTGGATGGCCGCAAGCTGGTCGTTGCCACCTCTACCCCCACCGATCAAACGGTGGGGGACAGCCTCCGCTTCAGCACCAACTACATCATCGAGCTCGTGGTCGCCTATCCCCACCAGATTGCCGCGGCGATCTACAAGTACTACCGCCACGGGGAGGAAGCAGTCGACGCACTGCTTGAGTCTATGCAGGGGGAGGCGGAATCGGCCGCCATCGAGGAGGAGCTTGAGTAGTCCCGGACCGTCGAGCCCGATTCCAAGGTCATCTCATTCGTAGACAGGCTGCTCCTGGATGCCTACAGACAGGGGGCCTCGGACATCCACATCGAGCCCGGCACCGGCAATAACCCGCTCATCATCCGCTACCGCATCGATGGAGAGTGCATGGTTGTCCACAAGATTGCCGCCACGTTCAAGGGCGCCATTATCGCACGGCTAAAGATCCTCGCCGTTCTCGACATCGCCGAGCGACGCAGGCCGCAGAGCGGCAAGATCATTCTCCGTTTCGAGCAGCGCAAAATAGAGTACCGGATCGAGATCACGCCGATGGTGGGAGGTCTGGAGGCCGCGGTGCTGCGGCTGCTCGCCGCGTCAAAACCCCTCCCATTGAGCGAGCTGGGGCTCATGCCGTACAACCAGGAGCGGTTCAAAGGGCTCCTCGACAAACCGTACGGCATCATTCTCTGCGTCGGCCCCACCGGCTCGGGCAAAACAACGACCCTCCACTCCGCCCTCGGCCAGATCAACACCCCGGCCCGGAAAATATGGACTGCCGAGGACCCGGTGGAGATAACCCAGGCCGGCCTGTGCCAGGTGCAGGTGAACTCAAAGATCGGTTTCACCTTCTCCGAGGCGCTCCGCTCTTTTCTGCGTGCCGATCCCGACGTCATCATGATCGGCGAGATGCGGGACGTCGAAACCGCCAAGATCGCCATCGAGGCGTCGCTTACCGGACACCTCGTGTTCAGCACCCTCCACACCAACAGCGCCCCGGAGTCGGCGGTCCGCCTGATCGAGATGGGGATGGACCCCTTCAATTTCGCCGATGCGCTTCTCGGGATCGTGGCGCAGCGCCTTGCAAAGAAATTGTGCGACCATTGCAAGAAGAGTTTCCGGCCGACGCGCGAGCAGTACGACGAACTCGTGGCGGACTTCGCCCACATCGCCGGCCGGGTATCGGAACTTATTCCCAGCTATGAAGATGCAACCTTCATGATGCGGAGCGGCTGTGATCTGTGCGGGAATAGCGGCTACAAAGGGCGTGTCGCCATCCACGAGCTGATGCTCGCCACCCCCGAACTCAAGAACGCCATCAGACAGGAGAGCGGCGTCGAAGAACTGCGGAAAATAGCCCTTGCGGATGGGATGTGGACCCTCAAGATGGACGGCATCATGAAGGTCTTCACTGGGGTCACAGACATGGAACACATTCTCAAGGTCTGCATGTAGCACCGGTCCAGTCGACCCTCTGATTGCGCAGCTCGACCCTGGCTTGCATTCTCGGAGCTTACCGCAAAAAAAGGCCCGTGGCAATCCAAGCCACGGGCCTTTCCCTTGCAGAAAACCGCATCAACCTACTTCTGGTTGATCGCCGACAGCCGCCAGGGGTTGTTCCCCACCGGCCGGGTAAAGGTCCAGTATTCCTCGAACTTCACCGGCTCGGTCTTGCTCCCGGCCACCACCTGGCCCGTCGCGTCGTCGGTGGTGTAGTCGAGGAGATTGGCGTAGATCAGGGCGGTGACGAAGTCCTGACCGGTCTCCTGCCACGCCTCGACGATCTCCACGTTGCGCACCGCGATGTTCTCCAGCCGGTTCACCTGTTTCTCCCGAAGCATCCTGTCAGCGTCGGACTGCATAATGCGGTGCATCTCATCCGTCAGAATCCCCGAAACCGTCGCCATGTCCCGGTTCATCCAGGCGCCCTGGATCTTGAAGAACATGTCCATGACGCCGTCGTTGAAGCGGTTCTCGTCGAAGGACGAATCCATCTGCCTGATGTGGGCGAGCCCGGTGGCAAGATCGGCCGCCTCCGGCTGACCCGGTTGGGCGTACCCCTGGAGAGGTGCCTGAGGCTGCTGGTATCCCCCCTGGTCGTAGAGATCCGATGAAGAGGATTCCTCCCTCCTCTTCTTAACCATCCGGTAGATCATATAGCCGATGCCGGCGATCAGGATGATCTCGAACAGGCCGATGCCGCCCCCGCCCATGCCGCCCCCGCCGAAGCCGAGCCCCCTGAAGAGCATGCCGCCGAGCATTCCCCCCAGCATGCCGCCAGCCATGTTCCGGAGAAAGCCGCCGCCTGCCGGCTGCGGCTGGTAGGGCGGAGGAGTTGCGGGAGTCGGTTGGGGCGCAGTATACGGCCGTGACGGCTGTGAATAGGGACTGACGGGCTGGGAGTAGGAACGGGTACCGTTAAAAGCCTATAGATGTTCCTGTTCATTGTTCCTCCATTGTCTTCATGGTTGCTGCTTGCCGGTTGGCGTCATTCGATGGGGCGTTCCCGCTCTTCGACCCCGACCTTCTGTTCCCGGCCGATAAACCAGTACAGCACCGCGCCGAGGAGCGGCAGCAGGATCACCGCAAGAAGCCAGACAATCTTGTTCGATCCCGTGAACTCGCTCTTCAGGATGTCGATGAGAACCCAAAGCCAGAAGACAAAGGCGGCGATACCGACCAGCCAGAAAAAAAAGACCGCCGTCAGCGCCATGACCCCCATCATTCCCATCATGCCGAAGTCGTGCATCCGTCACCCCTCTCCCGCGTTATGGCGTTGCGCGCGAACTCCCGAACGGCCTGAACTGCCTGCCGTACCTCCTCAAGAGGCGGAAGCGCCGCCTCCAGCCCATCCCGCAGATGGGCCAGTTCCCGTTCCGTCATGGCATCATCGCGGCTCGCCGCCTGCCGGTGCCTTCCCCCCCTCGGTCCCGGTCTTTGGCGGCGCACCACTCTTCCTGATGTCGATGGTCACCTCGGTCCGCCGGTTCTTCTGTCTTCCCGCCGCAGTCGCATTGTCGGCGACGGGGAAATAGATGCCATAGCCGCGGGGGATAATACGCGATCCGGCGACCCCGTACTTCTTCACGAAGAATTCCCTGACCGAGCCGGCCCTTAGCTGGGAAAGGAGCATGTTGTAACGCGCCTTGCCGAGGCTGTCGGCATGACCTCCGATTTCTGCAACGGTATCAGGGTTTGATAGCAGGAATTCAGCCGCTTTCCTCATCATTGCGTAGTATTTGGGCCGAATGACCGCCTTGGCGGTATCGAACTCGATGGTGAACCGGAGGAGGTACTCCTGCTTCGTTTCAACCGGCGTGGGCGCCGCCTCCTGTGCGGGAGAAGCAGCTTCGACCAAGGCTACCCGCAAACCGGTGGCGCTCTTCTCAACCCGGAACCGCGGGAAGGTCCTACCCTCAGCATCAAGCACGATTCTCAGCTTGCCGCGGTAAGTAGAGACACGGGCGCCCGCAAGCCCGAAGCGGCCAAGGGAGAAGGTCTTTTTGCCGGTCCCGTTGCCGGTCCCCGGCAGATCGATCACGAGTCGCGCCGGTTTCGACAGCCGGAATTGCCGGAAGGTGACGACCGGCGCACTGGTCCGGATATCTACCCCGTCACTGGTCCCGGTGATCGCGGTCAGCGCCGCTTTCCCCTCCGTCGGGACGACTGCGGGTGTTTCCGGAGAGGCTTTGCCGGGTTGTGTCGTCAGTTGCCGCTTCTCTTCAGGCGGGGCATTGTAGGCCGAGGGCGGAACTGCCGGTTCGGCTGCCGCCTTGGCAGCTTTCTTTTCAACTGGTGCCGGAGCCGCCTCGACCGGGGCAGTTGCCGGCGCGGAGGGAGCAGCTTTTGAAGGTGCCTCCGTCCCTGGGGGGGTGATCTTCCTGCCAGGTTCACCGGCGGGACGAGTCGTGGCAACCTTTGACTCAGCAGGTGCTGCCGGCGGGACAGTCGTTTTCTCCGGTGAAACTTCCCGCGTTGCCGCAGGCGCAGGGGCCGC